>ERZ795062.3010-NODE-3010-length-10678-cov-4.613574_pt1 | contig 10678 bp, 8 predicted proteins | sample MGYA00375146_ERZ795062 | MGnify/ENA primary metagenome ERZ795062 (study PRJEB30191, sample SAMN05720281) | activated sludge metagenome | isolation source: Anaerobic digester | place: USA | collected 2015-07-16 ...
TTTACGATGCGTGCATCCAGATATTCTATGGTTTTAATTTTTAGGTCAATGTTTCCTTCATGTCCTGCTTCATCACTCGCTTCTACATGCAGATAAACAAAATCATCGTTTCGAAGGGCATCGATAGCGGCTTGAGCTTTGCCTTCATAATTGGTGTCATAAAGTCCTGTTGCTCCTTCTACATGAATTACTTTTAATCCTGCATATACACCTATTCCTCGTATTAAATCGACAGCAGATATAACGGATCCACTTTTTAAATTACGCATTTTGAGTAGAGTCTCCATATTGGGTTTATAACCTGGTGACCATAACCAAATACTATTGGCTTTATCTTTTCCCGCTGCGGCACGTTTTAGGTTTATAGGGTGGTCATCAAGCAATGTTTGAGAACGTAATGTCAAGCTATTCAGTAAGTCTGCAGTCGCTTTTGCCGCATCTGTTTGAGGTTTTATCATTACGTCGGCAAAAGGTGTACCCGGAACATCATGAGGAGGTGTACAAATTAATTCTTTGTTTCCCCCTTTAACTTTCAACAAATGACGGTAAGAAACACCCGGATAAAAGTTTATTTTTTCGTTTCCCAATTCTTTTTGTAAAAATTGAATTAACTCAAAAGCCTCTTCATTACTAATATGTCCTGCAGAATGGTTTTTTATTTTCCCGTTTTCAATGCAAATTAAATTGCATCGCATAGCCATTTCTCCAGGTTCGATAGAGATACCCATGCTAGCTGCTTCAAGTGAACCTCTTCCTTCAAAAACTTCGGCTACATTGTACCCTAAAACACTTAAATTGGCAATTTCACTTCCAGGTGCAAAACCTTTGGGTATCGTGTCCAGCATCCCGCAACAACCTAGGGTTGCAATTTTGTCTATGTTCGGTTTATTTGCTACTTGCAAAGGTGTTTTGTTTCCTAATGTTGCAATGGGCTCGTCTGCCATTCCGTCTCCAAGTATAATGATATATTTCATTCTTTTGTGTTTAAAAATTCATTCCATTCTTGATAGTACGCAGGAAGAGCATTTTCTATCTTTGACACAGTTTCTTCCAAAGAGAGTTTGCTTTCCGCTCCTGATGCATTTAAATGACCTCCTCCGCTAAATAATTCAGAGGCAAATTTGTTCGTTGGAAAATCACCTTGAGAGCGAAATGATATTTTAATTTGGTCATCTTCTTCTTTTAAGAACACAGAAAACATAATATCTGTTATGGAAAGAGGCAAATTGACAAAACCTTCAGTATCGCCTTTTTGGGGTTGGAATTTTGTTTGTTCTTTTTTTGTCAGGGAAATAATTGCGGTCTTGTATTTGGAATATATTTTCATTTTTTCCGAAAGTACATATCCCATAAGTCTCATTCTATCAGCAGAATAATTGCTGTACAAATGTCTATACATCGCATCTTTGTCAACGCCTTTTTTTATTAGTTCGGCAACAATTGTATAAATTTCAGGACTATTGGAGTTATAAGATAATCCACCGGTATCGGTTATAATGCCACAACATATACATTCCGCACATTGTTTTGTTATTTCAGAAAAGTAACCCATCCTGCAAATTAGTCGGAAAACAAGTTCGCTAGTCGATGCAATTTCCGGGTGTGATATCGATATATTTGCAAAAGCATCAGGCAATGGGTGATGATCCAGCATGATTTTTATGCCTTTAGCTTTTTCAACTAATTCTCCCAACTTGCCAATGCGTTTAAGTTGGTTGAAATCGAGACAAAATATAATATCTGCACTTGCCACCAAATCCTCTGATTCATCTTGATAGTCTTCATAAATAAGCACATCACTGCTACTTGGTAAAAAATTCAAAAAAGCAGGAAATGCATTTGGCATGATAATCCTGGTTTCTTTGTCCAAGGAAAACAAAAAATGATACAAACCCAAAGCACTTCCAAGAGCATCTCCATCAGGACCAATGTGAGAGATAATTACAATTCTTTCGGCCCTATCAATGGCTTTATGTGCTTGTATGATTTTTTCCTCAGGAATAATTTTTGTTATCATGATAAATCTTATTATTATACTGCAAAAATAGGAAATACTTTGTTACTGTTCACAAATAAATGCTCCATTTTCATTTATTGAATGATAATTCACACCCATATTGTTACATTCTTCTTTGATTTTTGCCAATTTTTTCCCTTTTATGTTTTCTCCTAAAATTACTAGTTTTGGATTGAACAATAAACGCATTTGTTTTAGAGAATAAACCTTGTCGGAATAGACTAATAAATAGTCAATTGAAATAGGTTTGGAAGGTTTAACTTGTTTTATTGGCGTTTGCAAAACAAAGTATGTTTTATCAAATGCTTGTCCAAAATGGTTAGTCGATTCAATGATGTTTACCAAAGGTTTGTTTAGGTCATTTTTTTGAATATAGGGCGTGGCTGTTTTGATAATAGTTTCAGCATTCTTAGCTTCGGTAAAGATAATGTTTTCTTTCCCCGAAATGTAATGCAAATTAAATCCCACTTTTCGGTTGTTGCTATAAATGATAAGACTGCTTTTTTGTAACTGTTTGTATTCATTCGTGATGTCTAAGCCAAGCCATAAAATACACGTTGATAAACATACCAAGATGTATTTTGATTTTTTTGAGTTGATAAATTTATATATAAATATGACAAAAATAAATAAACACATAACTTGCCATAGTTCTATATAGATTCCTTGAACGGATGAATGAGAAAGATGTTCGATGTAGCTAGTGAAGGAATTTACAGCATTTGTTGAGAAAATCAATATATTAGTCAGAATAGATGATATGAAATCAAATGAAGAAAAAGCTAATAGTGCCATTGCTAAATAGAGAATAATGCTAGTTGCCGGAATGATGACAATATTGGTAAGCAAAAAATAAGAAGGAAATTGATGAAAATAGTATAGACTTATCGGTGCTGTTCCTATTTGTGCTGCGATAGAAACACAAGTCAATGACCATAACCAATCCAAAACTTTATTGTTTACGGTTATCAAATCATACAGCATCTTCTGAAAGAATAAGATGCTCAAAACAGCCATGTAGCTTAATTGAAAACCAACATCGAAAACATAATAGGGATTGTATATGAGCATACAAAATGCCGAGAAGAATACCGCATTGTAGGTAACTGACTTCCTATTGACAATGTCACTGATACAAATTAGTGATATCATAATGGCGGAGCGAACGATGGACGGAGCCAATCCACAAATAAATGTGTAATACCACAAACTAATAAGAATAATAATTTGTTTAATAATCAAAGTGGACTTTTTTCTGTCCATAAACCTTAAAAAAAATCCTAATGCCAAATAAATTATCCCTACGTGTAAGCCGCTGACAGATAGTACGTGAGAACCTCCGGAAATAGAGAAACTTTGCTTTATTTCTTGACTTAATTCATCTGTATAACCCAATGTTAATGCAGCTATAACCGCAAATTCATTGTTGGTTATTTTATGTTCTCTATAAATATTGAGTAGTATATTTCGAACTTCTGCTGCTTGGTATTTGATTGAAAACGGCTTTTCTGCGGACATTTTTTCCCAATATCCGGATTTAATGTAAGCTGTTGCTATAATTCCTTTTCGTTGTAAATAGTTTTTATAGTCAAATTCGTAAGGATTTCCATTATTTCTTACTCGTTGCATTTTGGCATGAACCAATAATTGATCTTCAAGAAGCAGAGCAGATGCCTCCGAATTTTTTTGCAAATACAAAATGGCATCAAAAGGGTGTGCTCCATCATTCGGGTAAAGTTTTGTAACCAACATAACTGATTTTGGCTTTTCTCTTGGGGTTTCTTTAATGATTGCCAGGAAACTCTGCTCCCGTTCAGGTACCTCTATAGATATATTTTTATCCTTCGCTTGTAAAAGATAAAAACCTAATCCACAGAACAGTAGAATAATTGTAAGACCTGATAACCAACGGTAATGAAAGGTTCTTGTAGTGTCCCTTAAAAATAAAGAAAAAATAAAACTAAGAAAAGCAGAACCGAAAAGCAGTAATCCGATCCACCAAAAAGGTAGTAGAAGTGATAGTATAAAGCCTAAAATAAGAGCTAATGTTATTCTGAAAAATGGAACCTGATGCAAAAATGTAGTAAAGTGCATTTTTTGTATTTAGAGCATTTTCAGGTCATTAATTGTTTGTAATGGATTGGCTGATTTGAAAACAAAATTTCCTGCCACAAGCGCGTTTGCACCTTGTTGAACAAGTTGTTTCCCTGTTTCTAAATTAACACCACCATCCACTTCGATAAGGGCTTTTGATTGTCTTTGCAGAATAAGTTCCCTTAGCTCAGCCGTTTTTTGTAAGGTGTTCGGAATAAACTTTTGTCCACCATAACCAGGATTTACAGACATTAAAAGTACCATATCAACATCACAAATAATATCTTTCAATAACACGACAGGAGTGTGTGGATTGAGTGTTACGGCAGCTTTTACTCCTTCGTTTTTAATTTTTTGTATAGTTCTATGTAAATGAGTGCAAGCTTCGTAGTGAACGTTAATCATATATGCCCCGATAGAAGCAAAATCTTTAATAAACTTGTCGGGTTCAACAATCATCAAGTGAATGTCAAGGGGCTTTTCGCAGATTTCTTTAATAGACTCAATAATAGGAAAGCCAAATGAAATGTTTGGAACAAATACACCATCCATAATATCCAAGTGCAACCAATCGGCACTGCTTCGGTTTATCATTTCAACATCAGATTGTAGATTTGCAAAATTTGCAGACAACAAAGATGGTGCTACAATTGTATTCATGACGACAGTTTTATTTACAGGCAAAAGTAACTAAAAATGTTAAAGAATAGCACATATCAAACCATTTTCAGTTCAAAAACATTTCAATTAATTGATTTTTCTTTGTTTTTTCTACATGATAACAAGCTGCGAATTGCAACAATCGATCAATTGTACTGTCCTTGGGTTCCATTTTTACTTTGTCATCTGTCTTTTGCTTGAAATAGGGGTAGTGGGGCGTATAGAATTTCATAGGCACTTTATTTGTATATAAAGAGAACGTGCCCACAAATAAAATATTGTGTAGAAAATAAATTTCTTATAAAGAAAGAATAACATTGTTTTCCTCTGCTAACTTTCTCATGTTTAATATGGCATACCGCATTCTTCCCAATGAAGTATTAATACTGACTCCGGTTTTATCAGATATTTCCTTGAAGCTTAAGTCTTCATAATACCGCATTCGTATGATTTCTCTTTGATTTTTTGGTAATGCATCAATTAACTTGTTCAAGTCGGCATAAATTTGTTTAGTGATAAGATCGTCTTCTATGTTTTTTTCGCACAAGGAAAGGTTGTTCAGCAAGTTTGTTTCCGTATTGTCAGCCGAAACGGTATCATCGTTTTGTCTTAATCGAAGGTTATCCATAGCTAAATTATGGGCAATACGGGTAACCCACGCCAAAAACTTACCTGATTCGGTATAACTTTCCCCCCGAATGCAAGTGACTACTCTGATAAAAGTTTCTTGAAATATATCTTCACACAAGTCGCGGTCGCGAACCAAATTGAAAATGTATGAGTACACTTTGTTTTTGTGACGAAGTAGCAAGACCTCAAAAGCACGATTATTACCTGTAGCATACAAATTAACCAACATTTCGTCAGTCATTGTTTTTAATGTATCCATTACTCTACAAATTTAATGTATAAGAGTAAACATTGCTATAGGCGTATAGATTTATGGGTTAACAAATAGTATCGAAAACGATTGCACAAATTAAGAAATAAAAAATTACATAAAAAAGAAAATTTAAGATTTTAACACATCAATGTTAAAACATTGGCAAGATTGTTTATAAAAGCAAAAAAAATCCTGCCAAATAAATTGTTTAGCAGGATTTTAGTGTACTACTATTTAGTCTTAACTAAATATTTTTTCAATGACATTTTTGTATCTATCTAATACAACATTACGTTTTACTTTCAAAGTGGGAGTAAGAATCCCTGTTTGTTGAGACCACTCGTCTGCAAGCAATTCAAACTTCTTAATTTGTTCTGTGTCACCAAAAAATGCGTTGTATTTTGCTATTTCTTTCTTAAATCTGGCTTTTACCGTTTCATTTTTAATGACTTCTTCATCCGTAGTATAACGTATTTTATGTTTCCTACACCATAATTTGAGAAATGTGAAATCAGGTATAATTATTGCGGCAGCAAATTTCTGATTTTCACCTACAACCATAATATTTTCAATAAAGGGTGACTGCAAAATTTTTTCTTCTATCAAGAAAGAATTTACAAATTTACCAAATGATGTTTTGAAAATATTTTTTAAACGACCGGTAATAACTAATTGACCTTGTTCTGTAAATTTTCCGGAATCACCGGTGTGAAACCATCCTTCTTTATCAATGACCTGAGCGGTGAGTTCTGGATCTTTGTAATATCCTAGCATAACATTATGTCCACGACAAATAATTTCGTCAGTTTCCGGAACAATTTTTACTTCTACGCCTTCCAAAGGAAATCCAACAGTACCAACGCATCTTCCATGCTTTTTTCTCGAACTTACAGCTATTACTGGGGAGGTTTCGGTTATTCCGTAACCTTCAAAAACAGGCATACCAATAGCGGAAAAGAAACTTGCTATACGAGGTTGAATAGCAGCTCCGCCCGAAACGACAATGTCAAAATGACCTCCGATAGCAGCTCTCCATTTCGAAAAAACGAGCTTCTCTGCTATTTTATGTTGAATATTGTAACATATGCTACGGTCTTCTATTTTATACCTAATAGCCAAGCCCAGAGCCCAGTAGTATAGCTTTTGTTGAAAGAATGGTAATTTTCTTCCACCATTGTATATCTTGTCGTAAATCTTTTCCAGTATACGAGGTACACATGTCATCATTGTCGGATTTACTTCTTTTATATTTTCAGAGATAGTGCCCAAATTTTCTGCATAATAAACCGACATACCTAAGTATTGATAAAGGTATACCATCATCTTTTCATAAGCATGACAAAGGGGTAGAAAACTGAACGCTGTATCACTCCATTTTTGAGGAGTTCCTTCCAACATTTTCAGTTGCATAGTCAAGTTATTGTGAGATAACATAACTCCTTTCGGATTTCCGGTAGTGCCTGAAGTATAAATAATGCAAGCAACATCATTGGTTGTAATTTCTTTTTTGATTGCATTTATTTTGGTAAGATCAAGATTTTCTTTTCCCAAATTAAGTAGTTGCTCAAAGTAATTAAATCTTCCTCTGTTTATAAAAGTGTAAATACCTTTGAAAGAAGGAAGTTCCGGAATGATTTTTTCAATCTTACGAAGTAACTCTTCCCCTTCGAGAAAAATGTATGTTATTTCAGCATTATTTAAAATGTAACGATAGTCTGATTCGCTAATGGTGGGATAAATTGGTACAAGAATCGCCCCTATCTGCATGGTCGCCATATCAACAATGTTGTACTCAGGCCTGTTTGAACTAATCATGGCAATAGTATCGCCCTTTTTTACACCAAGCTTTAATAAACCTGCAGATATTAAGTTCGTTTGTTCTATGTATTCTTGAATACTATATTTATGCCATATTCCTTCTTTTTTTCCTGCTAATGCAACTTCTTGTTGCGGTTTAATCTCCATGTAATTTTCGAGAATATCGAAAACTCTTGTTATGTTCATTCTTATTTGTTATTTATTCCGCAAAGCCTCAGAACCACCTACAATATCAAGAATTTCATTTGTAATAACTTCTTGACGGACCTTGTTGTATTGTTGAGTAATAGTACTTATCATTTCTTCTGCATTCTCAGAAGCAATTTGCATAGCCGTTGTTCTTGCACCATGCTCCGCTGTCAAAGAATCAAGCAGTGTTCCATAAACTTGTGTGCGAACAACAGCAGGAACTAGTCCGCGTAAGAATTCTTCTTTTGATGGTTCTACCAAGTAAACATTTTGCTTTTGTTTTGATCCTTTGGTATATTGTTCTGCCTTTTTGAGTGGAAGAAGAATTTCTTTAGTAGGGATTTGAACGCCCGCATTTTTATAATGATTAAAAATCAGTTCTACTCGATCTACTTCTTTATTTATAAATTTATCTCCTATACGATTCGCTATTTTTTCTGTTTCGGCATAGGTTGGAGCATCGTACAATTCACTAAAGGATTTAACCAAAGTATATTCAGATTTATTTACATAATCAGTTATCTTCTTTCCTACTGTGTAAATAAGAATATTTTCTTTTCCAATTGAGGAATATGAATTGACGGTTTCATTGAATAATTTTATGATATTCGAGTTAAATGTTCCGCACAAACCTGAGTTGGATGAAAAAATAATAATGGCAACTCTCTTTACTTCCCTTTCTTCAGCTAAAGGAATCGTTATATCAATATCTGTTGAACTGATATAGTTACTTAGGGATTCAGACAATTTATTCTTGTAAGGTAAAAACTTTAAACAAGTATTTTCTGCCTTATGAAGTTTTGCTGCCGAAACCATTTTCATGGCACTAGTAATCTTCATGGTTGATTTAACAGAAGATATACGTGCCCTAATTTCTTTGAGTGATGCCATATTTTATACATAAAAATACCTGTTCATCGAATGGTGTTCAGATACTTGAGAATCAATTCAAACTTAAACTGAATATTGTGCAGATAATCTTGAAGCTTCTTCTTTTAAAATGGAAGTAACCTCATCGGTTAAAATGCCTTTTTTAAGAACATCTAAAACGTCATTTTGATGTTTTACTTCCAAGATATTTAAATATTTTGCTTCAAAATCTCTTACTTGATTTGTTGGCACATGAGCCAATAATCCTTGCGTCCCACAATAGATGATAGCAATTTGTTTTTCTATAGCAAGAGGCGAATACTGACCTTGTTTGAGGATTTCCACATTTTTGTTCCCTTTATTCAAAACAGATTTTGTTGCGGCATCTAGTTCGGAACCAAATTTAGAGAATGCTTCCAACTCTCTAAATGTGGCTTGATCCAACTTCAATGTTCCCGCTACCTTTTTCATTGCCTTGATTTGAGCATTACCTCCAACACGAGAAACAGAAATACCTACGTTAATAGCTGGACGAACACCTGCATTAAATAAATCTGTTTCCAAGAAAATTTGACCGTCAGTAATAGAAATTACGTTCGTTGGAATATAAGCAGAAACGTCACCAGATTGTGTCTCAATAATCGGTAAAGCCGTGATCGAACCTCCTCCTTTTACAATGTCTTTAATAGATATAGGAAGGTCATTCATTGTCTTTGCCACAGCATCGTTTGCAATTACTTTAGCCGCTCTTTCTAGCAAACGTGAATGTAAATAGAAAATATCACCCGGATATGCTTCACGTCCTGGTGGACGACGAAGAATTAATGATACTTCACGATAAGCTACAGCTTGCTTAGATAAATCATCATAAATGATTAAAGCATGACGCCCCGTATCTCTAAAATACTCTCCTATAGCAACCCCTGCATATGGTGCGTAGAATTGCATGGCTGCAGCATCTGACGCGGTTGCTGTTACAACCACAGTGTATTCCATAGCACCATGTTCTTCCAATGTCTTTACAATATTGGCTATAGTAGAACCTTTTTGTCCAATACCTACATAAATACAATAAATGGGTTCTCCGTTATTGAAATTATCCTTTTGATTGATTATAGTATCTATTGCGATAGCCGTTTTACCTGTTTGTCTGTCACCAATGATAAGTTCACGTTGTCCTCGACCAATTGGAATCATTGCATCAATCGCTTTGATACCTGTTTGTAGAGGTTCGTTTACAGGTTGACGGAAAAGAACACCCGGAGCCTTACGTTCCAAAGGCATCTCATATGTTTTGCCTTGAATGGCACCTTTACCATCTATTGGCTCACCCAGTGTATTTACCACGCGTCCTAATAAACCTTCACCTGCCATGATGGAGGCAATTCTTTTGGTGCGTTTTACAGTATCACCTTCTTTAATTCCTTCCGTATGACCTAGTAATACAATTCCGACATTGTCTTCTTCCAAATTAAGAACAACACCTTTTGTTCCATTCTCGAACTCTACTAATTCGTTTGACTGTACTTTGTTCAAGCCGAATACACGGGCTACTCCATCACTTACTTGTAAAACTTTTCCTATTTCTTCGAATTCAAGCTTGTTGCTAAGACCTTCGAGTTGCATTTGCAAAATCTTTGAAATTTCGCTTGGTTTAATATCTGGCATATTGTTTAAAATTTGTTCTGTTAACGTGTCTTAAGTGGGTATCATTGTCAAAATTGAAAATGAGTTACAATGTTTTCTTTAAAGAAATGAGCTTTCCTGAAATGCTTGCATCAAGTCTATTTTGTTGTATATCAATGATAAAACCACCTATCAAATTTGGATTAACAGTAGTATTCATTTCCACTGTTGAATTAAATGTTGTGCTTATAAATTTGTTGATTTTTTCAATACTATCACTAGAAAGAAGTGTAGCACTAGTTATGTCACTTTTCAAAACGTTATTTTCCTTTCGGTATAAATCTTGGTAAACTAACGAAATTACATAAATATATTCTTCTCGTTTGTTCTCCACAAGAAATTCCATAAAGCGAGATAGACACTTGCTAATATTTTCTCCACATGCTGTTTCTAATAGCTTAATTTTTTCTTTTGTTTTAACGGCAGGACTTGTTAAAGCATAATTTAGTTGTTGTTGATAG
>ERZ795062.3019-NODE-3019-length-10648-cov-38.460493_pt1 | contig 10648 bp, 9 predicted proteins | sample MGYA00375146_ERZ795062 | MGnify/ENA primary metagenome ERZ795062 (study PRJEB30191, sample SAMN05720281) | activated sludge metagenome | isolation source: Anaerobic digester | place: USA | collected 2015-07-16 ...
GATGCTCGCGGTTGGCGGGGGTAAGCGTGGTGTGGGCGGTCGGGGTGAGTGCGGCTTCGTATAGGCTGCATCCGTGCTCGTGGGCGTAGGTGTTGAGTTTGCCCAGTGTGGCTTCGCCGATGCCGCGCTTGGGGGTGGTGACGGCACGCAGGAAAGCGGGGTCGTCGTTGGGGCCAGCAATGCGCGTAACTGTGTTCGATTTGGTGACGGCACGCAGGAAAGCGGGGTCGTCGTTGGGGTTTGCGAGCAGGCGGATGTAGGCGAGTACGTCTTTGATTTCGGCTTTATCAAAAAAGCTTTGGCCGCCCGAAAGCTGATAGGGCACGCGTGCGCTGCGCAGGGCTTCTTCAAAAATCCGCGCCTGATGATTGCCGCGGTAGAGTACGGCGAAATCGGCGTAGCGGGTTTTGTCGCCGCCCACCAGCTTTTGTTTCACAATCTGGCTGACTACCCATTCGGCTTCGTGCTGCTCGTGCTGGCAGGCCACCACTTTAATGTGTTCGCCCATACCGAATTGCGACCACAGCGTTTTCTTAAACAATTTCGGATTGTTTTCAATCACTTTGTTGGCCACTTTGAGAATCCGCGCGGTCGAGCGGTAATTCTGCTCGAGTTTGATGACTTTCATCTGCGGATAGTCGGCCTGCATTTGGCGCAGGTTTTCCATATTGGCGCCGCGCCAGGCGTAGATGGATTGGTCGTCGTCGCCCACCGCGGTAAACATGCCTTCCGCGCCGGTCAAGAGCTTCATTAAGGTGTATTGGCAGGCGTTGGTGTCTTGGCATTCGTCCACCAACAAATAGCGCAGGCGCAGCTGCCATTTGTGGCGCACTTCGCTGTTTTGTTGCAATAACACGGCGGGCAGGCGGATTAAGTCGTCAAAATCCACTGCCTGATAATGTTCTAGTGTGGCTTGATAGCTGGCGTAAACGGCGGCCATTTGTTTGTCCCACTCGTTTTCGGCGTGTTGCAGGATGTCTTCCGGCGTTTTTAAATCGTTTTTCCACAAGGAAATCTGGTGCTGGGTTTTGTATAAGGCTTCTTTGCCGGTGCCGCCTAATAATTCGTTGATGATTTTGGCGCTGTCGGTGCCGTCGAGTATCGAAAAATTCTTTTTATAGCCGATATGGGTGGCTTCCTCGCGCAAAATACGCATTCCCAGCGAGTGAAAAGTGCAAATGGTCAGCCCGCGCGTATCCTTTTTGCTGAGCATCTTGCTCACGCGTTCCTGCATTTCTTTGGCGGCTTTGTTGGTAAAGGTAATCGCGGCGATGTGGTGCGGCGGATAGCCTGCTTCGGTAATCAGATAGCGGATTTTCTGGGTAATCACGCCGGTTTTGCCGCTGCCGGCACCGGCCAAGACCAACAGCGGCCCTGCCAAATACTTAACGGCTTGTTGTTGCTGGGGGTTGAGTTTCATGGGGAACAATATTAAGAGAAATGAGGCGGATTATAGCATTTTCAGACAGGCAGAGACCTTTGCAAAAACACTTCCTAAGGCCGTTAGATACACAAGTGACGTCATTCCCGCGCAGGCGGGAATCCAGCTTAGATTTTAAGAAACTATTTTTTAATCAATACTTGTTAAGATTGAACATGGATTCCCGCCTGCGCGGGAATGACGTCAGTAGGGAAATCTAGGCGTTTAAAGCTTTTTTGCAAAGGTCTCAGCCTGTCTGAAAAACAAAAAAACCGTATCGGCTTTTATCTGCTGAATACGGTTTTTTATCGAACCCTTTATTTTGCTTCTTCCGCTGCCGCCAATGCTGTGGGATTCGGTGTCGGCTCGCCAATTTTGTGCAAAGTGTTGTGATCGGTATGGTGGAAGGGTTGATCGACATCGGGAATCACCATCACGGTATCCTGCGCGTAAGACCAAGTGCCGTCGTCGTTGATTTTAACATTGATGGTATAGCTCTCGGTGCGGAAAGCCTGTTCCAGAAACGGATTCGACAAAATGCCGTTTACGGTCGCGCCGCGCTCGGCCTTCAGGGTAAACGATTTGGCATCCGGCGCTACTTTGCCGACCGCCATCACGGTTTGGCCGCGCGGAATCGATAGGGTGAGGATAACGGTTTGGGTGGCGGGTTCCCACAGCCAGTAGCCGACTTGGTCGTGAAAGGTTTCCACTTCATCGGGTTGTATGATGCGGGTGTGGTAGCGCAGGCCGTAAAACAGTTGTGGGCCGTTGGCTTGCGCATCAATTGGTTGTAATTCGTAATGTTCGATATAAGCATCGGTTTCCGGACCGTCGGCTTTAGGGTTTACGTCCACCCCGCGGCTGCCTTGCCAGATGCCCGCCATCGGTGCCAAGGGGCCGAGGTTGGCGAGGGTATTTACATCGGCTTCTGCTTCGGTGTAGATGTCTTTCGGGTAATCGCTCATGGGAAATCCAAAATGTGAAAGGAAAATGGCAAGATTGCCATGTTTTTAGGGGATGTGCAACGGGGAAATAAAATGCCTGTCTGAAAGCAAATCAGTGATAAAAAACGCTTTCAGACAGGCATTTTGTGTACAGCAAAACCGCTTATTAAGAGCTGGCAAAAGTATTACATTGGTTGATGTCGCCGCTGTTAAAGCCGCGCTGGAACCACTGCATACGCTGCTCGGAAGAGCCGTGGGTGAAGCTGTCGGGCACTGCATAGCCTTGGCCGCGTTTTTGCAGACGGTCGTCGCCTACTGATTCAGCCGCCGAAATCGCCAATTCGGCATCGCCCGCTTCAAAAATGTTTTGGTCTTGCGCGTTTTTCGCCCAAATACCGGCGTAGCAATCGGCCTGCAATTCTAGCCTCACCGAAAGCGCATTAGCTTCTTTTTGTGAACGGGCGTTTTGCTGCGCTTGGTGAACTTTCGGCAGCGTGCCGGTGATGTTTTGGATGTGATGGCCGACTTCATGCGCGATTACATAGGCAAACGCCGCATCGCCGCCCGCGCCCAATTTGTTTTTCATGTCTTCATAAAAAGACAAATCCAGATAGATTTTTTGGTCGTCCGGGCAATAAAATGGCCCCATTGTTGCTTGGCCGGTACCGCAGGCGGTGTGAGTGCCGCCGGTGTACAGTGCCATGATGGTCGGTTTGTATTGGGCGTTGTGTTGCGCGAAGTAAGACGCCCATACTTTTTCAGTGCTGCGAAGCGTTACACTGGCCACTTTGTGCAAATGGGTTTCCTGTTCACTACTGAGTGTAGAGGTTTGTGCCGAACCGGATACATTGCCGGCGCCAACCACACCGGAGAGGTCAACGCCGTAATACGCGCCAATCAGCACAATAATCAGGCCGATGATGCCGCCACCTTTACCGCCGGGCATTCGTGAGCGCTGGCCACGGCGGTCTTCAATATTGGAACTTTCTTCTTGTCCGTCTATGCGCATGATACAAATCTTTCTGTTTTTATATAGAGTAAGTTGCTAAAAATATACCGAATAAGTTTAAGAGGCGTTCAAAGGAAGCTCTAAAAAACTACCATTGTCGCTTGACTTTATCCAGTTCGCGTCGATCACGCTTAGTCGGTCGTCCATCCGGATAAGCCGCTGTTACCCGGCTGGCTTGATCGAGTAGTTTTTGCTGTTCGCGTTCTTGCGCGACCTTGCTGTCTTCTTCATACAAGGTGCGCGCTTCCGGTGCAGGGCGGCGTTGATGGTTGAGCGCGAGCACCGTCAGCAAATAGGGCAGCGAATTGAGGGTGAGGTGAACTTTATCGCCTACGCTGATGTATTTGCTGTTTTTCACTTTCTGGCCGTTTACCATCACGCGACCCAGTTCAATATGCTTCTGCGCCAGCGCGCGCGTTTTGAAAAAGCGGGCAGCCCACAACCATTTGTCGAGCCGCATGGTTTGTCCGTCGGAATCCTTCATTGTTGGGTTTCTGTTGGCTGTTTAAACTGATTTAAGTTTATCACGAAATAAGCACCGGATAAGTGGGTAAGCAGGAAGCTCAAGCCGCCTGCCGCTCATTTTTAACTTGCGAGCGGCGCGTTTATCGCGTAAATTGACATCTTATCCAATCTGACATGCTGCATAAAGTAAGCGGTTTTTTGCCGTTTGCCCTGCAAATTCATCAATATAGGTGAGAGCAACCCGTCCTATGAAACCTGTCTTTCTTGATTTCGAGCAACCGATTGCCGAATTGAACAAAAAAATTGAAGAATTGCGTTTTGTACAGGGTGAATCCGCTGTGGACATCAGCGATGAAATTACCCGTTTGCAAAAGAAAAGCAATGATTTAACCAAAAATATCTACAACAAATTAACCCCGGCCCAAGTATCCCAAGTATCCCGCCATCCGCAACGGCCTTATACTTTGGATTACGTTTCCGCCTTGTTTACTGATTTTCAAGAGTTGCACGGCGACCGCCATTTTGCTGATGATTACGCGATTGTCGGTGGATTGGCACGTTTCAATGGCCAAAGTGTGATGGTGATCGGTCACCAAAAAGGCCGTGATACCAAAGAGAAAATTCGTCGCAATTTTGGCATGCCGCGCCCCGAAGGTTACCGCAAAGCATTGCGCCTGATGCAGTTGGCGGAAAAATTCCGCTTGCCGGTGTTTACTTTCGTCGATACCCCCGGCGCTTACCCCGGTATCGGTGCGGAAGAGCGCAACCAATCAGAAGCCATCGGCCGCAACCTGTATGAGCTGACCAAGCTGAAAGTGCCGGTTATCTGCACCATCATTGGCGAAGGCGGTTCCGGCGGCGCGCTGGCGATTGCCGTGGGCGATTATGTGAATATGCTGCAATATTCCACTTATTCGGTGATTTCGCCGGAAGGCTGTGCGTCTATTCTGTGGAAAACCGCCGAAAAAGCAGCCGATGCCGCGCAGGCCTTAGGTATCACCGCCGACCGCCTGCTCAAACTCAATTTGATTGACCGCGTGATTGAAGAGCCGCTGGGCGGCGCACACCGCAGTTATGATGAGTTGATGGTGCGCGTGAAGGATATTCTCACTGATCAATTGCGTACCGCTCAGGATATGCCACAATCCGATTTGCTGACCCGCCGTTTCGACCGCATCATGGATTACGGCCAGTTTGCAGAAAAATAAACACCGGTTTGATTCCATCAAATTGGGTAAAAAGGCAGGCTTAAGCTTGCCTTTTTGTTTTCAGACAGGCATATAGCGAAAAAACTTTATTTCTGCCACGGCGTTGCTGCACCTGGCCGTACTCTATGTACTATCTGCGGCTTGCTGCCTTGTGGCAAAAATAATTTTTTTCCGCTATATTTTCATCATGATGGAAGACCATGCGAAAGCAAGCATGAACAAGGATACTTCTTTATTGCAAACCGTTGCCGAAAGCTGGCAACGAGCCGCCGGGCAGTCGAAAACAATTACCGTAGGCCTGAGCGGCGGGCTGGATTCCGTGGTGCTGCTACACCTGTTATCACGTTTGCAGGCCGAGTGTGGCTTTGACTTGTCGGCGCTGTATGTACATCACGGCCTGCAAGCCGAGGCGGATGATTGGCTGGTGTTTTGCGAATCGTATTGCGCTTCGCTGAATGTTCCGTTTCGGTTTGAATATGTTCAAGTCGCTAGAAGTGGCAAAGGTTTAGAGGCTGCCGCCCGCCAAGCGCGTTATCAGGCATACGAACGAAGTGGTGCCGAAGTGATTGCCTTGGCGCATCATCAGAACGACCAAAGCGAAACCTTTATGCTGGCAGCACTGCGCGGCGGCGGTTTGCGCGCGTTGGCAGCGATGCCGCAATGGCGGACGTTTGGTGAAAATCAGCAGATTTGGCGCCCCTTGCTAACCGTTTCACGGGATGAATTACAACGATATGCTGATGAGCAGGGTTTATCTTATATAGAAGACCCCAGTAATGCCGATAATAGCTTATTGCGAAACTGGCTGCGCAACGAAGCGCTGCCGCTGTGGCGGGATAGGGTACCGCAGCTGGATCAACAGCTTTCGGCAGGCATCCAATTATTACAACAGCAATTGGCTGTACTCGATGAAGTGGCCGAAGCCGATGCCGCTTGGTTGGAAGAAGCCGGTTATTTTGACTGTGGGCGTTGGCGAACCCTTAGCCCGGCCAAGCAAAAACAGCAGCTGTATCATCTCGCCCGGCGTAAACATTTAGGCGTACCAAGCGCTGTTTCGGTGGCTGATTTTCAGCGGGTATTGCAGCATATTTCGCCGGGTACACAGGCAGAATGGCAGTTGCCGGCAGGAAAAATTTATGCCTATCAAAACCGATTGTTTGCCTTGCGGGAAGATTGGTTGGCGGATTGTTTTTGGCTCAATCCGCAAAAAATGACCGGCGAAGATGCCTGTCTGAAAGAAACGGTTGCAACAGGCAGTATTAAGCTTTGTTGGCATAAGTTGGGACTTCGTGAAGATGTGTTAGAGCAAAAACCAGTCATTCGGGCGGTAACTACCGATGATATAATTGAATTGACCGCTGGGCACAAAAAAGTCCGAAAATTGTTACAGGAATGCAAGATTCCACCCTTCGCCAGACCGCACTGGCCAGTGATTGTTGATGTTAACAATCGGTGTATTGCAGTTGCCAACATCTGGGTAAGCCCGAGTCATGCTTGCCTAGGTGGGTGGTTGCCTGTTTTTGAGCAATTTAATTTATTTATTCTGGAACCAAAATAGATATCTAGAGTCTTAGTCTTTAAATACAAAGAGCAAGACGTTCTGCTATCTATTCTTTTGAAGGTAAAAGATAAGATATGAAAGATCGTGAAGTCGATCAAGCTTTGGTGGAACGCGCGCAGCAAGGCGATCATAAAGCTTTTGAATTGCTGGTATCCAAATACCAGCGACGCCTGACACGTCTTCTGGCTCGTTTTGTCAAAGACGAGCATGAAGTCAACGATGTCACGCAAGAAGCTTTAATCAAAGCTTATAGTGCTTTGCCGAATTTTCGAGGCGAAAGCGCGTTTTATACTTGGCTCTACCGCATTGGTATCAACACGGCAAAAAATTTCTTGGCAACCAATGGCAAGAAAATGGTAATAAGCGCCGATGTGGCCAATGAAGAAGGCGAGATGTTCGATTTATCGGATCAGCTGGCAGATGATCACACCCCCGAAGCTGAAATGATGAACCGGGAAATCTTGCAAACGGTAGAAGCGGCGGTAGCGCGATTGCCTGAAGATTTACGACGTGCAATTACATTACGCGAAATGGAAGGCCTGTCTTACGATGAAATTGCTCAGATTATGGATTGTCCGATAGGAACCGTACGTTCAAGAATTTTTAGAGCACGGGAAGTGATTGCAAAGGATTTGCGGCCTTTGCTGGATACATCAGAAAACCAACGATGGTGATAAAAATGACTCAAGAAAAAAATTATGAATTCGTGTCCTCGTTGATGGACGGCGAACTCTCCGATAAAGAATTCGATCAACTGCTGAATGATAAAGAGGCTCAGGATAAATGGCATGCCTACCATTTGATTCGTGATTGTCTGCAACAACCGCAGCAGGTTTCGGATAAAGAAGCCCGTTTTGTGTTGGATGCCGAGTTTTCGAAGAAGCTGGCGGAAACCGTGCAGGATCGCCCGGTTGCCCCGGTTAAGCGCAGCAATATCGGTCAGGCTGATGTTGTCGTGGCCGGAGGTCGAAACTTCTACCGCTTTGCAGTAGCGGCCAGTATCATGGCGGTTAGTGTGGTAGCATGGCAGTTGTGGCCGGCCACTCAAGGTGAAGGCGTCATGAATACCGCTCAGCAAAATACTGCTCCGGCCAAGGCGAATAGCCAAGTGGTACCGGTTGCCGCTAAGCAGTTAGCGACTCCAGAAAACAGCAATGTGGTGGTGCCGACAGCAGCAGTGCAAAGCCAAGATGTGCCAGCCGTGCAAAGTGCTGTGCAAGTTGAAAAAGCAGCTAGCCAAGCTGGCGCTGCTTCAGCCGTACAATAATGCCTGTCTGAAAAGACTAAATAAAAGCCCCTGTAATGATGCAGGGGCTTTTTATATTGCCTATTTATTTGCTAATTGCTTGGCTGCTTCCAATGCATAATACGTCAGGATGCCATCTGCACCAGCGCGCTTAAAGGCCAATAGGCTTTCTAAAATTACTTTATCGCCGTCCAGCCAACCGTTTTGAATCGCTGCTTGCAACATCGCATATTCGCCAGATACCTGATAAGCATAAGTCGGTACGCCAAATTCATCTTTCACTCGGCGGATAATGTCCAAATAAGGCATTCCCGGTTTCACCATCACCATATCTGCGCCTTCCTGAATGTCCAGAGCCACCTCATGTAGAGCCTCGTTGCTGTTGGCTGGATCCATCTGGTAGTTTTTCTTGTCTGCTTTCCCCAAATTTCCGGCGCTACCCACTGCATCACGGAAGGGCCCATAAAAAGCTGAAGCATACTTAGCAGAATAAGCCATGATGCGGGTGTGGATGTGGCCATATTCTTCCAGTGCTTCTCGAATCGCGCCGATACGGCCGTCCATCATGTCGGAAGGCGCCACTACCTGTGCGCCGGCCTCTGCATGACAAAGTGCCTGTTTAACCAACACTTCTATCGTTTCATCATTCATCACATAGCCGCCGGCATCGGTTAAACCATCTTGGCCGTGGCTGGTATAAGGGTCAAGTGCCACATCGGTCATGATGCCGAGCTCGGGAAAGGTCTCACGCAATTTACGAACCGCAGTCGGCACCAAACCTTCCGGGTTATACGCTTCTTCTGCACCTTCCGTTTTGTTTTGAGTAACCACCGGAAACAGTGCCAGCATCGGAACCCCCAGTTTTACCGCTTCTTCGGCAGTGTATAGCAGTTTATCTAAGCTTTGTCGCTTTACTCCCGGCATGGAAGTCACTTCCTCTTCTTGTCCGCTGCCTTCCAATACAAATACCGGATAAATCAAATCGTCCGCCGTTAAAGTGTTTTCACGCATCAGGCGACGGGAAAAATCATCTTTACGCATACGGCGCATACGGGAAGAAGGAACAAAACGATGGGGAAAGTTCATATGACAGTACTCCAAATCAGTAATAGTAGAATTATACGTTTTTTTGAGTAAGAATGCAGATGCCTGTCTGAATTTTCAGACAGGCATTGATTTTGAGGGTGGGGGTTTTAAAATAAAATTGTTATAAAACAGTGAGAAAGTGATGGGTGTTTAAAATATTGCAAAGGAAGTGTTGACGTTGTGTTGTTGGTTTGTGTATAGTTCGGTTCTTCGCTGCTGAGGCAGCAGCTGTTCTAGCCGGTTGGTTGATTTTTAGGTTGACTGATGAAAATAACGTGCTATAATGGCAGACTTGCTCTTTAACAAACAGATTACCGATAAGTGTGAGTGCTTCGGCCTCACACTGCGACAAAAACAGACAAGATATGATTTATCATGCTTTGTCAGTTTCTTTGAAGCAGACCAGAAGTTAAATAAGTTAGAGATTGAACATAAGAGTTTGATCCTGGCTCAGATTGAACGCTGGCGGCATGCTTTACACATGCAAGTCGAACGGCAGCATGGGTGCTTGCACCTGATGGCGAGTGGCGAACGGGTGAGTAATGCATCGGAACGTACCAAGTAATGGGGGATAACTACTCGAAAGAGTGGCTAATACCGCATACGCCCTAAGGAGGAAAGCAGGGGATCTTCGGACCTTGCGTTATTTGAGCGGCCGATGTCTGATTAGCTAGTTGGTGGGGTAAGAGCCCACCAAGGCGACGATCAGTAGCGGGTCTGAGAGGATGATCCGCCACACTGGGACTGAGACACGGCCCAGACTCCTACGGGAGGCAGCAGTGGGGAATTTTGGACAATGGGCGCAAGCCTGATCCAGCCATGCCGCGTGTATGAAGAAGGCCTTCGGGTTGTAAAGTACTTTTGTCAGGGAAGAAAAGCTTTAGGTTAATACCCTAGAGTGATGACGGTACCTGAAGAATAAGCACCGGCTAACTACGTGCCAGCAGCCGCGGTAATACGTAGGGTGCGAGCGTTAATCGGAATTACTGGGCGTAAAGCGAGCGCAGACGGTTATTTAAGCAGGATGTGAAATCCCCGAGCTCAACTTGGGAACTGCGTACTGAACTGGGTAACTAGAGTGTGTCAGAGGGGGGTAGAATTCCACGTGTAGCAGTGAAATGCGTAGAGATGTGGAGGAATACCGATGGCGAAGGCAGCCCCCTGGGATAACACTGACGTTCATGCTCGAAAGCGTGGGTAGCAAACAGGATTAGATACCCTGGTAGTCCACGCCCTAAACGATGTCAACTAGGTGTTGGGAGGGTAAAACCATTTAGTACCGTAGCTAACGCGTGAAGTTGACCGCCTGGGGAGTACGGCCGCAAGGTTAAAACTCAAAGGAATTGACGGGGACCCGCACAAGCGGTGGATGATGTGCTTTAATTCGATGCAACGCGAAAAACCTTACCCACCTTTGACATGTACGGAAGTTGCCAGAGATGGCTTCGTGCTCGAAAGAGAACCGTAACACAGGTGCTGCATGGCTGTCGTCAGCTCGTGTCGTGAGATGTTGGGTTAAGTCCCGCAACGAGCGCAACCCTTGTCATTAGTTGCTACGAAAGGGCACTCTAATGAGACTGCCGGTGACAAACCGGAGGAAGGTGGGGATGACGTCAAGTCCTCATGGCCCTTATGGGTAGGGCTTCACACGTCATACAATGGTCGGTACAGAGGGTTGCCAAGCCGCGAGGTGGAGCCAATCCCAGAAA
>ERZ795062.3028-NODE-3028-length-10628-cov-15.411898_pt1 | contig 10628 bp, 10 predicted proteins | sample MGYA00375146_ERZ795062 | MGnify/ENA primary metagenome ERZ795062 (study PRJEB30191, sample SAMN05720281) | activated sludge metagenome | isolation source: Anaerobic digester | place: USA | collected 2015-07-16 ...
TCTAGGGATTTAGCGGCATTATGCATCTTTTTTTCCTTACTTCCTATTGATTTTTGATGAGCTAAACGCCCTCCGCCTTCAGTACTTTTTTTCTTTGAAGCACCTTTTGCCTTCTGTTCTATTTTACGAGCCTGTTTTCGCTTTTCCTCCGCAGCCCTTTCCAATCGGGCACGTTCCGCAATAAATTGTTCGTATTCTGCAGCTTGGCTCTTACGTTCTTCCTCTTTCTGACGAAGATAATCAGAATAGTTTCCCCAATACTCAGTGATTTTGCCATCTTTCAGTTCCCATATTTTATCTACTATTTCATCAAGAAAATAGCGGTCATGGCTAATAACTAACAGTGCACCTGTAAAATATTTTAGCTGTCCTATTAGAAAATCAATTCCTTCACGGTCTAAATGGCTCGTAGGTTCATCCGCTAAAATACCATGAACCTGTGCCGATAAGGCCTGTGCTATTTTAAGCCTTGTTTCTTCACCACCGCTCATGGTCTGTATATCTAATTGCTCAACACCTAGCTTGCCTACAAGTGCAAAATCTTTTTCCTCCTGCAAACTTACTTCGTCCAACTGGGGGATATAAGCAAGTTCACCCAGACGATTCATTTTACATCCTGCTGGAGTTAATTCTCCTAAAAGCACCCTGAGTAAAGTGCTTTTCCCTGCACCATTTGCTCCTACTAAACCAATACGGTCATAATCATATACTTCTAATTCATTTATATCTAAAACATCGCGTCCTTTGAATTCCACACGAATGTCTTTTGCTTTTAATATTAATTCCATAACATTTCCTCCTGTCTATAATCGCATGCTTTCATTTGCTTGTACGCAGGGAAAACCCTGCGATTTTAGCAGGAAGAATTACATGAAAATAAGATACATAAATATCCCTCCAATATTGTTTATTTTAAATCTAATTTTCTAACCTCAGTTATCATTGGGCAAACTATAGCAATGCCAATAATTAAAATACCTGATAGTAAAAACCAATGATTTACACCGATTTTATCAGCAAAGAATCCAGAAAGAATTAACCCAATTGGCATAGCAAGTGACATGATACTTCCGGTCAAAGAAAATACACGTCCTAAATATTCAGGCTTAATTTTCTCCTGAAAAAGAGCTGTTTGCACACCGCTATAAAATGGCACCGAAAGCCCCATTATTGCACAGCAAACTACAAATATTACAAATCCATTTGGAGGAAGTATTCCCGAAACGGCTAAACTGGCCCCCATTATAAAAAATGAACTAGTTATTAGTAATACACGCTTTTCGAAGCTCCCTTATTATATACTATTGACCACTAAAAAGTAAAGCCCTTTCAATATATATTTATTAAAAATAAGTAAGATTTGTACACAAAAACTACCCCCTTGGATTTAACCATATTCGGTCGCACCCATGGAGGTAGTTTTATCTTGTGTCATTAGTTTTATACTGTGTGATGATACGAGAATATCGTACTCTGAAAAGGAGACTTTTTGTTTAACCTCATTACTAGTTTATCCTAACGTTTCGTACCGATTGTTGGTAGAATTTTGAATTCGAGACAAGAATTGTTGAATTCGGGTTTCTTTTGGTTGATTTAATATATCTTCTGGCGAACCCTCTATAACTATTTGACCGCCTTCCATAAAAACCACTCTATCCGCGACTTCACGTGCAAAACCAATCTCATGAGTCACAATGATCATTGTCATACCCTCTTTAGCCAATTGGACCATCACTTCTAATACTTCACCAGTTAGTTCTGGATCCAATGCAGAGGTAGGTTCATCAAAATAGATTACTTTTGGACTCGTGGCAATTGCTCTAGCAATACCAACTCTTTGTTGTTGACCACCTGATAATTGACTTGGATAAAAGTCATATTTATCAGATAGCCCGACCTTGTCTAGAGCTGCCATACCAATTTGTTCAGCATCTTTCTTAACCATTTTTCTAGCTATGATCAGACCTTCTGTAACATTTTGTAGAGCAGTCTTATTAACAAATAAGTTATAGTTTTGAAAGACATAAGATGTTCTCTTTCGGATGGACGCAATCTCTTTTTGACTAATGTTAGTCAGATCATAATTTTCGTCATCAAAGAATAAGCGCCCCATATCAACCGACTCTAGAAAATTCAAAGAACGAAGAAGAGTTGTTTTGCCAGATCCAGATGGTCCTAAAATGACAACAACTTCCCCTGAACTGACCTGTAAATCAACACCTTTTAAAATCTGTTGCCCGTTAAAAGCTATTTCAATTCCACTTGCTTGAATCATTTAGACCTCCTAATAGACTGCTAACTTCTTTTCACCATAAGTTTGTAGTTTTGTCAAAATGGTTGAAAAAAGTAAATAGATAAGACCAACCTCACAATAGAGAGCAAATGGCTCATATGTTCTAGCAGCAATTTGTTGGGTTGTCATAAACATTTCCAAGACAGTAATATTTGCTGCTAGGGAAGTATCTTTTACTAGACTGATTAATGTGTTGGATAAAGGTGGAAAAGCCACACGAATTGCTTGAGGAAGAATGATTCTACGCATTATTTGAGAAAAACTCATCCCAACAGTATATCCAGCTTCCATTTGTCCTTTGGGTACTGACTCTATTGATGCACGAATGGTTTCCGCAGCATAAGCACCTGTGTTTACTGAAAAAACTAAAACTGCTGAAGGAAAGGCATCTAATACAACACCTAAACTTGGTAACCCGTAAAAAATTACATAAAGTTGAACCAAAAGTGGTGTCCCTCGTACAATCCAAATATAGAATCGGGCTAATTGTTTGAGGATAGAAATGTTAGCAATTTGTACCATAGCTGTTCCAATGGCAATGATAAGCCCGAAGACAAAAGAAAGTATAGTTAGGGGAATTGTCACAAGCAGACCTGGTAGAAGTATTTGTAAAAATGAGTCAATCAACAATTGCAACAATCTAGATGTCATGGTGTCTCCTATTTACTTAGCTTGTGATACATCTTCTCCGAAGTATCTATTTGAAATTTCTGTCAATTTCCCTTCACTAGAAAGTTCGGCCAAAGCAGCATCAATCGCTTCCACCAATTCGTCTTCCCCCTTAACAACTGGAAAGGCTGTCTCAGAAACATCTTGTGACAAAGTTGCAACTTGAATAGGAGCATCTGGATGTTGTTTGATATAGTCTAAGAAAACTAGGTTATCATTCAAGGTTGCGTCTACACGACCAGCTGTCAAGAGTTCAATAGCTTGTGCAAAACCATCTACACCCACAACTTCTGCCCCATTTTCACGTGCTAAATCAGCCCAGTTACTAGTTAGGCTATTTGCCGACTTCTTACCGGACAAATCCGAAAAATCTTTAATTTCACTATTCCCCTGCTTGGTAATCAACGCTCCATAAATATAGGTATATGGGTTTGAAAAAATATATTTTTCTTTTCGCTCATCTGTTATTCCAACTTGGTTAGCGATAGTATCAAAACGAGCTGCGTCTAAACCCGCAATCATTGAATCCCATTCTGTTTCAACAAATTCTACCTTTACTCCTAGTTTTTCAGCAACAGCTTCTGCCACCTCAACATCGTAACCAACTAATTCTCCACTTTCATCATGGTAAGAATACGGAGCATAGGCACCTTCTGTACCGATTTGAATAACACCTTCTTTTTGTATTTGTTCCAAAAGTGTCTGATTTGAATCACCTTTTGAACTAATAGAATCTGATTCCCCACAGGCAGCTAAGATAAATGCTGATAGTACTAAAGTTGTGAAAATTGTCATTTTTTTCATATTTGTTAATCTCCTATTTCTTTGCTTGTTCAAATGCTTGTTCTAAATCATTTTGTAAATCTTGAACCGACTCAATTCCAACAGCTAAACGTAGTAAATTCTCTTTTATCCCAATTGCCTCTTGTAATTCTCTATCATAGGATTCATGAGTCATAGAGGCAGGTAGGCAAATCAAGGACTCAACCCCACCTAGGCTAACTGCAAAACCAAAAATTTTCAACGATTTTATAAAAGCCCTTAAGTCATATTTATTTTGATCCACCAAAATGGAAAGGACTCCTCCATGACCTTTTGATTGCTTCAGTTGAAGGGAATACCCGGGATTACTCTTTAATCCTGTATAAAAAACTGTTACTCCCTCTTTCGATTCTAAATATTTGGCTATAGCATGGGCATTCTCCTCGTGACGTTCCATTCGAAGAGCCAAAGTCTTAATTCCTCGTGATAAGAGAAAACTATCAAACGGGCTAAGAATTGCACCTAATAATTTATGCACTAACTTAATACGCGGATAAAGATCTTCTCTGTTTGTTACCACTAATCCTGCCAAAATATCAGAATGTCCTGCATAATATTTAGTCGCAGAATAAACAACTATATCAGCACCAAAATCAAGTGGTTTTTGGAGATAAGAAGTCATAAAGGTATTATCCACAATAACTAGCAATCCCGCTGCTTTAGCTGCTCTAATTACATTTTTCAAATCCGTTACTCCTAAGAGAGGATTTGTTGGAGTTTCAATAAAAACGGCCTTTATAGTGTCATCTAATTTTGAGAAATCATAATCATTAAAGTCAGCTACTAGCTCATAGTACAAGTTCCGAGAGGCAAATAATTCTGTAATAAATTGCCACGTCCCTCCATATACATTATCAGAAACTAAAATTTTATCACCACTATTCAACAGCTCAAATGCAATGGCGGTCGCAGCCATGCCTGTAGAAGTTGCAAAAACGTACTTGGCTTCTTCCAAGTCAGCTATTTGCTTCTCCAAAGCAGAACGAGTTGGGTTGGCACTTCGACTATAAACGAATTCACCAAATTCATTTATATTTTCCTGTAAGAACGTTGAGGAAAGGTAAATCGGATAAGTTACAGCTCCTTTACTACTATCATCAACTTGTCCATGTATTGCTCTCGTACTAAATTCCATACCTCATCTCCTTTTGTAGTATTTATACCCTAATTATTTATTTGACAATGATTTCTCACTTTCCCTCAATCATTATTCACGCATTTCCTAATTTATAAAAAAATAAGTACAATAAAACTGTCATGAAACATATGTTACCATGAAGCCAAACATCCGCCTAATATATTTTTTTTATCACAATGATTAACTTTTTTAATGTAAATCAATTTGATCTACTAGTCTCTTAAAATACCTATTTTCTCCTAAAAATTAATCAATGGCAAAAAAAGTAAAGTTAAAGTAAAAAATTTCAAATGTTCTACTTTAACTTTACTTTTTTATTTTGATATAACGAACATGCGTAAACTTTATTACACTAATTTAATCTTGCAGTCTCACACTCCAGCAGGGGGATAAATATAACTTACCTTTCCCTCACTGGTTTTTGTCGGATCAAAGAAACCACGAATATTACTCGGATAATAGGATCCATTATAGTTTGACTCAGTGACTTGAATTTGACCATCGGTAGCCACATCTGTCACATAGGCAACATGCCCGTAGCCACCATTTTCATCTGTCCAGACTGTAATTGCGCCAACTTTTGGTATTGTTCCAACTTCATAGCCTAAGGAAGCTGCACTGGTTGTCCAATCTCCAGCGTTTCCCCAATAGTTCCCAACCCATGGTGCCATTTCTTTTGCTCCCCATGTACATTGACCTGCTGGGTAAGTATTGGATGTATATTCAACCGTCACCTCTGAAACCATATTTGTAGCTAATGCTGCTTCTTCAGCTCTTTTTTTCGCTGCAGCTTTTGTTGCTAAAGCCTGCTTTTTTAATATTTTTAACGAAGGTCTATCATTTACAGTTAGGTCATCCGCAAGAATAGTGGATGTTCCCGTCCAAAACAGATTTCCCATAAACAGAGCAAATATCCCTAATTTAAGATATCTTTTGATAATTTGGTGGTTCATATTATTTGATTCCTTTAAGTTTTTTTCACCCAATCCATCCTATAGGACAATTCTTGCATAGAGCTTAAAATAACGTAACAAATATTACAGATAGGTTGCAAATACTTAACAATTGTTTTTTTCTCATGCTATAATTAAGAAAAAGTCAGGAGTAAACCTATGAAAAGCATCGTTTTAATACACGGTACCTGGTGTAATGGCACATTCTGGGGAGACTTTGCTAGTCAGTTAGAAAAAACTGGCTTACAGATCCATACCCCTAGTTTACGCTATCACGATTTACCCTATGAAGAAGGGATCAAAAAAGTCGGTGACGTTAGTTTGACAGACTACGTGGATGACTTGGTATCCTTAGTCGAAAGTCTAGAAGAGCCACCTTTACTTCTGGGTCACTCACTTGGATGTCTCTTAGCCCAAATGGTTGCGGAACGTACCCCTGTTGCTGGCATGATTCTCATGGGCCCTGCCCCAACTGCCGATATCTTCGCTCTTTATCCAACCATGCTTGCCAGTTTCTTACCCCATTTTCTTCGCTGGGGATTTTGGAAAAAGCCTATTCCACCCTATAAAAAAGCCTTCTTTTCTTACTGCCTCAATGCACAGGATCCTAGTATAAAAGAAAAGCTCTATCAAAACCTCGTCCCTGACTCAGGCAAGGTTTACACACAAATGGCCTTTCCATTCCTAGATAAAAGCAGAGCAGGCTATGTGGACTTTCGTAACATTACGGGACCTGTCTTGGTCATCACAGGAAGTGAGGACAAAATGACTGTCTCTGCCATCGCCAGAAAAACAGCACATAATTACAAAGATTCTGTTCTAGTCTCACTAACAGGAGCCGATCATATGTACCCAACTGGAAAATTTCAAGGTAAAACCCTTTCTGTTATTCGAGCATGGTTGGAAGAACAGGAATTTATCTAATACTCTTCGAACATCTAAAATATCCGTTGTTAAGAGCCTTGGTGAATAAAAAGCACCAATGGCGCTTTTCAGCCTGTTACTTTGAAATGAGAAAGTGACAAAGTTCTATCTTCGGCTTAATGATGCGAACACAGTTCACTTTATTTTCAGCCTTCAAGATTTCCCAAATAGTTGAAGCAAGACTACTATTGATTTTTATTGAGTATACATACAAAAACGACCTCCACATGGAAGTCGTTTCTTGTTATTTACATTTATTTCGCCAGGATATTCACTAGTTTGGTTATTTCACAACAATATTAACCAATTTGTTTACAACCGTAATCACCTTCACCACTGTTTGCCCAGCGATTTCAGCTTGGACTTTTTCGTCTGCAAGGGCAACTTTTTCAAGTTCATCTGGTGCTAAGTCTTTGGCTACAGTCAAGCGAGCTTTTACTTTGCCTTTGATTTGGACAACGATCTCCACTTCGCTTTCTACCAGTTTACTTTCGTCATATGTTGGCCATGCGACATAGCTAATTGATTGACCAGTATTTGTCAGACCCTGCCAGAGTTCTTCTGCCAAGTGTGGTGCAAATGGGGCGATTAATTGGACAAATCCTTTGGCGTAGTCAACATAGAGCTTGTCTTCTTTGTTGGCTGCGTTGACAAAAATCATGAGCTGGGCGATAGCCGTGTTGAATTTCAGGTCTTCAATATGCTCTGTCACTGTCTTCACAGTTTCATTGTAAACTTTATCAAGCGCTCCGCTATTGTCCGCCACAATCTCCTTGGTGGTTAAGAGGCGATAGATACGGTCAAGGAACTTACGGCTACCTTCGAGACCCTCTTCTGACCAGGCGATTGACGCATCAAGTGGGCCCATGAACATTTCATAAACACGAAGAGTATCTGCACCGAACTGCTCGACCACATCATCTGGGTTAACCACGTTCTTAAGAGATTTAGACATCTTAGCAGGTGCCTGCTCCAACTCTTCACCAGTTTCGATGTGGAAGAAGGACCCATCGCGTTTCTCCACCTTGTCGGTCGCAACAAGGGCACCACGGCTGTCACGGTAGCTAGTCCCCAAAATCATCCCTTGGTTAAAGAGTTTTTGGAAGGGCTCTCTGGTCGGTACAACACCGATGTCATAGAGGAACTTGTGCCAGAAGCGAGCGTAGAGCAGGTGAAGGACTGCGTGCTCGGCACCACCGATGTAGATGTCCACTGGCAACCAAGCCTTGAGAAGCTCTTCGTCTGCCAATTTCTCATCATTGTGCGGGTCAATATAGCGGAGGTAGTACCAGCTAGAACCCGCCCATTGTGGCATGGTGTTGGTCTCACGGCGACCTTTTACGCCGTCTTCCCGCACCACTTTCAACCAGTCTGTCAAGTTAGCAAGAGGTGACTCCCCTGTACCTGAAGGCTTGATGTCTGAGGTTTTTGGCAATACCAGAGGTAACTCATTTTCTGGGACTGCTGTGGAAGTACCGTCTTCCCAGTGGATGATTGGAATTGGCTCACCCCAATAACGTTGACGGCTGAAGAGCCAGTCACGGAGGCGGTAAGAAATTTTTTCTTGACCAACACCATTTTCTTCCAACCAAGCCACCATTTTAGCAATGGCATCAGCCTTGTTGAGACCATCTAGGAAGTCTGAATTAATGTGAAGACCATCTCCTGTGTAAGGTGCTTCATCTACATTGCCACCTTCCAGAACTGGAATGATGTCCAAACCAAACTGTTTGGCAAAGTCCCAGTCACGCTCATCGTGGGCAGGAACCGCCATGATGGCACCTGTTCCGTAGCTTGCCAGTACATAGTCGGCAATCCAGATTGGAATTTCTTTACCATTTACAGGGTTAATCGCGTAGGCACCTGTCCAAACACCCGTCTTGTCTTTGGCAAGGTCTGTACGGGCAAGATCTGATTTAAGAGAAGCTTGGCGTTTGTACTCTGCCACAGCTTCTGCCTGCTCTAATGAGGTAATGCTATCTACCAAGTCATGCTCAGGAGCAAGAACTGCGTAGGTCGCACCAAAGAGGGTATCTGGACGAGTTGTGAAAACAGTGAAGTCCTTGTCTGTGTCCTTGATTTTGAAGGTCACATTTGCACCTGTTGACTTACCAATCCAGTTGCGCTGCATATCCTTGATTGACTCTGGCCAATCAACCTCTTCTAGATCATTGAGCAAGCGTTCTGCATAGGCAGTGATTTTCAACATCCATTGACGCATTGGCTTGCGAACAACTGGGTAGCCACCACGTTCAGACGTTCCGTCAGGAAGGACCTCTTCATTGGCGATGGCTGTTCCCAATTCCTCTACCCAGTTTACAGGCACTTCTGCCTCGTAGGCTAGGCCTTTTTCATACAACTTAGTGAAAATCCACTGGGTCCACTTGTAGTAGTTGGGGTCAGTCGTATTAACCTCGCGGTCCCAGTCGTAAGAAAAGCCAAGGGCGTTAATCTGACGTTTGAAGTTGGCAATATTTTCCGCTGTAAACTCCGCAGGGTCATTACCAGTATCCATGGCATATTGCTCAGCAGGCAGACCAAAGGCATCCCACCCCATTGGGTGAAGAACGTTGTAACCTTGGGCACGTTTGTAACGGCTGAGAATGTCGGTCGCAGTATAGCCCTCAGGGTGACCAACGTGCAAGCCCGCACCAGACGGATAAGGGAACATGTCTAGCGCATAAAAATTCGGCTTATCCGCATCTGTTCCCGTCTTAAAAGTATGATTTTTTGCCCAAAATTCCTGCCATTTGGGCTCGATTTCCTTGTGATTGTAGAAGCTCATGTCATTTCTCCATGTCAATAAATTATCTTTACCATTATATCACGAAATAAGGAAAGAAAAAAGGTAAAAATAAACGCAAACTGCTGGGTATCCAGAGGAAAAAAACAAAAATAATGTTGTTTTTTACATCAATCGATCATCATTTCTCCAAGTATCCCTTTAAATCCTCAATCGCTCCCATCCCATCTTGTAATCCAGCCTGGTAAATTTCTTCAAATTTTTCTGGATTCTTCTCTAAACGGCCAATTTGTAAAGCTTGATGAGGCCGGATAACATAAATCTGGCCTTCATTTACTAGCTGAATGATTTTTTCGACAGTTTGATTATAATGTTGATACCGTTTTGATGCGATAGATACAAATTTAGGATACTTTCTATAAAACATGCGGTAAATCCGTGCGCTTGAAGCCTTTTTACGATAAGTAATTGGCCGCGTCAAGATAACAATGAGTTTGTCAAAGCCAAGACTTTTGGCAAATTCAACAGGAATAGAATCTGATAAACCACCATCTAAGTATTTTTTACCATCAACTTCGACAATTTTTGAAACGAGAGGCAATGCTGAACTGGCGCGCAACAATTCCATTTGCTCAAAGACATGATCAATTTTGTAATATTCTGGCTGACCGGTTTCAATATTGGTCACCGTCACATAGAACGGAACTCCTGACTGCGCAAAAGCATCTTGATCAAACCTATCTAACTCCATTGGTACCTTGTAATAAGTAAAGTCTTTGTTGACCATATTTCCTGTTGTCAACCAGGATCTGAACCCCATATAATGCTTATCTTTAATAAAACGCTTATTATAGCGAATCGCTCTGCCTCTTTGTTTGGAAAGGAAATTAACGCCAAAAAGTGCTCCTGCGGAAACTGAAACAACCCCATCAACATGAATATCAGCATCTAAAAAAGCATCTAGAACACCCGCAGTATAAAGGCCTCGCATACCCCCACCTTCTAAAACTAGACCAACTTTCATCTGTAGCACCTCCTAAAATTACCTTCTATTGTAGCAAAAAATCCCGTCGAAACGAGATTTTT
>ERZ795062.3031-NODE-3031-length-10626-cov-5.760855_pt1 | contig 10626 bp, 14 predicted proteins | sample MGYA00375146_ERZ795062 | MGnify/ENA primary metagenome ERZ795062 (study PRJEB30191, sample SAMN05720281) | activated sludge metagenome | isolation source: Anaerobic digester | place: USA | collected 2015-07-16 ...
TAATTTTCCCTAAAAAACGAAGCAGATGGAAATAAATTAGTCTGCTACAGTGTGCGCTGTTCACAAATGAGCAGTCATTTGTACGGGGAAAATAAGCTGCGTAGCTAGATATATTTATTCATTAGAAGGATAAGGATTATGTCCAATAATATTGTTGATCCAAAAAAGGCGGGATCACCTTTTCAGCGCTATAAAGGCGTGACGATTTCAATTGTGGTATTTCTGGTGTTCGTTTCCGGCGTGATGTATGCCGCTTCGCATATTTCGAACCGCGTACAGCAATTGCAGGTTCAGATTGATGCAACCGGTGTATTAAGCGATGAAAGCTATAATATTTTGGTGGGAGCTCAATCAGTACACCAAGAAGTTTTGGAGAAAGCTTTAGATAAAGCGGAAGGGCGGCCTGATGAGGATGACGATGATGAAGCGTCAATCGAGGAGTTGCAGGAACAATTAGCCGAATCGATCAAATCTTTCGAAGAAACCAAGGCTAAGTTGGAACAGGGCGGGCACTATACCATCAGGATCGGTGCCAATCATGTGGAGCCTTTAACTACGCAGGGCACCATGGAAAATTTGAAAGAGGTTGAGGCGGTTTGGAATAAGTTTAAGCCGGATGTAGAAGCTATCATTGCTTTTAAAGCGGAGAGTGTTGATCTTGACGCCATTGAGAAGGCTGATACCTTCCGAGACGGCGGGCATGAAGCTATTTATGAAGGTCTCGATAAAATTATCGTTGCCTTGAACGAAGAAAGCTACCTGCAAACCTATAAGTTGCATTGGATTGAACGTATCGGTATTGCCGTGGCCATGATTTATTTTCTGCTCTTTGTGGGCTTCTTTCTGCGCCGTTTGGCCAGATCGGATGAGCGAGCCGAACAAGCTCGCCGCGAAACCGATGAAATTATGCAAACGGTAAACAACGGCTTGTTCCTGCTGGATAAAGACCTGAACATCGGTTCGCAATATTCTAAAGAGCTGGAGCGTTTGTGGGGTAAGAAAGATCTGGGCGGAAAAAACATGCTGGATGTGTTGTCGGATATGGTAGCTTCTAAAGACAATTTGGAAACTGCCGGCAGCTTTGTAAACCAGTTTACAACCCGCGCACCAAAGAGCGTTTGATCGGCAGCCTGAATCCGTTGGTACGTAGCCCGATGCAAGTGGTGAATGATGCCGGTGTGAAAGAAACCCGCTATCTGGATTTCAAGTTTAACCGTGTATATCAGGATAAAGAAATTTCACGTGTATTGGTGAGTGTAAGTGATGCTACCGATGCGGTGAAATTGGAAGAGAAAGTTCAGCACGAGCGCGAGCAGAGCGATTTGCAATTGGAAATGCTGGGTTCGATTCTGAAAGCCGATCCGCAGTTAATGGCCGACTTTATCGGAAATACGAAGAACCGCAACCAAAACATCAACGAAAAACTGAAAGAACCGGCCAAAGTACAATCTGATTTCTACAACAAATTATCATTTATTTTCCGTGAAGTACACGGTTTGAAAGGTGATGCCAGCTCGTTGGGTTTGCAAGGTTTCGTAGCAATTGCCGAAAATCTGGAACATACTTTGAAAGATTTGCAAGGTAAGAGCAAGCTGGTAGGTGAAGACTTCCTGCCGTTAACCGTGTCTTTGGAAGAGTTGTACAACCTTACGCAAGCCATCGGCGATTTGAGCCAACGTATTGCCGGCGGTAGCAATGAAGGCGGTCGCCCGGTAGTGTCAACCAATGCAGAACCGGTGAAAAACCAGTTGAGCAAATTTGTTGGCGAAATTGCTGAGCGTAATGGCAAACAGGTAGATTTCAGCTGCATCGGTATGGACAATGTGTCTTTGAATATTGATACCAAAACCAATTTGCGTGAATTAGCTATTCAATTGTTGCGCAATGCTGTGGTGCACGGTATTGAAACTCCGAATCTGCGTTCCAGCCACCACAAATTGGCTACTGGCCACTTGCGGATTGAAATGGCAGAGAAAAACAATTCGGTATTCATGAGCGTAGAAGACGATGGTGCCGGTATTGATTTGGAGAAAATTCGTCAGAAACTGCTTGAGAAAGGCATGTATTCAGCGGATGAAGTAGCTGATATGGATTCTAAGACTTTGATTCAGCATATTTTCTTGTCAGGCTTCTCTACGCGAGACCAAAGCGATGAAGATTCAGGCCGCGGTATTGGCATGGATATTGTGCACGAACGTGTGAAAGAGATGGGCGGTAAGCTCTCGATTGCTACGCGCACCGGTGCTTATACCCGCTTTACCATCGTTGTGCCGAAGAAATATTAAAACTGGATTTATTGTAGGATAGAAGAAATGCCAACGATCATGATCGTAGACGATTCCAATGTAATCCGTAACCGCATCACACGCGGTTCGGAGAACATTGAACTGGAAGTTGTCGCAACCGCAGGAAACGGTAAGGATGCCGTTAAATTGTATGATTTATTACGCCCGGATTTGGTAACCATGGATTTAACCATGCCGGAAATGGATGGCTTGGAATGCATTCAAGGAATTACCAATATTAATGAAGATGCTAATATTCTGGTGGTTTCGGCTTTATCTGATAAGGCTACCGGTATTCGTGCTCTAGAGTATGGCGCTCGTGGTTTTATTTATAAGCCGTTTAGCGATGAAGACCTGTTTAGTGCGTTAAAAGAATTATTAGAGGATTGATAAAAAAATGAAAGAAGATGATTTGCAGGTTTTTTTAACGGGGGTGCAAAACTATTTTACTCAGATGGCGGGGGAAGAAGTTTTTGTTGGAACACCTTATTTGAGTGAAAATACCATGCCGGCGGCTCAGGAATATTCCGGGGTAATTGCCATTACCGGTCGCCATAAGGGCATTGTGTATTTTACTTCGCCGGGTGATATGATCCGCCGTTTGTTGGTTTTGATGGGTGAGCCGGATATTTCCGAAAGCAATATGATGGACTTGGTGGGTGAAGTGGCCAATACCATTGCCGGTAATGCTCGCAAAAAGTTTGGCGAACGGTTTGAAATTTCTGTGCCGTTTGTGATTCGCGGTGCACCGGATGAAATCATGCTGCCACGCCAAAACCGCTCGTTTGTGATTCCGTTGGAATGGAAAATGCATAAAGCAGCCATCGTGGTGTCTTTCCATAAAGACTAATTCAGACAGGCATGAAGACAAACCGCACGAACCCGATTCGTGCGGTTTTTTTATCGTTTACAGCATGATGCTTTGCATATCCATTCTTGTTGAATTTCACTATAATCCTTGCACATTCAATCTTCCCAGCCACTGCCATGTCTTATTTTGTGTTACTTGATGATGCCGTTGCCAATCGCGCTACTTTGTTTAGCCGCTATGCGGGCAGCGAATTTTTGTGTGCCGATGATTGGACAAGCTTAGATCAGCGTTTGCGACAAGGTTGGGGAAAAAATCAGCATGTGGTGTTGTTTGCCGACTACGAAGCCGGTTTTAGTTTACAGCAACTGCCCGAACAATCGGGTATGCTGGCCTTACATTGGTTTGAACAAAAAGAAGCAATAGCCCAGCCGGAAGCATGGTTGCGGGCACAGGAACAAACGGTAGCCAGCGGCATTGCCACGCCGCAACTTCAAACCAGTGAAAGTGATTATTATCAAGCCATCCAGCAGATAAAGCAGGCGATTGCTCGTGGCGATTGTTATCAGATCAATTACACTACCCGCCTGCATCTCGATGCTTACGGCGATCCTATTCGGCTTTACCGCCGTCTGCGCCAGCCCGTACCTTATGCCGCCTTGGCCTGTTTGCCGGACAATGCCGGGCAAGCAGGGTGGACGCTGTGTTTTTCCCCCGAGTTGTTTTTACGCATCGAACCAAATGGCAGTATCATCACCGAGCCGATGAAAGGCACGGCACCTGCCGGTGAGGAAGGTGAGGGCGAATACATCGCCGAAGCCTTGCGCAACGACCCGAAAAACCGTGCCGAAAACATTATGATTGTCGATTTGCTGCGCAATGATTTGGGCAAAATCGCCGAAATCGGCAGCGTGCGCGTGCCGGAGCCGTTTAAAGTCAGCCGTTTCGGTAGCGTGTGGCAGATGACCAGCGCGATTTATGCCCAAGCCAAAAACGGCACCGGCGCGGCCGATATTTTTCATGCTGCCTTTCCCTGCGGCTCGATTACCGGTGCGCCCAAGCGCATCAGTATGCAGTTGATCCAACAACTGGAAGACAGCCCGCGCGGCCTCTATACCGGCAGCATCGGTTATCTTGAGCCTTGCGACAGCGGCTTGGGTTTCAGTGGCGTATTGAATGTAGTAATCCGCACCCTGCAATTGCAAAAAAGCGAAACCGGTTCCGCCCCTTGGTGCGGCGTGTATGGGGTCGGTTCCGGTATCGTGTGGGATAGCGACGAGCAGGCCGAATACCTCGAATGCGGCTGGAAAACCCGCTTCTTGAGCAAACTGCGCCCCGAAGTGGCTATTTTTGAAACCTTGCTGGTGGAAAACCGCCACTGTGCTTTGTTGGAACGCCATCTGGCACGCCTGAGCCACAGCGCTACCGCTTTGAATATTCCGTTGGATAACAAAAAAGCCGCCGAATATTTCACCCAAGTCATTGCCGAACAACCAGCACAAACCCGTCGCCTGAAAATCAGCCTAGCTGCCGACGGCACCCTTAGCCATCAAGCGGCCGACTGCTTGCCGTTTAAACAAACGCAGCAAGTCATCATTGCACACGAACACTTGCCGGACAGCGATTATCTGCGCCGTTTCAAAACCAGTGCCCGCGCGGTGTACGACCAAGGCTGGCAAGCCGCTGTCGCGCAGCAAGCCTTTGATAGCCTGTTTTTTAACCAAAGCGGTATTTTGTTAGAAGGCGGCCGCAGCAATGTGTTTGTGTTGATAGACGGTTGTTGGCGTACTCCCGCTTTGGATTTGGATATTCTCAACGGGGTGATGCGGCAAGAGGTGATGGCTAACCCGCAGCATTATCTGGCGGCAGATAAAGTGATAGAAAGCCACATCACGTTACCAGAGTTGCAAAGAGCCGAGCGTATGGTATTAAGCAATGCTTTGCGCGGGGTGTTTGAAGTGAGCCTGAAGCCTAAAATGCCTGTCTGAAAAACCAAGTAGGCATGGCTTAAAACGGATATTTGCCGCTTGAATCGATTATGATACAATAGCCGTCTTTTCTGATCCGGGTCTGTAGCTCAGGGGTTAGAGCAGGGGACTCATAATCCCTTGGTCGTGGGTTCGAAACCCACCGGACCCACCAAATAAATCAAGGGCTTGCGAGTGCAAGTGCTTATCGGTAATTTTTCAGTGTGCCAAATTTGTGCCATTGACAAAAACTATCTCATCCAGCAAAGCCGCATGACTTTGTAAATGCTCGGCAGATAAATGCGCGTAACGGCGTACCATTTCGATACTTTCCCAACCACCCATTTCCTGCAAAGCTGCCAATGGAACTCCGGCCTGTACCAACCAGCTCGCCCAAGTGTGTCTCAGGTCGTGCCATCGAAAATCTGAGATTCCCGCTTCCTCCAAAGCATTCCTCCAAATTCTCGAACTGATGCTCTGAACCTTGTTGCCGCTAGTATTGGTGAAAACAAAACGAGGATGCTTACCTTTCTGTTTTTCCAATACCTCAACAGCTGTATTGTTCAGAGCGACACCGAGAGCCTTACCCGACTTGCTTTCATCGGGCGCTACCCAAGCCGTCCGACCTGACAAATCTACTTGCGACCACGTTAAATCCAAAACATTACGCTGCCGCAACCCCGTTGCCAAACTGAATACGGCCATATCGGCCATGTAAGGGGGCAATGCTTCAATCAAACGGCTGGCTTCATCTTTCGTCAGCCACCGGATACGCCTTTTGGGTTCTCGGTATAGCGTCAGGTGTGGTGCTGAATCCAACCAGCCCCATTCTTTGACAGCTTTATTGAGTATTGCACGGATAAGAGCAAGATAACGGTTTTTCGTACTGTTGGAACACTTTTTATTTGCAACGACGGCCATGATGTAATCACGGCTCAAGTGCTGTAAATAGGTTTCTCTCAGTTCCGGTAAACAGCGCAATCTTGATAAATCCTTATCGATACTCTTTTTCGCACCCATTTCATCGATCCACCGTACTGCGGCCTCCTCCCACAGTTTCATCGGTTTTTCTTCAAAATGATTGGAAGACCATAACTCGTACTTCAGTTTGTCGTAGAGCCGGTGTGCTTCTTCCTTGTTTTTGGTGCCAGTCGATTGTCTAATTCGTTGGCCGCTCTTCGTGCAGAGGTCAACGTACCAATAACCATTTGGTCTTTTATATATCGACATTTTTTTTCACTCCTATTTTCGAGTGAAGCCTGCAACTGAATATTTTCCAAATCCAACAGGAAAGCGTCAAGTGCAGACTGCGTTATACAATATTTTCGGCCAGGTTTAGAGGCGACCAACCGGCCTTCACGAATATGCTCCCTGATTGTTTCAGGGTGGCATTTGCAATACTCACCAGCTTCTTCAACATCGTAGGTTTTCATGTCATCCTCCTTTCCCATCCACAATTTCGTAAATAGAGAAGGTCGCTGTTTTCAGATATTCCTCAAGCTTTTTTATTGCCAGATGCCGCTTAATCTTGGGCACCAACATCAAATAGTCTTTGGCGGTCACATAAAAAAGCAGGCAATGGTATTTGCCTGCTTCCGTTTGAATCGGTATCAGTCGGTAGTGTGGGAAGCTTTCATTCGGTGGTGTAAATGATGGGTTCACTTTAACCGTTTGAACAACCGGTATAGCATCAATCAGCATAACCATTCCTTTTGCTATCGCATCACAACGAAAAATACCAACATCAGCGCCACCACGCAGATTAATGTAATAAATTGCATTTTCTGAAGGCGCGCGAGTAATTGTCGGTTCGCCGTTTCAACACCTTTGGTAACGCGGCCGGAAACCGACCCATAGACTTTCGACTCAACTTCACCTATTTGGCGATTGGTTTGTCCCGCCAGATCAAGCAGTAACTGTTCCCGATACTGTTCCAACTTAGCGGCAGCTTGGGTGATGTTACCTTCGTGAGCGGCCATTTGTTCTAAGAACGCGGTTCTCATTTTTGCTTGATGGTCGGCAAACTCAGAAAATGCAGATTTAAAAGACTGCTCCTGCATCAGCAGCACCGCGACGATCGGATCGTCAGCGGTGATCCGAGTGCCGGTCAGGCGGAAAACATCTGCAATAATGTTATCGATCCGCCCGTCGTCGGGTTTACGCATCGGATTTTCCTTCCTTCACAGCCTTCGCCGATTGGTTTGCCGCAATGGGAAGCTCTTCCAATTTGGCAAATAAATCACGTTTAAGCGTGCGAATACGCTGGCGTGGCATCAGGGTGAACTCTGGTGATTCTTGAACTTCGGCAAAGGTCAGGTTGAGTGAAGTCATGCGCTCAATGTCGGCACCATAGGTATCAGGGTTACGATTCTCAATGTGCACGATACCAATAAACCGATTTGCATTGTTTTTGTAAACTTTGAAATCAGTAAAGGTTTTGCCGTCACGTTCTACTTTGCCATTATGGTCATTCAGCCAAACCACAATATCAGCATCAATGTTTTCCAAGATATGTACCAAGCCTTCCAAACAATCAGGAAGTGCCTGTCCACCATTCATCGGAACATGGAGAATCAGGCGAACACCTGATTCATTCAGTAATTCTGGCACGTGGTTTTCTGCGATATAACTCATGAATGGCACAAAAGTAGCAGCACCATTATCGACCACACCGACGCCATCGAGCTCAATCATTTTTTCAACCAAACCATCGAACATGATGGAGTTGATGTTGTTGTGCTCATCCATGATGTCCACCATCTCAGTTTGCAGCGCCTGATAGCGATGGAATGTCCGGTTAACGGGATCCGTATCGAAGCAGTGGATATTTTCTTCCGGTAACTGCTCTTTCAGATATTGGGCAAGTATAGTGGAAATCAGCGACTTACCGACGCCGCCTTTACCCTGAACAATCATATGTACTTCTTTCATTTTTGTTTCCTTTTTTCAAGCGCGACATGGCCGCAAAATCACACATAAAAATCAGCCCTTTCAGACAGGCTTTTATCTGTAACATCAGAGGAAAAAAGCCGACGGAGAAAGGTGTAACTCCGTCGGGAAAAATGGCTCCGGCTGGATACTGGAGGAGGAAATACCGGAGCCGGAGTGAAACTATTGGACGTCAACCCATTTACCGCCGTTCTTTTCATCGCCGACGTACTTCACACGTTCAGCAGCCGTAGTCCATTCATGGTCGAAATAGACGGCACAGTATTCGGGTCGAGCATTACGAATGTACGACTTGGTAACATTGTCATACCAGCCTTCACGGCCACCTTTGCCGGCACGTACATATTTCTGTTCTGTATAGGTTGCACGATTCACGCGGTTGAGTTCTTCTGCATCACAGCGCCCGGCACCGTTTACGAGAGCATTAACTAAACTGTTCATCTGAGCGCTTTGATCTCGGGGGCAGAGGTTAAGGAAATCACGACGGGCAGAAAGAGTCTTATGAAGCCGCTTATGCTTGATCGAAAAATATTTTTTAATGGATTCGTTGCACTCACCCGGGCGGGTTCCGCTCGACAAGCACAACAACGCTTCACAGGCGAGTTTGGTATCGCCGGTGAGCTCTTCAGCCTGTGCAAGTGGCGACATAAAAAAAACGGCCAGTGCCGTCGATAATGCAAAAATTCGTTTTAACATTTGATTCTCTCCGATTAAAGATGGATAATTCCCATACCCCTATGGATCTTCATCCGATTCAACAAGACCGCTCTGGAAACAGAGCGGTTTTTCATTGCCATTTCACAGCGGTGGCGGTGTAGCCTTTTTCACCAAACACAATGTTGGCCGTCATGCCGGGCTCTTGTCGTGTGAGATAGAGGTCAACTTGTTTTGAGGCGGCCTGAATGGATTTGTATACACCGATAACCCCCATGACGACCGGTTTAGTTGCACGTTTTTTGAACATGATGCTTCCTTTCGTTAAATTAAAAGTGCGGGGTAGAACCCGCGTCTCAAAACCAAACGCCAAAGATATGATTTGCGTTTACTTTCCTGCCTTTTCAGCTTGCTTCTTAGCTTCATTGATCATTTTTTGTTTAACTTTTGCGTTCACGGGCCCTGTATCAATCACAGGAAAGCCTGATCTATTAGAATTTTCTTTCTCATCCATCTCCACACCGAGACTTTCAAGTTCTTTCTTGTGAAATTTTATTTTGGATTCTTTTTCTTTTTTCTGTTTTTGTAAGGCTCGCTGCTTTTCCTTGCTTAGTTTGCCAAGCGGGCTTATTACTTCAATCCCCGGACGAAATTCAACTTCATAGACAAAACCATTGGCATCCTGCCAGAAACCAAATTCATTTTTTACTAAATCATCGAATTTTGAACCCGTTGGTGCGTGCGCCATTTTGTCGGCCAAGTATTCCTGCTTATTCATCTTGATTAGCAGTTCTTCCATCTTGCGGTTAGGGCTTTCTTTGGTCTCTTTACTGGTTTGGCGCTCTGCCGATGTGGCGTAAGGTTTTTCTTTGGGTTGATTTATCAAGAGAATAGAGAACAATAAGCCAGAAGAAGCCATCAACGCTATCAAGCAATACAAAACAACATTAAATGAATTATGTTTTTTGTCTTCCGATTCATTTTGATTTTTCATTTCAGTATCCTTTTTTCTGACCACCTTTCGATAAGATTGCGGGCTTTTCACCCGCTCGAACCGTGCGCGAGGTCTGTAAGCGGCTACCTATCCCTTGCAATAAGGATAGATGCGAACTGGTATATGGATGGCTTAATTTAGTGCGTTAACGCGGTGCCAAGGCGAACTACGGTGCGTATTTACATACGATGACGACAAGCCCGCACCTACGTCGCAGGAATCATGGCAACTGAAATCGATGCCAGCCTTAAGGCTTATCGTTAAAGTTGATGTACCAATTTCTTTTGAATGTTCTTTTCTCTTATGCCATAAATACCTCCGTCTGAAACGTGACCGCCAATGGCGCGGACTGCCTTGTGAAAACAAAGCCTGCATTTAGCAGGCTGAAATCATATTAAGCGGCTGACCGTCAGATTTTTCAGACAGGCAGTGTTTCAGTGTTTACAGCAAAAAAGCGTGCATAGCGTTCTTTAAAATCGCCAGCTACCTTCTTAATCTCGCTCTCAGGCATTGGAGGCGAACCAACCAAATACCATTCAAATTTAAGCCAGTACCGGTCTGCGATACACCCTTCAATAAATGTATCTTCAACGTCATTGCAATTCAGATTAAATATCTGCTCACCGGATCGAACATACACATTCGAGTTGCTATAAAAGAAGGCCGCTATTTCAGCAGCCTTTTTTTGCAACACTTCGATCTCTTTTTTCATGATTTTCCCTCTTTTCTTGATAAACAAAGTTATCTTTACAAGCAGCCTGATATAATTGGGCTACACCTGCACGGAAACCCGCTCTCGCGAACGGGTTTAAATTCAGATGTCGCAGTTAAGGCGACGTGGAAGGTCGCCTGTGTGTTGATGTGTAGTTAACACATATTGGGTTTAAATACCCTAATTCTGCCATTTAGAAGCAGTAAATATAATCAGAATGTCAGTTGGAGCTTGTCCGTAGATTATCGCTCCTGCAT
>ERZ795062.3036-NODE-3036-length-10614-cov-10.562932_pt1 | contig 10614 bp, 10 predicted proteins | sample MGYA00375146_ERZ795062 | MGnify/ENA primary metagenome ERZ795062 (study PRJEB30191, sample SAMN05720281) | activated sludge metagenome | isolation source: Anaerobic digester | place: USA | collected 2015-07-16 ...
TCCTTCACCGTCAGGTCGGCGAAGATGCCCATGTTCTCGGGCACGTAGGCGATGCCCAGCTGCGCGATCTGCGGTGTGTGCCGCTTGGTGATGTCCTGGCCGCCGAAGGCGATGCGCCCGGCGCTGGCCTGCCACAGCCCCATGATGGTGCGCAGCGTGGTGGTCTTGCCGGCGCCATTGCGCCCCAGCAGCATGGTCAGCTGTCCGCGCGGCACCTGCAGGTCGACGCCGTGCAGGATGTGGTAGGCGCCGATGTGGGTGTGCACGCCTTCGAGCGTGAGCAGGGGGTTGCTCATGGGACGGTCCTTGAACAGCCGGACGCGAAGGGCGCGAAAGATACGCGAAGGACGCGAAAGGACAGCCCATCAAAAATGGAGGTCTCTTTTGCGTTCTTCGCGAAATCTTCGCGTCCTTCGCGTCCGGATGTTGGGCTTGTGCTCACGCCGCCACCTCGTCCTTGGTCACGCCCAGGTAGGCCTCCTGCACCACCGGCGAGGCAATCACCTCGGCCGGCTCGCCGTCGGCCACCAGGGTGCCGTTGGTCAGCACGATGATGCGGTCGGCCAGCTCGCGCACCACGTCCATCTTGTGCTCGACCAGCAGGATGGTCTTGCTGCGGTCCTGCTTCAGGCGCCGGATCAGGTCCAGGATCACCGGCGCCTCGTCGTGGCTCATGCCGGCGGTGGGTTCGTCGAACATGTAGACCTGCGGGTCGAGCGCCATCAGCAGCGCCACCTCCAGCTTGCGCTGGTCGCCGTGCGGCAGGCCGGCCACCGGCATGCCCTGGCGGTCGAGCAGGGCGACCGACTCCAGGATCTCCAGCGCGCGCTGCGTCAGCTCGCGCTGGTCGCTCCAGATGCGCCACAGGTTCAGCCCCACGCGCTGCGTCGCCTGCACCGCCAGCCGCACGTTCTCCAGCACCGACAGGTTGGGAAACAGGTTGGTGAGCTGGAACGCCCGGCCCAGGCCGGCGCGCGTGCGCGCCGACGCCGGCAGCCCGGACAGCTCGCGCCCGTTCAGCAGCACGCGGCCGCTGCTGGCCTTGAGCTGGCCCGAGATCAGGTTGAAGTAGGTGGTCTTGCCCGCGCCATTGGGCCCGACGATGGCCGTCAGCGTGCCGGGCGCGAAGCTGCACGTCACGGCATTGACGGCCACATGGCCGCCAAAACGGATGGTCAGGTCGTGGGTTTCGAGCATGACTGTGCCGTTGAGCGTTGAGCGTCCGGCGTTGGGCGTGAGACAGCGGTTTTCACGCTCAACGCTCAACGCGAAACGCTTAACCTGAGCAAATCAGCGCTTGTTCCGGATCGGCACCTGCATTTCTTCGGGCTTGATCTCGTGCACCAGCTCGGGCACGCCCCAGGCGAAGGCCGGGTCGGCCTTGATCTTGAAGTGGTACATGCTCTGCATGGCCTGGTGGTCTTCCTTGCGGAAGGTCATCTTGCCCTTGGGCGTGTCGAAGCTCATGCCTTCCATGGTCTTGATGAGCTTGTTCGTATTGGTGTCGCCCCCGGTGGCCTTGAGCGCCGTGACGATGGCCATGGCGGCCGAGAAGCCGCCGGCGGTGAAGAAGTCGGGCGGGGCCTTGAACTCCTTGTAGTGCGCCGCCACCAGCGCCTCGTTGACCGGGTTCTTGGGGATGCCGAAGTAGTAGTAGGTGGCGCCTTCCATGCCCGGGAAGTTCTTGTAGCTGGCCATGGCGGGCAGGATGTTGCCGCCGGTGAACACCTCGATGCCGTAGCGCTTTTTCAGGTCGGCCGCGGCCAGGGCGTTGAAGGGCGGCGTGGCGCCGGCCCAGATCACCTCGATCGCCTTGCGGCCGGGCTTGTCCTTCATGGCGTCGATCAGGCGCTGGATGCCGGCGGTGAAGTCGGTGGTGTTCTGCGGCAGGTATTCCTCGTGCACGATCCTGGCTTTTTTCAGGGCGTCCTTGAACGCCTTCACGCCGTCGCGGCCAAAGGCGTAGTCCTGCGCCAGCGTGGCCACCGAGACGCCGTCCTTGTCCATCGCCACGGCGTTGCTGATGGCGTCCTGGCTGCTGTTGCGGCCGGTGCGGAAGATGTACTTGTTCCACTTGTCGCCGGTGATGGCGTCGGCCACCGCTGGCTCGACCAGCAGGATCTTCTTGTATTCCTCGGCCACCGGCAGCATGGCCAGGGCCACGCCCGACGAGGTGGGGCCAACGGCCAAGTCCACCTTGTCATCGGCGTAGGCGGCGGCCAGCAGACTCTTGCCCAGATCGGGCTTGCCCTGGTCGTCGCGCTCGATCACGGTGATCTTCTTGCCGTTCACCTGCATCGTGCCGCCGGTGGCGTATTGCAGGCCCATCATCAGGCCGACCTGGGTCTGCTTGCCATAGGCTTCGAAGATGCCGGTCTTGCTGTAGATGTGGGCGATCTTGATGTCGCCGGCGGCAAAGGCCGGGGCACTGGCCAGCACGGCCAGCGAGGCGAGGGCGATGAGGGAGCGGCGTTGCATGAGGGTCTCCTGTGGACGTGACAATGTCACCCTCTGTCTTGCACAAGCCGTGCCAATCGCCAAGTGATTGATTTTTGGCGATATTTTGAAAACCGACTGCAAAATCGACCAAAATTCAGACATTTTGAATGTCTGAAATTCAATCAAATGGATGAATATTGATCAGGGTTTACGCGGGTCTTCGATCGACTCGTGCAGCCGGCCGTACAGCGTGGCGCGCGAGATGCCCAGCAGGCGCGCGGCGGCCAGCTTGTTGCCGTCGGTGGCCTGCAGCGCGGCGGCGATGGCGCGCCGCTCCAGCTCGGCCACCTGCTGGCCCAGCGGGCGCAGCAGCGCGGCGGCGTCCTGCGGCGGTGGCTCGGGCGGCAGGGCCGGCTGCACCAGGCTCAGGCCCGACTGGCGCAGCAGCGCGGCCATCGGCTCGGCGTCCAGCGGGCCGGTGTCGGCGCGCAGCGCGGCCTGCTCCAGCACGTTGCGCAGCTCGCGGATGTTGCCGCGCCAGTGCTGCGCCGCCAGCAGGGCGATGGCGTCGGGCGTCAGCTCGGGCGGCGGGTTGCCGCGGTGCAGCATGTCTTCGCCCAGCACCTCGATCAGCGCCGGGATGTCGGCGCGCCGCGCGCGCAGCGGCGGCACCTGGATCGGCAGCACGTTCAGGCGGTAGTACAGGTCCTCGCGGAACTGGCCGGCCTGCACCAGCGCCGGCAGGTCGCGGCTGGTGGCGGCGATGATGCGGGCGTCGAACGGCACCAGCCGGTTGCTGCCCAACGGCTCGATCTCGCCCTCCTGCAGCGCGCGCAGCAGTTTGGCCTGCAGCGCCGGCGGCATGTCGCCGATCTCGTCCAGCAGCAGCGTGCCGCCGTCGGCCAGCTTGAAGCGCCCCACGCGCCCCTTGCGGTCGGCGCCGGTATAGGCGCCGGGAGCGACGCCGAAGAACTCGGCCTCCAGCAGCGTGTCCGGCACGGCGGCGATGTTGACGCTGACGAAGGGCCCGCCGGCGCGCGGCGAGGCGGCGTGGATGCCATGCGCCAGCAGCTCCTTGCCGGTGCCGGTCTCGCCCAGCAGCAGCACCGGGCTGCTGGACAGCGCGGCGCGCCGCGCCTGGCGCTTGACCTCGCTGGCCGCCGCGCTGCTGCCGACGAAGCTGGCCAGCGTGTAGCGCGCCCGGCGCTGGCCGTCGCCCTGCTGGCGGCGCTGCGCCGCCAGCTCGCGCTGGGCGTCGTCCAGCTCCTGCTGCAGGCGGGCGAACTTGGCCAGCAGTGGCTGCAGGTTGTGCGAAGTCTGGTTGAACAGCACGATGCCCAGCGCGCCAATCACCTCGCCGGCGTCGTCGCGCAGCGGAATGCGGCTGACCGCGAAGGTGCCGGCGCGGTTGCTCAGCAGGTCGATCAGCATCGGCTTGCCGGTGTGCAGCACCTGGTGCATCTGCGTGTTCTGCACCACGTCGGACACCGGGTGGCCGACGAAGTCCTCTTCGCGCTCGTAGCCCAGCGCCGGCAGAAAGCGCCGGTAGGGGTCGTTGATCCACACCACGCGCGCGTCGCGGTCGACCAGCAGCATGCCTTCGCTGGCGCCCTCGAACAGCTCGAACATCGAGCGCGCCGCCAGCTCCAGGATGCGCGTGGCGTCGCGCGGCAGCGCGGGCGGGGCGGGCGACAGCGTGTCGGGCATGCGCGCATGGTAGCGCGCGGGCCGGGCGCGGCGCGGGGCGGTCAGGCCGTGTTGCGTGCGTCGCGCTGCGCCAGCGCCCGGCTCAACAGCGCGCCCGCGGCCACCGCCAGCACCACCGCCATCAGGGTCAGGCCCAGCTCGGCCAGCGGTGGCTGGCCAAAGCGCAGCAGGGCGCGCACCGGGGGCGCGGCGATCGCCAGCGCCAGCACCGAGGTGGCGATGACGGCGACGACCCAGAAGGGGCGCGCGCCCGGTGCCGCCAGCGCGCGCCAGCCCAGGCCGGCGCTCAGGTTGACGGCCACCAGCAGCAGGTTGCCCGCCATCAGGCCCACCACGGCCAGGGTGCGGGCCACGTCGGCGTGCTGACCGGCGCGCAGCGCCAGCAGGTAGGCCAGCAAGGTCGGCAGCAGCACGCCGGCGCCCTGCACGACACCCTGCAACAGCATGGGCCAGCCGACCAGGCCCTCGCGCGCATGGCGCGGCGGGCGCTGCATCAGGCGCGGGTCCTCGGGCGCGCCCTCGAAGGCCAGCGAGCAGATCGGGTCGATCACCATCTCGGTCAGCACCACGTGGGCCGGCAGCATCAACGGCGGCAGGCCCAGCAGCACCGGCAGCAGCGCCAGCCCGGCGATCGGCACGTGGATGGCGACGATGTAGCGCATCACCTTGCGCAGGTTGTCGAAGATGCGCCGGCCCATGCGCACGCCGCCGACGATGCGGCCGAAGTCCTCGTCCAGCAGCACCAGGTCGGCCGCCTCGCGCGCCACGTCGGTGCCGCGCGCGCCCATGGCGATGCCGATGTGCGCGGCTTTGAGCGCCGGCGCGTCGTTGACGCCGTCGCCGGTCATGGCCACGGTCTCGCCGTCGCTTTGCAGCGCCTGCACCAGGCGCAGCTTTTGCTCGGGCAGCACGCGCGCGAACACGCGCACGCGGCGCACGGCCTCGGCCAGGGCGGCGTCGTCGAGCGCGGCGATCTGCTCGCCCGTCAGCGCGCCGGCGTCGGTGGCTATGCCGGCCTGGCGCGCGATGGCCAGGGCGGTGGCCACGTGATCGCCGGTGATCATGGCCACCGCGATGCCGGCGCCGTGTGCCTGCGCCACGGCCGCTGGCACGCTGGCGCGCAGCGGGTCCTCGAAGCCCACCAGGCCCAGAAAGCGGAAGTCGTAGTCATGCTGGTCGGGGGCGGGCTCGCCGCCGGTGGCGTTGCCTTCGGCCACGGCCAGCACGCGCAGGCCGGATTCGGCAAGCTGGCGCACCTGCGCCAGGATGGCCGCGCCCGCCTCGGGTTCAAGGTGGCACAGCTCGATCACCGCCTCGGGCGCGCCCTTGGCGGCCACGCGGCGCTGGCCGTCCTCGTCCAGCCAGGCCTGTGACATGGCCAGCAGCTCGGGCGTCAGCGCGTATTCCTGCTCCAGCCGCCAGTCCGGGTGCAGGTGCTCGGTGTCGTCCAGCGCCTGGTCGCCGTGGGTCAGCAGGGCGCGGTCCATCGGGTCGGTGCCGCCGCGGCGCGAGGCCAGCATGGCGTATTCCAGCAGCCGGTGCACCGGCTCGGGCAGCGGGGCGCCGGCTTGTGCCGTGACGTCGGCCGCTGGCGTGACCAGGCGGCGCAGCGCCATGCGGTTTTCGGTCAGCGTGCCGGTCTTGTCCACGCACAGCACGCTGGCGGCGCCCAGCGCCTCGACCACGGCGGGGTGGCGCGCCAGCACCTGCATGCGGGCCAGCCGCCAGCTGCCCAGCGCCAGGAACACCGTCAGCGCCATCGGAAACTCCTCCGGCAGCATGGCCATGCCCAGCGCGATGCCGGACAGCAGCCCCTGCACCCAGTCGCCGCCGCGCAGCCCGTGCCACAGCACCAGCAGCGCGCTGCCGGCCAGCGCCAGCGTGCCGAACAGCCGCACCAGCTGGCGCAGGCTGTGCTGCAACGGCGTCGCGGCCGGCTCGATCGCCGCCAGCGACGCGCCGATGCGACCCACCTGCGTGCCGCCGCCGGTGGCGCTGACCTCGGCCAGCCCGTGTCCGCTGGTCACCAGGGTGCCGGCATACACCTGCGGCAGGTCGTCGCCACCGGGCGGGCCGGACGCGGCGCCGGTCAGCGCCGCGTCCGAGGGTCGCTTGCGCACCGGCACCGATTCGCCCGTCAGCAGCGATTCGTCCACCGCCAGCGACTGGGCCTGGCGCAGCACGGCGTCGGCGGCCACGCGCTCGCCCTCGCCCAGCACGATCCAGTCCCCCGGCACGATCTCGCGCGTGGGCACGCGGCGCACCTGGCCGCCGCGCAGCACGCGTGTGTGCGGCGCCGCCAGCTCGCGCAGCGCGTCCAGCGCGCGCTCGCCGCGCCGCTGCTGAAAAATCACCAGACCGACCGACAGCAGCGCGAAGCCGCCCAGCAGCAGCCCCTCGCCCAGGTCCCCCACCAGCAGGTAGATGGCCGCCGCCACCAGCAGCAGCAGGAACATCGGCTCGCGCGCGACCTCGCCCAGCGTGGCGGCCAGGCCGCGCCGCTCGCGGTCCTCGATGGCATTGGGGCCATGCGCGGCCAGCCGGCGGCGTGCTTCGTCCTCGCTCAGGCCTTCGGGGTGGGTGACGTGCGGCATTGCGTGCGAGTATCTCAGCCGGCCATGGCGATCCCGCAAAGCCGTGCAGAATCACGCCGATGGCGGACCCCCTGGAGCGACAACGCATCGACAAATGGCTGTGGGCCGCGCGCTTTTACAAGACGCGCGCCCTGGCCGTGCAGGAGATTGAGCGCGGCCGCGTGCAGCTGGGCGCCAGCGCCGTGAAGCCGGCACGCGAGATCCGGCCGGGCGACGTGGTCACCTTGCGCCAGGGCCCGGTGCAGCGCGAGGTGGTGGTGCGCGCCCTGAGCGCCCAGCGCGGCCCGGCGCCGGTGGCGCGGCAGCTGTACGAAGAAACGCCGGCCAGCATCGCCGCCCGCGAGCAGGCCGCCGCCGCGCGCCGCCTGGCGCCCGAGCCGGCGCTGGCCCTTGCCCACGGCCGACCCACCAAGCGCGAGCGGCGCGCGCTGGACGAGCAGCGCCGCGCGGACTGGGATCCGCGCTGGTCGGTGCGGCTGGATGACTGAAGGCTGAAGACGTGCGGGCTGGCCCCGCCACGCCCCGAGAATCAAAGCCTTTTCGGCCTCCAGCGCTTGCTGGGTAAGCGCGAGCAGCTATCTTTTTGATGGCGCCAGCCGCGCGGCGCGTGGCGGCTGGGCGTCGGTTGAAGCGTCCTGGTGTACCTGCGCAAAGGTCAGGATCACCTCGCGGATCAGCTTGCGTTGCGGGGCGGGCAGTTGCAGGAAGGCGTCGAAAGTCTCGCGCTCCAGGTAGCCGATGCCCTCGTCCCAGCGCTGCTGCTCGGCGCGCAGGTGGCGCAGCGCCTGATCGCCGAAACGCAGCACATGGGGCTCCACCTTGAGCCAGCGGGCCAGCTCCTGCAACTTGTCCTGCTTGGGAATCGCCTGACCATTGAGCCATTTCCAGGCGGCCTGCCGGCCGATCGGGCTGCCAGACCAGCGCAGATTGAACTCGCGCTCCAGAACCGAGGCGCTGGGTGCCAGACGCCGGGCCTCCATCGCCGCGCGCAACCGCTCGCTGAACTCCTGCTTTTCACTCATGCGCCAAGTGGGCTGCGGAATCAGTGGGCGGTTTTAACGCTGCGCGTCCATCCTGACCCGTGCAAGGCGCGCATGCGCGCCGCGAATGCCGCCGCGCCGCGCAATCTGGCAGCCGTCAGGCAGTGGCCAGCGTTTGCGCGGCCCCCAGGCTGGCGAACCCAACGGCCGCGCATCACCCCTACGAGTAGCCGCGTTTCATACGCCGTACTCTATCGTTAAAATGGGCGTTTTACGATCTGCCTATCGAAAGCCCGCCATGCATACCGTCACCGTTTCCCCCAAGTTCCAGGTCGTCATCCCCCAGGCCGTGCGTGAGTCGCTGGGGCTGGAGGCGGGCCTGAAGATGCAGGTGCTGCAATACGAGAACCGGGTGGAGTTCATCCCGCTGCAGCGCGCGCGCCACCTGCGTGGCTCGCTGCGCGGCATCGACACCAGCGTGCCGCGCGATGTGGAAGACCGCGCATGAATGTCATCGACTCCAGCGCCTGGCTCGAGTACTTTGCCGATGGCCCCAACGCCGATGTGTTTGCGCCCGCCATCGAGGCGCCGGAGACGCAGTGCGTACCCGCCATCACCCTGCTGGAAGTGTTCAAGCGCGTGGCCCAGCAGCGCGACGAAGGGGCGGCCCTGCAATGCGTGGCGGTGATGCAGCAGGGCCGGGTGGTCGACCTGGATGCCGCACTGGCGCTGCGCGCCGCCGCGCTGGGCCTGCGCCACAAGCTGCCGCTGGCCGACAGCATCGTCTACGCCACGGCACAGGCCCACGCGGCCACGGTGTGGACGCAGGACGCCGACTTCGAGCATCTGCCGGGGGTGGAGTTCAGGGCGAAAGTTCAAAAACCTTAGGGCGACGCTGAACAAGTCCCCGCGATGTGGCGCGCCCTGTCTGGGGATGGGATGCAAGGCGCAAGTTTGCGTGTATTGCCGGCGTTGATTTCAAGGCAAATTGTTGTTCGATGGTTCGTCCAGGGCGGGACAATCAGCCTGTTCTCCCGACTTGCTTGCAGCGCGCACAATCGGCCATCGCGTTTTCGCCCCGACCGCCGCCACACGATGACCGCCTTTGCCGTCCCACCGTCCCTGCTGCCCCTGTCCCAGCGCCAGCGCCTGGCGCGGGGCCGGCGCCTGGCCACGCCGGGCGGGCAGGGCGATCTGGTGTGGCATGTGTGGGGCGAGCGCCGGGCCGGCGAGCCGCCGGTGGTGCTGTTGCATGGCGGCAGCGGCTCGTGGACGCACTGGGTGCGCAACATCGGGCCGCTGCTGGATGCCGGCCGGCAGGTGCTGGCCGCCGACCTGCCGGGCTTTGGCGATTCGGCCGCGCCGCCGGGCGGCACCGACGCCGACGCCATGGTGGCGCCGCTGGCCGCCGGCCTGGGCGCGTTGCTGGGCGGCGAGCCGGTCGATCTGGTGGGGTTTTCGCTCGGTGGGCTGACGGCCGGGCTGCTGCTGGCCGAGCACCCGCAGCTGGCGCGCCGGCTGGTGCTGGTGGGCGCGCCGGCCATGGGGCTGGTGCCGCGGCGGCAGTTCGAGCTGCGCGCCTGGCGCCACCTGAAGACGCCCGAGGCGCAGGCCGAGGTGCACCGCCACAACCTGGCCGTGCTGATGCTGCACGACCCGGCGCTCATCGACGGCCTGGCGCTGGAGCTGCACATCGCCAACGTGCAGCGCGACCGCCTGCCGCGCCGGCGCCTGGCGCACACCGACATCCTGGCGCGCAGCCTGCCGCGGCTGGCGTGTCCGGTGCACGCGATCTACGGCGTGCATGACGCGATCTACCGCCAGTACATCCACGCGCTGGCGGGCGAGTTCGCGCGCTGCACGCCCGACTTTCGCGGCCTGCGGCTGATCGAGGGCGCCGGCCACTGGGTGCAGTTCGAGGCGCCGGAGGCGTTTGACGCGGCGCTGCGGCGGGCGCTGGAGGGGTGATGGCGTGCGGCTCAAGCACCGCCCCAGCCGCACGCCAGGGCCGCCAGGCCGGCACCCAGGACCCGTGCGACCGGCGCGGTGCGCGATGTCAGTCATTTCCGGCTCCAGCGCCCAACAGGCAAGCGCCAGCAGCTATTTAATTTGTAGTGATTGAAGGATTTTCATGCCCACGTCGATCGAGATTGATTTTGTGTCCGACATCGCCTGCCCCTGGTGCGCGGTCGGTCTGGCGGCGCTGCAGCAGGCGCTGGCGCGCTGCCAGGACGTGGTGCAGCCGACGCTGCGCTTTCAGCCCTTCGAACTCAACCCCGGCATGCCGCCCGAAGGCGAGGACATCGGCGAGCACCTGACGCGCAAGTACGGCTCCAGCCCGGCGCAGCAGGCGCAGATCCGCGCCGCCATCGCCGAGCGCGGCGCGGCGGTGGGCTTTGCCTTCCATCCCGACGGGCGCGGGCGCATCGTCAACACCTTCAACGCGCACCGCCTGCTGCACTGGGCGGGCCAGCAGGGCCAGGCGCCGCAACTGGCGCTCAAACAGGCGCTGCTGCAGGCCTACCACGGCCGCGCCGAGCGGGTCGACCACGACGACGTGCTGCTGGCCTGCGTGCGGCAGGCCGGGCTGGACGAGGCGCTGGCGGCGCAGATTCTGGCCGGCGACGAATTTGCCGCCGAGGTGCGCCAGGCCGAGCGCCAGTGGCAGGACGCCGGCATCCAGTCGGTGCCGGCGGTGGTTCTCAACCGCCGCCACCTGATCAGCGGCGGCCAGCCGCCCGAGGTGTTCGAGCAGGCGTTGCGCCAGCTGGCGACCGGGGCCTGAGCGATTGGTCATCCAAGCGGGGTCTGGCGCAGACAGGGCGAGCGCCGGCAGCTATGTTTAACGTGAAAGACACCAGCGTCCAGACGAGCCGCATCCCGGCCTGACGCTG
>ERZ795062.3046-NODE-3046-length-10583-cov-6.563640_pt1 | contig 10583 bp, 10 predicted proteins | sample MGYA00375146_ERZ795062 | MGnify/ENA primary metagenome ERZ795062 (study PRJEB30191, sample SAMN05720281) | activated sludge metagenome | isolation source: Anaerobic digester | place: USA | collected 2015-07-16 ...
GTCGATGCGCTCGGCGATCATCTGCGCGAGCCGCTTCGTGTTGCCTACGTCGAGGTCGCGCCGACCGCCCTCCCAGTAGTTCTCGCCAGGACGGGAGAAGTACACGAGGACGATGCCCGGATCGTCGGTGCGCGGGGGCGTGGTGGCCCGCTCAGGCCGTCCTTCGGACGCCGAGCTCGGGGCCGATTCCCCGCCGGGGCTCGGAGAGCAGCCGCAGAGTGCGGTCAGGGCAGCAACGCCGCCGGCGCTGAGGAGGGTCCGTCGCGTGAGCTGGGTCATGCTGTGTTCCTGTCTTTCCACTGCGGTGCCGCCACCGTCGATGAGGATGTCGCTGCCGGTGATGAACGCGCCACGCTCGGTCATGAGCAGTTCGCCGACGGTGCCGATCTCGTCCGGGGTGCCGGCGCGGCCGGCGGGGGCGAGTTCGATCATCCGTCGGTAGCCGGCACCGTTCGCGCCGTTGAGCTCGTCACGGGCGAGTGGGGTGATGACGATGCCGGGGCTGATCGCGTTCACCCGCGCCCCACGCTCGCCCCAGCGCACGGCCTCGGCTTGCACGCGGAGCACGTTGGCGCGTTTGGAGACCTGAGCCGACCGGCCTGCAGCATCGGCAGGGCGAGCAGCTCGTCGACGGGCGTGGTCGCCGGCGCCCGGTCCTGGTCCACAGACAGCGCCGGGAGGCGATGCCCGGACTGCGATGGCCTGCCCGATCAGACCTGCTCCGATGACGATGATGACACTGGTCATGATCTTCTTCCTTCTCGTGAGCGGGGTCCGAAGCGATCACCGCCTCGTCCATCCCTGCCCTCACATCCTCGTCCGGCGGTGAGCGCCCCTACCAGACACCGTCAGTACCTCTTTTCGACGTGTGCGCCTCAGCGAGTGAACTCCTCGAGCGCGATGAGCGGGTTTCCCAGGTACTGCTGGGGACTGTCTGGCGGGAGTGCGTGATCGTAGCCTTGACGTATGGACACCAGCGCTCAGGTGAGGGACTTCCTCAGGACACGCCGTGATCGTCTGCGGCCCGAGGATGTCGGCATCGTCGGCGGGCAACGACGGCGCGTACCCGGCCTGCGCCGGGAGGAGGTCGCGATGCTGGCGGGTATGAGCGTGGAGTACTACGTGAAGCTTGAGCGCGGCAACCTGCGCGGGGTGTCCGAGGGTGTCCTCGGCGCTCTTGCGCGTGCGCTGCGCCTGTCGCAGGAGGAGCACCGGCACCTGATGGATCTTGCACGGTCGGCGAACAGCGGCACCGCAGCGTCGTCGTTCGCTCCCACCAGGCATGTACGCCCGGCGCTGCAGCAGATGCTCGACGCGATGTCGGCACCGGCATGGGTTCGTAACGGGCGCAGTGATTTCGTCGCCGCGAACGCTCTCGGGCGGGCCCTGTATTCCCCGCTGTTCACATCGAGCGTCCAGCCGCCGAACACGGCGCGGTTCGTGTTCCTGGACCCCCGCGGCCGCGACTATTACCCCCAGTGGGAGGTGATCGGACAGCAGATGGTTGCCTCCTTGCGAGCCGAGGCTGGTCGGCACCCGTTCGATCGGCCGCTGACCGACCTGATCGGTGAGTTGTCCACCCGCAGTGACGAGTTCCGGCGCTGGTGGGGCGCGCACGAGGTCTTCACCCACGGGGCGGGATCGAAGCGGATTCATCATCCCGACGTCGGCGACCTCGAGCTGAACTACGAGCCGATGGAGCTGACGGCCGATGCCGGCCTGACGATGATCGTCTACAGCGCGGAACCCGGCAGTCCAACAGCGGATGCCCTCGCGCTGCTGGCGAGCCTGCACGCTGACCGGCCGCCGCTTGAGCGGGTCCGCGACGACTCGGCGCGCCCCTCCTGAGACCGTCTCGACCTCACGGAACGACCGGGGACGGGCGCCCGCACTCGCCCAATTCCACCAGCAGCCGGGTGAGTCCCGGATGGGAGGTACTGGCAGTAGCTTCCTCCCGATCCTCATCCGCGGTCGAATAGTTGAGGGCGAAGACCGGCGGGGTGCACCCACCGATTCAGCCGGAGGCCGCGACCACGGACAGTCCTGGGCCGGCCGCCGAGAACCGAATGACATCAGGAGTACACGCACATGCGCGCAGCAGTCATGCACCGACGGCGGCCAGGGCGATCGGGTCCGTGTCCCGCAGGCCGACGGCACCCTCGTGGTCGTCCCCGCCGGATTCGACCAGGCGCTGATCCCGTCGCTGCTGGCGCTCTCGGATGTGATGTCGACCGGGTACCACGCTGCCGTCACCGGCGGCGTCGCCCCGGCCCGCGCCTACATCCCGACGCTGCTGCCGCTGGTGCTGGACGGGACGATCGAGCCCGGCCGTGTCTTCGACCGCACCGTGGACCTGGACGGCGTTCCCGACGGATACCGCGCGATGGCCGACCGCGAGGCCCTCAAGGTCCTCGTCCGCCCCTGACCGCCGTGCAGCGGCAGGGGCTGGGGACGCTGACCTACGGCCCGCTGGCCGGCAGCTGACGACGCCCTGCTCTCGGGCGCAGGACCAACGCACGACCGCGCACGACCTTCTTTGACGACAAGGAGCACTTCCATGAACATCACGCTCAACAACGGTGTCGAGATGCCCGCCCTGGGTTTCGGCGTCTTCCAGACTCCGCCGGAGCAGACCGTCGCCTCGGTCGCGGAGGCGTTGACGGTCGGGTACCGGCTGATCGACACCGCCGCCGCGTACGGCAACGAGCACGAGGTCGGCGAGGCCATCCGCCGGTCCGACCTCGACCGAGATGAGGTATTCATCGAGACGAAGCTGTGGATCAGCGACTACGGCTACGACGAGGCCCTGCACGCGTTCGACAAGTCCGCCGGCAAACTCGGCGTCGACCAGATCGACCTGCTGCTGCTGCATCAGCCGCTGCCCACTGCCTTCGAGATGACCATCGGCGCGTACAAGGCCCTCGAGACGCTGCTGGCCGACGGGCGGGTCCGGGCGATCGGGGTCAGCAACATGATGCCGGACGTCCTCGCCCGGCTGCTGGAGCAGACCGGTGTCGTGCCGTCGGTGAACCAGGTCGAGTGCCACCCGTACTTCTCTCAGCCGAACGTACAGCAGACCGACAGCGAGCACGGGATCCTGACGCAGGCGTGGTCGCCGATCGGGGGGATCACCAGCTATTACGGCGGTGAGGGCGCGAAGACCACCTTCGACGAACCCGTCATCACGGGAATCGCCGATGAGCATGGGAAGACGCCGGCGCAGGTGATGCTGCGCTGGCACATGCAGGAAGGTCGCTCCGCGATCCCGAAGTCCGTCAAGCCCACCCGGATCGCGGAGAACTTCGATGTCTTCGACTTCGAGCTCACCGCCGACCAGCTCGCGCACATCGACGCTCTGGACACGGGGGTGCGCCGCGGCCCGGACCCGGCCGGCCTCACCCTGGAATCGCACAGCCTGGACATTCCCGAAGCGCGGCGCGGCGATACGCCTCGGGAGTGATGCCGGTGGCCGTGCGGAAGTCGTGGGTGAGGTGGGATTGGTCGGTGTAGCCGAGGTCGGCGGCGATCCCGGCCAGTTCCTCGGTGGGCCGGGTCGCGAGGGCGAGGGCGACTTCCTGGAGGCGGATGCGCCGGCTGAGCCACTTCGGGCCATGCCCCAGCGTGTCGAGGCAGGCGCGTTGGATCGTCCGCTCGCTGCGGGCGAACCGTTCCGTCAGCGTCGTGCCGGTCCGTCGGTGGACGCGCTCACGCAGCTCGGCCAGCACCTCGTTGGCCAATAAGCCCACCGACGATGGGCCGCGCTCGGCGACCGCCTGCTTGATCGCCTCGTCCGCCGCCTGCGCGCGCCCGGCGGGATCGGTGAAGGAAGCGATGCGCTGCATGAGCGCATGCAAACGTGGGTCGAGCTGTGCGGTGAGGGGCACCGTGGCGTCGGCGACCCGCGCGGGGGTGAGCTCGCTGAGCACGGACAGCCCAGCGGGCCGGAGCCGGATTGCGAACACTCGCCCGTGGCCGCCGATGGTGCGCCGCCACGCCCTGCCGTGCACCCCGGTGACCACGAGCGGGGCGGGCACTTCGCCATCCTCGATGCTGACGGTGACTGCGGGCAGGTCGATGATCGGCTGATCCAGCTGTTCGCCGTCAGCCAGCGTCCACGAGACATGCCAATAGTGATCGACCACCGCCGACACGGCGGGGTCGGGGTCGATCCAGCCCGCCCGGTAGCGTGTCAGCCGCTCGGGATAGAGCACGCCCGATCGCTCGGAGGCGACGATGGGGCGCTCGCGCGCGTCACCGGTCAGAGTCATGCTCCCATTTTCCCCGGCCGCCTTCGTGGGCTGTCGCTTTTCTCCTATCCGGCTCGGTGTGGACTGGTGAGACTGGAAATATGGGAAGAAGCACAAACGACACCGGCATTGCCCTGCAGGTAGCAGCCGCCTGGCCGGCCGATGCGGCACAGCACCCCGGTCGGCGATTGGGCCCCACGGTGAAGCAACTCACAGCGATGAAGCAACTCACAGCGATGCGCTCCCAACGCGCCTGAGCGAAAGCACCGTTCATGCTCGATGCCGTCGCTCACTCGAACTGCCTCGCCGTGGCCGTGGCCGCCGTCGCCTACTATCTGCTCGGCGCGGCCTGGTTCACCCCGCTCTTCGGCAAGGCCTGGGATCGCTCCATCGGCTACGACCGCTCCCGGGATACGACGTTCGGTCCCGCCTACTACGTCGTACCCCTCGTCAGCACCGTTCTCGTCGCCCTCGCGCTCGGCGTGATCCTGGCGGCCCTGGCACCGACCTTCGGGGAAGCGCTGATCGTCGGTGTTGTCGTCGGCCTCGGTGTTGCCGCTGTCTCCATCAACAACGCCCTCACGCCCCACACGCCGCACCCGTATGTGTTCGGGGCCGTGACCGGGGGCTACCACCTCGTCGGAATCGTCCTGGTCTCCGCGATCATCGGAGCATTTCCGAACTGACCGGTGCCGGCAGTCCTCGCCTGCGGGACCTCGTTGCCGGGATGTTGTTGCCGGAATCGCGCGGCGGTGTCACCGGCCCGCGGTCCCCACGAAGGATCGTCCGACGACGGCGGTCACGCGGCACCTTCGACGGCCTCGACCACCTTCTTGGCCGTCGACTTGGCGGAGCCCGGATTCTGCCCGGTCACGAGGTTGCCGTCGGTAACGGTGTTGGAGACGAAAGGAAGCCGGGCCTTCTCGTAGCGGGCGCCGCGGTCCTTGGCCTTCTCCTCGGCGTTGTAGGGGACCAGTTTGTCGACGCGGGCGAGCACTTCCTCCGTCCAGGAGAAGCCGGTCATCCGTCGGCCGGCGATGAGGTATGTGCCGTCGGAGAGCCGGGTGTTGAGCAGTCCGCAATAACCGTGGCAGACCGAGGAGACGATGCCACCGTGTTCGTGGATGTCGCGGGTGATGCGCTGAAGGTCCTCGTTGTCGGGGAGGTCGTACATCACCGCGTGCCCGCCGGTGAAGTAGATCGCGTCGTACTCGGCGGCGTCGATCCGATCGGGATTGGCCGTGTTCTCGAGCAGCGCCATCTTCGCCGGGTCGGAGCGCCAGGCCTTGGCTGTCTTGTCGTAGTTGGGGAACTTCAGCGAGCGTGGTTCGAGAGGTACGGCACCACCGGCGGGGCTGACGAGTGCCTGCTCATAGCTGTGTTCCTCGAAGACGTCCCACGCGTGGGTCAGTTCGGAGAGCCATAGTCCGGTGGTGTGGGACGGGTCGTCATAGTGCGCGACGTTGGTGACAACGTGGAGGATTCGCTTGGTCATGGGGGTTCCTTGGGAATGCCGACTTGAAGAATCGCACGGTATGTGAGCACTGTCAACAATGTGTCCGGCGAGAGCCCCGAGCCGACTGCGTCGATGGCACCACAGGCGCGATGGCGATCGCACCAAAGGCCCGGCGCACCTGGTCGGCCACCTCATCGCGTGACGGGGCCCGCAGTTTGCCGTCGAGGTACAGGCAGGCCATCCCGTGGGCCAGGCCCCAGCCCGCGGTGGCCAGAGCCGAGGTGTCGGCTTCGGGGGAGACGCGATCGAGTGCTCGGGCCAGCAGGTTGTGCAGGGCCCCGGCTGCCTTGACGCGTTCGTCGTCGGTGTCGTCGCAGGGCTTTCCGAACATCAGCCGGAACAGGGCGGGGCGTCCGAGCGCGAAGTCGACGTAGACCACCGCGAACTCCGCCAGTTCCGGCAATGAGCCGGGCATATCGCGGCTGTCGCCCAAGTCTGCGAACAAGTCACGGAAGCCCTCGGCGGCCAACGCCGACTCCACCGCGTCGCGGTCCTTGAAGTGGCGATACGGCGCTGTCGGGGACACACCCGCTTTCCGGGCGATCGCGCGAAGCGAGAAGGGTTCGCCGCTCTCGAGCATCCCCATCGCACTGGAGAGCAGAGCGGCCCGCAGGTCGCCGTGGTGGTAACCGCCCTCCTCTGAAGTTGACATTGCTCACTTCGCCCTTCTGCATTAAGTTGACACCGCAAACATACCGCACGTTCGGAGGAGTCGGAGACCCGACCGGCCGTGCCGCATACGCCGCACAACCCACGCCCCGGACACCACCGAGAGACCGTGAAGGAGTAGCCGTGCAGACGATCCTGGGTGCCGGCGGACCGATCGCCGACGAGCTCGTGTACGAACTCCACCGCCACCACACCGAACGGATTCGCCTCGTTAGCCGCAGACCGACCACGATCAACGACACCGACGAACTCGTCGCCGCGGACCTTACCGACGCCGAGGCCACCGACAGGGCCGTCGCCGGCAGCGATATCGCCTACCTGACCGTCGGTCTGCCGCTGGACGCCCAGCGGTGGGAGTCGCAGTTCCCCATCATCATGCGCAATGTGATCGACGCCTGCATCAACCACGGGACCAAGCTCGCGTTTTTCGACAACACGTACATGTATCCCGGCACGTCCGCACCGCAGAACGAATCGACGGCCTTCGCGCCGGGCGGGCGCAAGGGGCGCGTCCGCGCCAACATCGCCGAAATGTTGCTCGAGGAGATGCGGGCCGGCCGGATTGAGGCTCTGACCGCCCGAGCGCCGGAGTTCTACGGCCCCGGGCAGACCAAGAGCTACACCAATTCGTTGGTGTTCGATCGGATCAAGGCAGGCAGGCGGCCGCTTGTCCCGATTGATGCCCACACCGAGCGCTCGTTGATCTGGACTCCCGACGCGGGCCGGGCGCTGGCGTTACTCGGCAACACCCCGGACGCCTACGGCCAGACGTGGCACCTGCCGATCGACCCCGACCGGCGAACGTACGCTCAGCTCATTTCTCTCGCCGGTCGGATCAGCGGCCGATCGATCGGGTACACCGTGCTGCCCATGTTCGCGTTCGCCCTCGCGCGCCGTGTGGTCAAACCGCTCGATGAGATGTATGAACTGCTCGACCGGTACCGGGGCGACAACCTCTTCGACAGTTCGAAGTTCACAGCGCGCTTCCCCGACTTCCCTGTCACCACGTATCAGGAGGGAGTGGAGCTGATCCTCACCCACTGATCGGGCACCCGCCGGTCCCGGACGCCTGAGGCCGGCCCTTCCGGCCCGCCGGTCAGTGGTGTGATCTCCGGTGCTGTTTTGATTTCCTCTGCGCGCTCATGAGAAGTTTGGGTGATTCAAACCACATTCTCAGGAGGGTTCATGACGAGGACAGGCCGAGTGGTCCTGCTGGTGGTGACGATGATGCTGGCGGTGGCGTCGGTGTTGTTGCCCAGTCCGGCACGGGCAGCCGAGTTCGACCGGTATCTGAACCTCCCGCTGGTCAATCGGGACGCCGCGCATGGCACGGGCGGTCTGCATCCCGATCTGCCGACAGATGTGCCGACTCTGGGCAAGCTGCTCGGGCAGGCCCGCGGGGCAGGAGTGGCGCCCAGGTCGTACCAGGCGCTGCTGGCCCAGTACTGGCTGGCCACCGCGACCTCAGAGGCCGGAATCGAGCTCAAGTCGTGGAACCCGCGGACCGGCGCGATGGCCAACCGCGAGGTCCTGATCAAGTCGTACCGCTACTACGAGAACTTCCAGCTCTCGCACCGCGAACTGCAGTGGGCGGGCATGGGCGGCCAGGTGGGTGCCGATTTCGGCGGCGGCCTCGTCGACTTCGAACTGTTCAGCGTGCCGTTCAACGTCAAGGAGATCGGGCTGGCGGCCAATGCGGTTGTCAAGGCGGTGACGGATGCAGGCGGTCCGGCGCTGCGCAACGCGCTACCCGACGGGCTGCTCGCGATCGCCGATGGCGGTGCCAAGATCACCGGTGCCGACCTGCACTACATCCTCGGCATGATCATGGTGATGCAGAAGAACATTTTCAGCGACCTGATGCCGATGCACGCCGCCTATGTGGACAAGGGCCTGCCCGCGATCGCCGAGATGCGCGACGCCGGACTGTTCGACGACGAGATCTACCGGGCCTGGGAGGACGTCGCGTCGAAGAATCCCGACCGGATCGCCGCCGGTAACGCCCGGCTGCTGCGTCGCGAACAGGGTGAGGTGATCAAGCGCCAGTGGGACCAGGTGCGCAACCATCGCGGCAAGGTCGGCGCGGCCATCACCTACCTGTCGACGGTCGCCGGTTCGCCGTCGGTCGCCGGGGTGAAGCCGCCGCGGTCCATGGATCCGGTGGTGCTGTACTCCTCGACCCCCGACGGCCGACGGCTGAAAATCACGACGCCGCTGCCTGATTGGGACTGGTCGGTGTATTCGGAACGGTGGAGGTACATCAGCGATGAGTTGCTTCCCAAGTACAAGTTCATGGTCAATCACCGCTGGCCGCAGTTGCGGGCCACGCTGGAGGTGCCCTACGAGCGGCAGTTCGAATCGCATCGGCCGATCATGAACATCCCGCAGATCCTGTACGCGATGGCTGATCAGATTCGTGTGGAGGTCGTTAAGTGAAGCAGCGCAACACTTTTCGGCTCAGTATTGTCCGGATCATCGCGGCGGTGACGGTGACGACGCTCGCCCTGCTGGGTACGGGTGCCGCCGGGGGCGCTCCCGTGCACAAGACCCCGTCGTTGCCGGAGCTCTTCAACGGATTCGTGGTCGGCGCCTTCGCCGGGGCGAAGATCGGAAGCCCGCAGGAGATCTTCCACGCACTCACCGCCGACGACCCGTTCTACAAGGAACCGAAGCTGACCGGCACGGAGAAGCCTGGCACGCTGATCAAGTCCAAGAAGGTCGACGTCATGTTCACCGGCGTCAAACCGGCCAATCTCAACGCGTACAAGATCATGTATGTGACAACGGGTTTGGATGCGAAGACGCCGGAGATCAGTACCGGTATCGTGATGGTGCCGCAGGGTCGGCGCGGAGTGGACCGAAAGGTCATCAGCTACCAGGAGGCCAACGATTCCGTCGGTGGCAACTGCCATCCGTCGGGACAGTGGACGGGCCAGAATCCGATGGACGGCTCGTCGTGGTCGGCACTCGGGCCGCTGGCGATCATGTTCGACAAGGGCTATACCGTCACCATCTCGGACGTCGGCAACAATGGTGACACGTCGCCGCACGGCGTATTCGCCGGAACCTACGCCGGACACGCCCAGCTCGACGCCGTGCGCGCGGCCCAGCAACTCCCCAAGGAGGCGCCGCGCAAAGATGCCGAGATCGTGCTGTTCGGTATCGCCGGCGGCGGTGTCGGGGCGGCGCGGGCCGCCGAGGATCAGGATGTCTACGCGCCGGAGCTGACGGTGAAGGCCGCCGTCCTCGAGGGCATGGTGATCAATGAGCGCAACTTCATGCGGATCGCGAACGGGTCGATCGGATCGGGTTTCGCGTTCGCCAACCTGCTCGGTCTCGAGCCTAAATACCCGGATATGAACATCGACGCCCACCTCAATCCGGCCGGTAAGGCTGTCGCCGACTGGTATCGCACCCAATGCCAGACTCCCGCGTACTTCATGATGCCGTTCGTGCCGTTGCAGACGCTGTTCAAGGGCAACAGGAATCCGGCCGACATCCCCTCGTTCCAGCGGGCCTACCGCGACAACGTGCTCGGCAAGAAGGCACCCAAACCCAAAGTGCTCATCACCTCGTGCGCCAAGGACGATTCGATCATGTCGATCGTTCCGGCCAAGGATGCCCGCAACCTCGCGGCCACCTACCGCCGCGGCGGAACGCGGGTCACGTACGCGCCCACCAACTGCAGCTGGATCGAGATGATCACCAACCTGTATCACTGGGGCACCGATCTGTTCGGCGTGCAAACCCTCGCCTGGGTCGACGCCCAGTTCACCCGGTAGTCGGGAATAGCAGCCCGGTTCCGGTCGTCACCGCACACCACCCAGCCGGTTGAGGTGCGAGGCCGCCCGGCGGCCGAGCCTCGAAACCCGGTGAGATGACGGTGTCGTCCAAGCGGTTTCGAGGCTCATCGCCTAGCGGCTCGTCGCACCTCAACCGGCTGCTGGGCGGATTGGGTCCTGGGACAACGGAGTGCGAGGCAGGAACGGAATGAGCGAACCCGACGAGATCAAGCCGTTCACACTCACCCGGGCCGTCACCCTGCTGCTGGCGGTGACGTGCGGGACGTCGGTGGCGGGCCTGTACTACGCGCAGCCACTGCTGGTCACCATCGCCGACCACCTGAACGTCTCGTCGTCGACGGCCGCGCT
>ERZ795062.3050-NODE-3050-length-10574-cov-3.615553_pt1 | contig 10574 bp, 8 predicted proteins | sample MGYA00375146_ERZ795062 | MGnify/ENA primary metagenome ERZ795062 (study PRJEB30191, sample SAMN05720281) | activated sludge metagenome | isolation source: Anaerobic digester | place: USA | collected 2015-07-16 ...
AAGGAACTGCATCCATAGTATGCGTACGACCAATTTTAATAATATTTTTATATCTATATTTATAATTTATATTTAACGTCCTTTTCAATGTTTTTATCGCTCTCTACTTGTCCTTGCTAAAATACTTTTTTGTCTATCAGTAATAAACTATCGGAAAGATTCATTTTTATGGATGTTTTGTTAACTTATTTGCAACCAAAAAGAACATCCATGTCTTTCAACACCAGATAAATTAGGATGATTCCATATAGGTGAAATAATCTTTGCTAATTCTACATCTTCGCTTATAAAGTAATTTGGCAAAATTGTTTTATATTTTTCTGGATTTGCTAAAATAAAAGCAGCTAGCATATATTGTTCGTTGTAAAACCTGGCACACATGAATTGTGGATAATCATAAGGAAGATAAATGTCATGAATATGAACAATAACACCATTCTTTAAAAATGGAAGAAGCTCCAAAAAACAAATCATGGCATCTGAATTAGGAAATACTCTATGCGAATTATCAATGAATAATATATCATTTTTTTCTAATGATTTAACAATAAATTTGTTATCAGGTAAATTTTCAAATGGTTTTCTAATAACTTTATCTGCTAAATGATCAATATTGGCTCTTGGTAACGGGTCAATCGAAATAATCTCAGTATTTAGATTATTTTCTTTAATAGATTTATATGCAACCTTTGTAGAATTTCCGGAACCAATTTCGATATACTTTGCTGGTTTATATTTTGCAATGATACCGTATATCCCAACAATGTCAAGACCTGGGAGAAATCCATTATTCCAAGCAGGATTATTCTCATCTGTTTCTTGTCTTGAATCTTTAATATCATGAATTCTCTCATTATATTTCAAGAATGATTCTAAATGGTCTTTGTACAAAAGTCTGTTCTTATTTATTATATCTAATAAAAGGGTATGGGGGGGTTACCATGCCCATACCTTGGTTTAGGAATTACTTTATATTCTAGATGAATGCTCTGAAATTTTGGTGATATAAATTTATATACCGATTTGATTTTTTCCTTCATTACTGATTTATTTTGTTAATATTATTTTACGAATTTAAATTAATTTTTAATAAATAATTCAATATCCCCCCATATATTTACGAATAAACCATTCAAAACCGAGTAATAAAGTAATAATAACTAGATAAATCCAAGAGTCTATTACTGAGCTAGTTATTTTTTCTATGGTATAATATTTTTGGCTCATTGTTTGGGATTTTAATATTTTTTCTAAAGAATCCAATTCTGAAAAATATAAAAATTTACCTCCAGAAGCATTTGCAATTTCTTTTAATAAATCATGATTAGCAGTCAAATCTTGCAATTCTACGTCTATTTTTTCTACTATAAAAAAACCTTTTGCTGTAAAGGGGAAATCAGGTGATAATACTGTAGCACTATAGTTATAAACTCCAGGTGGCAACTGTCCTAATTGCAGAGAATAACCATTACCTGATCGCGAAAAAAGATATTTATTAGAATATCCTTGGTTAGAATTTATAATTATCTGTATTTCTGGTGTATTTATAAGTTCGCCACTTGGATTTATTAATTCAGCATATATATTTATTGGGTCTACACTTTGATATACAGATTCTACTATTATTTTAAACCCTTCTTTAGTAGTAGTTAATAGATAATTTATTACTTTTATCACCCAAGTATCGAAATTATTATTATTATTTCTTAATGATTCTATTCTCCATCTCCATATACCCTCACCATTGAAAACTGCAATATTTTTATTTATTGATTGATAAAAAAACATTACAGGATTTGTAGTAGTAGCAGTGCCAATTTTTTGATAGAATATGGTTGGGAATTTTATGCTAGTTCTATTACGCGGATACAACGTGATGATAGGTGGTGCTTGTTCAAAAAAGTGCAATTCTTCATTTGCAATTTGAAATAATGGAAACTGTTCATTTACTTTAACTTGGGATTCGATATAACTACTATTTATTAAATTTCCTATCCACGGGACTATAGAAGTAGCTAAAGGCAATTGTGTCTGAGTACCAATAAATAACCAAATGGGTATTGTAGATTGTTTTAATTCCTCTATTTTGCTTGTATTTATGCAAGCACTATTTAATTGATATATAATCAAAACATCCAAATCATTAGCTATAGGATCTATACCAGGTCTGATTAACTGTACCTCATTTAATAAAACACTACTGAGAGCTCTATTAATAGCACCAATATCTGGGTGAGTAGCACAAGCTAATATACCTATTTTGTATTTTTGTTTTACAACCTCTATACTTTTGCTTAGGTTATTATTTTTTATATTTTTCTCTTCACTAATTTGTTGCCAAGTAACTTTGATTTTATGTATTCCCTCTTTTTCTGCTTTTGCCTGGATAGTTAATATTTTTGAGTAATTATCATGAGTAATATTTATATTTTCACTATACCAAAGTTCATCATCTATAAAAATTTGTAATTTTGATGTTTTTCCTTTAGCTTTTTTAGCATTCAAAATTATTTCTATAGGAAAATTGCTACCAATAGGTATTTTTTCATTACATTGAATTTTACTTACTTGCAAGTCTGTCTGAGTGGTAGTGTCTCCCAAACCAATTGTATAAATAGGATTCTTGAATTTGTTAAATAAGAATCTTGGATCTTGTTTTTGTGTATTTATTCCATCAGACACAAGGATGATAGCTCTAATATTGTCATTTTCTAATGATTTATTAATAGCTAGTTGTAATGCATCATATAGGTTAGTAGCCTTGCCATCAAAAGTAAATAATAACTTATTTGTTATAACGTTAGAGAAGGAATAATTATGCCATATATAATTTTTGGAATATTTGTCAGTTAACGATTTTATTTTAGTACTTATTTCATTAAATGAATTGTCTACAGTAATAGATTGAGAATTGTCTACCAAAAGAATAATTTCAGGCGGATATACAATTTTTTTATTTTTTTGTATATAGGGAGTTAATAATAAAAAGAAAAGTAAAAAAAATACAATACTACGTGTAACTATTAAAGTATTTTTCCATGGTTTTGATAAAGCATCATAAGGATTTTTAAAATATAATAACAATGCTAAAGCAATAGATAAAATAGCAAAAAGCAATAGCCACCATGGACTATAAGGAAGTATAATTTTCATAATTTACATACGCATACCGCCACATACATTTATTACTTGGCCTGAAACATAGCTTGATAGCTCACTAGCTAAAAATAAAGCAATATTAGCTACATCATCAGGTGTGCCGCCTCTACGAAGAGGTATTTTTTGCATCCAATCTTTTCTAACTTCATCGGGGAGTTGAGCTGTCATAGGTGTCTCTATGAATCCTGGTGCTATAGCATTACAACGTATATTACGCGAACCTACTTCTTGAGCTATACTTTTAGTAAATCCAATAATACCCGCTTTAGAAGCACTGTAGTTAGCCTGACCAGCATTACCCGCTACACCTACTACACTTGCCATATTTATAATAGATCCAGAGCGATTTCTCATAAAATGTTGTAATAGTACTTTGGTCATATTAAAGACTGATTTTAAATTTACTTTTATTACCAAATCCCAATCTTGCTCACTCATACGAAGCAAAAGATTATCTCTAGTAATACCAGCATTATTTACTAATATATCTATAGTGGTGAAATCTTGTAAAAGTTTCTCTACAAAATCTTGGCAAGCATTCAAATCACTCACATCAAAAGCATAGGCTTTAGCTTTTATATTGTATTTTTTCTGAATTTCGTCAATAAATTTTTCTACCTCTTCATTGATATTTAAATCTGTAATGGCTACATTTGCTCCATTACTTGCAAATTTTTCTGCAATAGCTCTTCCTATACCGCGAGCCGCTCCAGTAATTACTGCTGTTTTGTTTTCTAATAATTTCATAATCTTTAACTTTTTAATTGCAAAGATAAAAGTAAAAAATCAATTATTTAAGCTTTGATTTTATTTAAAACAAAATTATAAATTTCGTTAACTTCTTTTTCAGTATTTTCTATTATTTGAGCTGAATCATCTAAAATAGGTTTTGCCCAAGTTTTGTCATCGAGTCCTGCAACATTTATAAGCACATTCATATATGCACCTTTGATAGCTGTTAAGCAAGCTATAGCGCCTACACCAGCATCAGATACGGAATTAGGATTACCTATTTCAGCCATTTTTTTACACAATGGTATAGCTAAAGAAGCTGTTTTCAATGTGCGGTATGGAATCTCTATGGCATATCGAGTAGCCTCTTCGATAGCTTTTTTTCTGTTAATCATCTGCTCTTCAGTATCTTTTGGTAATCCGAAAGCATCCATTACTTTATTGAAAGCATTAGCATCTTCTTCTAGGAGCTGTATTAATTCCTCTTTAATCTTTTGCCCTTCTTCAGCATAATTACTAAACTCTTCCCATCTATCGTCCCAGCCACGTTTATGAGAACTTAGATTAGCAACCATAGTAGCTAGAGCAGTACCTAAAGCTCCTACATAAGCAGATACAGAACCACCGCCAGGAGTTGGAGATTCACTAGCGGTCTCATCAGCAAATTCACACAAAGACATATTTATCAATTTTGGTGGAGGTTCATCTTTTGCTAAAATAAATTCTATTACTTTGGATTGAGGAACAAAAGGTTTCAAATCATCTAGCCCCATAGATTTAATAGCAATCTTTATCAATTCATTTTCAGAAACACCAGTAGAACGTTGTTGCTTTCTGAGATAATATTTGCCTGCGTCTATTAAAACTGATTTAGGTATAAGGCCAACAATTTCAGCACCAGTAACTCTAATACCTCGTAAACGAGCTTTTTCACTAACCTCATCAAAAGCTATATGAACCGGGGTCACTGTAATATCTGTGATATTCATAGACACTTGGGCTATACCATATTCTTCGATGAACCATCCTATAGCTTTAGTAGCTTTCAAAGTTCCAGGAATATATACTGTATTTCCATTTTCATCTTTTACGATTTCACCAGTAATGGAGTTGCCTTTACGCATAGGTCTTCCTTTTTCTCGTACATCAAAGGCTATAGCATTAGCTCTACGTACAGAGGTAGTGTTCAAATTAAAATTAATCGCTACTAAAAAATTACGGGCCCCCACAGCTATAGCTCCAATTTTAGGCAAAAAATTAGCTGGACCATAGTCGGGATGCCAGTGAGGGTCTTTTAATTTTTTTTCCAAACCTTCATATTCACCAGCTCTCACATTTGCTAAATTACGTCTTTCTTCAGTTTTTGCAGCAAATTCATAAAGATACACAGGTATCCCTAGTTCTTCGCCTATTCTCTTACCTAATTTATTTGCATATTCTACTACTTCATCCATTGTAATATTAGCTACTGGAACTAATGGACATACATCAGTAGCTCCGAAGCGTGGATGGGCACCTTTGTGTCTAGTCATATCTATCAATTCGGTAGCTTTTTTAATAGCTCTAAATGCAGCTTCTATAACTGCATCAGGTTCACCAGCAAAAGTTACTACCGTTCTATTAGTGGTAGCTCCTGGATCAACATCTAAAAGTTTCACCCCTTCGACATTTTTTATTTCTTCAGTTATTTGATTGATGATGTTTAAATCTCTACCCTCACTAAAATTTGGTACACATTCAATAATTTTTTTATTTAACAGCATAATTTCAGTTTTTTGATTTTTATTAATTCGTTTACGAAATTAATAAATTTTAATGGCTAAATAAAATTTTTGTGAATTTTCTAAATTTTTGATTTAGAAATTCTTTGATACAAAAAACATTGGTTCTATAACGTTTATTGTGGGTAAAAACATTTTAGATTATTACAAAAAAATAACTATTTTTTAATTATTTAGGTTATTTTTTTACCACAAAGGGCACCAAGTTATTACACAAAACTCACAAAGTGCCATTTATTGTCCTTTTAATTTCATCCTTCTCTGTGTTCTTTGTGCATTCATTGAGAACTCTGTGGTTAATATTTAACTGTACAATAATAAATAAACCAATATTGACAAATTTATTTTTGTAAAATTAGTTTTTTTAATCTTTACCTATATAAAACGTTATAGAACCAAAAACATTGGTTGAATTTGTAATTTATTATTATATAAATAATTTAATGATAGGAGAATTTTTTTTTGTTATTATCTAAAACATCTATTTCGATTTTTTTATTTAGTTAAAATTAATGAAATTTGCAAAAAATCTATGGCTATAGAACTAAGTGAACAAGAAATTATTAGACGCGAAGCTTTAAAGCAATTACGTGAAATGGGTATAGAGCCATATCCTAATGAAGCATATACTGTCACACATTATGCAAAAGATATATTAGAAAACTATAAAGAAGATTCCACTCAATATGGTGACGTATCATTAGCAGGTCGCATAATGAGTAGACGTATTATGGGGGGAGCTTCATTTATAGAAATACAAGATAGTACTGGTAGAATTCAAGCATATATCAAGCAAGATGAAATTTGTCCACCAGATGATAATACTTTTTACCAAGTTGTATTCAAAAAATTAATGGATATTGGCGATATAGTAGGTATACGAGGCTTTGTTTTTAGAACTAAAATGGGAGAGATAACTATTCATGTGAAAGAACTAAAATTACTAGCTAAATGCTTGCGTCCCCTACCAATAGTAAAAGAAAAAGATGGAAAAATTTATCATGCTTTTACAGATCCTGAACAGAGATATAGAAATAGAACTCTAGATCTGATAGTCAATCCACATGTGAGAGATATCTTTCGTACTCGTACTAAAATGATACAAAGCATGAGAGATTTTTTGAATAAAAAAAATTTTATGGAAGTAGAGACACCCATTTTGCAACCTATATATGGTGGAGCTACAGCTAGACCGTTTAAAACTTATCATAATACTCTCGACACGTCATTGTTTTTGCGTATAGCTAATGAACTGTATCTGAAAAGACTGATAGCAGGGGGCTTCGATGCAGTTTATGAGTTTGCTAAAGATTTTCGTAATGAAGGAATGGACCGCTTTCATAACCCCGAATTCACTCAAATGGAGCTTTATGTTGCGTATAAAGATTATTATTGGATGATGGATCTAGTAGAAGAAATGCTTGAATACATAACTCTCGCTATACACGGCAAAACTGATATTTTAGTCGGAGAACACACGATCTCATTAGCTAGTCCTTTTAAACGTATTTGTTTTTTTGATGCCATAAACACATACACAGGTCACGATATTTCAAATTTAGATGAAAATGAATTAATTGAAGTTGCTAAAATATTGGATATTGAACTCGATGGTGTAAGTGGTAAAGCTAAAATAATAGATACCATATTTGGAGATAAAGTAGAACCACTTCTAATACAACCAACTTTTATAATGGATTATCCAATAGAGATGAGTCCTTTAGCAAAAAAACATCGTTCTAAACCCGGATTAGTAGAACGTTTTGAATTAATAATAAATGGTAAAGAATTGTGTAATGCATATACAGAGCTTAATGATCCACTGGATCAACGTCAAAGATTAGAAGAGCAATTACAACTCAGACAACTAGGAGATGAAGAGGCTATGATGCTAGATGAAGATTTTTTGAGCGCTATAGAATTTGGGTTACCACCTACTGCTGGACTTGGTATCGGTATTGATAGATTAGCTATGATAATGACAAATGTACCATCTATACAAGAGGTAATATTTTTTCCACAGATGGCTCCAGAGCGTAAAGCTATAGCTATGGATTCTGAAAGCCTAAAATCTATAGGGATACCAGATGTATGGATACCACTACTTACGGAATCTGGTATTGTAACTTTAGAAGATCTAATAGAAACTAATGTTAATAAAATTTTGAACAGTTTAGGTGGTCTTAGAAAAAAACATAAAATCAAAGATTCTCTTCCTACAAAAGAAGACATAGAAAAATGGATAAAAAATGCTGAAAAATCAATCAAAGAATCAAAATAAATGATTCGATCATTAAATATAATCTAAACCACAAATTTATAGTGAATTAATCAGATAAACTATGATAAAGTAGGCAAGATAAGAAAAGCAGAAAAGTTGTAAATTATTTATATTTAAATAAAAGATTTAAACTCACTCATTTCAATAAATCAAGATTACAAAAATCAAGATAGGCACTTAGATATTAAGTGTAAAAAAAAACTTCAAAAAAAATTTATTTTGTTAAAATCAAAAATAAGATTTGTAATATTTTTAATTTTAAAGCCTATTTTGATCTTTTTACTAAAATTAATTAATTTAGCAAAAAAATAATTAATTTAGCAAAAAAGTAATTATGAGAAAAAAAATTGTTGCAGGTAATTGGAAAATGAATCCCAATTATGACGAAGCTATCGATTTATTAAATTTTTTAAAAGATAATATACCAACAGATCATTCTGGTGTAGACATTATTATTTGTCCACCATTTATCTATTTGATAGAAGCTAAAAAAATATTAAATCGTCAAGATATATACGTAGGCGCACAAAATGTTTCTTCTTTTACCAATGGAGCTTATACTGGCGAGATCTCAGCAGCTATGCTAAAAAGTATAAACATCAATTATACTATTATTGGACATTCAGAGAGAAGGCAATATTTTGGTGAAAAAGAAGAAAATTTCTCAAAAAAAATAAAACTTTGCCTCCAAGAACACATCACACCCATTTATTGTGTAGGAGAAACTCTAGAACAAAGAAATAATGGAGAGCAATTAAAAGTAGTAGAAAAACAAATATCCGAGGCTTTGTATAATCTATCTGATGATGAAATAGCCAAAATCATCATTGCTTATGAACCCGTATGGGCAATTGGCACAGGAGTAAATGCTACACCTGATCAAGCACAACAAATGCATGTATTTATTCGTGAATTGATTGCAAAAAAATATAACCAGACTATCAGTCAAGGTATTATAATACTCTATGGTGGTAGTGTAAAAGCTAGTAATGCTAAAGAACTTTTTTCTATGCCTGATATCGATGGCGGTCTCATAGGAGGAGCTTCGTTAAAGGGTAAAGAATTTACTTCTATAATTAACATAGCTATGAATATCTAATCTATGATATGGATTTTTATCAAAGAGGCTATAGCGATGGCCTGGCATTCCCTGAAGTCTAATAAATTACGAACAATTCTTACTATTTCTGGTATTACTATAGGTATTTTTTCCATTATAGCAGTTTTAACGGTGATAGATTCTATTAAAAATCAAGTAAATACTTCGATAGCATCTCTAGGTAGCGATGCACTCTTCATACAAAAGTGGCCATGGTCGTTTGATGCAGATATGCCATGGTGGAAATATGTATCTAGACCAAATACATCCTATCGTGAATACCTTTTTTTAAAAAATTATTCTGAAACAATAGGCGACATTACATATACAGCACTATTGAATACTAAAACTTCTTCACATAATATAACTAAATCTAATCAAAGTATAATAGGTATCACTACATCTTATGCAAATTTTTTTCCTTTTATTATAAAAGAAGGAAGAATGTTTACCCTTGAAGAAGTAGAGCAAGGTAGTAGTGTTTGCATTTTGGGCTATGAAGCTGCTATTAATTATTTCGGAACTACTAAAATAATCGGCCAAACAATTAAAATTGGTTCTCAAAAATTAAATATCGTCGGTGTATTAGAAAAAGAAGGAGAGAATATCCTGGCTGGTTCGAACGATAAATTGATTTTTGTACCAGTATTATTTCTTAGAAATTTTATAAAACTTGATAGCGATGAAGCCAACCCATATATTTCTGTAAAACCAAAACCTAATTATACTCAAGAAGATTTAAAAAATGAAGTAAGGTTTCTTTTAAGACAATATCGTAGATTGCCTCCTAAAAAAGAAGATGATTTTACGATAAATACTGCTACAATGCTTACTCAAAGTGTTGAGGGGATTTTTAAAAGTATGACTTTAGGAGGATGGATAATAGGTGGATTTGCTCTATTAGTTGGTGGATTTGGTATAGCTAATATTATGTTTGTCTCTATAAAAGAGAGAACTCAACAAATAGGAATTCAAAAAGCATTGGGAGCTAAAAATAGATTTATTTTGTTACAATTTTTATTTGAATCAGTTTTTCTTAGTATTATTGGAGGTTTAATAGGTCTATTACTAGTTTTAATCTTAAGTATTGTATTAAAATTTTTAATAAATTTTGCTTTTCCACTTACTTTTGAAAATATCATTACAGGCATCATAATAGCTACCGTTACTGGCATCCTCGCTGGTATAGTTCCTGCACTTCAAGCTTCTAAATTAGATCCAGTAGAAGCTATGAGAAAAAATGTATGAGTTTTTTTTCAAATATGTATGTAAAATCAATCTACAAAAAAAATTAGATTTTCAAATATTATTTTTATACGTTTGTAAATTATCTTCAGTTATTTTAGAATTTGTTCACTTATAAATTCTAAATTTATTATTATTCTAATCTTTTAATCTTTAAAAAAAATCTATTGTTCAGACATTTTTGATTTATTTTTTAAGTAATTTGTTTTATTATTCTTTTGTTACTTTTAGAGATTTAGTATTAATAATATTTCTATCAGCAAAAATTTTATTTGAA
>ERZ795062.3054-NODE-3054-length-10567-cov-6.416286_pt1 | contig 10567 bp, 7 predicted proteins | sample MGYA00375146_ERZ795062 | MGnify/ENA primary metagenome ERZ795062 (study PRJEB30191, sample SAMN05720281) | activated sludge metagenome | isolation source: Anaerobic digester | place: USA | collected 2015-07-16 ...
CAGCATCTAAACGACCTGAGTACGCACGGAAGAAAGCCAAACGACCAACATAAGGATCAGTAGCAATCTTAAATGCCAAAGCAGCAAACGGCTCTTTTACATCAGGACGACGTATAATTTTCTTTTGATCTTCTTCTAATAAATCAGCATCATCAGGATGAATTCCTTCGATACCTTCTTTATCTATAGGAGAAGGTAAATATTTACATACAGCATCCAACATAAATTGAACACCTTTGTTTTTGAAAGATGAACCAGCAATCATAGGAATGATAGCCATATCAATGGTAGCAGCTCTTAAAGCATTATTGATTTCATCTTCTGTTATTGAATTCTCATCTTCCATGTATTTATCAAGAAGATTTTCATCATATTCAGCAACTGCTTCAATCAAGATTGAACGATAAGCTTTTACCTCATCAACCATATCTGCAGGAATATCAACAATATCAAAAGTAGCTCCTTGAGTAGCATCATGCCATACAATAGCTTGGTTTTTCACCAAATCAACCACTCCTTTGAAGTCAGCTTCATCACCTATTGGTAATGTGATAGCAACCGCATTTGATTTTAACATATCTCGAACTTGCTGACAAACATTTAAGAAGTTAGCTCCTTGACGATCCATTTTATTAACGAATCCCATACGTGGAACTCTATATTGATCTGCTAATCTCCAGTTAGTTTCTGATTGTGGCTCAACACCATCAACAGCAGAAAACAAGAAAACTAATCCATCCAATACACGTAGTGAACGGTTTACCTCAACAGTAAAGTCAACGTGACCTGGAGTATCAATAATATTAAAATGGTACGGTTTAGAATCTGGAGTTAACTTTCCTTGTACTGTTGGAAAATTCCACTCACAAGTTGTAGCAGCAGAAGTAATAGTAATACCTCTTTCCTGCTCTTGAGCCATCCAGTCCATAGTTGCAGCTCCATCGTGTACTTCACCAATTTTGTGTGACTTACCTGTATAGAACAAAATACGCTCTGTAGTAGTTGTTTTACCTGCATCAATATGAGCAGCAATACCAATATTTCTAGTATATTTTAAATCTCTAGCCATTTCCTATGAATTAAAATCTAAAGTGAGAGAAAGCTTTGTTAGCTTCTGCCATTTTGTGAGTATCCATTCTTTTCTTAACAGCAGCTCCTTCTTCTTTAGCAGCAGCTAAAATTTCTGAAGCAAGTTTTCCTGCCATAGATTTTTCATTTCTTTTTCTTGCATATAATATCATCCATTTCATTGCCATAGAAATTTTTCTATCTGGACGTATTTGCATAGGAATTTGAAAAGTAGCTCCACCTACACGACGCGAACGAACTTCTACGTGAGGCATAACATTTGTTAAAGCATCTTTCCACACTTCTAATGATGACTTTTCATCATTGTTCTTTTTCGTTTCTACGATATCTAATGCATCATAGAACACTTTAAAAGCAGTTGATTTTTTACCATCCCACATTAAGTTATTCACAAAACGTGTAACTAACTGGTCGTTAAACTTTGGATCCGGTAAAAGAGGTCTTTTTTTGGCCTGTCTTTTTCTCATGTACAAGAATTACGTTTTAAATTACTTTTTTACTTCTTTTGGGCGCTTTGCTCCGTACTTAGATCTTCTTTGCGTTCTTCCTGCTACTCCTGACGTATCCAAAGCACCACGAACGATGTGGTATCTAACTCCTGGTAAATCTTTTACCCTTCCGCCTCTCACTAATACTATCGAGTGCTCTTGTAGATTGTGTCCTTCTCCTGGGATGTAAGCGTTCACTTCATTACCATTTGTTAAACGAACCCTTGCAACTTTACGCATTGCAGAGTTTGGTTTTTTTGGCGTAGTAGTGTAAACACGCGTACAAACACCTCTTCTTTGAGGACAAGAATCTAAAGCAGCCGATTTACTCTTCTTAGTGATCTGAGCTCTTCCTGTTCTTACTAATTGTTGAATTGTTGGCATAATTAATACTAAAATTTTCTTATGTTTATACTTCCCCTATTTTAAGGGGTTGCAAATGTAGTAATTATTTTTTTTAAAACAAATGTTAATTCATTAATTTTAAAGCAATTATTTTTACAACACCTAATACTGTATTTTTGTTTTTTTCGTTATTTGTGTAAAACCTGATAAAGTTGTACAAAACAATACTTTTCTTAACACTTCTTATTTGCTGTCCTAAAACGACCGCACAAAGCTTTCTACTCAAAATCGACGGTCAAAGTATTTCTGAGAACAATATTATAGACAGTATTGGATACAAGAAGAAACATACAAGTATTAAAGAAGCGAGCAAAGAAAATATTTTATTTGGTGAAAAACTTCAAAAATTTGGATATCTAAGTTCAAAAAATTTATCAATAAACAAAGAAAATGACTCTTTAATTTCTTCTATTTTTTTTCTTGGAAAAAAAACAAAATACATACATATATATATAGGTGGTAAAAATGAAATTTCAAAAGACATTTTGAAAGAAAAAGACACTTTAGAAATACTGTTTGAAGATTTTGAAAGTTTTCAAAATGACCTTTTAAAAAAACTTGAAAACAAAGGTTATCCAATGGCTAAAATAAGTTTTATCCCGGATGGTATTCAAAAAGATTATTTGACAACTAGACTAATAATTGATGCTGAGAAAAAAAGAACTATTAATAAAATTGTTTTTGAAGGCTTTCCAAAATTTCCCCAAACCTTTATTAAGAACACTAATAGGATTTACAAAGGAAAAATCATTCGACCAGAAACTTTAGAAAAATTATATAGTGAAATTGATAAAATAGATTTTGTTAAGCAATCAAAATCTCCAGAAATATTATTCACCAGAGACTCAACTAATATTTATATATTTTTAGAAAAAAACAAAGCCAATTCCTTTGATGGTTTTATTGGTTTCACGAATGATGAAAAAAGTAAATTAACTTTTACAGGATATCTTGATTTATCTCTCAAAAACATTTTAAATTCAGGAGAAAGCTTTTCACTCTACTGGAAAAACGACGGAAATAAACAAACTACATTCAACCTAAATCTTGAGTTTCCTTATATTTTTAAATCAGCGTTAGGAATAAAAACAGAGTTAAATATATTCAAACAAGACAGTACTTTTCAAAATACGAGAACCAACCTCAATCTTGGATATTACTTTGGCTATAATTCAAAATTATATTTGGGTTATCAGAAAACTGAATCTAGTGATATACAAAACTTAAACACTCCTCTGTTTTCAGATTTTGAGAGTAAATTTATTACACTAGAATATAATTTAAAAAACGCCAAAAGAGAAGATTTTTTATTTCCCACCAAAACAATTTTCAATATAAAAATAGGAAAAGGAAGCAGAGAAAATAAATTAATCTCAGACAAACAGTTTTTTATTTCTACTGAGGTTAATCATAATTTTTATTTGAATAAAAAAAACATTATTAACTTAAAATCATTGAACAACTGGCTTCAAAGCAAAAACTACATGACAAATGAACTCTTTCGTTTTGGAGGAATTAACAGTATCCGAGGATTTAACGAAAATAGTTTGCAAGGCAACTTATTTACTTCCATATTAACTGAATATCGATATAAAATAACTAATAACTTATACATAAACTCTATAATCGACTACGGCTATTTTAGAGACACTTCAAATTCAATTGATGGTAAAATATTTAGCTTTGGAATTGGCACAGGTATTTTAACCAAAAATGGTCTATTAAAACTAGTCTATGCAAACGGAAATACATCAAATCAAGAAAAAAAACTAAACAATTCTATTCTTCATGTCAGTTTAAGTGTTAATTTTTAGATGTTTATATTTTTTAACAACGCTTTTCATCGATAAAATTAGGTTTTTTAAGAAATTTTTATGATTTTTGGAGGACTAATTATAACCAAATTAAATAATGAAAACAAAGTTAAATGTATTCTTAACACTTTTTATGGTGTTATTGGCGCAAATTACCTTTGCCCAAGAAAGAACGGTCAGCGGTGTTGTTAGCGACAACACTGGAATGCCGCTTCCCGGAGTTAATGTCCTCGTTAAAGGAACAAACAAAGGGACACAAACCGATTTTGATGGAAAGTACTCCATTAAAGCCAATAATGGTGAAACCCTTGTATTTACTTTTGTTGGAATGAAATCACAAGAAGCTGTGGTTTCATCAAATTCAATTAACATCAAGATGAAAGACAACTCTGTCGAACTAGAAGGTGTTGTAGTGACTGCGCTTGGCATTACCCGTGATAAAAAATCACTAGGTTACTCAGCTCAAAAAGTAGATGGAGATGCAGTAACCCGAACCCCAACAACCAATTTCACTAACAACCTATCTGGTAAAGTTGCTGGATTGGAAGTTCGTAGAAATTCAAACTTTGGAGGTTCAACCAATATTGTACTTAGGGGAACAAAGAGTATGACTGGAAACAACCAAGCTCTCATTGTGCTTGATGGTGTGCCAATAACAAATGTGAACACTAATACAAGGGATGCAGCCAATGGTCGTGATGGGTTTGACTTCGGTAACTCTGCGGGAGATATAGACCCTAACAATATAGAGTCAATAACCATTCTTAAAGGAGCTTCTGCAACTGCTCTCTATGGAAGCCAAGCTTCAAACGGAGCAATTATGATAACGACAAAAAAAGGGAAAACAAACAGTGGACTTGGCATTACGATAAGTACTACAACTTCTGTAGGAATGATTGACAAATCGACATTTCCGACTTACCAGAAAAAATACGGTGAAGGATATGCTGGTGAGGATAGTAGTTTTATCGTGGATGTAAATGGGGATGGTATCGATGATCTTTTAGCATCAACAGGAGACGATGCATCTTTTGGTAATGCTTTTGATCCAAATATTCTGGTATATCAATGGGATTCGTTTTTACCATCAAGCCCTAATTTTGGCCAGCCAACTCCTTGGGTAGCTGCTAAAAATGACCCATCAACTTTTTTTAATAAATCATCTTCATTAGTAAATAGCATCAATCTTAGTGGCGGTGATGAAAAATCAACTTTTAATTTTGGCTTCACAAATAACAATGAAACTGGGCTTTTACCAAACAGCCGTTTGAACAAAAACACTGTAAATGGTAATTTCTCAAGAAAATTGGGAGAGAACATAAGAGCTACAGCTTTTGTTACTTTTGTCGACCAGACTACTGTTGGACGAAATAATGTTGGATATGGAGACAACCTGATGACAGGTTTTAGACAATGGTGGCCAATAAACGTTGACATTGCTGCATTACGCAGAGCTTATACTGCTAATCCTGGATTTAATGCAACTTGGAATATGATTGACCCTGCTGGTCAGGACGGTGACGATTCTAACAATCTTAAACCAGCTTTTTGGAACAATCCATATTGGGATCGTTTGACAAATTATTCTTCTGATGATAGAACAAGAATAATTACAGGAGGTAACTTAAGCTATGACATCACCAAGAACTTAAATGCTATGGGTCGCGTTACGGTAGAAACTTCAAACGACCGTCAGGAGTTGAGAAAAGAAGTTGGTAGCCATGCTGAAGAATTCGGTATAACTCAAGAACAAATCAGTTCAGGGTATAGTCTTTATACTAGAAGCTTCCTTCAAACCACTTATGATTTTATTCTTACTTATAATGCAAAACTTACCGATAATATTGGGGCTAAATTCCTAGGAGGATCAACATTCATCAAATCTAAACTAGATGATTTTGAAAGTTCAACAACTGGAGGTCTAGCAGCTCCAGGCTTGTGGACTTTATCAAACTCAAATGTTTTTGTGGCTCCAGATGAGTCAGAGATAAATTATGAGAAATTAGGAGTATATGGACAAGCTTCCTTTGATTACAAACAAATGGTATTCCTCGATGGTACATTAAGAAGAGATCAAAGTACTGCCCTTCCAAAAAATGCAGATGCATATAATTACTTTTCAATTGGAAGTAGTTTTGTTTTAAGCGAAGTATTGAAAAAAGACTGGTTGTCATTAGCCAAAATTCGTGCTAGTTATGCTGAAGTTGGAAATGATCCTGTAGCGGGTAAACTAGGAGCAAGAGTTAATAATGGTCTCATTAACGGAAATCCTACCTTCGGAAACAGTACTGTTTATGTGGATTTCAACAACTTAAAACCAGAAATGCAAAGAAACTGGGAATTTGGTTTTGAGGCTTCAATGTTTAAAAAAAGGTTAAACCTTGATGTTTCATTATACAAGTCAAATACCTTCAACCAAATTTTTAATGTTCCTCAGTCAACCTCAACTGGATTTTCTAGCTCACAAATTAATGCTGGAGAACTTCAAAACAAAGGTATTGAGCTTTCATTAACAGTATCGCCTATCAAAACAAATAATTTTGAATGGCAAGCCACTTTTAACTGGGCTAAAAACAAAAACGAGCTTATTAAACTTGATGAAGGACGTACAAATCTGCAGTTAGCAACATTCCAAGATGGTGTTTCCTTAAATGCTACTGTTGGAGAACCTTACGGAACATTACGTGGGACTGGTTATGCCCTTGACGAAAATGGAAACCGATTGGTAGATGATGATGGATTGTATGTTTTTGAAGATGACAAAGTCATTGGAAATATTCAGCCGGACTGGATTGGCGGAATCAACAACCGTTTTACATATAAAAACCTATCTTTCAGCCTCCTCATCGATATTAAAAAAGGAGGAAGTGTATTCTCGCTTGACCAAGATTATGGATTATATACAGGTTTATATCCTGAAACAGCAGGTCTTAACGATTTGGGTAACCCAGTTCGTAATCCACTAACAGGAGGAACAGATTCTGGAGGTATCATCCTGCCGGGTGTAAATGAAAATACAGGGCTTCCAAATGATGTAAGGCTTGATGCTTCATATGCTGGTGGAGCATTCGGAAATGGAATCTTACCAAACGAAGGATTCATCTATGATGCCTCGTATGTAAAACTTAGAGAAGTAGTTCTAGGATATTCAATACCTTCCAAACTATTAGATCGTACATTCATCAAAGGATTGACCTTTTCACTCTCTGGCACTAACCTTTGGATAATTCACAAAAACCTTCCTTACGCAGATCCTGAAGCTGGAAACTCATCTGGAAACGTACAAGGATATCAATCTGGTGTTATGCCGTCAGAGAAAGTGTATTCATTTAACGTAAAATTAAATTTCTAAAAAATGAAAAAGAAAATATTATCAACCTTATGCATCGCTGCCTTATTTGCTACTGGCTGTGACAACAACAGTGATGACTTTAACAACAATCATGATGCAGCTTATGAAGTAACTCCTGAAGTGTTGTTGACTAATGCTGAAAAGCAATTAGTAGATGAGATGACAACTGGAAGCGTTAATACTAGTCCTTTCCGTTTCTTTGACCAATATTGGGCACAAGTAATATATAACACCGAATCACGTTATAGTTTAACTAGTCGCCTTGTAACCGATAATGTTTGGAATGAATTATACAGAGACGTTTTAGGTAACCTAGCTTCTGCAACCAAATACATTGAAGCAGAAACAGTAACTAATCAAGCTCAGCATAAAAACAAACTTGCAATTATAGAAATCCTGAATGTTTACACTTTTCAGGTATTGGTGGACGCTTATGGTGATGTTCCATATTCTGAGGCACTGAATGTTAATATCAAGTTACCTAAATATGATAATGATGAAGATATCTATCCACAGTTAATTAGTCGTTTAGATGCTGCAATTGCTAATCTAGACGCTTCTGAACCATCTTTTGGAAATGCAGAAATGATTTATAACGGAGACGTTGCTCAATGGATTAAATTTGCAAACTCACTAAAAATAAAAATCGGGATTAATTTGGCTGATGTAAATCCAACATTGGCTCAATCAACTGTTGAATCTGGTTATAATGCTGGAGCAATACTTAGCAATAGCGACAATGCTGCATTTGAATATTCTGGTTCTGCTCCTAACTATAACCCGCTTTACGGAGATTTAGTAGCCAGTAATCGTACTGACTTTGTTCCAGCAAAAACGATTGTTAATGCAATGAATACAACTGCCGATCCTCGTAGAGCTGTGTACTTCACACAAGCTCCTGCAGGTGGTTACATAGGTGGTGTATATGGTGGTACCAATAGTAACTTCCCTACACTTTCTCAAATTGGGGCTGTCTTTAAAACCCCAGACTTAAAAGGTCAGCTAATGGAATCTATGGAAGTTAATTTCTATTTAGCTGAAGCGGCCGAACGTGGATATAATGTAGGTAATACTGCCGAATATTACTACAATCAAGGTGTTATGGAATCATTCCGTTTCTGGGGACTTAGCGATGCAGATGCACTATCTTACCTTTCGCAAACAGATATCGCATATGCGACAGCTCCTGGTGATTATAAACAAAAAATAGGTATGCAGGTTTGGTATTCTTTCTTTAATAGACCTTTCGAAGCATGGAATTCTTACAGAAGATTAGATAATCCTGCTCTAGCTGCTCCTTCGAATGCTTCTTCAACAGCAGACGGACAGGTTCCCAAAAGATTATTTTATCCAATCAATGAAAGAACAGTAAATAGCGACAACTATCAAGCGGCTGTAGAGGCAATTGGTGGTGTTGACAGAATGAGAGTAAAAGTTTTCTGGGATATTAACTAATCCAGACCTATCTCATAAACATAAAACCATCCCTTTTGGGATGGTTTTTTATATATTTGCAAAATGGAAAATGCAAATCAAGTTTTTGGAATTAGAGCAATAATTGAAGCTATTCAATCTGGGACTATTATTGATAAAGTTTTTATTCAAAAAGATTTGAATAGCGACTTAATGAAGGAATTACTACGAGTAATCAAACAAAAAAACATCAATTTCTCCTATGTTCCATCGGAAAAACTGAATAAATTATCCTCAAAAAACCATCAAGGTGCAGTTGCAACAATATCGCCTATATCTTTTGTTCAAATTGAGGAACTGATAGAAACTGTTTTGGATAAAAATGATAAACCTCTTTTCTTAATTTTAGATCAATTGAGTGATGCCCGTAACTTTGGCGCCATTATTAGAACTGCTGAATGTACTGGTGTTGATGGTATCATTATTCAAAAACAAGGTTCAGCACCAGTAAATGGAGATACAATCAAAACATCTGCAGGCGCGGTTTTTAATATCCCAATATGTAAAGTAGATCATATCAAAGATGCTATTTTTCACCTCCAAGCAAGTGGTGTAAAGACAATTGCCGCCACTGAAAAAACTGAAAACAATATATATGATATTAATTTCAATACTCCTGTTGCAATCATTATGGGAAGTGAAGATAGAGGTATAAATCCTTCTGTTTTGAAAATTGTTGATGAAAAAGCAAAATTACCAATGTTTGGCAACATTGGTTCTCTCAACGTCTCTGTTGCTTGTGGCGCATTTTTGTATGAAGCGATAAGGCAGAGGTTATAATCAGTCTTTTGGAAATTCTTTGTAATTATAATTGATTTTTATAGTATTTTCTTCCTCTATAATTTCCTCAGGTTTAGGAGGATTTACAAAATTTCCGTTTTCATCAAAACGTTTCATAAAAGGATCACTTTCAATATCAAACTCTGGTTTTTCCCAATCAAATTGTATGTCTTCAACATAGTTTGGTGTTTTGTAAATCGTTGCAAAAATAAAACCCGTTATGAAGCCTGACAAATGACCTTCCCAAGAAATGGTTTTATCAACTTCAGGAAAAATGTACCAAACCATTCCGCCATAAATCATAACCACTGTAAGTGAAAGCGCCATTAATCTATAATATTGTGTCATCATTCCTTTAAAAAAAATGAAGGAGACCAAAACATATATCAAGCTACTAGCACCAATATGATATGAATTTCTACCAATAACCCATGTAATGAATCCAGAGATAATTATTCCATAGAAAATAACCTTCAAAGAATTATTTCTATAAAAATAAATTAATGCGACAGTAAGAATAAATAATGGAATGGAGTTATTAACTATATGATGTAAATCACTATGCAAGAAAGGACTAAAAATTACTCCTTGCAATCCGAAAAGACTTCTTGGAAATATGCCATGATGTGCTAAATCTATATGAAAGAAATTTTCAATCCAAAAAACACCCCAAATCATTGATAACAATATCAATGGAACTATCCAAACAGATGGTGTAAACTTGAAAAATTCGTGCTCTTTCATAAAATCGTTTATCATTTTAAATCAAATATACTACCAATATTTTTTTAATGCTATTTTGGCAGAAATACTTATTTTTACACTATGGAAACACCATTAGCAGAACGAATACGTCCACAAAAGCTTGAAGATTATATTAGCCAATTACATCTCGTTGGTCCAAATGGTTCGTTAACAAAACAAATAGCTAACGGTTCTATTCCATCAATGATTTTTTGGGGTTCACCAGGAACGGGAAAAACCACATTGGCTCAAATTATTGCTAAAGAAAGTAATCGACCATTTTATGAATTAAGCGCTATAAACAGTGGTGTAAAAGACATTAGAGATGTTATAGAAAAAGCAAAACAAAGTGGTGGTTTATTTACTGCAAAAAACCCAATATTATTTATAGATGAAATCCATAGATTCAGCAAATCGCAACA
>ERZ795062.3057-NODE-3057-length-10561-cov-15.869218_pt1 | contig 10561 bp, 8 predicted proteins | sample MGYA00375146_ERZ795062 | MGnify/ENA primary metagenome ERZ795062 (study PRJEB30191, sample SAMN05720281) | activated sludge metagenome | isolation source: Anaerobic digester | place: USA | collected 2015-07-16 ...
TCAACTCTGCCATGATCGGCCACCCGCGAACACGGCGGGACTCCCCTCGCGAGGCAGCGCTCTTCGGCGCGCCTCCACGACGACACGCCGTCACCGACTTACCGTACGTGCGTGACCCCTCCCGGAGCTTCGACCGAGTCCTCAACGCGCATACCGGAAGACTTCCGGCTCGCGGTGGACTCCTTGGCCGGTGCGCACATCCGCCCGGAGATCGAGGTCGGACCCATTCGCCCGCCACAGCGGCTGGCGCCGTTCAGCCATGCACTGGGCGCCGAGGTGCAACAGATCGACGACTCCGAAGGGCTGCACGAGGACGACCAGGGCAGCACGTTCGGCCGGTTGATCCTGTTGCACGACCCCGCCGGGCACGAGGCGTGGAACGGCACGATGCGGCTGGTGGCCTACGTGCAGGCCGAGGTCGAGGCCGCACTGGCGATGGACCCGCTGCTGCCGGAGGTCGCCTGGAGCTGGCTGGCCGATGCGCTGGGGGTCGCCGAGGGCGACACGGCGTCATCGTTCGGTGAGGTGGAGGTGACCGCGCTGGGCGGGACCGTAACCTCCACCACATCGGTGCGCTACGGCGACATGGCCGGACAGCCGCGGACCCACCAACTCGAACTGCGCGCCTCGTGGACGGCGACGGATCTGGGCCTCGGCCGGCATCTGGAGGCCTTCTGCGAGGTCCTGTCTGCGGCGGCGGGCCTGCCGCCGGTGGGTGTGACCGAGCTATGACCGACACGCCCACGCCACTCACCGAGCCGGCCGGCGGTGTGCCGCCGGTGCTGACATCGGCGGACGAGTTCGCCGACACCGCGCGACGTCTGGCCGGCGGTACCGGCCCCATCGCCGTCGACACCGAACGCGCGTCGGGCTATCGGTACTCCCAGCGCGCCTACCTGATCCAGCTCAAACGTACGGGTGCGGGATCCTTCCTGCTCGATCCCACCCTGGACCCGGAAGCACTGACCCCGGTCATCGACGTGCTGACCGGCCCCGAATGGGTGTTGCACGCCGCCGACCAGGATCTGCCGTGCCTGCGTGAGGTCGGTTTCGTGTGCTCGGAGCTGTTCGACACAGAACTGGCCGGCCGGCTGTTGGGACGTCCGAAGGTGAACCTGGCCACCATGGTCGAGGAGTTTCTGGGACTCGGGCTGAGCAAGGGCCACGGCGCGGCGGACTGGTCGCGGCGGCCACTGCCTCACGATTGGCTGGTGTACGCGGCGCTGGACGTGGAGGTGCTGGTCGAGTTGCGCGAGGCCACCGCCGCAGCCCTGACCGAGGCCGGCAAGGGTGAGTGGGCGCATGAGGAGTTCGCCGCGATACTCAACCGGCCCACGCCACCGGCCCGCGTCGACCGGTGGCGCCGGACCACCGGGATCCACACCGTCAAGAGCGCCCGCGCGCTCGCCGCGGTACGTGAACTGTGGCTGGCGCGCGAGGAGGTCGCCCGCCGCCGTGACATCGCCCCGGGGCGCATCCTGCCCGATTCGGCGATCGTCACCGCCGCCACCGCCGACCCGGCCACCATCCGCGATCTGACGCGGCTACCGGTGTTCGGCGGTCCGCGGCAAAGCCGCAACGCCCGAACCTGGTTCGACGCGCTCGAACGGGCCAGAGCGCTGCCCACCGCCGAACTTCCCCCCCGCAAACCACCGTCGACCGGCCTGCCCGCCTACAACCGATGGGATCGCAGCAACCCGGAGGGCGCCGAACGGGCCGCCGTGATCCGGCCGCTGCTCGGTGCGCTCGCCGAGGAGAACGAGCTTCCACCCGAGAATCTGCTCGCTCCGGACGTCGTGCGCACCCTGTGTTGGGAGGGCGTGGACCTGCCGGCCACCCCCGAGTCCGTCGACGCCCGTCTCGCTGATGCCGGGGCCCGGTCGTGGCAGCGGTATGTGGTGTCCGGCGCGATCGCCGAAGCGCTGAACACAGCCGGTGACGCGCCGGACAGCGCACCGACAGCCGATGCCTGACCGGCCCTGATCATTGACCGGCCCTGATCATTGGCCTGCCCTGATCATTGGCCTGCACTGGTCATTGGCCTGCACTGGTCCGGGATGAGCCGTGTGGTGGCGCGGCCGCGAGATGGAGAAGGCGGGCTACCGGTTCCAGTGCGGCGTCGGCGCCCGAGGTGGCATCGAATCCGCTGCCGGAGTCAGTCGTCGGCGTGCGAGTCGGCGGTGCGCGAATCCGCGGCCTGATCGGCCGGAGCATCCGCGAGTGCGTCGTCACCGAGTTCGGGAATCGACTGCATCCGCGAAACGGTTGCCGTGATGGACCGCGCCAGGTCCTGTGCGGTCAACCCGAGCTCGGCGAGAACCTCTCCGCGCGACCCCATCTCGATGAATTCCTGCGGGATACCCCGCTGCTGCACCGGAACCACCAGATCAGCGGCACTCACCGCCGCCGCGACGGCCGAACCGACGCCACCGCTGATGCCGCCGTCCTCCAGCGTCACCACCAGACGATGCGTGCGGGCCAGGCCGACGATCGATCCGGGAACCGGCAGCACCCAGCGCGGGTCGACGACGGTGGCCGCGATCCCCTGCTGTGACAACCGGTCGGCGGTGTCGAGCGCGAGCGAGCAGAACGCACCGACCGCGACGATGAGCACATCACCACTGACCGTTCCCGCGCCCGGCACGCCGCGGCGCAGCACATCCACTCCGTCGGCCAGTCGCTGAACGGACCGGATGTCTTCGGGCACAGCACCTTTGGAGAACCTCACAGCGGTGGGTCCGGTGTCGGTGGCGATCGCCTCGGCGAACTCCTCACGCAGACGCACCGCGTCGCGCGGAGCGGCCACCCGCATCCCGGGCACCATCGCCAACAGCGACAGATCCCACATGCCGTGATGGCTCGGTCCGTCGGGTCCGGTGATGCCGGAACGGTCGAGGACCACTGTCACCGGCTGCCGCAACAGGGCCACATCCATCAACAGCTGGTCGAACGCCCGGTTGAGGAAGGTGGAGTAGATGGCCACCACGGGATGCAGGCCGCCCAGGGCGAGTCCTGCGGCGGAGGTCAACGCGTGCTGCTCGGCGATTCCGACGTCGAAAAGTCGATCCGGGAACTTCTCCCCGAAGGGCAGCGTGCCGGTCGGGCCGGGCATCGCGGCGGTGATGGCGACGATGTCCTTGCGGCGGGCACCGGCCTCGATGAGTGCGGCCGAGAACACCTCGGTCCAGCCCAGCGGTGACACACTGGTGGCCCGCCCGGTGACCGGATCGATGACGCCCGTGGCGTGCATCTGGTCTTCCTCGTGGTTCTCGGCGGGCTCGTAGCCCATGCCCTTGCGGGTGACGGCATGCACGATGACCGGCCCACCGAACGCCTTGGCCTGCGCGAACGCCGATTCGAGTTCAACGATGTCGTGGCCGTTGACCGGCCCGACGTACTTGATCCCGAGATCGGTGAACATGGCCTGCGGGGCGAGCAGATCCTTCAGACCACTCTTCATACCGTGCAACACCGCGTACGCCGGTTCGCCGACCACCGGAAGCTTCTGCAGCGCCCGGCGGCCCTCGGTGAGGAGCCTCTCGTACCCGGGCTGCAGGCGTAGACCCGACAGGTGCCGGGCGAATCCGCCGATCGTTGGGGCATAGGAACGGCCGTTGTCGTTGACGACGACCACCACCGGCCGGTCGGCGGCGGCGATGTTGTTAAGCGCCTCCCAGCACATGCCACCGGTGAGCGCACCGTCCCCGACGACCGCCACCACGGTGCGGTCCTGCCCGGTCAGCTCGAACGATTTGGCCAGGCCGTCGGTGTAGGACAGCGCCGCCGACGCGTGCGAGGACTCTATCCAGTCGTGCTCGCTCTCGGCTCGCTCCTGATAGCCGGTGAGCCCGCCACGCTGGCGCAGCTTGTCGAAACCGGCTTTGCGGCCGGTGACGATCTTGTGCACGTACGACTGGTGGCCGGTGTCGAACAGGATCGGATCGTGCGGCGAATCGAACACCCGGTGCAACGCCAACGTCAATTCCACGACGCCGAGGTTGGGGCCGATATGTCCGCCGCTGGCGGCGACCTTCTCGATGAGGAACGCGCGGATCTCCGCGGCCAGTTCGACCATCTCGTCGTCGGAGAGCGACCGGAGATCGGCAGGAGAATCTATCCGATCGAGCACGCCCATCGCCAAACCTCCATCATCACCGTCACACTCGTCACGCCCGGACACTCGGAGTGTCCGCGGGGCGTGCTGCACAGTCTAGGCGACCGCGCCGACCGCCCCCGCCAACCCGGATGTGATGTACCACCGTCCGCGGCCGGTGACCCCGGATGCCACTATGTGAGGGCGAACGCATCTGAGAACCCGCACAATCGGGTACTGCCAGCACCCACCGACGTAAGGAGGCCACGTGCCGACCGAAGAACGCCAATTCCTGGGCGCCCACGGGCATGTCATCCGCTATGACGTGAGCATCCCCGACGGTGAGTCGCGCGGCGTGGTGCTCATCGCACACGGTCTCGCCGAGCACGGCCGACGCTACGGCCATGTGGTGCGGGCGATGGTGGCGGCCGGCTTCACGGTCGCGGTCCCCGACCATCTCGGGCACGAGCGTTCCGATGGAAAGCGACTGCGGATCAGCAATTTCGCCGACTACACCGACGATATCGACACCGTGCTCGATGCGGTGCGGATCGACGGACTGCCCACGTTCCTGCTCGGGCACAGCATGGGCGGCTGCATCGCGCTCGACTACGCCCTCGATCACCAGGACCGTCTCGACGGCCTGGTGCTCTCTGGTGCGGCCGTGGTCCCCGGGTCCGATCTGTCGCCGATCCTGGTCAGACTCGCCCCGGTCCTGGGCCGCCTGGTGCCCTGGCTGCCGTCCACCGCGCTCGACGCGGAAAGCATCTCGCGCGACCCGAAAGTGGTGGCCGACTACGACAACGATCCGTTGGTGGTGCGCGGCAAGGTCCCCGCGGGCCTCGGCGGCGCGTTGATGACCACCATGCAGTCCTTTCCCGGACGCCTTCCCTCGCTCCGGATCCCGCTGCTGGTGATGCATGGCGGCGACGACGCGCTGACCGAGCCCGAGGGCAGCCGGATGGTCGACCGACTGGCCGGGTCGACGGACAAAACGCTGATCATCTACGACGGGCTGTTCCACGAGATCTTCAACGAACCCGAACGTGAGACGGTGATCGGCACGACCGTGGACTGGCTCACCGCACACGCCGACGCGGCCCGGGTGTCCTAGCTGTACGTGTCCTACACCTGGCCACACGGGTCCGGGCCACACGGGTCCGGGCGACACGGGTCCGGGCCACACACCCGGCGCGGTCAGCGGGTGAGGCAGGCGATTGTCTCCACGTGGTGGGTGCCCGGGAAGGCGTCGAACGCGCGCAGCGCGCGAACACGATAGCCACGCTCGGCCAGGAACGCCAGGTCACGGGCGAAACGGCCGACATCACAGCCCACATGCACCACCACCCGCGGGTCGGCAGCGGCGATCATGTCGATCACCGCGCGCCCGGCGCCCGTCCGCGGCGGATCGAGTACCACGATGTCGGGAGACGGCAGACCCACCGCGGTCTCGGCGACCTCGCCGCGATGCGCGCGGAGCCGCGCCTCACCGGCGAAGGTTGTGCTCGCGGCACTGATGGCACCGGCGTCCGAATCCACCACGTGGACCTGCGCGGCAGCATTGTCGAGCAGCGCGCCCGCATAGATCCCCGCACCCCCGTACAGGTCCCAGGCCACCGTGCCCGCCGGATCGACGTCCACGTTCTCCATCATGGCGACGACGGTGGCGGCATAGGTGGCCGGTGCCGCCCGGTGCGCCTGCCAGAACCCGTTCACCCCGATATCCCAAGTACGGTCACCGACCGTGTGCGGCACCGTTTCCGCGCCCTCCAGCATTCTCGTGCTGCGTGCCGCGGCCCGACTCCGGCGGGTGCGCTGCACATGCCGCCGGTCGCCCCTGTCTCCGCGCACCGGTTCCGGCGGCGCGATCTCGGCCAGATGGCGGCCGTCTGCACCGGCGACGGCCACGATCTCGGCGCCCGGGGTGAAACGCTCCACGTCCAGCCCGGCGACCAGACCGGCCAGCGGCGCGCTGCAATGGTGTCCGACGATGACCGTGCTCGCGTGCCACGCATGCACCCCGGCCCGGCCCTGATCGTCGACGAACAGCCGGGTGCGGATGCGCCAGCCCTCCCCGTCCGGTCCCAGCGCCCGCACTCCCTCGTCGAAAAGTCCCGCGGCCGCCAGTCCGTCATCGGTCAGCGGCCCGATGCGGCGCAGCACGTCGGCGGTCACCCCGGTCTTGAGTCGACGCGCCGCGGCCGGCTCGACGAACGACAGGTCGCAGCAGCCGGCCCCGTGTGCCGCGGCCTCGCACGCCGGCGGCACCCGGTCCGGAGCCGGATCGAGGACGTCGGTGACCACGGCCCGCCAGAAACGATCGTTGCTGCGGTCCTCGATCCGCACCCGGACCCGCTCACCCGGCAACGCGCCCCGCACGAACACCACCCGCCCGTCGACATGGCCGACGGCGTCGCCGCCGTTTGCCATTCGCACCGTCTCCAGCTCGGTGTCCAGCACATTCAGATCAGTCATGTCAGCGTCGTTCCGTCCCACCCATGCCGCGGCGCGTGTCGCCGGGTCCGTATACATTCATGTCGCGATCCTTGAGCCGGTCGGAGGAGTTGAGCTGCCACGGCACCGACGTCACCATCACGCCGGGTTCGAACAGCAGTCGGCTCTTGAGCCGCAACGCGGACTGATTGTGCAGGATCTGCTCCCACCAGTGACCCACCACGTACTCGGGAATGAACACGGTCACCACATCGCGGGGTGATTCGCGGCGGACCCGGCGCACATAGTCGATCACCGGCCGGGTGATCTCCCGGTACGGCGAGGCGATCACCTTGAGCGGCACCTCGATCTCGCTGGCCTCCCACCGCGACACCAGCGTCCGGGTGGACCGGTCGTCGACATTGACCGTGATCGCCTCCAGTGTGTCGGGTCTGGTGGCGCGCGCGTAGCGGACGGCGCGGCGGGTGGCGAGATTCAGACCCGACACCAGCACGATCGAGTGGGTGCGGCTGGGCAGGACGGCGCTCTCGTCGTCGCGGTCGAGTTCACGCTGCACATTCGCGTAGTGTGAGTGGATCAGCTTCATCAACCCGAAGATCGCCACCATCAGCACGATCGCGATCCACGCACCGGCGGTGAACTTGGTGATCAGCACCACCACCAGCACGGACGCGGTCATCACCAGGCCCACGAAGTTGACCACCCTGGACTGCACCATCCGCCGCCGCGCCTGCGGGTCGGTCTCCGTGCGCAGCAGCCGCGTCCAGTGCCGCACCATCCCCGTCTGGCTCAGCGTGAACGACACGAACACGCCCACGATGTACAGCTGGATCAGCACGGTGACCTCGGCGCCGAAGGCGATCACGAAGATGACCGCGGCCACCGCAAGGAACAGGATGCCGTTGCTGAAGGCGAGCCGGTCACCGCGGGTGTGCATCTGCCGGGGCAGGTAGCGGTCCTGCGCCAGCACCGAGGCCAGCAGCGGAAAGCCGTTGAACGCGGTGTTGGCGGCCAGAACCAGGATGAGTGCGGTCGCGATGGCCACGAAGTAGAAACCGATCGAGACGTCACCGAAGACGGCCATCGCCAACTGCGCGATCATCGACTTCTGGTGGTAGTCCGCGGGTGCACCGATCAGGTCGTTCGCCGGATCCATCACGTACTTGGCGCCGATCTTCTGGGCCAGCAACACGATACCCAGCAGCAGGGTGATGGAGAACGCGCCGAGCATGAGCAATGTGGCCGCCGCGTTGCGCGACTTGGGCTTGCGGAAGGCGGGCACCCCGTTGCTGATCGCCTCCACCCCGGTGAGCGCGGCGCAACCGGACGAGAAGGCCCGGGCGATCAGGAACACGAACGCGATCCCGGCCAGGTGATGGTCCTCGGCTCGCAGCCCGAACCCGCTGGTCTCAGCATTCAGGTCTCGGTCCAGGAGGAAAACTTCCACAAAACCCCACACCAACATGGCACCCACACCGATGATGAACGCATAGGTCGGGATCGCCAGAACCGCACCGGATTCCTTGATTCCGCGCAGATTGATCGCGGTCAGCACGGCGATCGCGGCCACGCTGAACCAGACCTTGTGCTCGTGGACGAACGGGACCGCGGACCCGATGTTCTCGGCGGCCGAGGCGATCGACACCGCCACGGTCAGCACATAGTCGACGAGCAGCGCGCTGCCGACGGTGAGCCCCGCGTTCGGCCCCAGGTTGACGTTGGCGATCTCGTAGTCGCCGCCGCCGGAGGGATAGGCGTGCACGTTCTGGCGGTAGCTGGCCACCACGACCACCATCACCACGGCCACCGCGACCGCCACCCACGGAGTGAAAGTCAGCGCGCTGACCCCGGCGATCGACAGGACCAGGAAGATCTCCTGCGGCGCGTACGCCACCGACGACATCGCATCGGAGGCGAAAACGGGTAGCGCGATGCGTTTGGGCAGCAGGGTGTGATCGAGTTTGTCGCTGCGGAACGGCCGGCCGAGCAACAGGCGCTTGACCGCGACAGACACCTTGGAGACGGTGGACACCACGCAACACTAGGCCGTGCCCATCGCAAAGACCACCGGGCCCGACAAGTGAGCCTCGGGCCGCCGTCACGGCCGCCGATCGCGCCGTCCGCCGTCGCATCCGCCGTCGCATCCGCCGACGGCGCGGGGTACGTTGAGCAACGTCACGTGTGGGAAAGGACGCCCGAGTGCGCGTAGTCATCATGGGGTGCGGCAGGGTCGGATCATCGTTGGCGATGTCCATGAACCGCCGCGGCCACGAGGTCTCGATCATCGACCGCGACGCCACCTCGTTCATCCGGCTCGACCAGCAGTTCGGCGGCGCGAAAGTCGTCGGCGTCGGATTCGACCGCGACGTACTGGTCCGGGCCGGCATCGAAACAGCCGATGCGTTCGCCGCCGTGTCCTCGGGCGACAACTCCAACATCATCGCCGCACGGGTGGCCCGCGAGACCTTCGGCGTGCCGCGCGTCGTCGCCCGCATCTACGACGCCCGCCGCGCCGAGGTATACGAACGGCTCGGGATTCCGACCGTCGCCACCGTCCCGTGGACCACCGAACGTTTCGTCTCGGCGCTCGACGAGACCGCCAACACCATCGAATGGCGCGATCCGTCCGGCACGCTCGGGGTGGCCCGCATCGATGTCGACGAATCGTGGATCGGCACCACGGTGGGCCGGTTCCAGGAGCAGACCGGGGCGCGTATCGCCTTCGTCAGCCGAGTGGGCCGGATGATCCTGCCCGATGTCAAGACGGTCATTCAGCAGGACGACCAGGTGTATACCGCGGTCCTGCTCGACAACCTGGCCACCGCCCGGGCCCTGGCCGCCGGACCTGCCCCGGCACGGGACTGAGGGAGGGTGCCGTGAAGATCGCCATCGCCGGAGCCGGGGCCGTCGGCCGCTCCATCGCGCGCGAACTGCTCGCCAACGCGCACGAGGTCACCCTGTTCGAGCGACTCGCCTCGCACATCGACACCGCGGCGGTACCCGAGGCCACCTGGGTCCTCGGCGACGCCTGCGAGCTGACCAATCTCGAACGCGCCCAACTGCACCTGTTCGACGTGATGATCGCCGCGACCGGCGACGACAAGGCCAACCTGGTGGTCAGTCTGCTGGCGAAGACCGAGTTCGCCGTCAACCGGGTCGTGGCCCGGGTCAACGATCCCCGCAACGAATGGCTCTTCGGCGAGGACTGGGGTGTGGACGTCGCGGTGTCCACACCACGGCTGTTGGCCTCGCTGGTCGAGGAGGCGGTGTCGGTGGGTGATCTGGTGCGTCTGATGACCTTTCGGCAGGGTCAGGCGAACCTGGTCGAGCTCACGCTGCCCGCCAACACCCCGCTCGCCGGCAAACCGGTGCGCAAGCTGGCGCTACCACGCGACGCGGCGCTGGTTGCGATCCTGCGCGGGCGCCGCGTCATCGTGCCGCAGTCCGACGATTCGATCGAGGGCGGCGACGAGTTGGTGTTCATTGCCCCCGAGGAGACCGAGGACGCACTGTACGCGGCTATGCAGGTGACGCACTGACCGCCAGCGCCCGGCGGACCAGGTACACGGTGACGATCGCCGCGAGCGCCGTCAACGGCCAGCCCATGCCGATGCGGGCCACGGCGAGCCAGCCGGTCCGGTCGTTGTCGTAGAGGGCCGACTGGGTGAGGTAGCGCGCGCCGAACACGATCCCCCAGCACGCCGTCGCCAGATCGTAGGCCCGCAGCACCGCCGGCTGCCTGCGCCAGCCCATCCCCTCACCGGTCACCAGATGCCACGCGACCCCGATCAGTGGCCACCGCACCAGAATCGACACCACACACGCGGCCGCATAGATCAGCATCGACCAGATGCCGAACAGAAAATAGCCCTTGGCCTCGCCCACGCGATGTGCGATGAACGCGCAGACCACCACACCGAGCAGGCCCGAGACCGCCGGGGTGAGCCCTTCGCGGCGGAGACGACGGTGGCGGCATAGGTGGCCGGTGCCGCCCGGTGCGCCTGCCAGAACCCG
>ERZ795062.3065-NODE-3065-length-10546-cov-4.109236_pt1 | contig 10546 bp, 10 predicted proteins | sample MGYA00375146_ERZ795062 | MGnify/ENA primary metagenome ERZ795062 (study PRJEB30191, sample SAMN05720281) | activated sludge metagenome | isolation source: Anaerobic digester | place: USA | collected 2015-07-16 ...
GTTGATCGCTTCAGGTGCGGGCAAGGCCGACGCCATCAAACTAGCAACGTCAGGATTGTCAGCCAAGGAAGCACCCGCCGGTGCAGCCCGGGGACTCAATCGTTCGCTGGTGTTATGCGACCAGGATGCGGCGACCGAAATCTCCTAGCCGCAACCTAGATTCAGCTTTGCTCTACTTGCAGCGGGCAGTGCGGTCCTTCAGCGAACACGTGGCGAACGCCTTGCCGTTCGGGCTGCGCTGACTCAGCGTCCACTGCCCCGGCTTCTTGCCCGGAGTGGCCACAACAAAGCCAAACTGGACTCGAGTCCACTGCCAGTTTGCGTTCGGATACGGCGCGAAGTCCGGCGAGATCCGGTTGCCTTGCCCATCGAGGAGCGGGCCTTACGGCGGGATGCCATAGCCAGTTGGGGGTTCGAGTTCTGTGCCTCCGTTGCCGATGACAAATTGGGCAGGGTATCCGGGGAGCTGAACAGCCTGCGTGACGTGAACGTGCGAAGACATGATCGCGCTGAAGTTCCCAAGCTTTCCTTGTGCAGCGGCTTCTTGATCAGCGCTTCCCCATGGTGTGAACTTGGGATCCCCGGCAGCAAAATCCGTCGACTGCAGCCCAAAGATCGGCCGGTGCGTCAACATCCAAGATTCGCGCCCCTTCTTGCGCTTGGCAAGTTTGGCAGCTTGCGTGTATGCGGTTGCCTGTATTGGTTCCCATGGCGTCACTTCAAAGTCCAGGCCATACGCGGTGTCCACCGAGATCGCCCGAAGGGTCCGACCTGGCTTGATGGGCAGGTCAACGGCCCAACTCGGGGTGATGTTGGTCGGGGCAACACCATCCTTCGGTGCGCAGGCCTTTGAACCCAGCGGCGAAGCATCCATCAACAAGAAATAGCCGTTTCCGCCACGGTTGCACGCTTCATGGTTACCCCGAACGGCAAGCAGCGGGGTGGTTGCGAATAGCGGCGCCATCGGGACGAGTGAATCGGCGATCCAGCCATAGCCTGAGTCTTTGAACGGCGCACCGTTCAACGGTGCTGGGCTGCCGCGACATTGGTCTACGGCGCTGTCTGGGCAGCGCTCCTCTCGATAGAAGAAGTCCCCCAACATCATTGCGAGGTCTGGTTTGGTGGCCGCGATGCTCTTCGCGACAGTTGCCAGCGGCCAGTCAGTCGGACTCGAACAGTTCTGTGACCGCGAAACCTTGATCCGACACCCGGTGTCAGCTAGCAGGGCAATTTTGTCGATCTTCGACGCCAACTTGAACGGGACCTTTACCCGGCCAACGCTGGCAGCCTGGGAATAGCGTGGGATGTTTGCCGAACAGACTCGGATCGACGCGAATGCGGCACCAGTGCTCGCTCCCGGGCTGCGCAGTTTCATCTTCGTCTTCTTGGTGGCCCCATTTGGTCGCAGCGTGGTCAGCTTCGGGCAATGTGATCCGTACGGAATGACCGCCCGGGTCTGCAACTTCGACTTGGAGACTGACGTCGGCACCACCAATGTGTATGTCGCGATTGCGCCGCTCGTCCGTGGAATTGGTGCTGGCAGCGACTCAGGTGGGGCAGGACTGACTGCCTGCGCCGCGGCGAGGGGTCCGACGAAGATCGTGGCGGTGACCCCGATCAGCGCTAGCCCACTCTTCAGTTGATTCTTCACAGATCATCCTCACCCGCGCGGACTGTAAGTCGAGGATACGAAGATTCGCAGGTCCCATCGACCGGAACGGCGGTTGTCCTCGCTTTCTCACCCTCAGTGATGCGAAGTCGACCTGCACTGGCTGCGGTGATTCAGCGATGCCGGAACGATGCGGCAACGAGTATCGGATATGGGCGGCTGCTTTCAGGGGATGACGGAACGACTACCCCCGAACGAAGGAAGACGATGTCGATCATCACTTACCACGGCGTGAATCTCATAATCCTTGTCTCGTTTCTGATTCTTCTTGCGGGCGAAGGGATTGCCGCAATCGCCCGCCGCCAAGACCATCCACGCCAGACGCTCAAAGAAACCGGGACCAGCCTGGCAGTGGCCACAATGTTCGCAGTAGGCAACGCGGGGATCTCGTTGTTCGTGGTCGCCCTCTACAGCTACGTGTACGTGCTCACTCCGATTCACCTGCCAGATATCTGGCATTCGTCCACCAGCGTCCTGGGTTTCACCTGCACCGTGGTCATCGCATTTGTGTGGACAGACTTCATGTACTACTGGGGACATCGCGGCGGTCACACGATCCGCGTGATGTGGGCCAGCCACAGCGTCCACCACTCAAGCAAAGAGTTCAACTACTCGACCGCCGGGCGACTGCATCCCTTCGACCATGTTGCCGGAATCTTGCTCAACCTTCCGCTGATACTCCTGGGCTTCAACCCCATCATCGTGCTAACTGTTGGCCTGCTCGGCCCAGGGCTCTCCCTGTTCTTCCACACCCAGTACGTCAAGAAGCTACCGCGACCCATTGAGTACGTCTTCAACACTCCGAGCCACCATCGCGTCCACCATGCTTCGCAGAAGCAGTACCTAGACAGCAACTTCGGCGCCATCTTCATGGTGTGGGATCGGGTGTTTGGCACCTATGCCGAAGAGGAAGACTTGCCGACTTACGGGCTCACCAAGCCAATCGAGACGCAGAACCCAGTCAAGGTGATGTCACACGGGTGGGTTGAACTGATTCATGACCTCAAGGTGGATCAATCAGGTTCCGAGCGCATCAAGCACCTCGTCAAGCGCCCAGGGTGGTCGCCTGATCGCAGCCAACTCGGCCAGCAGAAGAACCTCGTTGGTTCGTCAGTCGGCTGATTCGGCGCGGTGGCGGTCAAGTGCCTCTTGGAGAATGTCGCCGCCGTCGCCGTCAGAACGACGCTCTTTCACGTATGCAAGGTGAGTCTTGTAAGGCTCAATCTTGGGCGGGGCTGGGGGGTTGTCCTTATCCGTGCCGGCCGGCCAACCACATCGCGGGCAGTCCCACTCCTCAGGTGGCGCGACGTCTACAGCAAAACTCGGCGTGGATTCGTGGCCATTGGCGCACCAGAAAGAAACGTATGCCCGTGGTGCTGGTTCGCCGCGTTCGGCCTCGCCCATTGGGCCTGCCCCGACGCGACTACCTCGGATTGCGCTGCCACCAGCCACGTGCTCTCCTAACCCTGCTTTACGAGAAATCCAAGGCCAATAATTGATGCGCCCCAGATAAGTGCGATGATCACGGTGATGCGGTCAAGGTTGCGCTCGGCAACGCTGGATCCACCCACGGACGACGTTACCCCACCACCGAACATATCCGAGAGACCGCCGCCCTTACCTTTGTGAAGCAATACAAAAACAATCAGCAGGATGCTGGTGACCACCAGCAAGACCTCTAGTACGACGGCCATAACTTCTCCCTGGTTCGATTGTTTGTGATGGGATCGCTGCTACGCAACGGCGTGCAAACGGTACCTGACGAGGGCGACGAACTCATCTGGGTCAATGCTAGCCCCACCCACAAGTCCTCCATCAACGTCGGGCATTTCCATCAAGCCAGCGACATTTCCAGCCTTCACTGATCCGCCATAGAGCACGCGGACTCCATCAGCGAGTTGCGGGCTGTACAGCTCGCCGAGGCGGGTCCGGATCGCGCTGCATACCTCTTGCGCATCTTCAGGCGTTGCCACCTCACCGGTTCCGATCGCCCACACCGGTTCGTACGCAATAACCACACTCGCGGCTTTGTCTGCGTCCAGTCCGGCGAGCGCGCCATCGAGCTGGCTGATCGTGAAGCCAACCTGGCCGCCCTCCTTGCGAATCTCCAACGCCTCGCCAATGCAAACAATGGGGGTGAGCCCATTGCGGAAGGCCGCATGCACCTTCTGATTGACCAATTCGTTGCCCTCGTCGTGGTACTGACGGCGCTCTGAGTGCCCGACAGTGACGTAGGTACAGCCCAGCTTTGCCAACATGGCGCCAGAGATCTCGCCTGTGTAGGCACCGGAATCGTGTGCCGACAGGTCCTGAGCGCCATAGCGGATGTTCAGCTTGTCGCCATCAACCAAGGTCTGGACGGACCGAATGTCTGTGAATGGCGGCAACACAGCCACCTCACAGGCCTCGTAGTCGTCAGGCTTCAACGCGAAGGCGAGCTTCTGAACGAGGGCGATTGCCTCAAAGTGGTTCAGGTTCATCTTCCAGTTGCCAGCCATTAGCGGCAAACGTGTGGCATCGGTCATCGGGTTATCTCAGTCCTTAACTCTTGGCTAGAACGGCTAACCCTGGCAGCGTACGGCCTTCGAGGAACTCAAGGCTCGCTCCGCCACCCGTTGAGATATGACTGATCAAATTCTCATCGATTCCGAGCAGTCGCACAGCGGCGGCAGAATCGCCCCCACCGACCACTGACATTCCATCGACGCGGGTCAGTGCCTCACCTACGGCCCTGGTGCCGGCAGCGAATGGCGCCATCTCGAAGACCCCCATTGGCCCATTCCATACGACCGTCTCGGATTCCTCAATCAGTTGCGCAAAGCGAGCCGCAGATTCGGGACCAATGTCAAGACCCATCCAGCCGTCTGGGACGCCGGCCTCGACCGAAACGACGGCAGTCGACGCATCGGCAGCGAAAGCATCGGCAATCACCAAGTCAGTGGGAAGCACCAGGTCAACGCCACGCTCACGGGCGTCAGCAAGGAATCCCTTGACCACCTCGACCTGATCAGCCTCAACGAGTGACGATCCGACCTGGTATCCCTGAGCGACCAAGAACGTGAAGCACATCCCACCGCCGATCAACAATCGATCGACCTTCCCGATCAGGTTGGCGATGACACCAAGTTTGTCCGACACCTTGGAGCCACCCAGAACAACCGTGTAAGGCCGTGCCGGGTCGGTGATCAGGGTGTTGAAGACCTCAGCCTCGCGTGCAACAAGCAACCCTGCCGCGTGCGGAAGTAGCTGGGGAAGCTCCGTCACGCTTGCCTGCTCCCGATGCACCACTCCGAATCCATCGGAGACGAAGCAGTCGCCCAGGGAAGCCCACACAGATGCCAATGCAGTGCGCTCCGCAACGTCCTTGCTCGTCTCGCGGGGGTCAAAGCGCACGTTCTCCAACAGTGCAACTTCGCCATCGCCGAGGTGTGAGACCACTGACTTCGCAGAGTCGCCGCAGACATCGTCTGCCATGACCACACGTCCACCAAGAAGTTCCGAAAGGCGCGCGGCAATCGGTCGCAGTGACAAGGCCTCGTCCACTTGGCCCTTTGGCCGCCCCAAGTGCGCCAGGATGACAACCTTGGCGCCTTGAGAAGTCAGCGACTGAATCGTTGGAAGTGCCGCTCGAATCCGTCCATCGTCAGTGATAAAGCGATGCCCGTTTGCGTCTGTGTCGAGCGGAACGTTGAAGTCAGCTCGCAGCAGCACAGTGCGTCCGCTGACCGCAAGATCGGCCAGCGAGACGACCGGACTCACAGACGATCACCGACGAACGTAATGAGGTCAACGAGGCGGGTTGAGTAACCCCACTCGTTGTCGTACCAACCGAGCACCTTTGCCATGTCGCCGTTGACCTTCGTGAGCGGCGCATCAAAAATGCAGGATGCTGGGTCCGTCACGATGTCGGCCGACACGATTGGTGCCTCGGTGTACTCCAAGATGCCCTTGAGCGGGCCCTCGGCAGCAGCCTTCATAGCCGCATTGATCTCGTCGATAGACGCAGGCTTTGAAAGCTGGACGGTCAGGTCAGTCGCGGAGCCTGTCGGTACCGGCACGCGCATCGCGTAACCGTCGAGCTTGCCCTTCAGTTCCGGCAGAACAACACCGATTGCCTTCGCGGCACCAGTTGATGTCGGGATCATGCTGAGCGCTGCCGCGCGGGCTCGACGCAGATCGCTGTGCGGTGAGTCATGGAGCTTCTGGTCACCGGTGTAAGCGTGGATCGTCGTCATGAGGCCACGTTCGATGCCAAAGGTGTCGTTGAGGACCTTTGCCATGGGCGCCAAACAGTTCGTCGTACATGAGGCATTTGAGATCACAACGTCGGTGGCGGGGTTGTAGGTGTCCTGGTTAACGCCCATCACGATGGTGACGTCTTCGCCGCTCGCGGGTGCAGAAATGATGACCTTCTTGACGGTGCCACTGACGTGCGCCTTCGCGGCTTCAGCCTTGGTGAAGAACCCAGTGGACTCAAGCACGATCTCGACGCCGTACTTGCTCCAGTCAAGGTCTGCGGGAGAACGCTCTGCCAGGACTGCGATTTCCTTGCCATCGACAACAATTGCGTGCTCGGTCGAGGAAACGTCGCCCGGCAAGCGGCCAAGAATGCTGTCGTACTTCAGCAGGTGTGCCAGCGTCTTGGTATCGGTGAGGTCGTTGACAGCGACGATTTCGATGTCGGCGCCGCTAGCGGCAACCGCGCGGTAGAAGTTGCGGCCAATGCGACCAAATCCGTTGATTCCGACCTTAACTGTCACGTTTCACTCCTGATGATGTGTCGACAATTGCGAGGAACTGTTCGGGCACGACCCTACCCGCTATCGAAAATATGTAACAGGGCACTAGTACCTGTTTTCAATTGCCTCGATGGGTTACGGCGCGAGCATTTCTGGCGTCAGGGCGGCTTCCGTATCGGGAATTCCGAGGTCGCGTGCCTTCTTGTCTGCCATGGCCAGCAGCCGCCGGATCCTTCCGGCAATCGCATCCTTCGTCATTGGCGGGTCTGCCAATGCTCCCAGCTCTTCCAGGCTCGCCTGCTTGTGTTCGACCCGAAGGCGTCCGGCCTCCTTGAGGTGGTCCGGTACGTCATCGCCAAGGATTTCAAGTGCACGTTCTACCCGGGCGCCTGCCGCCACGGCAGCGCGAGCCGACCGGCGCAGGTTCGCATCATCGAAGTTGGCGAGTCTGTGCGCCGAGGCCTTCACCTCGCGGCGCATGCGGCGTTCTTCCCACGCCAGAACAGAATCGTGGGCTCCAAGCCGGGTCAAAAGGGCGCTGATCGTGTCTCCGTCGCGGATCACCACTCGATCGACGCCGCGAACTTCACGTGACTTCGACGCCATGCTCATCCGCCGGGCAGCCCCGACGAGAGCGAGCGCTGCTTCAGGTCCGGGGCAGGTGATTTCCAATGAGGACGACCGGCCCGGTTCCGTTAACGATCCGTGAGCCAGGAATGCGCCACGCCACGCGGCTTCGATATCGCACATCCCGCCAGTGACGACCTGCGGTGGCAATCCACGAACCGGGCGACCCGATCCGTCCACCAACCCGGTTTGACGAGCGAGCTGTTCGCCACCGGCGTCCACCCGCACGAGGTAGCGGTTCCCCTTGCGGAGCCCACCGGCGTGCACCACGGCAAGTTCCGCGTCGTGGCCGTACACCTCTTTGATGTTGGTACGAAGCCTGCGCGCTGCTGAGCCAGTGTCGAGTTCAGCCTCAATCACGATCTTCCCGCTGACGATGTGCAGGCCACCCCCGAATCGGAGCATGGTTGCGACCTCTGCCTTTCGGCAGCAGGTCTTCGTCACTTCGTATCGACTGAGCTCGTCTTTGACGGCGGAAGTCATTGCCATAGCTAGATATTGCCATGCGGCAGCAGGTTCCCGAGGGCTGCTGCCAAAAGATGCGTATCGTGACGCGGAGACGTGGGCTCAGAGTCTCGCTGCGAAACGGACACCCTTTCAAGCACTAGTTCAGCGTCGAGTGCTGCGCAAGCAGCAACCAATTCATCCACATCGTCAACGCAGCGAGGGACGGCGAGCACGTATTCAAGCCCAACTTCCGGGAACTGCGCGCGCCACACATCGAGGTAGCGGGCGCTCGTGAAATCTTGCGTGCTGCCAACTTCGCTCGTTGAGGACGCACTCCTGCCGTCGAGGTTCAGCACCAGGATTCGCCGAGCGCTGGTCTCGGCAAGAGCCTCGCGGACGCCTGGAACCAACAGGTGTGGCAGAACGCTGGTGTACCAACTTCCCGGTCCCAGCACAATCGCCTGCGCACCAGCGATGGCCTCGAGCGCTTCGACACACGCCGGTGGATCCGGTGGCTCTACCCGAAGGTTCATCACCCAGCCGGGGCTGTGTTCAAGCTCTACCTGCCCGACGATGGTCTTCACCTCGTCTGGATGTGCCGGGTCAGCGCCACGCACGTCAGCCACGATATTGAGCGGGACAGTCGCCACGGGCAACACCCGACCGTGGGCACCTAGCAATGCCGCGACCCAGTCCAACCCGGCAACAAGATTTCCGGTTTCTTCCCACAGTGCGACGATCAGTAGGTTTCCAGTGGCGTGCCCCGCCATCTCGCCGGTTCCGCCGAAGCGGTGCTGCATCACTTGTGACCACGTTCGTCCCCACGCGTCATCGCCGCAGAGCGCGGCAAGTGCCATGCGCAGGTCTCCGGGAGGTGGCAACCCGAGCTCACCGCGGATCCGTCCACTTGAGCCGCCGTCATCGGCGACCCCAACGATCGCTGTCACATCGTCTGTCAGGCGCCGCAGTGCCTTGAGTGAAGACGACAGCCCATGCCCGCCACCGAGTGCCACAACAGCGGGTCCGTGGTGACCGATCCGACGCCCGGCGACAGAAACCCGGGTACCGGGAACTGGCGGTTCGCTAATCGTTTCCGACATCTCCTACTCCCGACCAAGGTCGCGATGAACCACCAGCGTTTCCATTCCCTGCTTGACCAGCCTCGCTGCGAGATGTTCTGTCATCGCCACGCTTCGGTGCTTGCCTCCAGTGCATCCGATCGCGATCGTCACGTACTGCTTGCCCTCACGGAGATAGCCATCGGCGACCAAGTCAAGGAGTTCCGTGTACTTGTCGAGGAACTCGCGCGCCTCCGGATGGTTTGTCACGTAGTCGCTGACGTCGGCCTCTTGCCCGGTGTGCTCGCGCAGTTCCGGAACCCAGAAAGGGTTGGGGAGGAAGCGCATGTCCGCCACAAGATCGGCGTCGACCGGGATCCCGTACTTGAATCCAAATGACATCACGGTAGCGCGCAACTTCACGTCCTCCTCAGGACGGAAAGCGGCTTCGATCTTGCGGCGCAGGTCATGAACGTTCAGTGAGGATGTGTCGATCACGAGATCCGCTCCACCTCGCAGATTTGCCAGGGCTTCTCGTTCGCGCTTCAGGCCATCCAGGACCCGGCCACCGCCCTGCAGCGGGTGAGGCCGACGGTTCGACTCGAACCGTCGAACGAGCGTCTCGTCGGTGGCTTCCAGAAAGAGCACTCGAACGTTGTTGCCGCCATCCCGCAGGTCGGCGATCTCAGCTTCGAGGATGTCGAACCGACTGCCACCCCGAACGTCGACAACGACCGCGAGACGCGAGGCCTCTTCGCGGGCCGCAACCGATGCCACCAGATCGTCCAATAGTTGCGGCGGCAAGTTGTCGACAACGAACCACCCGAGGTCTTCCAACGCTCGCGCAGCAGTGGACCGACCGGCCCCTGACATGCCGGTCACAAGGACTAGTTCAATCCGTCGCTCGCTCATCGGCCTCAGCATTCCCTAACAGTTCGCCTGTTGTGACGTTGATGCCGCCATTCTGACCACTTTGAGCCACGGCGTCCAGGATCGTTGCAGCTAGCTTCGGCCCGACTCCCGGCACGGCGGCAATCTCCTCGACGCTCGCCTCGCGCACCTTTCGCACCGAACCAAAATGCTTGAGCAATGCCTTGCGCCGGGCGGGTCCAAGTCCTGGTATGTCATCGAGGATGCTGGCTCGCGCCGCTTTCGCGCGTCGTTGCCGGTGATAGGCGACGGCAAACCGGTGCGCCTCATCACGCACTCGTTGCAACAAGTACAGGCCCTCTGATCGCCTCGGCAGAATGACCGGATCAGGATCACCGGGCAGCCACACCTCCTCCAACCGCTTGGCGAGTCCACACACGGCGATGAAGTTGATGTCGAGGGCCGCTAGTGCATTCGCAGCTGCATTCACCTGTGGTTCGCCACCGTCGACGACTAGCAGTCCGGGGCGGTAACGGCGTCGTGTCTGGGCATCTTCGTCGGAGCCTGGAGCGAGTCTGGAAAAGCGCCGAGTGACTGCCTCACGCATAGCTGCCAAGTCGTCCTGATGATCAGCGATGGCGTACTTGCGATATTCGGACTTCGTCGCAATCGCATCCTCGAAGACCACAATGGACGCCGTGAGGTCGGTGCCCTGATGGCCCGAGATATCGATGCACTCAATTCGCAAGGGAGCTTCTGGGAGGTCGAGGTACTCCTGCAGCTGTTGAAGCGCCTGGCTTCGCGCAGTCAGATCACCGGCCCGGCGCAGCTTGTGCACGGCAAGTGACTCGCGGGCGTTCTGGCGGACTGTCGCCAAAAGGTCCCGCTTGGCGCCGCGCGATGGCACAGAAATCCGAACCTTGGCGCCGCGTTTGGCACTCAACCACGACGTCAGAACCTCAACATTCGGCGGGAGCTGCGACACGATGACGTTCTGTGGAACCCCGGCCTCCTCTTGATTTTCAGAGTCCTCACCGTAGAGCTGAGTGACGAACTGCTCGACGAGTTCGTCCTCACCACCGTCGACTGTGCGCTCCACGATGAAGCTGCGTTGACCCGTCACACGTCCCCCGCGG
>ERZ795062.3066-NODE-3066-length-10544-cov-5.353609_pt1 | contig 10544 bp, 10 predicted proteins | sample MGYA00375146_ERZ795062 | MGnify/ENA primary metagenome ERZ795062 (study PRJEB30191, sample SAMN05720281) | activated sludge metagenome | isolation source: Anaerobic digester | place: USA | collected 2015-07-16 ...
GAATGTACTCGATAATCTTAATGGTTTCACTAATATCTTGAGTTGGTTGTTGCCACAGGTATTTGTGCACATTTGGATTGTTATCCATTGCAAACATCGCTTCGGCATCCGATAATTCTAGCGGACGAAGAAGTAGTCGTTTTGTTTCTAGTATTATGTCCATTTTGTTTTTAAATCAGAGATAATTATGTGAAAACCATCAGGATCCAAAATCGTTTTACCATTTATTTTCCAGTATGGATTTTTTGCTTCGATAAATTCAATTTTGTTTGTTTTTAATTTTTCAATAATAAAATCAAACTCAATCTTTGTATTAGGATAAAAAACTAAAATGTCATCATCATCAAAAGAATGATTGACTTTTTCAGATGTTTGTGTAAATTCTAAATGCCAATTTTCATTTGCTTTACCAACAAATATGCCATCATAACCTTCGTGATTTTCAAAACTACCGAGCAATTCAAAACCTAAGACATCAATATAAAATACTTTAAGTTGCTCTAAATTATTGGTATGTCTTGCAAATCTAAAAGTCATTTATAATGCTTTAAAAATTCGTAAATCCTAATTAATTTACTCAGACAATTTATCCAAAGTATATTCAATCAAGGCATCAACCGCTTTGTATGGATCATCGCTAAAAGTTCCTGTAGCACGATTGGCAATGATTGCGTTCAATGATAAACATTCGTGACCAAGTAGTTTTCCAAGACCATAAATAGCTCCAGTTTCCATTTCAAGATTGGTCATTCTGACACCTTCAAATTCAAAACTATCCATTTTACTATTCAATTCAGGATCTTGAATAGCCAAACGTAGAACTCGTCCTTGTGGACCATAAAATCCACCAGCTGTACCAGTAAATCCTTTGAAAATTCTATTGCTTTCTAGACGTTTTTCGAGAACTTCACTTCCTTTTATTACATATGGTCGACCTTTTTTCATGTCCCAATTGGTTTGTTTAATGAAGGCTTCTTCCATTGCGGTTTCTGAGATTTCATCAATTAAATAGGAGCGAAGCATGTTGTCTAAACCAAGCCCGTATTGGCTCATAACAAAACTGTCGCATGGAATATCAGCTTGTAACGAACCCGAAGTTCCAATGCGAACGATGTTTAACGAAGTCAATTCTTCTTTAACTTCCCGCGTTTTCAAATCAATGTTTACCAAAGCATCCAATTCATTCATTACTATGTCAATATTATCTGGACCAATTCCCGATGACATCACAGTAATTCGTTTTCCTTTATAAATTCCTGTTTGTGTTTTGAACTCACGTTTTTGTTGAGAAAATTCAATTTTTTCAAAATGTTTGGTGATTTTCTCAACTCTATTTTGATCACCAACAAAGATGATGTCTTTAGCAATATGTTCTGGTTTTAGATTTAAGTGATAAACACTTCCATCTGGGTTTAATATTAATTCTGATGATGCAATCATAATGGTTTATTTTAAAAAAGTGCAAACAACAAATATAAATCATTTTAAAGAATAATCAACTGACTAATGTTATATGTTTAGATTATTTAGTAATTTTAAAATTTAAACAATCTTAATTATGTATGAATACAAGTTTCAAAGAGCATTGGGAAAATGTTTATGCAAATAAAACGCCTAGCGAAGTAAGTTGGACGCAAAAAGTTCCTAAAACTTCACTCGAATTGATACGTAAAATTTCAACTGATAAATCATTGAATATCATTGATATTGGAGGTGGAGATAGTTTGTTGGTCGATTTTCTTCTCGCCGAAGGTTATACAAATATTACCGTTCTAGATATTTCTAGTTTAGCTATAATAAGAGCTCAAAAAAGACTGGGAGATTTATCAAACAATGTAACATGGATTGTTTGTGACATCAATGATTTTAAACCAAAACATAAATATGATATTTGGCATGACAGAGCAGCTTTTCATTTTTTAACAGAGGAAAATCAGATTGAAAACTACGTTTCTCTAGTTAATGAATTCGTAGAAAAACAATTGATTTTATCAACATTTTCAACTAATGGACCATTGAAATGCAGTGGTTTGAACATCACACAATATTCATCAGAAAAAATGGATGAATTATTCAAAGAGAACTTTCAAATGAAGGAGTGTATTTTTGAAGATCATATAACGCCGTTTAACACGGTTCAAAATTTTATATTTTGTAACTTTGAAAAAAGAAATAATCCATAAATATCAATTCCATGAAAAAAATTCTTTTATCGTTGATAATTATTTTTTTGGTTTCATGTTCTAGTTCATCTACTGTTTCAAAGGAACCAGTAGCTGATGCAACTTATGGCTATTCAAAAGATAATCCAATAAAAGTTGGTGGTGTGCTCAATGGACCAATTTATGAAAAGGAATATTTGAACTCATTGACAGGTCCAAATGGAGAAAAAGTATGGTTCAAAAGAAACGGGAGTTGTTGCGAGTTTCAGTCGAAAAGCAGTGAATTCGGCTTTGGAATGCTAGATATTTATAGTGTTGTTTACGAAGGAAGTAAAGATACAGTTGTGCTGTATTTAAACATGTATGAGAAATCGAAACTTAAAGCTCCAGTTGGGTTTAAGATGAGATAATGAAGTAATTATCCACCAACTCGCTTTGTTTTAAATCCTTTTTTCTGCAAAAATTCCATTATTTTGTCGCGATAGTTTCCTTGAATAATAATTTCTCCATCTTTAAAACTTCCCCCAACAGCAAATTTACCTTTTATTTCTTTTGCTAAAATCTTGAAATCTTCATCATCGCCTTCATAACCAGCAATTATTGTTGTAGGTTTCCCGTTTCTTTTTTCAAATTTACAAATCATAGGTTCTTTTTGAACATACAATTCGTGTTCAACTTCGTTTGTTTCTTCAGGTTCGTTTGAAACCTGATGGTCTGGAAAAAGTTTTTTAAGTTGTTCTTGTAAATCCATAATTCTTTGAAAAACTCAAAAATCAAATTCCAAATTCCAACTGAAATTAAAGCGGAATTTGGAATTATGAAATATGAGTTAGTATATATTTATTTTTTTTTCAAACCTAGCTCAACTAAACGCTCATCCAAAAACTCACCAGCTGTAATATCATCATATAGTTTTGGATTGTTTGCATCAATACATTGTTCTAGGCAATTTAATTTCATATCACTCACAGGATGCATGAAGAATGGAATAGAATATCTTGAAGTTCCCCATAATTCTCTAGGCGGATTAACCACTTGATGGATAGTTGATTTCAATTTGTTATTGGTGTGACGCGATAACATATCACCAACATTAATCATCAATTCATCTGGCTGAGCCATTGCATCAATCCATTCGCCATCATGGTTTTGCACTTGTAAACCTTTACCTTGTGCACCCATCAAAAGTGTAATCAAGTTGATATCGCCATGAGCAGCAGCACGAACAGCTCCATCTTTTGGTTCATCTGTAATTGGTGGGTAATGTATAGGTCTCAAAATTGAATTTCCATCTTTGATGTAATTATCAAAATAAAACTCATCTAAGCCAATGTGTATTGCCAAAGCTCTTAGAACATAAATACCTGTTTTTTCTAACATTTTGTAGGCTTCTTTACCTACTTCGTTGAATTTTGGTAATTCTGCAACTTCGACATTATCAGGATATTCTCCAGCCCATTTTGAACCTTCAGATACATATTGACCAAAATGCCAAAACTCCTTTAAATCTCCAGCAGAACGACCTTTGGCATGTTCTTTACCAAATGAAACATAACCACGTTGTCCTCCAATACCCGGAATTTCATACTTTGATTTTGTTTCTAATGGAAGATTGAAGAAGTTTCTAACTTCACCATAAAGATCTTCAACTAATTTGTCATCAAGAAAATGACCTTTTAATGCTACGAAGCCGATTTCTTCGTAGGCTTTTCCGATTTCATTTACAAATTTTTGTTTACGTGCCGGATCATCCGACAGGAAATCACGTAAGTCAACACTTGGAATTTGTTGCATACTAAAAAAATTTTGTTAATAACTTTTATGCGCTTAACATGGCATACTGATTACAAATTTAGTCTTTTTTTATTTCAAAAAGTTTAAAGTTATTAACAATTGGATTAAAAATAAAACCTCAGAAATTTTTCTGAGGTTTTAAAATCTAAGTTTATTACTGATTTCTAAATACCAGTTTTCCGTCGAAACTGTCTAAAAGAATAATACTATCAGTTTTTATAGTTCCAGCTAAAATTTCTTTACTCAATTGGTTCAAAACTTCACGTTGTATTAAACGTTTAACTGGTCTTGCACCAAACTCTGGCTCGAAACCTTTTGTAGCTAAATAGTCTATTGCTTCTGGCGTTGCATCCATAGTAATGTGTTGCTGAGCAAGCATTTTTGTAACACTTTTTAGTTGAATAGCTACAATTTGCTTGATGTTTTCATTACTTAAAGGAGTAAACATTACTATTTCGTCAATTCGGTTTAAAAACTCTGGTCGAACAGTTTGTTTTAATAAACCAAGAACTTCCACTTTTGCTAACTCTGATGCTGCTTCAATGTTTTTTGTATTTTCAAATTTTTCCTGAATAATATGACTTCCCATATTTGAAGTCATGATGATAATTGTATTTTTAAAATCAGCAACACGACCTTTGTTATCAGTCAATCTACCTTCATCAAGAACTTGTAATAAAATATTAAAAGTATCTGGATGCGCTTTTTCAATTTCGTCCAATAAAACTACAGAATATGGTTTTCTTCGAACAGCTTCAGTAAGTTGTCCACCTTCGTCATAACCAACATATCCTGGAGGTGCACCAACTAATCTACTCACACTATGACGTTCTTGATATTCGCTCATATCAATTCGAGTAATAGCATTTTCATCATCAAAAAGATATTCGGCAAGTGCTTTTGCCAATTCTGTTTTTCCAACTCCAGTTGTTCCTAAGAATAAAAATGAACCAATAGGTTTTTTTGCATCTTGCAAACCAGCTCGACTTCGGCGAACAGCATCACTAATAGCTTGAATAGCTTCTTCTTGACCAACAACGCGTTTGTGTAATTCATCTTCCAATTTTAGTAATTTTTCACGTTCACTTTGAAGCATTTTTGTTACTGGAATTCCAGTCCATTTTGCTACCACTTCAGCAATATCGTCATGTGTAACTTCTTCTTTTATAAGTGTTTGTCCTTTTTGATTTTCAATCAATTGATTTTGATATTCATCTAATTTTTCTTGAACTTCTTTAATTTTTCCATAACGAATTTCGGCTACTTTTCCATAATCGCCATCACGTTCTGCACGCTCAGCTTCTAGTTTAAAGTCTTCAATTTGCTGTTTTGCACTTTGAATGTTTTCTACAACTTCTTTTTCAGATTTCCATTTTGCAAAAATCTCGTTGCGTTCTTCTTTTAAGTTTGCCAAATCTAATCCAAGAGATTTCAATTTGGTTTCATCTTGCTCACGTTTAATGGCTTCAATTTCAATTTCTAGTTGCATAATTTTTCTATCCAAAACATCTAATTCCTCAGGTTTTGAATTGATTTCCATACGCAATTTTGATGCTGCTTCGTCCATTAAATCAATGGCTTTATCTGGTAAAAATCGATTAGTGATATAACGCTGAGAAAGTTCTACAGCAGCAATAATGGCATCGTCTTTAATGCGCACTTTGTGATGTGTTTCATACTTTTCTTTGATACCACGTAAAATGGAAATTGCACTTTCTGTATCTGGTTCATCGATGTTTACTTTTTGAAAACGACGTTCTAATGCTTTATCTTTTTCAAAATATTTTTGATATTCGTCCAAAGTTGTTGCACCAATTGCTCTCAATTCACCACGAGCTAAGGCAGGTTTTAAAATATTTGCTGCATCCATTGCGCCTTCGCCACCACCAGCACCAACCAATGTGTGGATTTCGTCAATAAAAAGTACAATATCACCTTCGGCAGAGGTTACTTCTTTCACTACAGCTTTTAATCGTTCTTCAAATTCACCTTTGTATTTTGCGCCAGCAATCAATGCACCCATATCGAGTGAATAGACAATTTTATCTTTTAAATTTTCTGGAACATCACCATCTACAATTCGGTGTGCTAAACCTTCGGCAATGGCAGTTTTACCAACACCTGGTTCACCAATAAGCATCGGATTATTCTTTGTTCTACGAGTAAGAATTTGTAACACTCTTCGAATTTCTTCATCACGACCAATAACTGGATCAAGTTTTCCTGTGCGTGCTAACTCGTTTAGATTTTTAGCATATTTATTAAGCGAATTATAAGTTTCTTCGGCTGATGCAGAAGTAACTCTTTCGCCTTTTCTAAGTTCGGCAATTGCACTTTCCAAAGCTTTTTCGGTTACACCTTGATCTTTTAAAATTTGTGCAACTTTACTCTTTGATTTGAAAATAGCCAATATCAAATGCTCGATAGAAGTATATTCATCGTTCATTTTTTTAGCGATGATATTTGCTTCGTTTAATGCATTTGCAGCATCACGAGAAAGCATAATTTCGCTACCTTGAACTTTAGAAAAACTTTGAATAGTGCTATCTAATACTTTTTGAAAAAGTTCAATATTTACATTCAGTTTTTTAAGTAAAAAAGGTGTAACATTTTCATCTACAGCAAGAATACCTTTAAAAATGTGTTCGTTTTCAAGCTGTGGATTGTTATTTTCTTGTGCAATTTGCTGTGCTTGTTGCAAAGCTTCTTGCGATTTGATGGTTAAATTTTTTAAGTTCATTTATTTTATCTCCTTTGTGTTGTTTTGATATACGTTTTGAAAACGTCAAATAGCAAAGGACAATTTGTGTTCCAATGTTTAAATCAAGTCAAAATGGCTGATTTTTCATTACTTTTGTGATTAATATCAGTCAAAATGACTTAAAACAAGACAATTATGAGTTTATTTAATAGCATGTTTGGCGCAAATGAAAAGCAAGGCGAGATTTCTAAATTGAATTGGTTGCCATTGGAATCAATAAATCAATTGGAAGAGATTATCGAAATATCCAAACAAAAATCAATAGTAATTTTCAAACATAGTACACGATGCTTTATTAGTAAATCTGCGTTGAGAAGCTTTGAAGCTGAATATGATATTTCAAGCGACAAGATGGATGCTTACTATTTGGATTTACTCAACTATAGAGATATTTCTAATGAAATTGCAACACGATTTAATGTTGTTCATCAATCGCCACAAATTTTGGGGATTAAAAACGGTGTTTGTGTTTATCATGCTTCGCATGAGAATATTCAGGCTAAGGATTTAGAGAAATTTGTATAAAAAAAAGTGGCAATCGCCACTTTTTTATCTTCTAAACTTATTTTTAGCAATTAAGCTTTTCAATTGATTTTTTAAGTCTTGACCAGCATCAAAAACCATTTGTTCATTTGATGGGAATGGAACTGCTTTTTTATCAAAAGTGTTGTAATACTCTTGCTCACAAGCTCTTTTATCTCCTTTGTAGGTTGCATAAACATTTGAAAAAATGAATTCACTAGACAAAGGGAATGTTTCGATTAACTGATTGGTTTTTAGATTTATATAATCAATCTTTGCTGTTACTTGACAAGCTTTTGACTGCGAAAATTCATAAATACTGATTTTAACAGTTCGCATATCATCAACCTTTATTGGATTTCCAAGCGAATCTTTAACAACTTGCCCGTTAGAATTTACAAGATTTTTTACTCCAACTTTTATCAATTTCTCTTTTTGGAACTGCTTTTCTTTAACCTGTTCTGGCGAAATGTTTATTTGACGAAAGTTAACGACTAATCCATAATCATAATCAATTCCTTTTTGACGGTTACTGTGATAAACAGTCCATTTATCGTTCAAACCATAGGTGCTGAAGTCCAATAAATCGTCTTCCAATCTTTTTGGAATAACCATATTGGTTTCGTTTTTTGTATATACGTTTACAAAATCGGTTCCTTTGAATTGAGCTTCATCAATCAGTTTATTAACATCTTTGTATCCTGGACTTAGACTTTCGAGGTAAACCAAATCATCATAAGCACGGCGAATAACCAGTTTGTCTTTATTGATTAGAAGTGCTTTTGAGTTGTCATATAGATATTTGGATAATGAATTTTTACTGCTCACAATTTGATCGCTGTAATCATCAAAAGGAAAAATGGCATCACGACCTTCTTTTATTAGTTTTAATGGCAATAATGGTCTTATCAATTCCTGACGATAATTCAGTTGGACATAGGTGTTGTATATTTTTTCAAGATTTTGAGGATTTGCATCTTTGAACCAAGCATTTATGTTTCTTAAATCTCTTTCTTTGGCTTTTGCAAATGATTCTTCTAGCATGTAAACGTAATCTTGTTTTCCTTTTGCATTTTTATTACTTCTCAATCCTTCAACAGCATTATTGATAGCACCATCATAATCGCCAGAGGTCATCATTTCTCTTGTTTGGCGAACACCACAAGAAGTAATTAAAATAAATAATGTAAGTAATGAAGTAATTTTTTTCATGATGATTGATTTTATAGCAAATGTAATACAAACTGCGTGCCTAAAACAATAGCTAACAAAAATATTGACTAAATTTGTGTAACTAAAAAACATGCTTTGAGAGTTGATAAAACATTTATAAAATCTATTTTTAAACCAATACCGGTTGATAGTCATAAAGGCATTCAAGGACATGCATTATTGATTGGCGGAAGCTATGGAAAAATTGGTTCAGTTTGTCTTTCTTCAAAAGCATCATTAAGAACTGGCGCAGGATTAGTAACATTTTTTACTCCAAAATGTGGTTATTCAATAGTTCAATCTGTTGTGCCAGAAGCAATGGTAATCACGGATATTAATGATAATCATCTAACAGAAATTCACTATGGTTTTACGCCAATGGCTATTGGTATAGGTATGGGAATTGGTGTAGAAAAAGAAACTCAACATGCTTTTGAGAAGTTTCTTAAAACAAAACCCGAAAAACTTTTGATAGATGCTGATGGATTGAATATAATTTCTATTAATAAAAAACTACTTGATTATTTACCTTCAAAAACTATTTTGACGCCACATGCAAAAGAACTTCAAAGGCTTACAGGTATAGAGATTGGAGCAGAAAATAAGTTATCTAGAGTTCAAGAGTTTTGTAAAAAGTATGATGTTATAGTTGTTGTAAAAGGTTCGCCAACATTTATTGTTTCAGCCGAAGAAATTTACGAAAATACTACTGGCAATCAAGCTTTGGCAACTGCCGGAAGTGGCGATGTACTTTCAGGGATTATTACTGGTTTTTTGGCTCAAAATTATACTCCAATAAATGCGGCAATAATAGGCGTTTACTTGCACGGATTAACCGCAGATATTGCTGTGAAATCCATTGGTTATCATTCGTTTATTGCTTCAGATTGTATTGAATATTTAGGAAAAGCATTTTTATCAATCGCTTAAGAATGATTTCAAATCATTGTATGATTTAATTTTTATGCTTTTCTTTTCTTTATCTAATACACTTTCTATTTGTTTTGGTATTGGAAGTTTTATGTTTAATAAAGGTTCTACGGTATCTAAAAATTTTATTGGATGAGCAGTTTCAAGCAAAACACCAATTGAATTAGGATGTTTTTCCATTTCTTTTTTCAAACCCAAATACCCAACAGCACCATGTGGTTCAAGGATATAATTGGTATTTGAATGTACTTTTTTTATGATTTTTTCAGTCTCAATATCTGTAAATGAATAAGAAGAAAAATCTTTTTTAAACAATTCTAAATCATTATTATACAATTCTTGAATGCGAACAAAATTACTCGGGTTGCTCACATCCATGGCATTGGAAATGGTTGCAACGGTAGATTTTGGATTATAATTTCCGTCTAATAAAAAACGAGGAACTGTATCATTAGCATTGGTTGATGCAACAAAATGCGTGATAGGTAAACCCAATCTTTTTGCCATAATTCCAGCACAGATATTACCAAAATTTCCGCTTGGACATGATAAAATGATTTCTTTATTGTATTTTTTTAACTGCTTGTAAGCAAAGAAAATATAAAACATTTGTGGTAACCATCGTGCAATATTTATTGAGTTTGCCGAGGTTAAATTTTTATGTTTCAAATCGTCATCGAGAAATGCTTTTTTCACCATATCTTGACAATCATCAAAAACGCCATCCACTTCAAGAGCAGTAATGTTTTGTCCGAGAGTTGTGAGTTGTCGTTCTTGAATATCACTTACTTTTCCGGATGGATATAATATAACTACTTCAACACCTTTTACACCCAAAAAACCACTTGCCACTGCACCACCAGTATCACCAGATGTTGCCACAAGAACCGTGTTTTTAGCATCTGAATTTCTATTAAAATAACCCAAACAACGCGACATAAACCGTGCGCCAACATCTTTGAAAGCCATTGTTGGACCATGAAAAAGTTCTAGTGAAAATACATTTTCTTCCACTTCAATACATGGAAAATCAAAGTTTATGGTTTCGGTAATGATTTGTTTTAAAACCTCTTCAGGAATTTCATCACCTACAAATTGTTTGATGGCTTCAAAAGCAATTGCTGAATTAGAATATCTTTCAATTTCTTGAAAAAACAAATCGG
>ERZ795062.3069-NODE-3069-length-10537-cov-5.511162_pt1 | contig 10537 bp, 8 predicted proteins | sample MGYA00375146_ERZ795062 | MGnify/ENA primary metagenome ERZ795062 (study PRJEB30191, sample SAMN05720281) | activated sludge metagenome | isolation source: Anaerobic digester | place: USA | collected 2015-07-16 ...
CAACAGGCCAATGAAAAAGTTATCAAAGACTTAGTCTCTCAACAACAGCAACTGGCCGAACGCGAAAAAGCGGTCGATGCCGAACTCGCCCGCCTCAAAGCGTTGCGCATGCAGAAACAGGCCGCAGTTAACCGGCTGAACAAAACCCGCAACAGCGCCTTGCAGCAAAGTCAAACCCTCAATAATCAAATTGACCAACAAACCCGCCGCATCGCCTCCCTACGCAGCGACGAAGCCCGCCTGAATGCAGTGCTGGCCAATATCGCCCGCCGCAATGCAGCAGCCAAAAAAGCACAGGCACCGGCCAAACGCAAGCAAGCTGAAGCGCGCTTGGCACAACAGCGCCAAAAAAACGCCAACACCAAGAAAAATACCGGCAGTGGCGTACGCTCCACCCTCACCGCCGAAGACCGTTCACTACAAGGCATCGATCAAAGCAGCCACAGCGGCTTGGGCAGCTTGCAAGGCAGTCTGCGCCGCCCGATTGGCGGCAGTATCAGCGGCCGCTTCGGCCAAGCGCGCCCCGGCGGCGGCACTTGGCGCGGCGTGTTCTTCGCCACCCCGCCCGCCGGCGTACACAGCGTCGCTGCCGGTACCGTGGCTTACGCCGGCTCACTCGGCGGCTACGGCAACACCGTGATTGTGGATCACGGCGGTGGCTATGTCAGCGTTTATACCGGCTTGGGCGGCATCAGCGTTGGCGGCGGCAGCACCGTCGGTTCCGGCTCGGTATTGGGCACCAGCGGCAGCCTGCCCGGCGGCGAACAGGGGCTCTATTTCGAAATCCGCTACCGCAATCAAGCGATGAATCCCTTGTCTTGGTTACGTTAAGCCGTTGCTTTGACTTTTCAATACCGTAAAAACGATTAGCATACTTTTACCCGTCAACGGTTGCCGTTGGCGGGCAAATAAAATAAAGTGGCGGACTACCTCTGCCACAGCCTCAAACCAATCAAGCGCTTAACCACTCTTTTTCTTGCGCGGCTTGGGAATACCATTAAGGAAAGAAAGCACATCAATGGCAAACTCGACTTTGAAAAAAGTAGCCCTCTATACCCTCGGCGCCCTCAGCGGCGTCGCCCTCAGCGTTAGCGTACAAAGCATGGCCGCTGAGAAAAACACCAATAAAGACGCACTGCCGGTACAGTCCATCCGTACTATGGCAGAAGTGTACGGCCAGATTAAAGCCAACTACTACCAAGACAAAACCGACGACGAACTGCTGGAAAATGCCGTAAAAGGCATGGTTTCCGGCTTGGATCCGCATTCGGAATTCATGAACAAGAAAGACTATTCCGACCTGAAAGAGTCCACCAGCGGCGAATTCGGCGGCTTGGGTATGGAAATCGGTGCTGAAGACGGCTTTGTGAAAGTGGTGGCGCCGATTGAAGACACTCCGGCCGAGCGCGCCGGTATCAAAAGTGGCGACTATATTGTGAAAATCGACGATATGTCGACCCGCGGCATGACCGTCAGCGAAGCAGTGAAAAAAATGCGCGGCAAGCCCGGCACTTCCATCACGCTGACCCTGTCGCGCAAAGACGTGAGCAAACCGATTGTGGTGAAACTCACCCGCGCCATCATCAAAGTCAGAAGCGTGCGTTTCAAATTGCTGGAGCCGGGCTACGGCTATGTGCGCATCAGCCAGTTCCAAGAGCGTACCATTGGCGCCATGAACGACGCGGTTAAAGCGCTGCACAAACAAAACGGCGGCGAGCTGAAAGGTTTGGTACTTGATTTGCGTGACGACCCCGGCGGCCTGCTTAACGGCGCAGTTGGTGTATCGGCTGCTTTCCTGCCGAAAGACGCTACCGTGGTCAGCACCAAAGGCCGCGACGGCAAGAGCGGTATGTTGCTGAAAGCTACGCCGGAAGACTACGCCATCCCCGGCAGCAGCGACCCGCTGGCCGGCCTGCCCGCCGAGCTGAAAACCATCCCGATTACCGTATTGATTAACTCAGGCTCTGCTTCCGCCTCGGAAATCGTGGCCGGTGCACTGCAAGACCATAAGCGTGCGGTGGTAGTCGGCACTCAGAGTTTCGGCAAAGGCTCGGTACAAACCGTATTACCGCTCTCCAGCGGCAGCGCGGTCAAACTGACCACCTCACTCTACTACACGCCGAAAGACCGCTCGATTCAGGCACAAGGCATCGTGCCGGATGTGGAAGTGAAAGACAAAAACCGTTCGTTTGAAAGTCGCGAAGCCGATTTAGCCGGCCACATCGGCAACCCTTCGGGCGGCACTGAAGTCCGCAGCAGTGTTGAAGACAGCTATCGAGCGGCCAGCGAACCGAACAGCAGTGCCAGCGAACCGGAAAAAGAGAAAGAAGAAGATTTAATTAGCCTGCGCCGCGATCCGAATCCGGCCAAAGATGCGCAACTGCGCGCGGCACTGGACTTGGTGAAAGACCCGGCCAAATGGCAAAAGTCTTTAGGCGAAGCGGCCAAAAAACCGGCGCCGAAAAAAGACGATAGTGGGAAAGAAAACAAATCGGAATAAGAATTCCGATGAAGTGATCAAACGGCAGCGTGATTAAGTACGCTGCCGTTTTTGTTTGCTGATGAAAATGCCTGTCTGAAAGATTTGTTAGCTTCGCCGAAACGCTCTTCGTTTGCTTTCAAACAGGCATTTGTGATGGGGGTTTATCTTTCAAGCAGTCTTGCTTCTTTTCCATTCACATACAGTCACTACAAATAAACCAATGCCTGTCTGAAACAACTTTTCAGACAGGCATTGGTTGACTAGCTGCTGTTAAGTAATTAAGCAATCACACCCAGAATATCGTCTAATGACAGATTATTCGGGATACCGCTGATCACGATGCTATTATCGTAGCTGACACCATCCTGCACACCGGTATAGCTAAGCGTACGGCTGGCAGCATCCCAAGACAATTGACCTGTGCTTTCCAAATCCACAAATACGATCTTGTCCTGGCCTGCGGTAAAGCCGGAAACTGTGTCATGGCCACCGTTGCTCTGTACGCTGAAAGCGAAGACGTCACTACCGGCTCCGCCCATCAGGGTATCGTTACCGGCTCCACCAATTAAGATGTCGTCACCGGCACCACCCATCAGAAGATCGTTACCGCCCTGTGCTTGCTTGTCCACCAAGCTTACCCAGTGGGTATGGATATATTCGGAAACCTGCTGTTCGCTGGCTTCAGCACCGTTATTGGTAGTGGCCGCAATATAATCACGCAAGCCGTCCACGGCATTAGCATAGTCGGCACCGCGCACAGTAGTGCCGTTAGTGTCCACCCAATTTAAATGGTTAATGCTGATGGTATCGCCAAACAACACATCATTATTGGCTCCACCGCTGAGTACGTCGCCGGTAGCATTGTGGCTGCTGCTGTGATAGCTGTCACCAATCAAGGCATCGCTGCCGATACCTCCGCTCAGGATGCTGAGTTTACCGGTACTGTTGTCACCGCCGTTTACGATGGTGATTTCCTGCGCCGCCGGTACGTTGATATTGAGTTCGGAAGTAGCGGTGGTGTAATTGTCGGTCAATTCATAGCTTACCGCCGGTACTTTGCCGGTAAAGCCAGAAACCGGTACGAAGTTGAAGTTACCGTCAGCCGCCAGTTGGATAGTGCCGACACCCGCCAAAGTAGCGGTGGCACCGGCATCGTATTGGGTACCGTTGATGGTGAAATTCGATACACTCAATGCCGCATCCGGCTGCTCTTGGTTCTGGCTCACCGCATTAGCCAACACATTGCCCTTCACTCCTGCCGGATTATTGCTATTGATGCTCTCGCCGGCATCCTGAATCGGATAAACCTGAGTAGAAGTACCATCATCCGGGAACGGCGACATATAAGGATTCACTTCGGGTTTGAAGCTGGAAACCACGGTAGCGGTACCGTTGGTAACGGTGTATTGGATATCCAATTCACCGGGCTCAATGATGCGGGCGGCATTCAAGACAAAAGTACCGTCAGCATTGATTTGCAGGGTGCCTTTATTGTCGGCAAGAGTGACCACGCGACCGACGGCGTAAGTGGTGCCGTCGATGGTGTAGCTGGAAATACGCACGGTACCGTTGGTGGTGGCAGCATTGTCCAGCAAGTTGCCGGTGCCACGCATATTGCTGTCGACAAACAAAATCGATTCGCCCACATCGCTCACCAGCGAATCGCCACTCGCGGCACCAATTTTCAGCGACAACGCCGAATCATCACGCTGCTCGCCGTTGGTAGCACTGTATGCCACTACCACCTCGCCGGCTTGCGCATCGGCGCTGGCACTGGCGGTATAGCTGCCGTCGCGGTTTAATGTCACCGTTACGCCGTTTTCTGAAACTGATTTACCGGTTTCAATTGCCTTACCGTCTACATAATAAAAGCTGCCCACCCATGCTTGGCCGTTCTCGCTCTGAGCATTGGTCAACACATTACCGCTGATATCGGCACCATTGGGCAAAGCGGTCACTTCACTGCGATCGGTTAAATTATCAACCGCCGGGGCCAACTGGATACCCAAAGTAGATTTGACTTGTGATGTGCCGTTATTCACGTTATAGCTGATTTGCGGTACCTCGCCGCTGTAATTGGCAGCAGGGGCAAAATTATAGTCACCGTTGGATTTAATTTGAACGCTGCCAATGCCGTCTACCGACAATTGAGAGCCGGCCATAGCGGTTTTACCGCCAAATGAGAAATTACTGACCGATAAGCTCCCTGCCTGCGTTTGCGCATTGCTCAATACATTGCCTGTAGCCACTTTATCTTCGGTACCGAAGACATACTCGCTGCCGTCAGTTAGCCAATTCGAATTAGTCGTAGCCATAAAATAATCTCCCTGATTAAATAGTCAATTTAGTTAGTAAAAACTTATACTTGTAGAATACTACTTATTTATTCTACCCATTTTTCATGCTTTGTGAAGACCTTTATTCAAATCAAATAATTCCTGAACCGGCGGGCAATTAATGTCAGATAATTGGAAGCTTCTGTAATGATTCAAGAAAATATGATGGCTGGTTTGAAAAATATTCAAACCAGCCATCATATGCTCGCTTCATTTGATTTAAGCAAATATGCATAAAAACAACAATTATTTAATAACTTTACTAAGCATAACAGAAAAATATTATTAAAATATTTAAATGTCATATATAAAATTACTCATAAAACCTGTTATCTCCAACAAAATCAAGCAATACATCTCCGCAATTCACAAAGCAACAGAATCCTGCAATTTTTTATCTACTCTTTTTCTTTTATCCTTTATCAATTTTCCGTCTGAATCGCCTGCTTAGGCACCCGCCCGATTTGCCAATGCTTAACCGCCCAAGCCAACAAATCCTGTGGTTTATCGACAGCCGGCGCTGCCGGTAAGCCAAGCCAAACCATCACTTGGCGCAATAAGTGCTCGCGTTCAGCCAAATCGAGCGCCGGTGCCAGCGTCTGCTTCGACCATTTCTGCCCCAGCCGATTCACCAATAAAGGCAGATGGGCATAAACCGGCTCGGCATAGCCCAAGCAGCGTTGCAGATACAACTGGCGCGGGGTCGATACCAGCAAATCCTGACCGCGCACAATATGGCTGATGCCCTGCTCGGCATCGTCTACCACCACCGCGAGTTGATAGGCCCAAAAACCATCGGCGCGCAGCAATACAAAATCACCGATGTCGCGTGCCAGATTGTGTTGATAACGGCCGACGATGCGGTCGTCGAAACCGATGATTTCATCCGGCACCCGTAAACGCCAAGCCGGGATAACGCCTACTTTTTCATGGGCGCCACTTGCGCATAAGCCGTCGTAAACAAAACCGTCCGCCCCTTGGCTGGCTCGTGTATGCCATTCTTTGCGGCTGCAAAAACAGGGATAAGCCGCTTTATCGGCGATTAATTGATCCAGTGCGGCGCGGTATAAATGATGGCGGCGGCTTTGATATGCCACTTCGCCATCCCACTCAAAACCGAACGCTTCCAGCGTGTACAAGATATCGTCTGCCGCACCGGCGGTTTCGCGCGGCGGATCAAGGTCTTCCATCCGCACTAACCAGCGCCCGCCGTGAGCACGCGCATCGGCATAAGAAGCCAACGCTGCCAGCAGCGAACCGATGTGCAGGCGACCAGTGGGGCTGGGGGCGAAACGGCCGATGTATCCGCTCATGCCTGCTCCTCATCTGCATTAAAACCGTAAGTACGTTCAACTTTCGCGATCCGCACGCGATAACCCGCATACCAATCCCGCTTGCCGCGCTCCTGCGCCAAACGGTGCTCTGCCTGCTGTTTCCAAGCGGCAATGGCCGCCTCATCCTGCCAATACGACACGGTAATCCCCAGCCCTTCTGCATCGCGCACGCTCTCGGCGCCAAGAAAGCCCGGCTGCAACGCGGCCAGTTCCACCATCCGTTTGGCGGTATCGGCATAGCCTTGTTGGTAATCGGTGCGTAGTGAGGTAAAAATCACGGCGTAATAAGGTGGTGGCGGGGTGTTGGCAAACTGTGTCATGGGAATACTCTTTTCGGTTGGCGTATCGGGCGTTTTATTTTAGCAGTGGAAACGGCAAAAATCACACGCACTCTTTCTTCCTGTTACAAAACAAAATGCCTGTCTGAAAACTATTTTTCAGACAGGCATTAGTTAAACCCACTAATCCTTACAAACCGTGTACCGCGAAACGGCCTTCCAACGGGGCAAACGCTTTTTCACCGGCCGGAGCGGCAATACCGCCAAACACCAGTTGAGCACGCAGCGTCCAATCGGCCGGAATGTTCCAAGTTTTGGCTACCGCTTCATCGATTACCGGATTGTAGTGTTGCAGGTTGGCGCCGACACCAGCTGCTGCCAGCGTGGTCCATACCGCATATTGGTGCATCGCATCGGTGTGTTCTGCCCAAATCGGGAAGTTGGCGGCATAAGACGGGAATTGTTCTTGCAGGCCTTTTACCACTTGTTGGTCTTCGAAAAACAATACGCTGCCGGCAGCGGCTTTAAACATCGCCAGTTTTTGCTCGGTCGGCTCGAATTTATCCGCCGGTACGATGGCGCGCAAGGCTTCGGTGGTCAAATCCCACAGTTTTTCATGTTCGGCACCGAATAACACCACCACGCGGGTAGATTGTGAGTTGAAAGAAGACGGCGTGTGCAGCACGGCGTGCTCCACAATTTTCGCTACTTCGGCAGCTGGCAACGGCAATTCTTTATTCAAAACATAAACACTGCGGCGGGTTTCCGCAACTTTTTGAACGGCTTGATAAGTCATGATTAATCCTTATGAATGTGTATTTGTTAACGGCCGTTTTTTAGCCGTACCGAATGTTGATCAACAGTATATAAACCCTTTCAGCCGCCATCAAGCATCATTTGATAAAGAGATAATTTCCTATAAAGAAATCATTACGCAATACAAAGTAACTTGTAGTTTCCAATAAGAAATTTTAAAATACTCATCATGAATACCACACAATCCTTCCCGGCTAGACAAGTCCTACAATATGCAGAAGAAACTTCCGCTCTGCTCAAGCTGATTTCCCATCCCCACCGTCTGATAATTTTATGCTTGCTTAGTGAGAGAGAATATAATGTCAGCGAATTGGTGAATGCCCTCGACATCAACCAAACCGCTGTTTCCAATCATCTGGCCAAACTGCGCGGCGCCGGCGTGGTAGAATACACCCGCCACCACCGCGTGTTGCAATACCGCATCGTTTCACCGCAAATACAGGTGCTGATTGATGCGCTCAGTTCACTGCATTCCCTGTAAAACGCTGTTTCCTAGCATGAACTGACGCAACCGCCTTTTGCAGGCGGCTTTTCTTTTTGCCGCGCAGAAACTCACAAACTCGTTTTAGCTTCGCAGAAACTCGTGAACTCGTTTTAGCTTCGCAGAAACTCACTTCGTTCGTTTTAGCTTCGCAGAAACTCACTTCGTTCGTTTTCAGACAGGCATATGATATGAAAATCGCTACTTGGAACATTAATTCCCTCAATGTGCGCCTGCCGCACGTACAAGACTGGCTGCAACAATACCAGCCCGACGTATTGGTTCTACAAGAACTCAAACTCGATCAAGACAAATTTCCCGCCGCCGCCATCGAAATGCTCGGTTTTCATGCCGTGTGGAGCGGCCAGAAAACCTATAACGGCGTCGCCATCATCAGCAAAACCCCGGTTGAAGACGTTTCCACCGGCTTGCCCACCCTGCCCGACGACCCGCAACGTCGCGTGATTGCCGCTACCGTTAACGGTGTGCGCATCATCAATGTTTATTGCGTGAACGGCGAAGCGGTCGACAGCCCCAAATTTGCCTATAAACAGCAATGGTTTGCCGCGCTGCACGATTATGTGCGCACCGAAATGGCCAAACACCCCAAGCTGGTTTTGCTGGGCGACTTCAATATCGCGCCCACCGACATCGATGTGTACGACCCGCAAAAGTGGCATGAAAAAGTGTTATGTTCCAGCGCCGAACGCAGTTGGCTGCAAAACCTGCTCGACCTCGGCCTCACCGACAGCCTGCGCCATCTCCACCCCGAAGCAGTGATGTACACCTGGTGGGATTACCGCATGAATATGTTCCAACGCAAACTCGGTATGCGCATCGACCACATCTTAATCAGCGAAGCCATGTTGGCGGATTTAGAAAGCACGCTGGTGGATACCGAAGCGCGCAGCCGCGAACGCCCGAGCGACCACGCGCCGGTGATGGCGGTATTCCGCTCAGCTGATTAACCGGAATGCCTGTCTGAAACGCCACATCCCAACAGGTATTTAATTTTGGTTCTGGGCGAACTGACCATTCAGAATTCTGATGAACTGAGTTGTGAGCTTTGGGTTCTTTGAAATTAAGTTCATATAAAGCGGTTAGTCTAGAAGCTTATATCAACAAGCCGCTTGCCAAAATACCGCCCGACAGCGTATCTTTATGCCTTTCACAGACCATTCGATTTCAAGATTTACTAAATAAAAAGAGTATTCACCATGAGCAGACCCGTTCCCACCGTATTCGGCAGCGTTTTCCACCCCGAAATGCCTGTACTGGCCTATGAAAACGGCGTTTGGCAGCCGGTTCGCTGGCAGTCGGCGCACGATCTCACCCTTGCCCCCGGTGCACACGCCCTGCACTACGGCAGCGAATGTTTCGAAGGATTAAAAGCCTTCCGCCAACAAAACGGCCGCATCGTGCTGTTCCGCCCTACCGCCAACATCGCCCGTATGCAGCAAAGTGCCCGCCTGCTGCACCTGCCGGTTCCCGAAACCGATGCCTATCTGAATGCCTTAATTGAACTGGTTAAACGCGCCGCCGATGATGTACCCGATGCACCGGCCGCGCTCTACCTGCGCCCCACCCTGATCGGCACCGACCCCGTCATCGGCAAGGCCGGCACCCCCACCGATACCGCGCTGCTCTACATCCTTGCCTCACCGGTGGGCGATTATTTCAAAGTCGGCTCACCAATGAAAATTCTGGTAGAAACCGAAAACATGCGCTGCGCCCCACATATGGGCCGGGTGAAATGCGGCGGTAACTATGCCTCCGCCCTGCCTTGGGTATTGAAAGCCAAAGAACAATACGGTGCCAACCAAGTGTTGTTCTGCCCCAACGGCGACGTACAGGAAACCGGCGCCTCCAACTTCGCGCTGATTCAAGGCAATGAAATCATCACCAAACCGCTCACCGACGAATTCCTGCACGGTGTTACCCGTGATTCGGTGCTCACCGTTGCCAAAGATTTGGGCTACCAAGTCAGCGAACGCCATTTCACCGTTACCGAAATGAAAACCGCCATCGAAAACGGCGCCGAAGCCATTCTCACCGGCACCGCTGCCGTGATTTCACCGGTAACTTCGTTTGTGATCGACGGCCAAGAAGTCGCGGTACAAAGCACCGAGCGCGGCGAAGCCATCCGCAAAGCGGTTACCGACATCCAATACGGCATCAGCGAAGATAAGCACGGCTGGTTGGTAGAAGTGTGCTGAGTAAAGTTTAAAATTTTGTTGTAACAAAACAAATGCCTGTCTGAAAAAAATGTTTTCAGACAGATGCCACGTTGCATTTCAAACGAAATTTTACAGTAAACGCGGAAACTATTCATTTTCCTAAATATTTGATTTTGGCATAACGTAGCCAAACGGCAACAAACGGTCATATCGACAGATATGGCCGCTTTTTTTTTCATAGTGCCGGACTACCCCGCCGCGTACCTGCCCGGGTCGAAATCTGTTTCTTTTTTGAACAGGGTATAGGCGATAACGGCCAGCTTTTTCATGATGGCGACCAATATCACCATCGGGGATTTATGCCGTTTTTTGAGATTGGCCACTAGCTGGCTAAAGTAGCCTTCGCGATAGGCCACCATAGCCGACATGAACAGCGAACCGCGCAATCTTCGGTTGCCGTATCGGGTCAGTTTCTGCCTGCCGTTGACGCTTGTTCCCGACTGTTTGGCTTGCGGATTGAGACCGGCGAAGGCGATAAATTTGTTTACGTTGTCGAAATCGCCGCTCAGTAAATAATTCGTCAGCGCCGCCGCGGTCAGCTTTCCAACAGAGGGAATGGTTTCCATGCGCTTG
>ERZ795062.3078-NODE-3078-length-10518-cov-5.060308_pt1 | contig 10518 bp, 4 predicted proteins | sample MGYA00375146_ERZ795062 | MGnify/ENA primary metagenome ERZ795062 (study PRJEB30191, sample SAMN05720281) | activated sludge metagenome | isolation source: Anaerobic digester | place: USA | collected 2015-07-16 ...
GCGCTGGCGGGGTCGCCGCGGAAATCGTTGCCGAGTTTGTCGATTTCATCGAGCAGGAACAGCGGGTTTTTCACGCCGGCTTTCACCATGCTCTGCATGATTTTGCCCGGCATCGAGCCGATGTAGGTGCGGCGGTGGCCGCGGATTTCGCTCTCGTCTTTTACGCCGCCCAAGGCCATGCGCACGTATTTGCGGCCGGTGGCTTTGGCGATGGATTCGCCCAACGAGGTTTTACCTACCCCCGGCGGGCCGACTAGGCATAAAATCGGGCCTTTCAATTTATCGGTGCGTTTTTGTACCGCTAAATATTCCAAGATGCGCTCTTTGACTTTATCTAAGCCGTAGTGATCTTCATTTAGCACCAAATCGGCTTTGGCGATGTCTTTGATCACGCGTGATTTTTTCTTCCATGGCAATTCCAGCAGGGTGTCGATATAGTTGCGCACCACGGTGGATTCGGCCGACATCGGCGGCATCATTTTGAGTTTTTTCAATTCAGACAGGGCTTTATTCTGCGCTTCTTCGCTCATGCCGGCCTGCTTGATTTGTGCTTCCAAGGCATCCAGTTCGCCGCGCTCGTCTTCTTCGCCCAATTCTTTTTGAATCGCTTTAACCTGCTCGTTCAAATAATATTCGCGCTGCGATTTTTCCATTTGGCGTTTCACGCGGCCGCGGATGCGTTTTTCCACTTGCAGGATATCCAGCTCGGCTTCCAGTTGGCCGAGCAGAAACTCCATGCGCTCGGCAACATTGGCAATATCGAGAATGGCTTGGCGGAATTCCAGTTTTAGTTGCAAATGGGCGGCAATGGTGTCGACCAAACGGCTGTGGTCGTCGATACCTTGGATGGTGGAGACCACTTCGGCCGGAATTTTTTTGTTTAAACGGGCGAATTGGTCGAATTCGTTTAACAGCGCGCGTTTGAGTGCTTCCATATCGCTGCTTTTTGGTACTTCGTCGGCCACCACTTCCACTTGGGCGGAAAAGTATTCATCGCTTTCTTCTACCCTAATGGCTTTGGCGCGGTTGATGCCTTCGACCAACACTTTTACCGTGCCGTCCGGCAGTTTCAATACTTGCAACACGTTGGCAATGGTACCCATTTCGTGCAAATCGTTGATGCCGGGTTCTTCATCGTTGGGGTTACGCTGTGCCAGCAAGAACACCGGTTGGTCATGCTCAATGGCGGCATCCAGCGCCGCAATCGATTTGGCACGACCGACAAACAGCGGTAATACCATGTGGGGATATACCACGACATCGCGCAGGGGCAGCAAGGCCAAGCTGCCGTATTCTTGTTGTTTAGTAGTCATATTTCATCTCTTCTCAATAAGTGCATCGGTTATCCGATGCGGTCAGATAGCGCGCAAGTTGGGTTGAAAAATCAGATTTCAAGTGTTCAAAACCGATAGTGTCCGTAAATCGATAGAGGTAGTTCATGCAGGTAATAGCCTGAAGCAGGGCATAGATAAGCGACGGTATTTGCGCTAAAATTAAGCCCGCTTGAATTTTAGCGCTTTGCCGCCAGTTTGGTAGGCAACGAATCTTAAAATTCCTCTTGCTGTTTTTTCAGACAGGCATTCATTTTCGCTTAAATGCCTGTCTGAAAAAACAGCAGTTTAAATAAAAAGAAAGCACATCATGTCTGACAATGAACAAAAAAGCCTGGTGGAATTTCCCAGCCTGTTCCCGATTAAAATCATGGGCGAGCAGCACCCCGAATTCCGTGAAGCCATACTGGTAGCGATTCGTGTTCACGCGCCGGATTTGGATGAAACCTTGGTGGTTGAGCGCGTAAGCAGCAAGGGTAATTACACCGGCTTCACCATTACCGTGAACGCGCAAAGCCAAGAGCAGCTTGATAATATCTATCGCGCGCTGACCTCGCATCCGCGGGTAAAAGTCGTTTTCTAAGTATGAAAATCGTAAAGTGGGGCCTAACCGAATACAGCCAAACCTTCGAAGCGATGAAGGCGTTTAACGACGCGCGTAACGAAGATACCGAAGACGAATTATGGATAGTCGAGCACCTGCCGGTATTTACCCAAGGCTTGGCCGGCAAGCCCGAGCATTTATTGATTCGCGACGATATTCCGGTGGTGCAAATCGACCGCGGCGGCCAGATTACCTATCACGGCCCCGGCCAATTGGTGGTCTATACCATGATAGATTTCAAGCGCCGCAAAACCGGCGTGCGCACCATTGTGAGCGCGCTGGAAAACAGCATCATCGCTACCTTGGCCGAATATGGTATTAGCGCAGCCGCCGACCCCAAACGCCCCGGTGTATATGTAGATGGCCGCAAAATCGCCTCTTTGGGCTTGCGGATTAAAAACGGCTCGGTCTATCACGGCTTGGCGCTGAATGTAGACATGGATTTGGCACCGTTCACCCATATTAATCCCTGCGGCTATGCCGGGCTGGAAATGACCCAGATAGCCGATTGGGTACAACCGCCGCCGGCGTTGGCCGGAGTGGCTGAAAAACTCACCCGCCATTTGCGGGCACAACTCACATCGAAAGAAACAGCATGAGCAGCACAGAACAACCCGATAACGCCCAAGGTGTCAAACACAAAGGTGCGGCCAAAACCGCGCGCATTCCGATTAAAGTGGTGCCTCTGGAAGAAAAGCTGAAGAAGCCTTCCTGGATCCGCGCCAAAGTGCCGACCGGTAAAAAGTTTTTCGAAATCAAAAACATTTTGCGCGATCAGAAAATGCACACCGTGTGCGAAGAAGCGTCTTGCCCGAATATCGGCGAGTGCTTCAGCAAGGGTACGGCGACCTTTATGATCATGGGCGATATTTGTACCCGCCGCTGCCCGTTTTGTGATGTCGGCCACGGTCGCCCCAATCCGCTTGATGCGGACGAGCCGAAAAACCTAGCCGAGAGCGTGGCGGCGATGAAGTTGAGCTATGTGGTGATTACTTCGGTAGATCGCGACGACTTGCGCGACGGCGGCGCCCAGCATTTTGCCGACTGTATCAATGCCATCCGCGAAAAAAGCCCGCAAACCAAAATCGAAATTCTGGTGCCCGATTTCCGCGGCCGTCTCGATATCGCGCTCGAGATTCTGGCAAAAAATCCGCCCGATGTGATGAACCACAATCTGGAAACCCACCCGCGTTTATACAAACAGGCGCGCCCGGGTGCCGATTACAAACATTCGCTGGAATTGTTGCGCCGCTATAAAGAGCTGCAACCCGATGTGCCGACCAAATCCGGCATTATGGTGGGCTTGGGCGAAACCGATGATGAAATCCGCGAAATCATGCGCGATATGCGTGCGCACAATATTGAAATGATTACTGTCGGCCAGTATCTACAACCTTCCGACGGCCATTTACCGGTGTTGCGTTATGTTACCCCCGAGCAGTTTAAGGAATTTGAGCGGGAAGCGTATGAAATGGGCTTTGTGAATGCTGCGATTGGTGCGATGGTACGTTCAAGTTACCATGCGGATGAACAGGCCGAGCAGGCTTTGCATGTGGATTGATTCGAGAGACTGTTAGGTTTCAGAAATACTCGGATTAATCCAGGGTATGATGTTGTTTAAAATGCCTGTCTGAAAAAGTTTTGTATTGAAAAAGCTTTTCAGACAGGCATTTTTAGTTGAGAGATGGGTAAAATAATAAAGTATGATTTTTATAACAAAAGGAAAACATGATGCTGAAACGATTTTCGCTCTTACTGTTGGCTTTACCCGCTGCTTGTGTGGTGTATCTGCCATCCGACTATGAAGACGAGGCGGTAACGAAACCACAAACCTCTTCTCCGCGCGCGGATGTGCCACTGAAGCCGCAAACCCGCCTCTCCGAACAGCCGCGTTTGATCCGCCATCGTGATTTGTGTTTGGATGTGCATGGTGGTAACGGCAGAACGGTATTGCTGTATGAATGCCACGGACGTGCCAACCAGCAGTTTGCCATCCGCCGTGACGGCACCATCCGCCAAGGGGGAAAATGTTTGGATGTTGCCGGCGAGAACGCCAAAGCCGGCGCCGAAGTGATCGCTTATGCTTGCCACGGCAAGAAAAACCAACAATGGTTTGTCGACGGCCCTTATATCCGCAGTAAACTAAACGGCCTCTGCCTTACCGGCGGTCGTGAACGCTCGGTGATGGCGGAGTGCGGCGATAGAAGCGGGCAGTGGTTTGAATATTGAGGATTAGGGTTTCACCATAAAATAAATGCCTGTCTGAAAGATTAGCTTCACAGAAATTGGTGAACTTAATCTTTCAGACAGGCATTGTAGTTTTTAACGGTTTATACGATATTGAAATTACTGCTGTCGAGGGTAAGGTCTTTATTCAGCAGGGTGGCGAAATGAATGCCGTCTGCCTGGCCTTTGCCGTCGTTGTCGTAATACAGATAACCGGTGCTGTTCTGGAAGCTGATGTAATCGGCAAAATCGGCCATACCGTTGCTGAGACTGCCGAAAATAGCGGAAGACAGCTCTATGGTATCTTCACCGTATACAAAATCGGTAATGGTATCGATGCTGCCGTCGAGTACTTTGTTGAACACGAATACGTCGCGACCTTCGCCGCCGGTGAGGGTGTTGTTACCGCCGCCGCCGATAATGCGGTCGTCACCGCCCAAGCCTTGCAGAATGTTGTCGGCGTTGTTGCCGCGCAAGGTATTGGCGGTATCGTTGCCGGTGCCGTTAATGGCGGTACTGCCGATCAAGGTGAGGTGCTCCACATGGGCACTCAGCGTGTGGTTGACGCTGCTGTACACATGGTCGGCATCACCTTCGCCGGCGGCTTCGATTACGGTGTCGTTTTCATCGTCGACTACATAGCTATCGTTGCCGGTGCCGCCGATTAAGGTGTCGGTGCCTTTGCCGCCGTCGAGAGTGTCGTTACCTGCACCGCCGCGGATGATGTCGTTGCCGTCGCCGCCGTAGATGTTGTTGTCGGCATTATTGCCGGTTAACACGTCGGCATGGGCGGATCCGATCAGGTTTTCAATCTGGGTGCCATAGCCGATAAAGGCTTGGCCTTCGGTGTAGTTGTTTAAGGTCACCGCGCCGGTATTGCCGCTCAATGATACGCTGCTGTCGAAACCTAAATAATCACGCATGGTGTAGGCGGTGGTGCTTTCAACGGCGAAGGTTTTTTCGAGCGTGTCGCCCACGTAAATCCACGAGCCGGGGGTAAGGTTCACGTTTACGCCTTGGGCTTCCTGCGAGGCATCGAAGGTGTCGATACCGCCGCCGTCCCAGATATAGCGGTCGCCGTCTTGGCTGTACATATTGTAATTTTTAAAGGTATAGGTGTCGTCGCCGGCGCGCACATCGGGAGCAACGCCATAACCGTAATGCAGATAGGCCAAATCGTAGGTGCGCAATTGTCCTTTATCGAGGAAGAGGTTGCTGTTGCTATAAGCGTTGTACGACATAAACGAAAATTCGCTGTTTTCTTCTTTTAGGTAATCGCCGGTAAAGCCGGTAGAAGTGTGCCCCATGCCGAGGGTGTGGGTGACTTCATGCAACACGGTGTATTTGAGGAAGCCTTCACCCCAGCCTATATAGTTTTGTGCGCTGTTCCAAGCCACCAAACCGCCGTTATAGGCGATGGCTGCTGAACTTTCAAAACCGCTAATCAGGTTGGCCATAAAGTAGTTGGTGTTGGCTTCGCCGGATGTTGCGACTTCCACAAACTGAATATTGGTCACAGCGCTGATTTCTTGATAGGAACTGCGCACCAAGTCCTGCAAATAAGAGGAATAGGTGGTCATCGAAGCGCGATCCATGTAGCGGTTGTAATTCTCGGGCAGGGCGGCTATCTCGTCCAAAGTCATAAAATGGTATTTGATGATTGCCGGGCCGTCGGTATTGCCGCCGAAGGGAATACGGTAGCTACCGGCGTTCAGGTTGCCTGTTTTTTGAATGAAATAGGCTAAGTTATGGCCTGCGCTGGTGTGGTCGCTGTTAACCGTAGTACCGTTCACAGGGCTGTGCAGGCTGACAAACTTACCGCTTACCTGTTGTTGTGCGGCATAGTTTTCGTTGTCGGCTACAGTAATGTTTTTGCCCGACAAATCCACAGTGTTTAATACTGCACGCACGCTGTGGTCGCTATCGGCAGCCAGATCAGCAGCCAACACTTCGGCTTGGAAGGTGAGGGTGTCGGATACTTTGGTGGTATAGATTTTGCCGCCCACTTCCAGCGTAACCATATCGTCTGCCTTGGCGGTGCCGCTTACCGTACCGCTAACGTTTACTTTAGCATCGGCGGCATTCGCCACGGTGTACAGGCCGTCCGCCCCTTTGCTGAGATACGGGTTGTTGATTTCAACCGATTTAACTTTCACCGCTTCATAGCGGTTAGTCGGCACCACATAATAGCTGTTGGTACGAAGTTGGATCGGGTCAAACAACACGGGATCGGCCTCTACTTTGAAGCTGAGTTTTTCGCTGTTTAATTTAGCCAGCTCTGAGGTAGGGATGTCGATAAAGAAGCTGCGGTCGGTTTTTACTCCGGCGGTATAGGTTTTTTCGCCGATGTTCACGGTAATTTGACGCATACGCTCGCTGTTTTTGCCGAGGGCAAACAGCCCGTCCAACTCGATTACGCCACTGATGCGGGTGCTGGCGAGGCTTTGCGGCAAATCGACATCAAAACCGTTGCCAATCTGGGCAATGTCGATTTTGGCGGCAGCTTCGGCGGCCACTTCGTAGCTGCGCGAGGTTTTGGCTTCGGCACCGTTATTGCCGCTGATGGTGGCGGTAACGGTATAGCCGGGGTTGGCCAGCAGTTTGGCAGCATCGATTTGGCTGCTGAATGTGTAACCGGGCTGCACTTCTGCGCGCAGAATTTCGCCGTTTACGTTGATCTCTACAAATTGGCCGGGCGCAGCATCGCTGCCGGATACGCTGCCGGACAAGGTAATCTGCTGCTTGGCTTCGGTAACATTGATTAAATCGTCGCCGGTAATCACGTTGAGTTTGATGTCGATATCACCGTTTTTCACGCTGTATTCGCGACTGGTTTGTGTGGAGGCACTGTTGCCTGCCGCATCGGCGGTGGTAATGGTCGCTTGTGCCACCGGTACGGCTGCGGCAGCCAGCACGCTGCCGGCTACAGTGGTGCTGAAAACACCGCCTGCACCAATCGTTACGTTTTCTTTTGCGCCGTTAACGGTCAATACGACTTTGTCACCGGCTTGATAATCGCCGCTCACTTTGCCGGAAATGACCACGGGGCTGTTTTGCTCGATGCTGTCGAGAATATTGTCGAGGGCAATATCGTCCAACTCAATCACCAGTACGGGTGCAATGGTATCCACTTCATAGCTGCCGCTTGCCTGATGTTCGGCGGTATTGCCGTATTGATCGGCTACGCCGGCATAAGCTTGAATGTTCAGACGACCTTCCTGATAAGCCAAGGTGGTAGCGGGCAGCTCAAGCGTCCATTGGTTGCCGTTGATTACTGGGGTGTAATCTTTGCCGTTTACCGACACGCGCAGGGTGGCGGTATCACTTACGGCGGTATCACCCAATATTAACGTGCCTTTAATCAATACGCTTTCAGACAGGCCTTTGGCATTGATGGCTTGGTTGTTATTGATTTGGTCAACCGTAATGCTGAGTTCGGGCGGTGTGGTTTGTAAGCGGTAATCCTGCGTATCACCTACCGCTTCAGCGGTACGACCAGCGGCATCTTTCACCATGCCGGTGGCGCTAACAGTGGTATTGGCTTTCATGACTTCGGTAGGAATCTCTACGCTGAATGAAGTGCCCATTAGGCCGGCTTGATAAGATATGCCGCCGACTTGGATGGTGACCGATTGCACATCATCGCCGTCGGTTAAGCCGTTGACTCTGCCTGATACTTTAATACTGCTTTGTGTGGATTCATTTTGATTCAACACATTGTCGCCGGTGATGTCGTCCAGCACGATGGTGCCGCGCGGCGGGGTTTTATCGAGTACAAAGATTCGTCGGGTGCTGGCATTGCCGCTGCCGGTGTTGCCCGCTTCATCAATGCGCGCCACGCTGGCATTAACCGTATATTTGCCTTCATTACCGTTGGGGAAAATACGGGCGGTTTCGGCTTCTACGCTGTATCTGCCGTCTGCCTGCACAGTGGTGGTGTAAGTAATGTTGCTTATGCTGACGGTAACGATGCTGCCGGTTTTACCGTCGGTAACCTTGCCCGCAATAGTGAGATAAGGCTGAGCCAGCTCGATTTCGTCTACCACATTATCGCCGGTGATGCTGTCGATGCTGATGGCAGTGGCATTCACCAAATCAATAGTATACGGACGAGTGGCGAAGGTGGAGTCGTCCACCCTCGCATCATTGGGCAGCGTAACCATGGCGGTGATGGTGCCGTTGGCGGTTGTGGTGCTGGTACCTATGCCAAAAAATGCTTTGTTGACCTGCACGCTGAATTGGCCGTCTGCAACGACTGCCTTGACATTTTGAAAGCCGGCATTCAAGGCGATTTCGGTGTTGTCGGGTACATTTTCCACGCGGCCGGATACGGTAAATACATTAGCGTCGGCTTCTGCTTTACTGATGATGCCGTCTTCCGTAATCGAGTTAAGCGTAATTACCGGTGCGGGCAGGCTGGTTTGATAACTGCGGCTGTTTTCGGCCACTGTGATATTGTCGGCGCTATCGGCTACCGTAGCGTGTACGCTGATTTGGTTAACAGCCAGCAGTTGCTCGGTCGGAATCTCGATTTGATAGTCGTGGCCAGTGAGACGGGCTTGATGATCTTGTCCGTTTACCTGCACCACCACGCTGCGGATGGTTTCGCCTTCCTGTACGCCACTAACGGTACCGGATACAGTATGTTGCGATTGTGCACGCTCTTCTTTGCTGAATACATCATTGCCCGCAATCTGATTAACCGACACGCTTACTTCGGGTGCTTGCAAGTCTTTGCTAAAGCTCTGACGGGCTTCAACAGTGGCAATATTGCCCGCATCATCACTTGAGGTGACGCTGGCTTTTACCAGATTGTAGTTTGCCTCTTTGATTTCGCTGCCGGCAAAATCGACCGAAAACGCGCCGTCTTTCACCTTCGCCCAAATATCAATCCATTTAACCGTACCGCAGCTCTCGCAACCGCACGACACCAGCACATCTTCACCGTCGGCCACATCGCTGACCGTGCCGGTAACCGTTACCTTGTCTTGCGATTCGGCGATATTCAATACATTGTCGCCGGCAATCTTGTTCAGCGTGATAGCAGGCGTGTATTCGGTATCAATGCGATAGCTGCGCTCGGCGGTACCGGTGGCGCTATTGTGTGCGTCGTCGGAAGTGGTGAGTTCGGCCTCAACCTTGCCGTGGTTCAACAGCGTTTTGGTGCTGACCGGTATAGAGAACGCGCCGTCTTGAAGGTTGCTGCGATATTCTGCCTCGCCAACCTTCAACACGATTTCATCGTTGTCTTGGGCATTAGTCACCGTGCCGGAAATCATCGTGGTTTCGGTTTGCGATTCCACCAGATTGATGATGTCGTCTTCCGCGATTTTATTGATGGTGATCACGGGTTGAGTGATTTCGGTATCGACACGGTAATTGTGGGTGGCCGTGGCTTCGGCGGTATTGCCTGCCCAGTCTCGGGTGTTTACTTTGGCGGTGATGACATTGTTTTGTGCTAATAGTGCGCCGTCTACTTCCACATTGAATGCGCCGCTTTGTACGGTGGTCAGATATTCTTGCTCGCCAATGGTGAGGATTAGTTTATCGTCGTCACGTGCGTGTTCTACGGTACCGGATACGGTGATTGGGCTTTTCGCTTCGGCGGCATTAATCACATTATCATCGGCCAAGACACTGAAACGAATCACCGGTGTGGCAATCTCGGTCATCACCTGATAGCTTTGTTCCTCGGCTGCTGAAGCTTGGTTACCGGCCTTATCCGATACGGTAATGCTGGCTTCCACGCTGTTATTTTCCGCCAACAGTTGGCCGTCGACCGGGATGCTAAAGCGGCCGTCGACCAATTTGTCGGTAAACACTTGACCGTCTACCACCACATACACGGTATCCCCGTCATTGGCATTGCTGACACTGCCGGTAATCGCGATTTCATCTTGAGATTCGTTGAAGTTGATGATGTAGTCATCACCAATCGGGTCGAGCGTGATAACCGGTTCGTCGATTTCGGTATCGTACAGATAACTGCGGCTGGTTTTCGCTTGCACACTTTGGCCGTTGCCGTCGCGAACAGTCAGACCGGCATTCAGAGAAGAAGCGCCGGCAAAGTCGGTACCATCGATTTCGACCTGGAAGGCTGAGCCGTTGAGTACGGCCGGATAGGTTTTGCCGTTTAATTCAATCCTTACTTCTGCATCAACAGGTTCATGGTTGCTGCTGATGACACCGCTCACGGTGATTTTGCCTTGCGCCGCAGCGGCATTGATGATGTCTTCGCGGGCAATGGTGTCTAAGGTAATCTCGGCTTTTAAAGGCTCAACGGGTGTAGCCGGTTCAGTAGATGTAACCGGTTCAGTAGATGTAACCGGTTCAGTAGGTGTAACCGGTTCAGTAGAT
>ERZ795062.3079-NODE-3079-length-10517-cov-5.985758_pt1 | contig 10517 bp, 6 predicted proteins | sample MGYA00375146_ERZ795062 | MGnify/ENA primary metagenome ERZ795062 (study PRJEB30191, sample SAMN05720281) | activated sludge metagenome | isolation source: Anaerobic digester | place: USA | collected 2015-07-16 ...
GTGTCCAGCCTGTGACACCGCTGCGCCTGTTCGGCGGGCATTACACCAGAGATTGCTATCAGCTGCATACGCAAACGGCATGCCATGATACGCATTTCAAAAAACGCCGGTGATGGCGGGGGCAAACGCGGGAAATCCCTAACCAGCGACGCAAGAAGATTGCGGCGGCACCGCGCCGGGTACCGGAATTAGCCGATGAGGTGACGCTTTAGCGATGCCACGCTGGCTTGCAAGCCGCATGATCGTAGCGCCGCTCGCAGACATGAATTCGTCTGCTGGACGTGCAAGCGGCAGGCGCTTACGAGAGCAGCGCGGTCGCTACAAATGCAATTGGTCCATGATTGACCGCAGAGCGCGCAGGGTGTGACGGGCGTTGTTCTCCAGCGGTCATCGAGTGCCTGTATGCGATTGTCAATCAGTTTGCCGATGATGCGCGTCGGCAGACAATTCTGACGTCAGACCATGAACATTTGCGGACCAAGCCCGTTCTCCAACTCGAACTCGTGCGTCATGCCCAATCCATCGGTCTTCGGCATGCGTCAGTCGTTAGTCGGCAAGCCACACGCAACGTTCAAGTAGTATCGGATTGTTGGCCACGTGTTGCGAGCGCCGCTGGCAAAACTGATCCCTTCCAGGACTCGTTGTCCATCAAAACCGAGTGCGGCGCGGAGAAAAATTAGCCCATCTGCGGGGAGCAGTTGTCCGTCCCCATCGACATCAAGGTTCTCGCAACTGCTGATTGGCGTGCAGTTAACAGAAACGTCGGTGACGTCTGCATTCGGCATGGTCCCTGAGCCATTGGTAACCCGGCAAGTTATGCCGACTGGCTGTTGTTGCACGAGAAGGTTATACGGCTCTCCAGGCAAAAGCGTACCAGGCATCGTGAATTGTGAGGAGGAGCCGCTGTAAAACTCGAGTGTTGACGAACCCAGTTTGAGAATCAGGGGCGAATCCGCCCCCAGCTGACCATTGATCGTGCCGCCGACCGTCTTGCCCGGCACGCAGGTGACACCCACGTCGTCGATGTTGCCAGTTATCACAAACGTATTACGAGTGAGCCGGCAGGTCTGCCCAAGCGGCTGCGTTGCAATCGACACTGTGTAGGTGTGGTCGAGGCGTAGCGGGTTTGCGAATTGAAAACTGTTCGCGTTTGCGGGGACCGCGAGACTCTCGTAGTTCACCTTCAAGATTAAGCCTGGTTGGGTGAGGCCGAAAACGGTGCCGCTTACGTAATAGGGATCGTCAGCACAGGCCACAGCTGCGTTGACTACGTTACCGCCAATCGTGCCAACGGCATTATTGATCGCGCAGGTTTGCCCCCGCGGTTGCGCAGCTACGCTTACTGCGTAGCTTGAGCCGACAGCGAGTGGCGTCCAAAAGTTGTAGTAGCGAATGTCACTCTCAGATTGCGGCGGCGGAACACTTAGATTCTCGCTACCGTTGAGTCGTAGTATCAGACCGTTTGCCCAAAAACCTGGATCTACTGCCCCCCCGACCCGGTATCCGGGAGCGAACCAATAGATAACTCGCCCGTTCGCCCCACGCCCCCCCGAGTAAATGAATTGTGCGGGCGCACTTGCGCCCCCACCTCCACCAGGCGTGCCGCCTGCTTGCCCGGGTTCACCGGTTCTGCCGTTACCACCGCTGCCAAAGCCACTCCCACCAAGCCCGCTATCAGATGCAGTCGCGTCCTGGCCCGGATATCCGTTCCCGTTCCGATAGGCTGACCCTCCCCCGCCACCTGCTTGGCCACTCGTGTGCCCGCCACGACCGCCCGAGAAGGCCAGGCGGTTGATGGCAAAGCTGTTGAACGTGCAGGAGGTCGTCTTGCCACCCTCGCCGCCCCAAGCTATAAGCGTATCCGGCGGCCTGGCCACACTGGACTCGCCCATACCGCCTTCCCCACCGCTCGCCACAAAGCCTTGCAGTGATGCTGGACCAAAAACGCGCGTATATCCGCCTGGAAAGGCACGCTTGGCTGGGCCAGAGTCTGCAAAAAACGAGTTCTCGCCGCCCGCGCCGACTTCTGCCGTCAGGGTCGCACCGGGATCGACAACGGTCATTGCCGAGCAATAAGCGCCACCTCCCCCTCCGCCAGCGCCGCTGTAAGTACGCGATCCATTGCTCGCGCCGCCTCCTGCACCCCACAATTCGACGGTGACCATACCGGTGCCAGCTGGTACCGTGCACGTAAGACTGCTGTCGATTGCCACCCCATGGGGGCAGTCGGCGGCGACAGAGACCGAAGAAATTGTGGCGACCGTAAGCGACGTAGCTGCAAAGTACGAGAGCGAACGTAGAGAAGGGCAGTTCATGGTAGGCGATGTTTTAGTGGTAAGCGCGAGCAACGAAACAGCGCGCAGAGTCAAGGCAGGTTCATACCGCATCGCTGATTGAAAAAGTCGCGAATCTGGGGCCACGTCGATCGCCGGGCGTGCGTGTCCCGCGCCCCTGACAGCACGGATTCGCCGCGTACGCCTTGAAGGACGCGCTGCACAATCAGCCCATCAGTACTTGCCCGCACCCTTCCGTCATCGTCGACATCGGCTACGCAGCCATTGGTGGCGATACATCGGACGCCGATATTCGTTACTGCAGTTGCGCCCATTTCACCGGTCCCGTTGCGGACGATACAGTGAAAGCCGGCGGGCTGCGCAGCAACGAACACGTCATAGGATTCGCCCGGTTGCAGTGGTTGCGGAAAGTCAAACGACCTCGGCCCCCACCCCGCTGGTGTTACATCCAGTTCTGTGGCGATCAGCGAGCCGGATTGCAGAACCAGGCCGCTTGGAAAATCAAAGTCGCGACCGCCAATCGAGCTTCCCGGGATACAAATAACGTTGACGTCGGTGACATTGCCCGAGACGCTGAATACGTCACGACGAGTCACCCGGCAGGTGTACCCTGGCGGCTGCAACGTGACTGCTACGCGGTGGGCGCTCCCGGACTGGACATCTGCCACGAATGCGTAAGCACTGGCGCCTCCAGGTATTGCGAGCACTTCGTCACCATTGCCGCTGTAGCGGGTGAGTTGCGCGCCTTGCGGCGGCATACCAGTGACCGAGCCTCCGATGGAGAAAGCTGCGACTTGGCCACAAAACAGCACCGCCAAACTACCAAAAAGCGCACGGCGACCGCTAGCCAGCACTACAGTGCGCAGGCAACAAACGTCCCTCGGAATCATTGTTCAAACCATCGACAAACAGGTCATTGAGCGTACTGCGTGCCTTCTGTGTCCATCAATGTGTGGGACGTCCGCAAGACTTGTATGGAACGCGCACGACATGAACGTCGGAACCTGTACGTTGTTCCGATTGATGCCAAACGTTGGCTTGACCGCGCAGGGCAAATCGACAGCGTACGAGTCGCTTTGATCCAGTCGTAGTCTCGACAGTGGCGGGGGCCAGGACCTGGGGCGTGTAAGGACTCCTCGGCCTGCCTGCTTCCCGGGTCCTTTTTTTGGGGGGCGTGAACGCCGAAACTGTCACGTCCAGAACGGCGGAACTCGAGTCACACGTATACGCGCCCGTCAAACCTTCGCGTCTTGGCGCCGCAATTCGCATCGCAAAGACATCTGCTTCGTAGACGACTGGCCGAGGCCCACGCCGATCCGCCCCGGCTGCGAAAGAGCGCGCGTGACGTCGTGCCTGGACTCAATCCGAGCTTTGCTGCTCGCAACGCAGTCGCATTTGTCGCCATGCTCCAGGGGACATATCGTGCACCTGGCGAAATACTCTGGAAAAGTGCGCAGCGTCGTAGAACCCCGACTTATCGGCGATTTCCTGCAAGCTGAGCGTGGCGAATGAAGGATTAAGCATATCGCCTTGGGCGGCGGCCAGTCGCTTTTCGCGAATCGATTTGCCGATAGTCTGGCCAAACAGGCGATACACACGTTGCCCATGTGACGTCGAGATGCCGACGTGGTTGGCCACCGTACCGGGACTGAGATCGGGCGAGGTCAGTCGGGCACGGATGAAGGCTTCCATCGATTCGTAGTAGAAATGCTCCAGGCGGCTACCGGACTGCAATCGGACGGCGCCCTGCGCCATGCATGCCCCGGCCACCGCCTGGATCAGCGCCTGTTGGAAGTGGTCTGCACTTGCCGCGCCAGTGGCGATCTTTAGCTGCGCGTGAAGACTTTTGGCAATGATCTGGACGAGCCGGGTGCTGTGATGCGCGCCTTCGAGTCGGACCAGACGAAGATCTGGTGCTTGCGGCAACAGGGCGCGCATTTGATCAAGCGGCAGCATGAGTACCGTTTGCTCAACAAAGTCCTCGGCACTTGTGATGGAAGGACGCCAGTCCGCAACCAAGCCGACGTCACCCGCGCGCAAGGTCATGTCGAGGCCCGCGCAATTGACCTGAGTTTCGCCACGATGCTGAATCATGATTGCCACATGGTGCCCCGTCGAGCGCTTTACGTGCTCGGCGGCACGGGTCACGCGTTGTGGGGAGTCGCGCAGCCAGGTCACTTGCGCGCGTGGCGTGGCGTAATGCAGCAGATCAAAGTAAAGAGCTCGTCCTTCGCCCGGCACCGAACAATGGGACTGGATCACCAACTTGCAGAGGTGATCCTGCCAATAGCTGATCAATTGCGACTGCTCAATATCGGTGGAGCGGATGCGCGTCGTAACTATCATCGGGAACTGTTTGCGTTGAGCGCCGGAACGCGGAAATTATTGCTGTCGAATTACGATTCTATGAGCGATGACGCCCCCGTCGCGGAAGGACGCACATCGGCGTGACCAAGCATATTGAGGAGAATCGAGGTGGCGTGCGATGCCATGCGTGCCATGCGTTCGTGTGACGCGATTCGATCTGCGAGGTCCGCCGGCAAATTTGACTGAAGTCGGAGCGACACAGAGCAACATCAGACGTTGCAGGGGCTCAAGTGTCCCCGGACCTGAGAAATCAACGTATTGGCCGTGTGGGTCGCGACGCTTCATGAGGCGGAACCCGCCGCTACCACGGATTTGTTCCGGGGGCCTCATTCGGATCGACCTGATTCGGCGAACGTACCGCGAGATTTCACTGCCTCGCAATTTCTGTTGGCGCGGTTTGACGATAAGTATCTGTCAACCGGTTAGATGCAGCTCCAGCGACGACACGCCGCGCTGCGTGCCCAGCAGTACGATGGCATCACCGTTCTCGAACACGAATTCGTCGGCAGGACGCGGCAGCCGCGCCCCGCCGCGACGTACCTGGGTAACCTCGACGTCGCCACCGCGGAAGGCCGCCGCTACTTCGCCCCATGTGCGACCCACCGCGTTGGCGCCATTACCCAGATGCACGGTGTGCAACAGGCGGGCGTCGTCCTCGTTCTCGTTGCCGTCGCTGGCGCCGCGGTAGAAGCCCTGAAACAGGCTGTAGCGTTCCTCACGCACCGCGCGGATGCGGCGCAGCACTTTCGACAGCGGTGTGCCGAGCAGCAAAAGTGAATGCGAGGCCAGCATCAGGCTGCCTTCCAGTACTTCCGGCACCACCTCAGTTGCGCCGGCGGCGAGCAGCCTTTCGATCGGCTCCTCGTCCGTGGTGCGCACCACAATGGGCAGATCGGCGCGAATGGACCGGGCGGTGGCGACAATCTTCAGCGCCGCTTCAACGTCGGCAAACGAGACGGCGAGCGCCCGCGCACGCTCGACGCCAGCAGCGATCAGGGCCTCGCGCCGCCGCGCATCGCCAAAAACCACGTTTTGCGCTGATCCGACACTGCCACCAATGCCGCCGATGGCCTCACGTACGCGTTCGGGATCATGGTCGAGGGCAACAAAACCGACGCCCTCGGTATCGAGCAGGCGCGCCAGATACTGGCCGCTACGACCGAAGCCGCAGATCAGGACATGGTCCTGTCGGCCCATGCTTTCAGACGCGATCTTGAAAATATCGGCAGACCGCGCCAGAAAGTCACTCGCGGTAATGCGTTTGTTGATCCGTTCAGCGATACGCGGCAAAAACGGCGCCAGCAGCATTGAGATGAGCATCGCGGCGATCGCCACCTGCGCTGCCTGCGAAGGCAGGGTGCCGGTTGACAGGCCCAGCGTGAGCAGCACAAAACCGAACTCTCCACCGGGCGCGAGTAGTGCAGCTGCAATATTGGCGTCGGCCGTTTTCAGGCCGAACCACCTTGCCAACGGTTGCAAAACCATGACTTTGCCCCCGATCAGCAACACGACAGTGAGTGCAACCCAGCCGAGCTGTTGCAACACCAGCCCGCCATCCAGCTGCATGCCAACCGAGATGAAGAACATGCCGAGCAGCACGTCACGGAACGGGCGAATATCGTCCTCGACCTGCAGCTTGTACTCGGTTTCGGCGATGAGCATGCCTGCGACGAACGCGCCCAGCGCATGCGGCAGCCCTGCGATGTGGCAGAGCCAGGCCAGCAGCAGCGTCACCAGCAGCACGTTGAGCATGAATAGCTCACTGGTCTTGCGCTGCGCCACGATGCGGAACCAAGCCCGCAGCACCGGCTGCCCAAAGCCGAGCAGCAGTCCAAGCAGCACCACCACTTTGAGCACCAGCCAGCCGGTCGCCATCATGCTGAATTGGCCGCCGACCCCGAGCGCTGGCAGCAGAATCAACAGCGGCACGACCGCCAGGTCCTGAAACAACAGGACGCCGATCACCGGTTTGGCGACTGGCGCCGAAAGCTCGTTGCGCTCCGCCAGCAACTTGATGCCGATCGCCGTAGACGACATCGCCAGCGCAGACGCCAGCACGATGGCGGAAGAGAGCGACTGCGCAAGCGCCAGCGCGATGACGGCGAACAAAAGCAGTGACAGCAGATACTGCGCCGTGCCCAGGCCCAGCACCAGCCGTCGCATGGCACGGAACTGCGGCAGTGAGAATTCAAGTCCGATCGAGAACATCAGGAATACGATGCCGTACTCGGCAATGGCCCGGGCCTGTTCTGAATCGGGGATCAACTTGAACGCCTGCGGCCCCAGCAGCATGCCAACGGTCAGATAACCCAGCAGCGATGGCAAGCCAAGTCGGCGACAGATGCCGACCGACAGCACGCTGGCGGCAAGCACGATGACGACGAGAGCGAGCGGGGAATTCATGGCTCGAATCTAGCAGAGCGACGCGAGCTTTCCATCGGGCAGCATCATCAGACTGACTCCTCAAGCGCTCGTGACGGCCTGCTCCCCGTAAACTGCGGCGCATGCTCGACCGATACCTGCTGCCATTGCTGGGTACCCCGCATCGGACCGTGGCACGGCTGTGTCTGTCGGCCGGGCTCGGCGCCGATTTCATTACGCTGGTCGGCGCACTGGTCGGGCTATCGGCGGCGCTGCTGATCGCTCTGGGCTGCCCGGGCTGGGGCCTGCTGCTGTTTCTTGGCAACCGATTTCTCGATGGCGTGGATGGACAAGTCGCGCGAGCCCGCGGAGCCACCCCGCGCGGCGCCTTTCTCGATATTGTTTGCGACTTTCTGGTCTACGCGGCTATTCCATTTGCGTTCGCGTTCGCCGATCCTCCGCGCAATGCGCTACCAGCTGCGGCGTTGCTTGCAGGGTTCATTGGCACCGCCAGCACTTTCCTCGCTTATGCCGCGACGGTCGGGCCTCGCACGGTCAGTCCGGTCTACCCGAACAAGGGGCTCTACTATCTCGGCGGGCTCACGGAGGGTAGCGAGACGATCCTCTGTTTTGCCGCGATGTGCCTCTGGCCTGAACACTTCGCCGGCATTGCCTGGGGCTTTGCCGCCGCCTGCGCGCTCACCGCAGCCACCCGCCTCTACGTGGGTGCCAGCAACCTCGGCGGCCACTGCCCCGATTCGGAGAAACCATGACCACGCAGCAAATCATCCTCAGCCTCGTGCTGGCCCTGATGGTGTTTTCGGTAGCGCTTGAGCTCAAGGTGGACGATTTCCGTCGCGTGCTGCAGACCCCGAAGGCGGTGCTATGCGGTCTGATTCCGCAGTTCATTCTGCTGCCGGTCGGCACCTGGCTGGCGACGCTGGCGCTGGACTTGCCGGCCAACGTTGAGGCCGCGATGATTCTGGTGGCAGCCTGCCCCGGAGGCAGTCTGAGCAATGTGGTGACCCACTTCGGGCGCGGCAACACGGCGCTGTCAGTCAGCGTCTCGGCTGTTGCATCGGTCATCGCGCTGGTGGCTACGCCATTTAACTTTGGCTGGATGATTGCCAGCAACCCCGCTACGGCAGGCTGGTTGCGCGAACTTAACCTCGATGCTTCCGGTATTTGGGTCAGCCTGCTGGTGATGCTGGCGATCCCGATGTCATTAGGCTTGCTGTTCTCGCACCAGTTTCCGTCCTTGACCGCGCGAATTCAGAAACCCCTCGCCAACCTGTCGCTCGCGGCGCTGTTGGCCTTTATCGTCCTTGGCCTGCTCAAAGAGCGGCAGTTGCTCACGCTGGGCTTGTTGCCGATGCTTGCCATTGTGATTGTGCACAACGCCAGTGGCCTGCTGTTTGGCTGGCTGACCAGTGTCGCGATGGGTGTCAGCGTGCGCGACCGCCGGGCAGTGATGATTGAGGGCGGCATGCAGAACTCCGGCCTCGCGCTGGGCATCATCGCGGTGCAGTTCAACTCCGACCTTGGCATGGTCATCATCGCCAGCCTCTGGGGGATCTGGCACATTGTCAGCGGCATGAGCTGCGCGCTCTACTGGCGGCGCAGTGATGCCCGGTCGGCGACGTCCCGCGCCAGTGCCTAGCAGCCAACGCAGCGCCTTCGCTGGGTGCTCAAGCATGATGGCTTCCGATGAAGACCCGCGCTCGAACTGGGCTCAGAGCCTGAAAGCGGTCGAAATCGACTTTAGGTAATTTCGGTGTCTGAGCCCTTATCGGATAAGGCTTTGATGAAAAAGCTGACTTCAGCCAACCTAGAACTTCACCTGCGCTCCCAGCTCCAGAACCCGATTGGTGGGGATCTGGAAGTAGGCCGTCGCCGATTGCGCATTGCGAGACATCACGCTGAACAACCGCTGCCGCCAGATCGAAATCCGCGTGCAGGGGTTGGGCACCAGCACCTCGCGGGAGACGAAGAACGACGTGTCCATCATCTCGAAGTCAATGCCGTGCTGCTTGGCGTGCGCCAGCGCTTTCGGGATGTCCGGCGCGTTCATGAACCCGTAGTGCACGATCATCCGGTAGAAACCGTGACCAAGGTCGGTGACCTCCAGCCGCTTTGCCCGCGTCACCAGTGGCACGTCCTCGAACTGCACATGCAGCACGATATTGCGCTCATGCAGCACCTTGTTGTGCTTGAGGTTGTGCAGCATTGCCGCCGGCATCTCGTCGGGCGCCGAGGTCATGAACACCGCCGTGCCTTGCACCCGCGCCGCGTCGCGAGACAGCGCCTCGATCATGGGGGCCAGCGGCAGCGCGGTCTGCTGCCGCTGCTCGGCCATCAGGTTGCGGCCCCGCTTCCACGTGGTCATGAACACCAGCACGATGGCTGCGATCAGCAGCGGGAACCAGCCACCATCCGGGATTTTGATCACGGTCGAGGCGAGCAACGAAATGTCGATGATGGCGAACACTGCCACCGCAACCGCGGCGGCCAGTTTGTGCCACTTCCAGAGACCGTAGGCCACAACGGCAAACAGGACGGTATCAATACACATTGCGCCGGTCACCGCCAGACCGTAGGCTGCAGCGAGGTTGTCGGTGCTGCGGAAGGCGAGCACCACAATCAGCACCAGTACAAATAGCGTCCAGTTCACTGCCGGCAGATAGATCTGACCTTCCGAGCGGTGGGAGGTGTGGACCACCTGCATGCGCGGCAGGAATCCCAGCTGAATGCCTTGCCGGGCAATCGAAAAAGCGCCCGAAATGACGGCCTGCGACGCGATGATCGACGCCAGCCCGGCCAGAATCACCATCGGGATCAGAAACGAATGCGGCACCTGATCGTAAAACGGGTGCATCGTGCACTGCGCCTTGCCAGAACAGGTTTTCAGGATGAGCGCGCCCTGTCCGAAGTAGTTCAGCACGAGCATCGGCATCACAAAGGCAAACCATGCGACGCGAATCGGCTTGCGGCCAAAGTGACCCATGTCGGCGTAGAGCGCCTCAGCCCCGGTCACCGCCAGCACGGCGGAACCCAGCACCACGATGAACAGGCCTGGGTTGTGCAGCAGAAATGCCAGCGCGTACCACGGGTTCAACGCATAGAACACGGTCGGGTTGCTGGCGATGTGATAAACGCCCAGGCAACCAAGCACCAGGAACCAGAGCACCATGATCGGTCCGAACCACGCGCTCACCTTACCAGTACCGGTACGCTGCACATAAAACAGCCCGATCAGGATCACGACGGTTACCGGGACGACGGCGACCAGCCAGTCCTCATTGATCTCCTTCAAACCTTCCATGGCGCCGAGCACTGACACCGCTGGCGTCACGATCGAGTCGCCAAAGAACAGCGACACGCCAAAGATGCCCAGCAGCGTGAGCCAGCGCCGTCGTTTGGCGTTGCTCGCCGTGCGCAACGCCATCGCCAGCAGCACCATGGTGCCGCCTTCGCCCTGGTTGTCGGCGCGCAGGA
>ERZ795062.3082-NODE-3082-length-10492-cov-5.458561_pt1 | contig 10492 bp, 8 predicted proteins | sample MGYA00375146_ERZ795062 | MGnify/ENA primary metagenome ERZ795062 (study PRJEB30191, sample SAMN05720281) | activated sludge metagenome | isolation source: Anaerobic digester | place: USA | collected 2015-07-16 ...
TTTGACAATGGATTAAATTTTCCCTAACATTTAATTCTGAATTAAATCTTGAGTTTTTAATTTCTTCTTTATTTTTTGAAATATTATTTTCTCTTTTTTCTAATTCCAATTCTTTCTTGAGAAGTTCATTTTCTTTTTCTAACAAATCGTTTTTTTTTCCTGAATTATTACAAGAGAAAACTAATAAAATGCAAATTGATAAAATAATTTTTTTCATATTAATGTAGTTTTTTTTTAATTTATGGTTTATAATGTGACCAACTCAATTACGAATACAGTGAGTTCGCAATTGGAAATTTTCTATAAAATTGTCTGATTATCAAATTTGCTAATTTTTCTTATTCATACTATCAATAATCATATAAGCCACACGCAATGCTTCCGTTCCGTCTTCAAGAGTTACCACTGGAGTTGTATTATTGTTGATAGCATCCGCGAAAGTTTCTAATTCGTCCAAAATAGCATTATTTGGTAATACATCAGGATTATTGAAATAGATTTGTTTTTTTTCGCCTTCGGCATTTTGTAAAATCATATCAAAATCACCCGGAACTTCTGGCGCATCTTTCATTTTTACCACTTCACAAATTTTATCTAAATAATCTACTGATATATAAGCATCCTTTTGAAAGAAACGCGATTTACGCATGTTCTTCATAGAAATTCTACTCGAAGTAATATTGGCAACACAACCATTTTCAAATTCAATTCGAGCATTAGCAATATCTGGCGATTGACTCAAAACAGAAACTCCACTTGCGTGAACAGCTTTGACTTTAGATTTTACAACACTTAAAATAGCATCAATATCATGAATCATCAAATCTAAAACTACAGGAACATCAGTACCACGCGGATTGAACTCTGCCAAACGATGCGTTTCTATAAACATTGGATTATCTATTTGATTTTTAACCGCTATGAACGCTGGATTAAATCGCTCGACATGTCCAACTTGACCTTTTACATTGTATTCTTTTGCCAGAGCAATAATCTCTTCGGCTTCTTCAACAGTCGTTGCAATGGGTTTTTCTATAAAAACATGTTTACCACTCTTTATTGAAACTTTTGCACACTTATAATGAGAAAGAGTAGGAGTTACAATATCGATAACATCTACTGCATGAATGAGTTTTGCAATAGTATCAAAACGTTTATAACCAAATTCAGCAGCAATTTTTTCGGCATATTCTGCATTTTCATCATAAAAACCTACCAATTCATATTTTTCAGATTGATTTAACAATCGCAAATGAATTTTTCCAAGGTGACCAGCACCAAGAACGCCAACTTTTAGCATGTGATACTTATTTTTACAAATATAATTTTTTTATACTAAATCTAAACTGTAGAATGCTCCTTTGTTTTTTGTAGCTACCATTGATTGAATTACAATTAGATAGGCTACATTATTGATGTTTCTCAATTCACAAATTTGAGGTGAAATAGTTACACGTTTGAACATTTTTTCGGTATCTTCATATATATAGTTTAGATGATCTAATGCTCTTTCTAACCTTTCGTTTGAACGGACAATACCTACCAAATCATTCATTATATTTTGAACAGATTTTCTGTTGTGAGTAATGAGAATTAGTTCTTTTGGATCGGTTGTGCCTTCTGTATTCCATTCGGGAACATTTGGAAAATCAACATCTAATTCTTCTTTGTTTTCTATGATATCATTGGCTATAATATCACCAAAAACCAAAGCTTCAAGTAATGAATTTGAAGCAAGTCTATTAGCTCCATGAAGTCCAGTTTTGGCAACTTCGCCATTGGCATAAAGATTTTTGATGGTAGTTTTTCCTTTTATATCAACTTTTACGCCACCACACATATAATGCATGGCAGGAAGAACAGGAATGAAATCTTTTGAAACATCAATGCCAATGCTTTTACATTTGTCCACTATGTTAGGAAAATGTTTGTAGAAAGCTTCTTGATCTAGATGTGTACAATCTAAATAAACACATTCTGCACCAGAAATATTGATTTCCATGTTGATAGCTCTAGATACAATATCTCTTGATGCCAATTCACCACGTTCATCGGTTTTAAACATAAAACGTTCCCCAGTTTCATTTCTAAGATAAGCGCCAAAACCACGCACAGCTTCTGAGATTAAGAACGCTGGGCTTTTTCCAGGTTCATACAATGCTGTTGGGTGAAATTGAATGTACTGCATATCTTCTACCAAAGCTTTGGCTCTAAAAGCCATTCCAATTCCATCACCAGTGGCAATGATTGGATTTGTTGTAGTGGCATAAGTTTGACCACTTCCGCCAGTTGCAAGTACAACTTTTTTTGCAAGATAAGTATCTATTTCACCTGTTTTTTCATCTAAAATGTATGCGCCATAGCAGTGAATATTTTTTTCTCCAAAGACAATTTTTTTGTTAGTATAATGATGTTCAGTAATTAGTTCAATAGCAAAATGATGTGCAAGAAATTCAATATTTGAAAGACTTTCAACTTGCTTGATTAAAGTCATTTGAATTTCGAAACCTGTAATGTCTTTATGATGTAGAATTCTATTGGCAGAATGCCCACCTTCTTTTCCTAAATCATATTCATTTTTTGAATTTATATCAAAATCTGCTCCCCATTTTATTAGTTCATTTAGGCGTTCTGGAGCATTTTCAACAACGATTTTTACTACTTCTTCGTTATTTTCAAAGTCACCAGCTTTCAGAGTATCTTGTATATGACTTTCAAACGTATCGTCTTCGTCCCAAACCGCAGCAATTCCACCTTGAGCATATTTGGTATTAGATTCTTCTTTATTAGCTTTAGTGGCCACAATAATTTTTCTTTCTGGTAGTGCTTTTGCAAGTTTAATAGCCGTTGTTAAGCCTGCAACTCCAGCACCAAGAACTAATATATCTGATTTAATTGTGCTCATTTTATTTGGAAATTTCTAGCATCCTATTGATTGATTTTACAGCTTTTTTACGAAGTTCTTCCTCTATCTCAACATCTGGAAGTTCGTATTTCATGCATAAATAGAGTTTTTTTAGAGTATTCAATTTCATGAAAGCACATTCACTGCAATTGCAATTATCTTCTTTGGAAGGTGCGGCAATTAGTATTTTATCTGGTGCTTCTTTTTGCATTTTGTGGAGTATGCCAGCTTCAGTAGCTACAATGAATTTCTTTGAAGTACTTGTTTTAACATAATTTAATAAACCCGCTGTGGAACCAATATATTTTGCAATTTTTAAAATATGAACTTGAGACTCTGGATGTGCGATGATTTCAGCATCTGGATTTTCTAGATAAAGGTTTAAAATTTTGTCGATAGAAAATGCTTCATGAACCAAGCAAGAACCATCCCAAAGCAACATTTCTCGTCCAGTTTTTTCTATCAAATAGGCACCTAAATTTCTATCGGGAGCAAATATTATAGGTTGGTCTTTGGGTATAGAATTGATTATTTTTTCGGCGTTTGATGATGTACAAACGATATCAGTCAAAGCTTTTATTTCTGCAGATGTATTAACGTATGAAACAACCACATGATTTGGATGTTTCTTAACAAATTCTTCAAAATCACTTGGCGGGCAAGAATCTGCTAGAGAACAACCTGCTTTTAAATCGGGTAGAACAACTTTTTTTGAAGGATTTAAAATCTTTGCAGTTTCTGCCATAAAATGGACACCAGCAAAAACAATCATGTCTGCTTGTGTTTCTGCCGCTTTTTGCGCCAAAGCCAAACTATCGCCAACAAAATCTGCAATATCTTGAATTTCTGGTCGCTGATAGTAATGTGCTAGTATGACGGCATTTTTTTCTTTTCGAAGTTTATTTATTTCTTCGATATAATTGATTTCTTTTTCAAAATGAATGTCTAAAAAACCTTTATCCTCAAGATTTTCAATAGCTTGTATGAGTTTCATGTCTAAAATTTATGCGAATATAAATTTAGTAATTTTTTGGTTTTATGATAATTGTTAGCCCTATAAAAAAAGTTTCTAAAATCAGTATTGTAAAGATTATTTTTATGCTATTTTTACACATCTAACATGCCTTAAATTGAAAGATACAGCCAAACATCAAGGACTTAGAAACCAACTAGCAAAACTGCTTGAAGAAAAAGGAATTACAGACAAAAAAGTTTTGGAGGCGATAAAGAAAATTCCAAGACATTTTTTTTTGGATTCAAGTTTTGAAGATTTTGCTTATCAAGACAAGGCTTTTCCTATTGGAGCAGGACAAACTATTTCTCAACCCTATACAGTAGCTTTTCAAAGTCAATTGTTGCAAGTAAAAAAAGATGATAAAATTCTTGAAATAGGAACAGGAAGTGGTTATCAAACGGCTGTTTTAGTAGCAATGGGAGCAAAAGTCTATTCGGTTGAAAGGCAAAATGAATTATTTAAAACTACGTCTATCTTATTGCCAAAGATGGGAATTAGACCAAAACACCTTTCGTTTGGAGATGGTTATAAAGGATTACCCAATCATGCACCATTTGATAGTATAATCGTTACTGCTGGAGCACCAATAATTCCAAAACCATTGATGGCTCAACTAAAAATAGGAGGAAGGCTAGTTATTCCGCTAGGTGAAAATGAACAAGTGATGACTTTACTGATTCGTAAAAATGCTACGCAATTTGAAAAACACGAATTTGGTGAATTTAAGTTTGTTCCGCTGTTGGAAAACAAAAATTAATTCGTTTATTTACAAAGTACATTTTTATCTTTTTATTATGAAAAAAATTTTAGCTGTTTTATTATTGCTAACAACGATTGTTACTGCTCAAACTGCAGAAAAAAAAGTTTGGGATTTATTGCTTGCCAACAAAAGAGATGATGCTCGAAAACTATTCGATAAAGAGCTTAAATCCAAAGTTGCTAGTAATATAAACTATTTTATTTTGGATAATTTTATTTCACTCGAAAGAGGTAAAAATGATTTTGACGATAGTTTTGCCAAAACTCTGAGCACATATCCCGATGCGAAGTATTATCTAACACCATTGTTTAAACAACCTTTTTTACTTGACGATGTAAATCAAGTAGGATATAATGATTATACCTATCAAAAAATTGATGCTATGGCAGCAGCCGATGCATTCAAGGATAATCCATCGGTTATTTATAACAAGGCTGTATGCGATAGAAATAGAAGGAATTATGAAGGCTATAATAATCATATAGCAAAGTTAAATTCTATTATGAATTGGCAACTTTGTGGTGCTTTTGAAAACCTAAATGGTAGTGGTTTAGATACTGAATATGAAGCAGAGATTTATCCTAAAAACGATAAATTATTCAATGCAAACAGCAATGGAATGGTAGGTTGGTACAATCCAAGAATTATTCAAAATGAAGGGTATATCACTTTTTCAAATGAAAATGAATATGGTAATGCCATAATGTATTCACAAATATTTCTTGAAAACCCTGTTGAACAACAGCTATATTTTAATGTAGGTTCGAGCGATGGAATAAAAGTTTTTGTAAATGATGTTGAAGTATTTAGCAACAGTTTGATTGAATATACAGATTTAGATGCTTTTAAATTTAGTGTGAAAATGCCAAAAGGAATAAATAGAATTTTAGTTAAATCTTCTATTAATTCTGGAAACTGTTACTTCTTTACTTCTTTGACCGATGCAAATGGCAAAAAGATTGATGGTTTAGTATATCACAACACTTATAAACCTTATAACAAATCTACATTACAGGATTTAGATGTCTATACATTTAATTCATATTATGAAGATTATTTCGAAAAGAAATCAAAAGAAAGTCCTAATGATGTTGTGTATAAAATTCTTCTTTTTGATGGATATATGCATAATAGAAAACTAGAAAAAGCATTTGACGTTATCGAAGAATTAGATGCTAAATATCCAAACAGTTCATTGATAAAAACCAGATTGGCTGATTATTATTCAAAAAAAGGAGAAGGTGCGAAGGTTAATGAAATCAATAAAAACATCGAAATAAATGATCCAGATTACTTCTACACATTGGCTACTAAGGCACAAGATAGCGATTGGATTAGAGAAACAAACATTGTTGAGATAGAAAAATATAAAGAAAGAGCACAAAAGCTAGAATCGCCAACCATTGGTTTGTTGTATGAATTTTTGCTTAATGCAAGAAATTCTAAAATCAAAGAAATGCTTGCAAATGTTGATCAATTGATTGAGCAATCACATAATTCAGAGTTTTACATTACCACAATGGCGCCATTGTATGATAATCTTGAGAAAAATAAAGATAAAACTCTAAAAATGCTTGAAGATTTATATGCTAAAAAAGATAATTTCTCTGCATTATCAAAACTTGTACAATATTATAGAGATGCGAATAGAAAGGACGATGTAAAAAAGATATTTGATGACAGACTAAAAGTATATCCTTATTTTACTGGTGTTGCTGGCGATGTAATTGAAAACTTAATAGAAGAGAAAAAATATCCCGAAGCTTTAAAAGCCATTGATGATGCACTAGGATTATTTCCATATTCTTTTGTTTTATTGGAGAAAAAAGGGATGGTTTACAATTATATGAATAACACAAAAGAGGCTGAAAAATACATAAGAGAAGCTTTAATTCATAATTCTGAAAATAATTCACTCAGAAAACAATTGTACGACATTACAAAAACTCCAGATGAAATAGAAGAAGTAGCTCACAAAGATGTATATAAGTTTATAAAAGAAAAACGCAATTCCAAATTAAAAAGTGATTATGGAGTAGTAGTGCTTCTTGATGAATATATAGTCAATATTTTACCCGAAGGCGGAAGAAAATCGAAAGTAACTTATGTTTATGAAATCACTGCTGAAAATGGAATTGAAGAGCTAAAAGAGTACAACTTGGGTTCTTATACAAACTTACTTAAATCGGAAATAGTAAAAGCTGATGGTTCAATTGCTCCAGCAGAAGAAGGTAGTGGAACATTGGTTTTTTCTGATTTGAAAGTAGGCGATGTTATCTTTATTCAATATGAAGATTATGACAACAACACAGGTCGTTTTTTCAAAGATTTCAATTTAGGATGTTATTTTAATAGTACCTATCCTGAAGCTGAAGTATTATTTACATTAATTCATCCAAATGATGTTACTTATAATTCTTCATTAATTAATGGTGATATCACTCCAGTTACCAAAAAAATAAATAACAAAACCTGTACAACCTGGAAGAAATTCAATTCCCCAGCTATTCCATTGATAGAAGACTATGCTCCAGCTTATGGAGATATGACCAATTCAATAAAAGTGAGCACCATAAAATCATGGAAAGAAATAGCGAATTGGTACAGTGATTTGGTGAAAAAGAATTTATTGATTGATAAAATCACTAAAAATACTTTTGATCAAATATTTCCAAACGGATATCAAAATTTATCACAAACAGAAATTGCAAAAAAAATCTACAGTTATATAGAAGACAACATTACTTATAGCTCATTAGATTTTAGACAAAGTGGATATGTACCACAAAAACCTTCAAAAACTATTACAACTAAACTTGGAGATTGTAAAGACGTTTCAACATTGTTTGTAGCGCTAGCTCAGCAAGCTGGATTGAAAGCAAACCTTGTATTGGTTTCAACTAATGACAATGGATACAAAAACATGCGTCTTCCAGCTATTGATTTTAATCACTGTATTGTAAAAACATTTATAGACGGAAAAGAATATTTCCTTGAGCTGACAGATAAATATCTTCCGTTCCAAGCTTTACCAATTTCGCTTTATAATGCTAATGCATTAGTAATTTCGTTTGATAAAAACGAAAATGAAAATGTATCGCTGATACAAATTCCTTTCAAAAATGCTACCGTTGATAAATTGGTAACAAAATCTACTTTGACAGTCGATGATAATTCAAAAACAATGGTTAGTCAACATCAAATTTTTGGAGCATTGAAATCATACTATAATCAATTGTTTTCAAATGCAACAACTGATGATGTTAGAAAAAAAGAGTTAGAAGATTTATTTAGCAAAAGATTGAAAAAGAATATGACTTTGCAATCTGATAAACTTATAGAGAATAAAACCTATGATGATGCTATAACATTTGAAACTAATTTTACAATTCCTGAAAAAACTCAATCAGTAGGAAGTTTAAAAATTACTGATATGCCATTTTTAGAAAAAGTTTATACTAGAGATATCATTGCGCAAGAAACACGAAAAATGGATATCAATTACATTCGTTATGAAAACTGTAAAGAATATCAATCTACTTTAGAAATTAAAATTCCAGAAGGTAAAAAATTCATTGAAGTTCCCGAAAACAAAAAATTTCAATTTAAAGAACATAAATATGAATTAGTTTTCGAGCAAACTTTACCAAATGTTCTAAAAATAAAAAGAACCGTGAGCATTCCTTGGGATAACATTTCTACTACAGATTATGCTGATTACAGAAAATATGTTGATGAAGTAATCACTGCCGAAGAACAGATAGTAGGCTTCAAATAATAAAAAAACCACCTGAAAAGGTGGTTTTTTTATTTATATTCTTTCTTAATTCTATCCAAATCCCTTTTTACATCTTGAGATTTTAGGCTTTCTCTTTTGTCATACGTTTTCTTACCTCTGCATAAACCAATATCTAGCTTTGCTAAGCCTTTTTCGTTGGTAAAAAGTTTTAATGGTACAATTGTTAACCCTTTTGTATCCAAAGCTCTTTCGAGTTTTTTTAACTCACGTTTGTTAAGCAATAATTTTCGTTCGCTTTTGGCTTTATGATTGAATTGATTTCCAAATAAATATTCATCAATTTGAGTATTTATAGCAAAAAGTTCACCATTATGAAACTCACAAAAACTATCTGCAATATTTGCTTTTCCTAGTCTAATAGATTTTATTTCTGTTCCAGTTAATACAATACCAGCAGTATAAGTTTCGATTATTTCATAATCAAACTTGGCCTTTCTATTAAGTATATTAATTGTTTTTTCCATACTTGGTGCAAATCTATAACAATTTGACGAGTATATAATATGGTGTAAAAAAATATATTTCTATGATTTATATCAGTTTTTTAGCAAATACTTCGAAATACTTTTGGGGTATAATTTAAAACTAATTTCAAACATGAAAAAAATTTTATTAGCAGCGTTAATTTTTGCTGGATTTGCTGCAAATGCTCAAGAGAATAAAGGATTACAAGGTGCATGGTTTGCTACATCGCAGTTTGGTTACCAACAAACAAAACAAGGAGATGTTAAATCTACTAATTTAACAGTACTTCCTATTGTGGGTACATTTGTTACACCATCAGTGGCAGTTGGAGCTGGTATTGGTTATATTAACCTAAAAGCTGACAATGCAAATGTTGGTGGTGCAACCGTAGATTTAAACACAAAACTATATGTTTTCCAACCATTAGTTAGAAAATATTGGAATGTAGCTGGTAACTTTTATTTCTTTGGTCAATTAGCAACTCCAATTATCTCAGGTAAAGAAGATACAACAGATATGAAAGTTTCTCAATTTGGTGTATCAATGTCTGGTGGTTTTGATTTCTTTGTAACTAAAAACTTCTCAGTTGAGTTTTCTTATGATTTGGCAAACTTCACATCAACTACTTTAAAACCAGATGGTGGAGAAAAAACAACAGTTACAAACTTCTCTTTAGCTCATGTTGCTAATGTTGAGTCAGCTTATAATGATGCTTTAGTTGGAAGCGCTCCAACATTAACAACTCCTTTATCTTTCGGATTTAAGTTTGTTTTTTAAAATTTAATAATTACTGGTTAGTTTCGATGGCTTAGCTATCGAAAAGAATAGGTTGGCAAATTTGTCAACCTATTTCTTTTTATAATTTCTTCGTAGTATAGAATAAATTACCGTGTCCCAAAATTTACCTTCAAAATATTCGTTCTCTAGTATGTGAGCTTCTTTTACAAATCCGCTTTTTATAAGAACTTTTTCAGAGGCAATATTATCAGGATCTATTATAGCTTCTATCGAATGTAACTTTAAATCATTGAATCCATAATTTAAAATGACATCAATAGCTTCTGTTACAAATCCTTTTCCACTGTATTCATCAAGTATCATATAGCCGATTTCTGAGCGATAATTTTCTTGCGATATTCTATAGTGACCAATAATGCCAAAAGCTTTTTCTGGCTCGTCTTTTAGTGCAATTCCCCAGTTGATACCAATATTATTTTCAATTTTATCTTCAATCATTTCATAATGCGTTTTTGCTTCCTCAATTGTTTTTACAAGAGGTCGAGGAATATACTTCATCAATTCTGGATTGCTTCTAAGCTTGAAAATGGTTTCTAAATCATTTTCTGTTAATCTTCTCAAAATTAATCGTTTTGTGTGTAATGTTTTAAATGGGTGAAAATTGATTTCTAACATGATTTTCATTTATTGTCTAAATATAACTATTATTTCTAAGTAATCGACGAAATGCTATTTTGTAAGAAATAGTAATTATAAAAATAAATATTATTGCATTTCATCGATTTTTTTTGTTACTTAATCGTGTTTTTG
>ERZ795062.3085-NODE-3085-length-10485-cov-8.584756_pt1 | contig 10485 bp, 10 predicted proteins | sample MGYA00375146_ERZ795062 | MGnify/ENA primary metagenome ERZ795062 (study PRJEB30191, sample SAMN05720281) | activated sludge metagenome | isolation source: Anaerobic digester | place: USA | collected 2015-07-16 ...
GCCGCCATGCCGCTGGTAAACGGGCCCACCACAGCCTCTACTTTGGCGGTAACCAGTTGGTTGGCGGAAGCCTGCGCGGTTTCTTTGCTTTGCGCATCGTCTTTGGCCATGATCTCGACCAATCGTCCGTTGGCCCCTCCCGCCCTGTTGAATTGCTCTACTGCTAGAGTCAATCCGTTCAGTCCGGATTGCCCGTTATCCGAGTTAGGCCCCGAAAGGCCCCCGATGAAACCAATGCGGATAGGTTCGACAGGTTTTTCAGAGCAGGCGGCCAGCACCGCTGCAATCGCAATCAAGAAAGCGGAAACTTTTTTCATGGGCAACCCGATATGTAACAAAATACTTCTACGATAACGCTTTCGTGCTTGCACGAGTCGGTTTGGCCATGAAAAAACTGGATGATCTGTCGGTCTTAGTGCCAGAAAATGAGGACATCATTGGCCGGGGGCACCCACGTCGGTTCGACTGGCGCGGAGCGTGGAACCGCTCCCTGCGGTTCAGGCTGCTAGCTTTGGGAATGATGCCGCTGCTGATGGCATTTCCACTGGTCATGGCAGCACTGAGTATTTTGGGTGGTGATCGGGCCGAAGAGATGCTCTTGGCCAACCTGCGGGGGCAGTTGGGCGCGAGCAGCACCTATCTGGAGCAGACGCGGCGACAAACCGGCCAGCAGCTGGGTCAGCTGGTACGTAGCGAGCGCATACGCACACTCCTCAGCAGCAACAGCGATCCTAAAAATGTGCAGCGTGTGCTGGCTGAGGTGGCTGACAGCAATAATCTGGATTACCTGCTGATCATTGAGGAAAACGGCAGGATAGTTGCAAGCAACTCGGGCCACTCTGCTGGCATGGTGCTGCCTCCGGACCATGTGGTTGAGCAGGCTCGGGAGGGCGTCGTCACTTCTGCCTTCGAGCGATTCGAGCCCAGTGTGCTGGAACTGCTGGGTAAAAATCTGCAGAGTCAGGCGATTGCGTCATTGCCAGAGGGTGGCAACCATTCGGCAGAGCGCAGAGGTCTGGCCATACATGCGGCTGCGCACTTTCCTTTGGCGGTAGACGGTCCCAATGCCATGTTGGTAGGCGGTATTTTGCTCAATCGCAATGCGCCCTTGATCGAGCACATGCGAGAGCTTGTCTACCCGGTTGGTACCCTGCCTGACAACACGGAGGGCTTGGTTTTGCTGACGGTGGATGACACCATCATTTCTCTGAGCAGACAACGACGTGAGGGCGGCCGCTTCACAGGTGGACATCTGACTGTGGAGCCCGCTATGGAATTGGCGAAGGGTGAGAAGCAGTGGATGGGACGAACGAGGTTCGGTGATGCCACCTACATGATGGGCATCGATGCAATCCATGACATTCACGAGGGAGAGATCCTGGGCGCAGTGGGGGTGGCGTTTCCCTACGCCCCCTACGAAAGGGCTATCCGGCTGCTGCTGATTGCCGTTGGCGGCGTACTGGCTGTAACCATGCTGGTGGTGTCTGTCTCCTATTTGGCCGCTGGCAGGGAGATCACCGGGCGTCTTCAGGCGATTGGTCAAGCCATGTCGCGCGTGCGGCAGGGCGACCGCAGCGCTCGCGTCGCTGGTGGGCACCGCCGGGACGAGTTGGAGAAGCTGGCTCGCCACTTCAATGGGTTGTTGGACACGATTGTCCAGCAAGATGCCAGCCAGAAGGTGGCTCAAAAAACCATCGCCGATGAAGCCTCACGCCGTCGGGCGCTGTTCGAGCACGAGCGCGATGGCGTGGTCATTCTCAATGAAGACGGCTCTGTATTTGAGGCCAACCCTAGTGCAGCCCGGATGCTGGGCTACTCAACTGATGAGTTGCGAGGCATGCACGCGTCAGCCTGGGATGCCAAATTCAGTGCTGCCGAGATTGCTGACAACATCCGTACGACGCGCAATGAGGGTGAATTGCTGGAGACCGTGCACCGGCGCAAAGATGGCACCACCTACGCAGCAGAAATCACTACCAGCAAGGTGCGGTGGGGTGATCGCACCTTCATCCTGACCAGCCAGCGAGACATTTCTGAGCGCAAAGCCGTAGAGGCTGAGTTGGGTCGTTACCGCATCAATCTGGAGCAGTTGGTCGAGCAGCGCACTCGCGAGCTGAACGACCGTACCGCCCAGTTGGACACCATTTTTGCTCTGAGCCCTGATGGCATGGTGTCTTTTGACCGCCAAGGCCATGTGGCTTCTGTGAATCAGGCGTTCCTGCACCTGACGAAGCTGGACAGTGGCAAAGTTCAAGGCTTGGATGAGCAGGCTTTTGAGGAGGTGTTGCGGGCACTGTGTCGTGAGCCCCTGTCCTTCTCAGGATTCGAGGGTCTCCGCCAAGGGGGCGGTTCGGGCTCCGAAGGCCCGAGGCCGCTGCTGGAAATGGCGGGGCCAGGTGGGCGTGTGCTTGAACTGCGTCTGAAGTCCTCCGAATCGGCGTTCGTTTCGCAGGTTCTCTACATTCGCGATATCACGCGTGAGACGGAAGTCGACCGCATGAAGAGTGAGTTTCTGACCACTGCAGCCCATGAACTGCGCACCCCGATGGCCAGTATCTACGGCTTCTCCGAACTGCTTTTGCTGCGCAAGTTTTCGGACGAAAAGCGGCAAGAGCTGCTGGAAACCATTGCCAGGCAGGCGACTCGCATGTCCACCATCATCAATGAGCTGCTGGACCTGGCACGCATCGAGGCACGGCAGGGCCAGGATTTTGTGATGGAGACAGTGCCGTTGCAGGACATTGTGCGCCTGGTGGCTGACGACTACAGCCCACCGACAGGGCGTGCTCGGCCCGTCCTGTCTGACTGCGAGGTGCCGGTGTATGTGAAAGCTGACCGTGGCAAGCTGCAACAGGCCATCCTGAATGTGCTGTCGAACGCTTACAAATACTCCCCTGATGGCGGGGACGTGGTCATTGAGTGCCAGCTTCAAGACGATCGCCGGTACGTGGCCATCACCATTCGCGACCAGGGCATGGGCATGTCGCCAGAGCAGTTGCAGCGGGTCTTTGAGCGCTTTTACCGTGCCGATGCCTCAGGTCACATTCCGGGGACGGGGCTGGGCATGAGCATCGTCAAGGAAATCATCGAGATCATGGGCGGCAAGGTCAGCGTGAACAGTGAACCTGCCATGGGCACCGCTGTCACGATCCTTCTGCCTGTGGTCGCTGTTGCCGAGGCGTAGTGCAAGATCAATCAGTTGGGCCTTGACCAAACAGATCGGAGCGTGCCGATTCCGTGATCGCCACCACGCAGGGGTGGCTGATGCGCCGCTCCACTGAAATGGCGAAGAACTCCTCCACCAATTCGTTTGAACTACCAATGACTTCCACCCCAAACTGGGCTTGGGTCTCTTGCTCCAGAACGGTGGGTGACGTGAAGATACCCCGGCCTTCCCGCCCGAAGGCGTTCATCAGAGCGCTATCGTCGAACTCTCCCACGATGCGAGGCTGCAGGTGGTGTTTGTTGAGCCAGTGGTCGAGTTGCTGGCGCACCGACGACTGAGGCCCTTGAATGAGCATGGGCGCCCCGTGAAGGCACTGGGGAAAGGCGCCCTGCAATTCTTTTTTGAGAGACGGCGCGCAGAAAAAGCTCATGCTCGATGAGCCCAAGGCGTGGTTGAACGCGCGCACGCCGATTTTCTTGGAGGCTGGTTCATCGGCCAGCAGCAGATCGAGCCGGTGGATACTGAGTTGCGCCAGCAGTTCGGGGAATTTGCCCTCGTGGCATGTCATGTGCACCTGTTCGTGTATCCCCAGCGCGGGCTCCAGCAAATGGTAAGCCACCGATTTGGCGACCGAGTCGGCCACCCCCACCTTGAATTCCAGCGGTTTTGCCTGTCCTCTGGGTAGTCGGATGGATTTTTCAAGCTCATCGCTCAGCGCAAAGATTTGCTCTGCGTACCCCAGGGCGATGCGGCCCTCGTTCGTCAATTCCAGCTCGCGTCCGCGTTTGCGAAACAGTTCATGGCCCAGCCATTCCTCCAGCTGGTTGATCTGTCCCGACAAAGTTTGGGGTGTGGTGTGCAATTGCTCACCGGCGCGCATCACGCCGCCCGCCTTGGCTGCGGCCCAGAAGTAGCGCAGATGTTTGAAGTTCATGGTGGCAAATTATTCGCAAAAAACGACGTATTGTGTTGAATAAAACGAATATACGCGAAGTGTTTATTTCTCTAGAGTACAGGGCTGGCAAGGACAACACGCCTTGTCTGCGGTATCGCACATTCGTGTTCAGAAGGAGTTGCCATGCGTATTACGACCCGAGGAAAAGTCGCTGTATCGGCCATGACGGACCTGGCCCTGCATCAGAGGATGAAGCCGGTGTCGCTGACGACCATCAGCCAGCGCCAAGGCACATCACTTTCTTACCTGGAACAGTTGTTCAGCGCACTGCGTCGCGCAGGGCTGGTGGAGAGCACGCGTGGGCCAGGGGGCGGCTACACGCTGGCCCGCAAGCCCGAGCAAATCGCTGTGGCGGAAATCATCCTGGCGGTGGAGAACATGGAGGTGGATGACTACCAGCCCCTCACGCCGCCCCAGGTGGCTCAGCTCAAGGCCATGACGGGCGAGCTGTGGGTATCGTTCAATGCCCGGGTGCTGGACTATTTGAAGTCCGTTTCGCTGCGCGACCTCATGACGCAGGCGCAAGCCCAGGGTGTGGTTGCCGCGCCCGAGCAGTCGGCTGCTGCACCGCGCAAGGCGCTGGGGGTGGTGCCTGTGAAGCGCCCATTGATGTCGCGCCTGCAAATTCCCAATTCGGTATTTGCATTGGGCTCGATGCCGCTGGCCCCCCGGCGCTGAGTTTTCGTCTTTGGACAGTTTCCGGGGGATTGATCCCCTGCGGTGAGCCGCATCTGACCTGCAGACCGCAATGCACAGCCAACGCTGATTCGGCGCTGGCTGTGCATGTGCATCAGCTCAAGGACGGATCCGCCGCCATGTTGTCGAACTTCTTGAAGTACTGACGAGCCATCGCCACCAACTGCGCATCGGTAGGGTGGTCGGCCGCCACGGAATCCACCACAGCGGCAGCGACCGCTGCGTTGTGCTTGCTGCACCAGTCGCGGAACTGGTTGCGAGCCAGGCCGGGGCCGCACAGCAGGACTTCATGGGTGCCTTGCAGTGCTTTGGCGGTGTCTGCAAAGAACGCGCTGGTGTCGTCGTTCTTGCCCTGGTGCTTGTGGTGGCTGCGCGATTTGACGCGCTGGGCTTCCATGTGTTCGCGGTCAAACATCACCACGTGGGCTTCGGAATGGTCCATCCAGACGACGGCGTGAAAAGTGCTCATGGGTCAACTCTCTTGAAGTGAAAAACATCTGCCCGCGCGGGGCAGTTCTTGGAACCGTGGGTTATTTGGCGGGCCGGGCGTGGCGTTCTGCGGCCTCTTGGCAGGGCAGGCAGCGTGCAACCTCGGGGGTTGCCTGCAAGCGGGCCGGCGCAATGTCCTGGCCGCAGTCTGTGCACTCGCCGTAGGTGCCGGCATCCATGCGTTCGAGTGCCGACGCGATGGCGTTGAGCTGTGCCGACTCGTGCTCTTCTATGGCAAATTCGAGTGAGCGTTCGCTGGCCACCTGGGCTCGGGAGTCTTCCGCGTGGCCGAAATGCTCGGCCGCAGCTTCGACCCGGCCCACGTTGCCGCCGCGCTGTTGCGCAATCTGGGCGAGGATGCCGGCTTTGTGATCCAGCAGCTGCTGGCGTAACGATGCGACCTGGGTCTTGTCCATGCGGTCAACTCCTGGAAAGTGATTGAACACCTTCATGGTGCGCCTGCTGGGTGATAGGCGTGTTGACGCAAGTCAATTTGCTGGCGCGTCTCAGCGACCGCCGCTAGCGGACCTGGAATGGCCGCTGACTTGGGAGCCGAGGGCTTATTTGCGCCGCGCGAGCATCTCCGCCGTGCTGGTTTTGCGGTCTGCATTGATGCGCTGTACGTGCGGGCGTTCGGCCATGCGGGCCAGGTAGTCGCGCACGGGCAGTTCTGCCAGGTAGTCCCGGCCATAGATGGCCTTGGTGGCTGAGCTGACCAGGGGCAGATGCACGATGGCGGCGCAGTCGGCCATGCTGAAGCTGTCGCCCGCCACGTAGGGGGCAAAAGACGCCAGCTTGGCAAAGGCCGCGATGTTCTTCTCCAGTTGAATGCCCACTTTCTCCCGTGCGGCTTCACTCACCGTGCCACCAAAAAAGGCTTGGGGGTAGAGGTTGCGGGCGACCAGTTCCAGATGCAACTCCATGAAGGTGATCAGTTCGCGCACTTTGGCGGCCGCGAACGCCTGGGCGGGGACGAGGGCCGGAGTGGGGTAAGCGGCCTCGATGTAGTCAGCAATCACCGCGGATTCGCACAGCGGGCCCTCCGGGGTGAGCAGATAGGGCACCTTGCCCAAGGGTGAAGCTGTCAGATCGGTCTGGCCCACCCAGGCAAGCTGCTCCTGAAAGGGCACGCCTTTTTCAAGCAGCGCAAGCTTGACCTTGTTGTAGTAATTGCTGGCAGAAAAGCCGCAGAGCGTCAGCATGGGGTGGTCTCCTGAAGGTTGTAAAAAAATGGGGCGCGAGTGTTTCCACATCCTAGAAGCCCGTGCGCAAAGCGGGCGTCGCGGAGTTGACCTGGGTCATGAAGCGAAAAGGTCTATCCCGCCCTGCGCAGGGGGCGCCTACAATTCCGCCACATGCCACCCTTGCCCCTGCAAACCCTTCGCAGCCTTCGATGGCTCGCCCGCCTCGTGCTGGCGTGGTTTGTGTTGTCGATAGGGGTTGCCGTGGCGTCGCCCTTGGTCCACCCCAAGCCGGTGGAGTTGATCTGCCTGGGCTCGGGGGCCGTCAAGCTGGTGGTCAAGACAGACGATGGCGCGCAAGACATGCCCAGCCACACGCTGGACTGCCCGTTGTGCGTACACGTAGGCGCACCGCCGCCGATATCGCAGACCCGGCTGCCAGAGGTGCATCCACTGGCGCACGCGTTGCTTCCCATCCCCGCTGCGCACATTGCGGCCCGCACGGCGGCGCCGCTGCCGCCACGCGGCCCTCCGGTCATTTCTTGATTTGCTATTGATTTAATAGCTGCTGGCGCTTGCCTATAAAGCGCTAGAGGCCTATTTGGCTCAATAGCAAAGGCGCTGTCTGCTTTGGCTGCAGATGCATGGCGCTGGGTTGGCCCCGCTGGTTCGCGCCCCCGGCGTTACCGGCATCTGCGCTGTCTTTGCTGCTCCAGCGCTCCACCCCCTGTTCCTCGTCCTGCGTGTTGGGCACAGACCAAAGCCTATGCGGCAAGTCTGGCCCGTAGTTCTCCATCCGGCTTTTGTCTGCTTGTTTTTTAGGAGTGATTCCATGTCTTTGATTCGTAACCCCCTGGCCCGCCACCTGACTGCTGCCTTTGCCCTGACCTGCGCCCTGAGTGGTGGCGTCTGGGCGCAAACCGCCAACGTGAAGGTGGAAGGCGCCTGGGCGCGCGCCACCGTGCAGGGCCAAAAGGGCACTGGCGCGTTCATGAAGATCACCGCGCCTGAAGGCGCGAAACTGGTCGGTGCCTCGTCGCCCGCCGCTGGCGTGACGGAAGTGCACGAGATGAAGATGGAAGGCGACGTGATGAAGATGCGCGCCATGCCCTTCCTCGATCTGCCCGCCGGCAAGACGGTGGAACTCAAGCCCGGTGGCTACCACATCATGCTGCTGGACCTGAAGGCCCCACTGGCCAAGGACACCACCGTGCCCGTGAAGCTGACCTTCAAGGACGCCAAGGGCGTGGAAAGCACCCAGGAGCTGACCCTGCCCGTGGCCACTTCGGCCCCCGGCACGCCTGCCATGCCCGCAGCCGGTGCTGCGGGCCACGGGCATGGCCACGGCGCTGCCAAGCACTGAAGTCACCCTGGGGCCTCGGGTGATGCAACCCCGCACCGCCGCTGGGGCGGCGCGCTGCGGGGCACCCCCATCGCCAGCGGCCACGGGTTGGAGTAAGCTGCCTTGCGACCTGCTCAGGAGCATTCGGGCCGACATGCGTGCGGCGCTGAAGGGCTCCCTGGCGGGACTCCCACTTCCTTCTTTTCCTGCAAGGCGGCCATGAGCGACACATCCCACTTCAGTTTTGGCAAATTCGTCCCCGGCTTTGATTTTCTGCAAAGCCTGGCCAAGGGGGCTGCCAGTGGCATTCCGCAAATGCCGCAACTCTCGCACTGGGTGGCGCCCACCCTCAGTGTGGAAGAGCTGGAAAAGCGCATTGATGAACTCAAGGCCGTGCAGTTCTGGCTGGAGCAAAACTCCCGCGCACTGGCCGCCACCATCCAGGCCCTGGAAGTGCAAAAGATGACCTTGGCCACCCTCAAGGGCATGAACGTGAGCATGGGCGACGTGGCCAATGCCTTCAAGTTCCAGGGCAGTGACGCGGTGATGCAGGGCATGCAAAAAGCGGCCGATGCCTTCAGCAGTGCCGCACGGCCTGCCGCACCGCAGGCGGCTGCCCCCGCGCCGACTCCTCCGGCACCGGCTCCAGCCCCTGCGCCAGCTCCTGCACCCAGCCCCGCCCCGGCACCCGAGGCCGCTGCCGATGCCGCCAAGGCGGAAGCCCCTCGCAGCCCTGGCGTGGTGGACCCACTGCACTGGTGGGGCGCGCTGACCACCCAGTTCCAGGAGATTGCCGCCAACGCATTGAAAGACGCCAACCACCACGGCAACCCCCTGGGCGCCACGCAGCACCTGGCCAAAGATGCGTTGAAGAAGGCCACCGACATGGCCAGCCACCTGGCGGCCCAGGGTGTGCAAAGCCTGCAGGAAGTGGCCCGCGCCGCGCAGGCCGCCAAACCTGCCGCGGCCCCACGCAAGGCGCCGTCTCGCTCCGCTGCGGCACCCAAAACCGCCCCCGCCAAATCTGCTGGCAGCAAGCGCGCGGCGCCTGCACCGGCGGGCAAGTCAGGCCGTGCTTCCGCCAAAGCGCCCGCCGCCCGCAAAACTGTAGCCAAGAAGGCGCCTGCCAAAAAGGCTCCCGCCAAGTCATCGCGCCAGCGGTGAGGGGGGAGTAGGCACACCCACCGCAGGTGGCGCGATGGCCGGATTTCTGCGTGGTCAAGCGGGCCGGGGCCTGCCAGCTTTGCCCCGGCGCGCTAAAGTGGGTGGACTATGACTCTTTTTCCTACTGGCCATGCCACCCATCCCCAGTGGCGCATGGCGGCTGCGCTGGTTCTGGCGCAGCTGCGCGCACAAATGGCGCTGCCCGCCTATGCCGCGGCGCCCACGCTGGGCTTGCTGTACATCACCGACCACTACGCCAATGACGCGCGCGAACTGCTCGACTATCTGGCCAGCGAACTGCCCGAGGTGACCGACTGGAGCGGCACCGTGGGGGTGGGCGTGTCTGCCAACAACGCCGAGTATTTTGATGAGCCAGCCCTGTCGGTGATGCTGCTGGACGTTCCCGCTGACCAATACCGCGTGTTCTCGGGCGTGGCACCGCTGCCGCGCCATCCCGCCAGCGGCTTTGTCGCCCAGACCGCCTTGGTCCACGCCGATGGGCACACGCCCGACCTGGCAGAGTTGCTGCAGGAAATGGCCGACCGCACCGAAACCGGCTACCTGTTTGGTGGCCTCAGTGCCAGCCGCACCGCCAACGTGCAGTTTGCCGTGGGCGGCAACGGCAACATGGCCGGGCAGGGCGCAGCCAGTGGGGTGTTCGACGGCGGCTTGTCGGGCGTGGCCTTTGGGCCCCAGGTGCCGCTGCTGTCGCGCGTCACGCAGGGCTGCCAGCCGGTGGGCCCGCTGCACACCATCACGGCAGCCAATGACAACGTGGTGCTGGAGCTGGACCATGAACCCGCCCTGGATGTGCTGCTTGATACCCTGCAGGTGACGCTGGACGGAGACCCCCAACCCGCCCTGCGCCGCGTGCGGGCCACCTTGGCCGGGCTGGTGGATGCCGGCGCGCAGCCCCTGGGGCGCCAGCGCACGGGCCACTTTGGTACCGACACGCGGGTGCGGCACATCATTGGCCTGGATGGTGCGCGGCGCGGCGTGGCGCTGGCTGAGCATGTGCAGCCCGGTATGCATCTGGCTTTTTGCCAGCGCAACGTGACTGCTGCGCGGGCCGACCTGATGCGCATCTGCGCCGAAATTCGGGAAGAGCTCTCGCCCCAGGACATGGAGCCCGCGCCAGCCGCAGAACGCAGTGCCCAGGCGCAAGGCGCCGCAGCCCCGGCGCCCGGCACAGGTGCCATGACCAGCCCCGCTGGCGCTGCGCAGGGCCGCACCATTCGGGGCGCTATTTACGTGAGCTGCTCGGGGCGGGGTGGGCCGCACTTTGGTGGGCCGAGCGCTGAGCTGCAAATCGTGCGGCACGCCCTGGGCGATGTGCCTTTGGTGGGGTTTTTTGCGGGCGGCGAAATCGCGCACCAGCAGCTGTATGGCTACACCGGTGTGCTCACGGTGTTTACCGATGCGTGAGGCGGCTGGGCCCAGCTAAGAGCGGCTAACAAAACTCAGCGAAGCGGTTCTGGCTAGGCGCTGTGTC
>ERZ795062.3091-NODE-3091-length-10472-cov-6.622252_pt1 | contig 10472 bp, 6 predicted proteins | sample MGYA00375146_ERZ795062 | MGnify/ENA primary metagenome ERZ795062 (study PRJEB30191, sample SAMN05720281) | activated sludge metagenome | isolation source: Anaerobic digester | place: USA | collected 2015-07-16 ...
GTGTTGGTGGCGATGAGCCCGAGGGTGCCGTTTGTTCGCAAGAGCGAGGTCGCACGCAGGAAGAAGTAGGCGACGAGGTCGGCGCTTCCCCGGCGGCCTTCGGCGATGATGTTGACGAACGAATCGCGGACGTTGGTTCCCATCGCCCCGGTCAGTTTTTGCCCACCGAGGAACGGCGGGTTGCCGATGATCGCGTCGAATCCGCCGTTGTCGACGACTACGTCCGGTGCCTCGATCACCCAGTGCAACGGTTGCCAGCGCTCATAGTCCGTGTCAACGGTCGGCGTCAGACCTTGCGCGAGCATCGTGTCGAGGACTTGTGCATTCTCGTCGGCGTCGTTCTTCACGGCAATACGAAGGGTCTCGTATTTGTCGTCGAGCGCCCGACCCGGCTTGCTCCCAACCGCAAGGCCGGCGGCGACGATTCCATCCGCCCACCTGCGGAGCTGGTTGCTCAGTTCCCGCGAACGCCGATGTTGCCGACGCTTGGCCGCCGTCGCCAGCATCGGATCACCTTCCTTGACCGGGCTGGTCAAGTCCTTGCGGAGGGAGGCTACCTCCTTGAGGATGCCGTCGATGTCTACGTCGAACTCCTCGGAGAAGACGAACTTCGGCTTCTTCTTCGGGTCGATGTGGAGGTTGCGTAGCTGCCTGCGGTCGGTGATCCCGAGAAGCGAGTTGCCGACGAAGATCTTGTCGTCGACGAAACTGAACGGCTGGTCGCGATCAAGTGAGACGAGCCAGAGTGACAGCTTGCACATTTCGACGGCCATGTCGTTGATGTCGGCGCCGTAGAGGCACCGCGCCACTACTTCGCGGATGGCCCAAGTCTTGAGCTCAGCGCGATCCTCGCGAGCAGGGTCCTCGGCGACGAGTGCTTCGACAAGCCGATCCGCGAGGTAGCGGCCGGCCGCGACAAGGAATGCACCCGAACCGCAGGCAATGTCAGCGACCTTAAGGCTCCGCAACTCTGACGGTGACCTCAGCTTCCACTCGTCCTGGTTGGCTGTCTGGTGCGGACCGGGAGAATAGCAGAGTGGTTGAAGTGCGTGCAGCACAACATCTTCGGCCAGCGACTTCGGGGTGTAGTGCGCCCCGGAGTTTTTGCGGGACGGGGTCTCTTTGACGACGAGACCACCGTCGAGGATTACGAACGGGCGTTGGCGCAGGTCGAGGCGGATCACGCCGAGCCACGGTTTCACTCGATCCCGGAGGTCGAGGTTGTCACCCACGGCCTGGGTGAGGGCGCTGACGACGTTCGGTTCGACATTGGCGCTTATCGCCTTGGCGATTGCTGGCATGGTTGATGGTTTGCATGACGGCTGGTCTTCGAGCACATAGGTGCGGATGGCTGCGGCCAGCTTCTTCGGGTCGGTGTGTTGGGTCGCCAGCTCTTCGAGCTTGGCGAGTGGAATCTCGGGTTCCTCGCCGAGTTTGCCCTTGAGGCCGACGATAATTTCGTCGGCTACTGTGGCGGTGTACCCGAGCAGGCCCTCGTAGATGTAGCCGATCTGTTCAACATCGATGTCGCGGAAGGAGATTCGTCGGGCTTCGCTCTTGATGTCGGCGACTTGTACCGATCGTAGGACGTGCAGCATGACCCGGTCGGAGACGGTGATCGCCAGGGTTCCGTGATCGTTGATCTCGGTGAGGAACGGGAAGCGGTCCGGGTCGAACAAGGAGCCACCGTAGGCTGGCATCCGAAGGTTCTCGAAAGTCGCCCCCTGGTAGAGGGCCTGGCTGGTGGCGAGGAGCCGGTGCCACGTCAACGATGTGGCGTCGAGTGCTTCTTCGCTTTCCTCGGTTTCGCGGGCCTGGAGGCGCTCCAACTCGCGGGCAATTCCGTAGCCCTGCTCGAACAACTCACCCGACGGCAGTAGTCCACGTTCCTCGGCGAACAAGAGGAACACGGTCCGCATCATCACCGTGACAGCCGCTTCATACGTGTCGTGAGTGCGCGTTGGCAGCGGGTCGGGGAGGCCACGGCGGCGGGCGTCGGACGCAGACTCGGAGAAGGACTGGATCAGCAGCTCGACGGCCCGGCGGACCTGCGCACCAAGGGCTTCGGTGATCTCTTCGGCAGCCGCTACGGATTCCTCGAACAGGACGGGCAGTCGTTCCGACGGATCACCGCCGACAAGGTGCTGCCGCCCGATGAGCGTGAAGAAGGCGTCGCGGGTGCGCGACTCCTCGATCCAGGTGAGGGCGTCGATGATGCCGGACGCGGCGACCGCCCCGTCACGGGCGCAGACCAGACCCCACCAGCGGCCGTCGGTGACAATACCGATCGAGACCTTGCTCTCCCGCAACATGACTTCGACGCGGTCGATCGGGGTGGCGGCCCATAGGTCGCCCGGTGTTTGACGTAGTGAGTCGACGGAGTCGACGACATGCACGATCGCACCGATACCGTCAGCACCGCTCAATGACGCCTGCGCCCGGATCGTCACCGCACGGTTTGGTGATTGAGCCTGCGCGTCGGGCACCTCACCCCACGACAGCGACTCAGCCCACCCTGCCACATCACGCAAGATGGTCTCCACCCACTTGTCGCGCGCGACGCGGTAAGAAACCCGCACCTCGTCGGCGTCAGGGGCTTGATCGAGTTGCTCCCAGGCGCCCTCGAAGTCCTTGCGGGCGTCGACGAGTGCGGTTTTGCGTTCGTCATCGAGGCTGGGCATGCCCTGCGGCCATACCCGCTTCAGCGGCGGGATCGCCAGGAATGGGCCGTCGGTGTCGACGAGTTCGAGCCATGCTCGATGCTGGTCGGTGGCATTGATCTTCTTGCCGCCGCGACTTGCTGTGCGTGCCATCAGCTGACCCACCCTTCTGCATCAGTGCCAGTTAGTGCGAACACGACAGCCGCCGCAGTGGTGTGTGGCTTCACGTCCGCGTAGCGGTCGGTGATGGCGGCGATCTCTCGTGCCTCCTCGTCGTCGAGTTCATCGAAGCGGCGGTTCATGGCGTCGATGTCACGCCGCCACTGACGCTGCTGGTCGGGGTCGGCGAACAGTTGCCCCTGAGCCTCGGCTTCCTCTGCGCGTAGCCGGACCAGGGAGTCACGCAGGTTGGTGCGGAACGCCGCGAAAATCTCCTTGGCACGCTGGACATCTGCGGCCTGGCGCTTCGCCAGCTGCTCGGTGACCAACTGGTGCCGACGGTCTGCTCGGGACTTCATCGACTCTTCGAGACGCAATCGCAGCGGTGCGTCGGGGACATTCCACAGGTCACAGAGTTGTCGGCGAACTTGGTCGTCCGCGAGGGACAGGTGCCCGCGGTCGAGTGCCTTGTCGAGGGCGGCTTCGGCCTTCTCCTCGGCCATCGCCCGGCGACCCTTCACCCGAACCCCCGCCAGGAAAATCTCTTCATGCAGGCGCACGCCGCCACGCCCAACCAGCACCATCCGGGTGACGGCTGCGACGAAGGACTCTTCGAGGTCGTCGACCACCACTGCGGTGACCCGGTTGAGTGGCGAGTCGACACTCCACAGCGCGCGCCGCAATAGCCGCTGAGCCTTCTGGACAATCGGATGCCCAAGGTGGACATAGACAAGATCGGCGCGGCCTTCGGCGGTGGCCGGGTCAAAGGTGATCGGTCGCAGTTCACCGGGTTTGAGTCTCGTGTCAAGACCACGGAGCGCGTCATGCCAACCAGCCGTCAGCGAGGGCACGGTGAAGACTTCCGCATCGGTGTCTTGCGCGAACTTGTCGGTGGGGAGCAACGGCGACTGGTGATTGATGCGCAGAGCGGTATCGACGACGCGTCGTAAATTGGCCGGGTCGAGGTGCATCTCGGTGCGTGACCCGTCGTATCCCTGCTCCAATTGGGTCAGGCGGGCGTTCAGTTCCATACCGCCGGCCAGCGCCGAGTTGATGACCTCGTTGGCGTCGACACCCTTTGGCTTCTTCTTCGTCTGCCTCCGCTTGCCGAAATGGCCCTGGATCTCTTCGCCGACAACCTGATTCGCTGACCCGAGATCGTATTCGACCTGTGCGATCTTGCGGGCGATGCGCTCCATGAAGTTCAGATCGGTGGCGTATGTCGAGGAACCGGCGACCGGCACGAAATGGAAAACTTCCGGTGCCTCGGTCTGACCGTAGCGGTCGATGCGGCCGATGCGTTGTTCCAGGCGGGACGGGTTGAACGGGATGTCGAAATTGACCAGCCGATGGCAGTGGGTTTGCAGGTCGATGCCCTCACCGGCGGCGTCGGTGGCGAGCAGGACACGGACCGGTTCGGTGGCCGGGTCGGTGGTGAACTGCGTACGGATGTACTCGCGGTCCTCGGTAGGAGTGGACCCCTGGATGACAGCCAGCCGATCCTCGGTGTACCCACGCTGATTGAGCACCCGGGTCAGCCAGTCGACGGTGTGGGCGTACTCGGTGAACACCACCACCCGCTCATTCGACCAGTGCTTGCCATCCGGTCGGCAGATGGCGTCGAGATGTTTGATCAGCCGGTCCAGCCGCGAATCGGCCCGGCTCTCGTAGCTCAGGCCCCACTCGATCAGGGCGTCGAGCTGGCCGGGTTCAGCGGCGATCAGCGGGTCCGACCCCTTGGATTCACGCAGTTTCGTCGTCTCGTCCTGCTCCCACAGGCCCTCCTCCTCGTCGGCCTGACCTTCGCCGAAGAGATCGTCGTACTCATCGTCGGACAACCCACGCCCGGCTTTCGACGAGAGGTAATGGCTCAGTGTCATTCCGAACGCGAACGGGCTGGACAGGAAACGCTTCTTCAACAGCATCGTGACGATGTCGCCGCCCGGTTTGGTGCCGTTCAGCTTGGCGCTGGCGGTCACGATCTCATCGAGCAGGGAAAACATCTGCTGCTCGGAGTCGGTCGGTTCGACGCCGAGAGCCTCGACTATGCGTTTCTTGAAGCCTTTTCCGGGCAAGTCTGTTTTGAGCCTGCGGACGGTGACGTCCTTCAACGCGGCGGCGTCGAGACTCGCGCCGCGGGCGAAGCGGTGCGGGTCGATCATTTCCATCAGTGCCGTGAAGGACTCGGGATGGCCGTTATGTGGGGTGGCGCTCAGGAACAAGCGGTGCTCGCAGCGCTCCGCGAGTCGGCGAACGGCGACGGTACGTTGCGTGTCTACCGCATAACCTCGGCCACCGGCGATCACCGACGGACTCGACGGCGCGACGTGGTGAGCCTCATCCACCACGAGGATGTCGAAGGCGTAGCGTTTCCCGATCTTCGGGTTGGTCGCCTGGGAGTAGACATCACGGAGCAACCGCTGCGCACGGACCTGCGGGAGCCATGCCATGCTAACGATGACCCGTGGGAACAGCTGGAACGGATTGGCGTGCAAACCGTGGGTCCGACGCACCTGCGCCATCAACTCAGAGTTGACGATGGTGAACTCCAAACCGAACTTCTCGCGCATCTCGTCCTGCCACTTCAACGCCAGACTCGGCGGACAGACGATGACCGCAGTGCGCGCGCGATGACGCAGCAACAACTCCTGAATCACCAGTCCGCCCTCGATGGTCTTGCCGAGACCGACATCGTCGGCGAGGAGAAGATTCGTGCGCGGAGCCCCGAGGGCACGGCGGAGTGGTTCGAGCTGATACGCCTCGACATTCACGCCCGACCAGAACGGCGCCTGGTAACGGTTGGGGTCGGCGCTGGTCACCGCGCCCCACCGCATCGCATCGATGAAACCGGCCAGCGTGGCTGGCTCATCAAAAGCATCGGCGTGGATCACATCGGGAAGTCCCTGAGCAGGCGTGACGGTGTGTCCGACTTCGAGATCCCACACCACCGAGAGCTGCTCGCCGAGCCGGTCCTCGTCGAGCGACTGCAACTCGACAACATGCGAGAGACCAGGGGCGGACTCATCGGCTGAGCTGCGCGTCAAGCCTTGTGCTTGTACATCGGCAACCGCCCACATCGACCCACGCACCTCGACCACCTGGCCCGGTTCTGGGAGCGTTGGCAGAGCAGACCGGCTGCTCCGGGAATGCCGGTCATCGAGCGTGGTGTTTTCGGCCATCGTCACAGGAATAAACGTATCAATGGGTTCGTACAGACGGGGTTTACGGCGGTCACCGACCAGCGTTGGGTGAGCGTAGCGGGCGGCGATCGGCTGTTGAACCCGAAAATCCGGACCCAACAGGAACATTTCAGGTCAGGCAGGTGGTGCGAAGAACTCGAGCGCGATGTTGTCCGGGTCGCGGAACGAGATGCCGGAACCGTAGCGCGCGTGTTTGATACCGCTGCGCGCGACGCCGAGCTCGTCGAGCCGGGCGACCCAGCCGTCGAGCTGGTCGCGGGTGATGGTGAACGCAATGTGATCGAGGCCGACGCGGCGCTCGTCGAATGTTTCGGCGGCGGGCTGCTCGGTGTGGGTGTGCAGTCCGAATAGCATTCCGCCGTCGAGGGCGAACACATTGTGGTGGAAGGTGCCCGACTCCTCATCCTCGTCGAGAACCGGCTGGGCGTCGAAAAGCTTTGCGTACCAGGCGGTGCTGGCCGCCAGGTCGGAGACCGTGATCGCGATGTGGCCGATGCCGGGGAATGCCGCCATTGTCTCACTCCTTCACCGAGGTGTCCGACCGGACGCTAGTCGGCTGTCGGCCCGGTGGCAGCGAATCGACGCTGTGATGTCCGATCGGACAGGTCGAACGAACCATGCGGCCAGGGCGAAACGGCGATCGCCCACCGCGGCTCGGCGAGGCTTGTTAGCCTCGCCGCATAGCAGTGCCGACGTGGGATGAGCTGATAGACCGCAACCGGACCACGGCATCGAAGGCGATCGGTGCGACGGTGTACTCAGCGGGCAACGTGGGCAACGGCTGGGACGCCGAACGGGTGTGGTTCGCGCCGCCGAACCAGTGGCGGGTCGAGGACGACGACGGTGTCTCCCTGGTGGCCGGACCGCGGTGGACGTACCGCCGGGTGGAGGGGCGTCTGGAACGCAGTGCGGCGCCGTCGACACCGCGGATCGACACCGGAACCGTGAACGCATGGAACCACATGCCCCGCGAGCTGCTGGTATTGTACCGGGACTGGCCCGCGCCTGAACCCGAACCCGAGGTCTCGCGGCATGGGACGTCGCGGCGGCCGGTCGCCGGATTCATGCCCGCCGGTGGCCGCGCCCCGGAACCGACATATCTGCCGCTCGGCCCGGCCGAGCAGGCTGACGTCCGTGGCCGGAATGGGTGGACCGTCCCCTGTGAGAAGACCAGGACAGCGCCCTATCGGCAGAAGGTCACCTGGACTTTCGACGACGAGACCGGCGTCGTCATCGGTTGCAACGTGGGTGCGCAGTTCAGCACCGTCGAGGTCGCCGACCTGGTGGTGACCGACGCGTTCGGCCCGGAGGTGTTCACCTACGACGGTCCGTACATCGACTCCGCCGTCGCCGAACGCGAACGCGAGCAGGAGCGGTCGCGGGAGACGCACTATCGCGACAATCGCGGTGCCGGGAACACCGTCGAACGGTACGTCGGCACCTACGGTGTGCCGCTGATCCGGACCGGTTTCAGCGACGACGACGCGTGGAACACCACCGTCGACACCGTTTACGCACCGATCCACGAGGGGTTCGAGGAGTACGAAGTCGGTCTGGCGCTGATCGACAACCAGACATATACGGGGTGGACCGTCGATAGATTCCTCGACCTGATAGCCGACCGGCCCAGCTATATCGTCATCGCCGACACCATGACCATGGCCCACCCGGAGCATCCGGTGCTGTTCCTGGGCACCGATGCCGCCGATACCGAATCGTCGCACCGCGGCCTCGAATTGCGTGCAGCGGCAGCTTTCGCAGGTGTGGTCGAGGCCAATCTGTCGATCGCGAATGTGTCATGGGAAGAGTTCATCGAGACGGCGGGCCCCGACGGTATCTGCCGCGCTTGAGGCAGGGTCAGCGGGTGAGTGCGGCCAGGACCGCGTCGTGCAGGTGACCGTTGGTGGCCACGGCGCTGCCGCCGCCCGGGCCGGAGGAGCCGTCGAGGGCGGTGAACCGGCCACCGGCCTCACGGACGATGATGTCGAGCGGCGCCAGATCCCACAGCGACACCTCGGGTTCGCAGGCGATGTCGACGGCCCCTTCGGCGACGAGACAGTAGCTGAAGAAGTCTCCGTAGGCGCGCACCCGCCACACCTCGTCGGTGAGCCCGAAGAATTTGTCGCGCAGTCCGCGCTCGGCCCAGCCGGAGATGCTGGAGAACGACAACGACGACGATTCCAGCTGCGTGACGCCCGAGGCGGAGATGGCGTGCGCGGGCTGGTCGTCGAAGGCGACGAACGCCCCCAGACCGGACCCGGCCCACCAGCGTCGGCGCAGCGCGGGGGCCGACACCACGCCCACGACGGGCACGCCGTCGACCAGCAGCGCGATCAGCGTCGCCCATATGGGTACGCCGCGCACGAAGTTCTTGGTGCCGTCGATCGGGTCGATCACCCACTGACGTCCCGACAGCGCCACGTCGCCGCCGAACTCCTCGCCCAGGATCTCGTCGCCCGGCCGTATCGCGGCCAGTCGCTCACGCACCATCGCCTCGCACGCCAGGTCGGCGTCGGAGACCGGGGTGAGGTCGGGCTTGTCATCGACACGCAGGTCGACGGCACCGAACCGGCGCATCGTCAGCACGTCGGCCGATTCGGCCAGTGACAACGTCAGTTCGAGATCATCGGAAATCGAGTACGGGTTCTCAGTGGACACGATGGCCAGCGTAGCGCCGGTAGGCTGGCGACCATGCTTGAGTTCGTCTTCATCATCGTGCTGGTGGCCGTGATCGTCGCGCTGGTGGTGCAGTGGCGGGGCGGGCGCGGCGGGAAGGTCCTGTCGCCGGGCGCCGCGGCCCAGTTCGTCCAGGGCGTGTTCACCGTGACAGGTGTGTCCGAGCGTCCGGTCGGGACCGACAAGAACGGCGAGAGTTACTGCACCATCTCCGGCACCATCTCCGGTCCGCAGACGAATCCGACCGAGGTGTACGGGACGCTGGTCGTCGGCGCGCTCGGCCAGTGGCCGCAGATCGGCACCGACATGCCGGTCATCTACAAACCTGACAAGGCCGAGACCACGTGGCGGTTCGGGACCGCCCAGCCGCCGCCGGAGGCGCCCGGGGTGTGACGGTGGGGCTGTGACGACGGCTCCCGGCCGTGAGGCGGTAGGCTCGATCACTGTGCATCCCGATGTGACCGTTGATCTCGAATCGCTCGACGCGACCCTCACCACCGTCGAGAAGGTCGTCGACCTGGAGGAATTGCGCCGTCGCATCGACGAGCTGGAGATGCAGGCGTCCGATCCCGAACTGTGGAACAACCAGGACCATGCCCAGAAGGTGACCAGCGAGCTGTCGCACGCTCAGTCGGAGTTCCGTAAGGTGAGCGAACTGCGCCAGCGTCTGGAGGACATGCCGGTCCTGTACGAGCTGGCCGAGTCGGAGGAGGGCGAGGACCGCACCGCGGCCCTGGCCGACGCCGACGAGGAGCGCGCCTCGCTACGCGTGGACATCGAGGCGATGGAAGTCAAGACGATGCTGGCCGGCGAGTACGACCAGCGCGACGCCCTGGTGAACATCCGGTCCGGTGCCGGTGGTGTCGACGCCGCCGACTGGGCGCAGATGCTGATGCGGATGTACATCCGGTGGGCCGAAAAACACAACTACGGCGTTGAGGTGTACGACACCTCCTATGCCGAGGAGGCGGGCATCAAGTCGGCGACGTTCGCCGTGAAGTCGCCGTACATGTACGGCACGCTATCGGTGGAGCAGGGCACCCACCGGCTGGTCCGGATCAGCCCGTTCGACAACCAAAGCCGCAGGCAGACGTCCTTTGCCGAGGTGGAGGTGCTGCCGGTGGTGGAGACCACCGACCACATCGACATCGCCGAGACCGACCTGCGGGTGGATGTGTACCGGTCGTCGGGTCCGGGCGGACAGTCGGTCAACACCACCGATTCCGCCGTCCGGCTCACACACATACCCACCGGTATCGTGGTGACCTGTCAGAACGAGAAGAGCCAGCTGCAAAACAAGGCCGCCGCGATGCGCGTGCTGCAGGCCAAGCTGCTCGAACGCAAACGACAGGAGGAGCGTGCCGAACTCGACGCACTCAAGGGCGATGGCGGATCCAGCTGGGGCAATCAGATGCGATCGTATGTGCTGCACCCCTACCAGATGGTCAAGGATCTGCGCACCAACGTCGAGAACAACAATCCGTCGGCCGTCCTCGACGGTGAGATCGACCCGTTCATCGAGGCCGGTATCCGCTGGCGGATGGCGTCGGCCGACGCCTGATCGGTATGTTCGCTGACGCGGGCGCGGCACCGTCGACGACGGTGGCCGCGGCCCAGGTGCCCTTCGAGTCGATGATCGGGGACTGGTACCGGTGGGTGGTCACCGACGGCCTGTCGATCCTGCTGTGGGTTCTCGGCGCGGCCATCGTGATCCGGTTCATACGGTGGCTGGCCGAACGGTACGAGACGCGGATCGAGGCGGACTTCGCCGACAGCG
>ERZ795062.3092-NODE-3092-length-10471-cov-8.990303_pt1 | contig 10471 bp, 11 predicted proteins | sample MGYA00375146_ERZ795062 | MGnify/ENA primary metagenome ERZ795062 (study PRJEB30191, sample SAMN05720281) | activated sludge metagenome | isolation source: Anaerobic digester | place: USA | collected 2015-07-16 ...
TGCCTCGCAGCGTGTGCTGCGGGACTCAGGTGCAGGACACCTCAGCCTGCTCGACGAGTCGCCGCAGGTCGGCCAGGGCCGTATCCAGCGACAGGCTGTAAAAATTCTCCCGGGATACCCGCTCCAGGCTGATCAGCCGGGCCTGCATCAGCACCTTGAGGTGGTGCGAAATGGCCGGGCGCGAGAGCGGCATGCGCTCGGCGATCTGGTTCACGTTGAGGCGTTCGTCCTGCGCCAGCAGCATCACGATGTCCTGGCGGAACTTGTCCCCCAGGGCATTGAAGACCGGTGCGCAGGCCCGAAAACTGGCCAGAACATCGTCCAGCGTCACGACGGGATCCACAGGGGGCAAGCTGTCTTGGCTCATTGGTTTAATCGGTTCGACGTATTGTAGCCAAGAAAACCCGGTCGCAGCCACTTGGGGGCTGCACACCGGGTTATGGGGCATCCGAGGGGCGCCAGAAAAGTCACTTATTGAGAGCAATAAATGACCATTCAACGCTGGCAAGTTGCCATTTTTGTCGTTAATGATGCACTTGGATCACTGCTTGATGTCCACGCCATAGAAATTGTGGCGGCCGAAGGGGCTGAGCTTGAAGTCGACCACTTCCTTGCGCACCGGCTTGAGCTGCACCGCGTGGGCGATGGTGAACCAGGGGGCCTGTTCCTTGAAGATGACCTGGGCCTTTTCGTACAGCTTGGCGCGTTCGGCCTGGCTGGACACGACCTTGGCCTTGAGGATCAGGTCTTCATAGGGCTTGTAGCAGAACTTGGCCACATTGGAGCCGTTGGTCTTGGCCGATTCGCAGCCCAGCAGCGTGTTCAGGAAGTTGTCCGGGTCGCCGTTGTCGCCGGTCCAGCCCAGCATGCCCATCTGGTGCTCGCCGGCCTGCATGCGCTTGCGGTACTCGCCCCATTCGAAGCTCTTGATCTCGGCCTTCACGCCGATTTTGGCCAGGTCGGCCTGCATCAGCTCGGCGATGCGCTTGGCGTTCGGGTTGTACGGGCGCTGCACCGGCATGGCCCACAGGTCGGTGGTGAAGCCGTTGGGGTAGCCGGCCTCGGCCAGCAGTTTCTTGGCGGCGGCGGGATCATAGGGGTCGTCCTTGATCGCGTTGTTGTAGGACCATTGCGTCGGCGGAATCGGGTTCTTGGCCGGCACACCGGTGCTCAGGTACACCGCGTCGACGATGGCCTTCTTGTTGATGGCCATGTTCAGCGCCTTGCGCACGCGCACGTCGTCGAACGGCTTCTTCTGGGTGTTGTAGGCCAGGTAGCCCACGTTCAGGCCGGGCTGCTCCAGCACCTGGATGTTCGGGTCCTTGCGGATGGCCTCCAGGTCGGCCGGGTTCGGGTAGGGCATGACATGGCATTCACCTTTTTGCAGCTTGGCCCAGCGCACCGAGGCATCGGGCGTGATCGAGAAGATCAGGTCGTCGATCTTGGCCTTGCCGCCCCAGAACTCCGGGAAGGCCTTGTAGCGGATGATCGCGTCCTTCTGGTACTGCACCAGCTGGAACGGGCCGGTGCCGATCGGCTCCTGGTCCAGCTTCTCGGGCGTGCCGGCCTTGAGCATGGCGATCGCGTATTCCTTGGACTGGATGCCGGCGTATTCCATCGCCAGGTTCGACAGGAAGGGCGCCTCGGGGCGATTCAGCGTGATCTTGACGGTGTATTCGTCGATCTTGTCGACCGACTTCAGCAGCTTGGGCATGCCCATGTCATTGAAGTACGAATGGTTGGAGCTGGTGACCTTGAAATAGGGGTCGTTCTCCTTCCACTGGCGCTCGAGCGAAAAGATGAAGTCGTCGGCGTTGAAGTCACGCGAGGGCTTGAAGTTCTTGTTCGAGTGCCACTTCACGCCCTTGCGGATGTGGAAGGTGTACTCCAGTCCGTCCTTGGAGATGTCCCATTTCTCGGCCAGGCCGGGCACCACCTTGGTCGTGCCGCGCTCGAAATCGACGATGCGGCCGTAGATCTGGCTGTTGGCGTCGAACGAGGTGCCGGTGGTGTTGATACCGGGGTAGAAGTTCTCGGGGCTGCCTTCGGAGCAGTACACCAGCGTCTTCGCCGAGGCCGGCGCCAGCGCCAGCAGGGCCGGCAGCGCCAGCGCACACAGCGTCAGGCGCGAGGGCACGCGGCGGGACAGGGAACGGGGTTTGAGGGTGCTCATCTTCAGGACTCCTTCTGGTTAATGCCGCAACTCGGCGATCGGGATAAAGGTTTCGGCTTCGTGGCAGGCCACCTGCCGGCCGTCCAGCTCGCGCAGGGCCGGGCGCTCGGCGCGGCAGCGGGCCGTCACGTTCGGGCAGCGGGTGGAAAACACGCAGCCGAGGGGCGGGTTCAGCGGCGAAGGCAGCTCGCCGGTCAGCACGGTGCGTGGCACAGAGGCGCCGTGACCCAGGATACCCGGGGTGGAGGCCAGCAACGCGCGCGTGTAGGGGTGCAGCGGCCGCGTGAAGATGGCCTCTTTCGGCCCCTGCTCCACCGCGTGACCCAGGTACATGACCATCACGTCGTGTGCGATGTAGCGCACCACGCCCAGGTCGTGCGAAATGAACAGGTAGGCCAGCCCCAGCTCCTGTTGCAGATCGCCGAGCAGATTCAGCACCTGCGCCTGGATGGAGACGTCCAACGCCGACACCGGCTCGTCGGCCACGATCAGTGAGGGGCTGAGCATCAGCGCGCGGGCGATCGCAATGCGCTGGCGCTGCCCGCCCGAGAACATGTGCGGGTAGCGGTCGTGGTGCTCGGGCCGCAACCCGACCTTGGCCAGCATGGCCTGGGCCTGATCGGTGCGTTCGGCGGCGCTCAGCGACGTGTTGATTTCCAGCGGTGCCTGCAGGATGGCGCCCACCTTCTTGCGCGGGTTCAGCGAGCCGTAGGGGTTCTGGAACACCAGCTGCACGGCACGGCGCAGCGCGGCGCGCTCGTCACCGCTGGCATGGACCGCATCGACGCCGTTGAGCTGCAAAGTGCCGGACACCGGCGTCTCGATCAGCGACACCATGCGCGCCAGCGTGGACTTGCCGCAACCGGACTCGCCCACCACGGCCAGGGTACGGCCCGGCTGGACCACAAACGACACGCCGCTGACCGCCTGCAGGTGGTCGGGCTGGCGGAACGCGCCCTTGCGGATGGTGTAGACCTGCCGCAGGTCGCGGGCGACCACCACGGGGGGGGGCGTGCTCACTGGATAACCTCCATGCTTCGCATTGCGGTGCGAGCTTGCTTGGGGCGGCCCGGCGCTGCACTCATGCCGCGGCCTCCAGCGGATGGTGGCAGCAGATCTGCCCATGCTGCAAAGCGTGCAGGGCCGGCCGGCTCTGCTGGCAGTCCGCCTGCGCATGGGCACAGCGCGGCGCAAACAGGCAGCCGGCGGGCCGGTCGTACAGGCCGGGCACCATGCCCGGGATGGTGGCCAGGCGGGAACCGCCGTCGCTGCGCTCGGGCAGGGCAGCCATCAGCGCGTCCGTATAAGGGTGGCGGGGTGCCGAGAACAGCGCCTCGGCCCGCTGCTCCTCCATGATCTGGCCGGCATACATCACGGCCACGCGCTGCGCCATCTCGGACACCACGCCCATGTTGTGGGTGATCAGCACCAGCGCCATGTCGCGCTCCTTCTGCAGGTTGCGCAGCAGGTCCAGGATCTGGGCCTGGATCGTGACGTCCAGCGCCGTCGTGGGCTCGTCGGCGATCAGCAGCTTCGGGTTGCAGGCGATGGCCATCGCGATCATCACCCGCTGGTTCATGCCGCCGGACATCTGGTGCGGAAAAATCTTGAGCCGGCTTTCAGGCGCCGGGATGCCGACCTGCTCCAGCAGCTCGATGGAGCGGTGGCGCGCCGCCCTGGCGTCCAGCCCCAGGTGCAGCTTGAGCGTTTCGGCCAGTTGAAAGCCGACCGTGAAGCAGGGGTTCAGGCTGGTGGTCGGGTCCTGGAAGATCATCGCCACGTCCTTGCCGGTCAACCGGCTGCGCTCGCGCGGCGACAGGCGCATCAGGTCATGCCCGGCAAACTCCAGCTTGTCGGCCGTGACACGCCCCGGGAATGACACCAGGCCCATCAGGGCCATCATGGTCACGCTCTTGCCGGAGCCGGATTCGCCGACGATGCCCAGCACCTCGCCGGCTTCCAGCGACAGGCTGACGCCGTCCACGGCATGCATGACCCCGGTTTTGGAGGGAAACTGAACCGACAGGTTCTTGATGTCCAGCAAGGCCATGTCCAGCCTCTCAGCGCTTCAGGCGCGGGTCCAGCGCGTCGCGCAGACCGTCGCCCAGCAGGTTGAATGCCAACACCGTCACCAGAATGGCCAGCCCCGGAAAGGTGACCACCCACCAGGCCCGCAGCACGAACTCCCGCGCGTCGGCCAGCATGGTGCCCCATTCCGGTGACGGCGGCTGTGCGCCCAGGCCCAGAAAGCCCAGCGCCGCGGCGTCCAGGATCGCGGTGGAAATGCCCAGCGAGGCCTGCACGATCAGTGGCGCCATGCAGTTCGGCAGCACCTCGTTGAACATCAGGCGCAGGTTGCTGGCGCCGTTCATGCGGGCCGCGGTGACGTAGTCGCGGGACTTTTCCGAAATGACCGCCGCGCGGGCGATGCGCACGTAGTGGGGCAGCACCACCACCGCCACGGCCAGCATCGCGTTCATCAGGCCAGGCCCCAGGATGGCAACGATCACAATGGCCAGCAGCAGGCTCGGCAGGGTCAGGATGATGTCCATCAGCCGCATGACCGCAATCTCGTACACGCCACCGAAGTAGCCGGCGGTCAGCCCCAGCACCGTGCCCACCAGCACCGACAGCGCCACCACCGCCAGGCCGATGGCCAGCGACAGGCGTGCGCCGTGGATCAGGCGCGAGAGGATGTCGCGGCCGATCGCGTCGGTGCCCAGCAGGTGCGCGCTGGAGCCTCCGGCCTGCCAGGCGGGTGGCTTCAGGAACACGGCGGAGTTGGTCAGGTCCGGCGGGTAGGGCGCGATCAGCGGCGCCAGCGCAGCCATCAGCAACACGGCCACGACGATGACCAGGCCGATCACCGCGCCGCGGTTGGCGGTGAAGTCGTTCCAGAACTCGCGCAGCGGGTGCGGCGGTTCGGCAGCGAGGGGGAGGGTCTGGGTCATCACGGTCAGTGCGCAATGCGCGGGTTGATGATGCCGTAGGTCAGGTCCACCAGCAGGTTGACCAGCATCACGATGCCGCCGAGCAGCAACAGGCCGCCCTGCAGCACGGGGTAGTCGCGCCGGCCGATGGCCTCGATCATCCACTTGCCGACGCCCGGCCAGGAGAAGATGGTCTCGGTCAGGATGGCCCCGGTGAACAGCACGCCCACCTGCAGGCCGATCACCGTCACCACCGGGATCAGCGCATTGCGAAAGGCATGCAGGCCCACCACCCGCAGGTTGGACAGGCCCTTGGCCCGCGCGGTGCGGATGTAGTCCTCGCCCAGCACTTCGAGCATGGCCGAGCGCGTCATGCGGGCGATCACCGCCAGCGGATTGGTGCCCAGCACGATCATCGGCAGGATCAAATGCGAGAGCGCCGAGCGGAACGCCCCCTTGTCGCCGGACAGCAGGGTGTCGATCAGCAGGAAGCCGGTGACCGGCTCCACGAAGTACTGCACCGCGATGCGCCCGGAGACCGGCGTCAGGTCCAGCTGCACCGAGAACAGCAGGATCAGCAGCAGGCCCCACCAGAAGATCGGCATTGAATAGCCGGTCAGCGAAAGGCCCATGACCCCGTGGTCCAGCCAGGAGTTGCGTTTCACCGCCGCCAGGATGCCGGCCGGGATGCCCAGCAGCAGCGCGAACAGGATCGCACTCACGGCCAGTTCGATCGTGGCCGGAAACAGCGAAAGAAATTCGTTCAACACCGGCTCGTGGGTGATGATGGACTGGCCCAGGTCGCCCTTGAGCACCCGGCCGATGTAGATGCCGTACTGCACGATGACGGGGCGGTCCAGGCCGTATTCCTTCAGCAGCTGCGCGTGGCGGGCGGCGTCGATGCCGCGCTCGCCCGCCAGCGTCTCGATCGGATCGCCAGGCACCAGCCGGATCAGGAAGAACGCCACCAGCGTCATGCCGATGAAGGTCGGAATGATCAGGCTCAGGCGGGTGAGCAAAAAACGCAGCATGACGGGCAGGTCGGCAGCAGCAAATCAGGAACAGCAGGAGTGAGATGTTACCCCCGCCCCTGCGGCTTCTGGAAAACCCGCGATGGCCGTGGGGCCCGGCGGCCCTCAGGCGTAGCTCACCCAGTCCGCGTAGTCGGGGTGGTCCAGGTGCGGCAGCGTGTTGTAGGTCAGCAGCATGTGGCGCTTGGGCGTGAAGGCGAATTCGGTGAGCGCGCTGTTGCGGATGCGCATGTTCAGCTCGATGGTCGTTTCCGGGGGCGTGCCCAGGATGTGGCCGACCGCGGTGGCGATCGGGCCGCCGCTGGACACCAGCAGCACGTTGCCGCTGTGTTCGCGCCGCACGTGGTCCAGCGCGGACGTGATGCCGTGCACGAAATCGAGGTAGCTCGGCATGCCCCGCGGGCTGACCACGCCGGCCATCCACTGCGCCAGACCATCGCGCAACAACCGGAAATGGTGGCGGTAGCCCTCGGGCGTGTCGGGCTTCTGCAGGGGCATCGGGTGCACGGCTTCGATGACGGCGTGGCTGTCGTACTCATTGAGGCCCGGCCAGAGCAGGGGCTTCAGGTCGAGGGCGGCGCCCTCGGCGATGCCGTCCCAGGTCTGGGCGTGGCGCCGCAGCGTGCCGGTCAGCACGGCGTCGAAGCTCAGCCCTTTGCTGCGCAGGTATTCGCCGAGCCGCACGCTCTGGCGCCGCCCGAGCGCGCTCAACTGGTCATAGTCATCCGCGCCAAACGAGGCCTGGCCGTGGCGCACAAGGTAGAGGGTTCCCATGGTTGGCATGGTGAACGAAGCGCGCGGACGGTTTTGTCTCCGGCGCGACGGGAGCCGCCGGTCCGATCTTCCCTTGCTTCAATAAACAGAGCGGGTGATGACCGATTGAAGCCGGGAAGCGCTTGTTTTGATCAGGAAATGACCTGTGCGAAGACCGGCGCGTCCACGTTGCCGCCGCACAGCGTGGTGCCGACGACCTGGCCCCTGAGGTGGGCGCGCTCCTGCATCGCCGCGGCAAAGCTGGCGGCGCCCGCGCCTTCGGCCACGTTGTGGGTGTCGGTGAACAGGTCGCGCATGGCCTGGGCGACTTCGGCGTCGCTGACCTGCACGAGGTGGTCCAGGTGCTGCTGCAGCACGGCCAGGGCCTTGGCATCGGCCACGCGCACGGCCATGCCGTCGGCCAGCCGGGTGCTGACCGGGGCTTCCACCACGCGGCCTGCGGCCATCGAATCGGCATAGGTGGTGGCCCCGGTGCTCACCACGCCGACGATGCGCGCGCGGTGGCCCAGCGCCAGCTTCGCAGCGATGGCCGAGCACACGCCCGAGCCCAGGCCGATCGGCACATAGGCCACGTCCAGCTGCGGCACCGCCTGGAAGAATTCCCACCAGTAGGTGCTGACGCCACTGATCAGGGCCGGGTGAAAGCTGGGCACCATGTGGGCGCCGCGTTGCGCGGCCAGCAGCTCGGCGTGCTCGCGGGCGGCCTGGAAGTCGTCGCCCTGCTCGATCAGTGTCACCCCAAGGGCACGCATTGCGGCGTTCTTTTCCACCGAATTGCCGTGCGGCACGACGATGGTGCACGCCACGCCGTGGGCGCGAGCCGCCCAGCCGATGCTCTGGCCGTGGTTGCCGCGCGTGGCGCTGATGACTTCACGCGGCAGGGCGCCGGTTTGCGCCAGCTGGTCGAAATAGGTCAGCCCGCCGCGGATCTTGAACGCGCCCACCGGCGTGTGGTTCTCGTGCTTGACCCAGCAGTCGGTGCCCAGGCGCTCGCTCAGCAACGCCCAACGGTACTGCGGCGTCGCCTGGAACTGGCGGTAGACGACGCGCGCCGAAGTCTCGATCTCGGACAGGGTGGGCAGGTGCATCATGACAAGGGGACCATTGAGTGGAGATCGATCAGGCCGCGGGGTGTTTGCAGGCGGGCGCTCAGGCGCGCCGGTCCGGGCGTGACGGGGGGCTGGTTGAGGCCCAGCCCGTCGCAGGCGGCGCGCAAGGCGGGGGCGTCCGAGTGCCGCAGGCTCAGCGACAACAGGCGTACCCCGCTGTCGGGCATGCTGGCTGCCGGATGCACATCGCCCCACTGGATCAGCGTGGGCAGGCAGCCCTCGAACAGGCGCTGGCCGTCCGGTCGCACGGTGATCTGCCATTGCAGCAGGCCGTTGGGCGTGGCGCGGCTGGCTCGCAACACGGGGCCGCGGTCAATGCCCTGCGCCGCCAGATCGGCCACGGCAGCCTGCACGTCGGGCACGCGGGCCACCCAGTGGATCAGTTGGGGCCCGTCGCGCGCCACCTGGGCGGCCAATGGCGGGTTTTCCATGTCAAACCAGCACGATCCCGGCGTCTTCTGGTCAGTATCAGCTATTGGATTGATAGCGATGATTTCGAGGTAGGCGAGCGGAAACTCGGGCGTGGCGATGCGCAGCAGCCGGTTGTGCGTGCCCATCAGCGGGTGTTCGCCGCCGGGGCCGGGTGTCACCCCCAGCGTGGCCTCGCACCAGGCCACGCCCTCGGGCAGGCTGGCCGCCATAACGACCAGGTGGTCGAGCGCGCCAGCCGGCCGACCGCCGGGATCGGACGGGCCGGCTTGAACCGGAGCGCCTGCGTCGGGGCGGCTCACAGCGTCACCGTGCCATGGATGCAGGTGACCGACTCACCGCCGACCCAGACCTGGCCTGAAGCGTCGCGCTCGATGTGCACCCGCCCGGCGCGGCCCAGGCAGACGCCCTGGTCGGCAAGGTAGCGCTCGGGCAGGTGACCGTCGGCAATCAGCCACTGAGCCAGGCTGGCGTTGAGGCTGCCCGTGACCGGGTCTTCATTCACGCCGACCGGGGCGACGAAGGCGCGCACTTCCAGGTCGGGTTCCGCCAGGGTCTGCGCGTCATGCCCGTCGAAGGCCCTGGCTTCCCGGCTCGAGCGCGATATCAATTGAATAGCATCCTGTGACCGTTTGACGCTGGCAATGCCCACTTTTTGTCCCAAAGTCTTCAGCGCAGCATGGTCCGGCTCCAGCGCCAGCACGGTGTCGGGGCTGTCGAGCAGCAGGCCGAGCCAGACCGGGCCGTTGTCCAGCAACTGGGCGGCCAGGATCTGCGGCGCCTTCAGGCCCAGCGCACCGGCCACCTTGGCCAGCAGGGCCGGGCCGGGGGGGCTGCGCTGCACCGCGGGCGCGGCGAAGGCCAGCCGATGGCCCCTGCGGCGGATGCGCACCAGGCCGACGCCGCATTCCTGCACGATGACTTCCTGACTCTGTGGGACACCCCCCGCTTCGAGCCACGCGTGGCAGGTGCCCAGCGTCGGGTGGCCGGCAAACGGCAGCTCGCCGCCGGGCGTGAAGATGCGCACGCGGTAGTCCGCGCCGCCTGCGCGGCTGGCCTCGGTGGGCGGCAGCACGAAGGTGGTTTCGGACAGGTTGGTCCAGCGCGCGAAGCGCTGCAGGGCCTCGTCGTCCAGGCCGGCGCCGTCCAGCACCACCGCCAGCGGATTGCCGAAGTAAGGGGTGGCCGTGAAAACGTCGATCTGTTTGAAGGCGCGGGCGGGCATGGGGCTTCCTCGGGGTCGTGGGTTCAGCTCAGGGGCAGGTCCAGCACCCCACGGGTGGCGGGACGCGCCTGCACGGCGGCGTACCAGCGCGCCAGGTTCGGCAGCGCCAGGCGCGGCTGCGGCAGGCCCCACCAGCGATGGATTTCGCAGCCGATCGGGATGTCGGCCATGGTGAAGTGCTCGCCGGCCATCCAGGGCCGGGTGGCCAGGTGGGCGTCGAGCAGCGCAAGCAGGGGTTCGGTGGCCGCGCGCGAGCGTTCGATCACCGCCGGGTCGCGCTCGGCCTCGGGGGTTCGGATCCACTGCTTGAAGCCGGGGCTGCCGGCGGGGTTGAGCGTGGTCTGCTGCCAGTCCATCCAGCGCTCGGCGTCGAAGCGCGTGCGCAGGTCGTCGGGGTAGAGCGCGCTTGCGGTCGCCGCAGCGCCGGGCCGCCCCAAGCAAGGCGCGGCCCCCTCGGGGGGCAGCGATGCACACGAAGTGGCGAGCGTGGGGGCACCGTACCTTGCGCAGAGGTAGCGGACGATGGCATTGGACTCCCAAAGCATGAAATCGCCATCTTCCAGCAGGGGCACCAGCGCGTTCGGGTTCTTCGCGAGGTAGTCCGGCGTGTGGTTGTGGCCGTAGGCCAGGCCAGCGTCGATGCGCTCAAACGGTGCGCCGAGTTCCTGCAATGTCCACAGCACCTTGCGCACGTTGATCGAGCTGGTACGGCCCCACAGTCTCAGCATGGCTCAAGTCCGGTAGTCGCGGATGGCCTGCGCCAGCGCGGCCACCCCGGTGTTGATCTGGTCGACGCTGGC
>ERZ795062.3094-NODE-3094-length-10469-cov-5.947090_pt1 | contig 10469 bp, 10 predicted proteins | sample MGYA00375146_ERZ795062 | MGnify/ENA primary metagenome ERZ795062 (study PRJEB30191, sample SAMN05720281) | activated sludge metagenome | isolation source: Anaerobic digester | place: USA | collected 2015-07-16 ...
AAAACTGTCGCTCAAATTCTTTGTTTTCACCCACATACGAGGCAATCATTTTTTTAATTTGACGAGTTTCCAGCAACAGACCTAGGCCGAAGCCATCCACACCGGCGTTGTTGCTGATGCAGGTTAAACCGTTGACACCGCTGTCGCGCAGGGCGGCAATTAAGGCTTCGGGAATGCCGCACAGGCCGAAACCGCCAACAGCAATGGTTTGGCCGCTGGCCACCACGCCTTCTAAAGCGGCAGTGGCGTTGGGATAGAGTTTGTTCATGATTTCTCCTTAAAGGCCTGTCTGAAAACTTTTCAGACAGGCATTCTTATATTATTCCGCATCCGGTTGATTTTCCGGCGCGGCGGTTTGGAAAGCGGGCAAGGCTTCGCATTCGGCAACAATGCGCACGATGGTGGGATACGGGTTTAAATCCACCTGAAAACGGCGGGCGTTATACACCTGCGGCACCAAGCAGCAATCGGCCAGCGTGGGTGTGTCGCCGTGGCAGAAACGGCCGGTCTGCTCGGATTGCAGCAGGGTTTCCAAGGCGGTAAAGCCTTCCTGTATCCAATGGCGGTACCACTCGGTTTTGGCGGTTTCGTCTGCGCCCAATTGTTTTTGCAAATAACCCAACACGCGCAAGTTATTGAGCGGGTGGATGTCGCAGGCAATCAGTTGCGCCATCGCGCGTACTCGGGCGCGCTCGGTAGCGGCAGCGGGCAACAGCGGCTGGGCGGGATAGGCTTCGTCGAGATATTCGATGATGGCGAGAGATTGGGTAAACACCTGCCCGTTATCTTCCAGCGCAGGCACCAATTTTTGCGGATTTTTCGCGCTGTATGCGGGTTGTTTCTGCTCGCCGCCGTTTTTTAGCAGATGCACGCCCACCGTTTCATACGGCAGTTGTTTCAGGTTGAGCGCAATGCGCACGCGGTAAGCGGCGGAACTGCGGTAATAGGAATAGAGTTTCATGACGATATCCGTTCACATCAAAAACTGTAGCAATGTTAGGCATTCATATGGCGGCCGTTCAGTTTCAACTGGCGCCACACTGAGTAAATTTTACGATTCTGCAGGGGGATCTGCCCTGCTAATGGTGAAGCCGGTGAAGCTATAGATCAGCGTTAAAATCAGGCTTAAGTAACAGAAGAAAGCGTAAGGAACATAATCCACTACCGGCACGCCGAGAATACCGGCCAAGAACACGCCGTACACACCCCACGGCACCAAGGGGTTAATCACGGTACCGGCATCCTCAACGGTGCGCGACAGATTGCGCTGATGCAAACCCAAGCGCTCATATACCGGGCGCAAGGTATTACCGGTCAACAGCAGGCTCAGATATTGCTCTCCAATCAGAAAATTGATGCCGAAGGCGGTAGCCGCAGCAGTGAAAGTGGCGCGGCCAACGGTGGTGAGCAGATGGGCAATACCTGAGAGCAAAGCCGGCAACACACCCAAACCTTTCAGCAAACCGCCCAAGCTCAGCGCCAAAATCACGATGGTTTGCGAGAAGAACATGCTTTCCATACCCCCGCGTGTGACCAAGCGCCCTACCGAGCCCAAGTCTACGCCTTCGGTCAGTTTGTAGCCACTGAAGAAATAACCGCCCAATTCTTTAATACCGGGGCTACTGTGGGTGTAGGTCACCACCAGCGCAGTGAGAATGGTGGCCATAATGGTGTAAATCGCATTGATTTTACGCAAAGCCAACACTACCAGCACTGCAAACGGTAGCAAAGCATAACCGTGCACCAAACCGCTTTCCACCAATTGCTGCTGCATCACCGCTACATCTCCCAAATCGGCATGTACCACATCACCGGTGAGCATCCAAAGGAATAATGCCGTCAACAGCCAGGCAGGGATGGTGGTAAACATCATGTTGCGGATGTGGTCGAACAAATCGATGCCCACAATCGACGCAGCAATCGCGGTGGTATCCGACAAGGGTGACATTTTGTCGCCGAACAATGCGCCTGATACCACCGCACCGGCAACAATCGCCGGATTCGCATTAAAAGCTTCTGCCATACCTAAAAAAGCCACACCAACGGTAGCACAGGTGGTAAAACCACTACCCAGCGCAATGCCAATCACAGAACTCAAAATAAAAGCCGAAAGATAAAACATCTGCGGCGAAATCAGATCAAAGCCGTAATACATCAGAGTAGGAATCGCGCCCGACATCATTAGCGCCGACACCAGCAGACCAATAAAGAAAAACAAATAAATGGCGCCAATGCCCGACATCACGCCTTCAGCCATTTTCCCTTCCATCGCCATAAAGCTCTGGCCTTTAAACTTGCCATAACCCAACAGTCCACACAGTACCAACGTAATCGAAATATGCGGCACCCAACCAAAGCCAATCATGGTCACGCCCATCACGGCTATGATTAATAACGAAACGACCACTGCTTCACGCGTACTGATGCCTATCAATGATTCTTTCATGGTTTACTCCTCTGTAAACGGTGTTGACCGGTTCTGCTTCTATTGTTTATTGACCGGTTTTTTATTTAGATTTTTTAGTTACTCCAGGCCGTTTGAAAACGGCATTAACGTCTTACTACTAATAACAAACCGGCACCAATCGGCAGCACCGTCTTCTGAAATGCTGAATCGGCTGACACCAGCGCTTGAAATTCGGCCACTTCCGCAGCATGCGACAACACATTATCGACCACCAACAGGCTGCCGCTTTTCGCTAAGCAACGGCGCAAATGCGGCCAATAGCCGACATAAGCAGGCCGTTCCGCATCCAGCAGAATCAAGTCATACTGCACTTGATTTTCTGCTAGAAACGCCGCCGCATCGGTGCATAAAGCCTCTGCATAATCGGCCAAGCCGGTATGTTTCAGGTGTTGCACAGCCACATCACGGCGAGCAGATTCTATTTCCAAAGTCGTCAGCCTGCCTCCGGTTTGCTCGACAGCATCAGCCAACCATAAGGTGGAATAACCGCCCGAAGTGCCGATTTCCAACAAGCTCTTTGCCTGCTTGGCCAACACCAGCAGCGCCAGCAGCTCGGCCGATTCCGGCTCGATGCTGCGCCAACGCTGCAAACGGTCGCTTTGGCTAGCATCGTAGTCACTGTATTGTGTGTACAGTTCGGCCAAATAGGCCAGCCGTTCGGCATTCATGCTAAAGCTCCTGTTCGGGCGGTTTCAGACAGGCTTAATACTGCGTATTCACCTTATTGATGATGGTCCCGAAGATATTGTTGCCGTCTTTATCCAGCATTTCCACTTCTACCACATCACCGTGATCCATAAACGGGGTTTGTGGTTTGCCGCTTTCGATGGTTTCGTACATACGGACTTCTGCCAAACAGCAATAACCTACACCACCGTTTTCAACCGATGAACCATACAGATTATCTTGTTTGTTGGATACGGTACCCGAACCGATAATCGCACCGGCGCCGACATCACGGGTTTTGGTCACATGCGCTACCAATTGGCCGAAGTTGAAGGTCATGTCTTGACCGGCATTCGGGAAGCCAAACAATTTGTTGTTCAGTTTCACGCGCAGCGGCAGATGCACTTTGCTGTCTTTCCAAGCATCGCCCAACTCATCGGGGGTCACCGCAATCGGGCTGAACGCGCTGGCCGGTTTGCTTTGGAAGAAGCCGAAACCTTTTGCCAATTCGGCAGGAATCAGACCGCGTAGAGAAACGTCGTTCACCAGCATAATCAAGCGGATGGCTTTGGCGGCTTCTTCAGGCGTAGCACCTTGTTGCAAATCGCCGGTAACCACCACCACTTCGGCTTCAAAATCAATGCCCCACTCGGGCTTGGCCAAGATTTCATCGCGCGGGCCGATAAACTTGTCAGAGCCGCCCTGATACATCAGCGGGTCTTCATAAAACGATTCCGGCACTTCGGAATTACGCGCTTTACGCACCAATTCAACGTGGTTCAAATAGGCCGATCCGTCCGCCCATTGATAGGCGCGTGGCAGCGGCGAATGGCATTTCTCGGGGTCGAATGCTTCGCCTTTGGCGGGGTTGGCGTTCAAGTCGTCATAAACCGCTTTCAAGGCAGGTTCGGCAGCATCCCAATCATCCAAGGCAGCTTGCAGGGTGGTGATTTCCGGCTGTACGTAGCGGCTCAGATCACGACTAACAACGATCAAGCGGCCATCGCGTCCTTGTTTTAAGGTGGCTAATTTCATTTTTTATTCCTTTGTTGATTTATGGTTGGTTTCAGACAGGCATTGATGCCTGTCTGAAACCATATAGATGAATCCGGTGTTTTTTGTAGACTGTGGGCTTATTACACTTCCGGCGGCTCGGTACCGTCGTGAATCCAACGAGCATGTTGGGGTGCGCGTTTGGTTTCCGCCCACTCGTTCAACATCTCCCATTTCACATGATCCAGCGCACGATTCATTTTCGGCGTGCTCACTTCACAAGCCAATTCGAGGCGATGGCCGCTGGGATCGAAGAAGTAAATCGAATGGAACAAGGTGTGATTCACCGGGCCGAGTACATCAATACCTTCTGAAATCAGGCGATCTTTAGTTTCCAGCAATTCTTCCATGCTATTTACTTTCAACGCCAAATGCTGCGTCCATACCGGTGTGTTCGGGTCGCGCCCCATTTCCGGTTTGGTCGGCAGTTCGAAAAAGGCCAGAATATTGCCGCCGCCGGCGTTCAAAAAGATGTGCATATAGGGATCAGGTTCGCCGGTGGAAGGTACTTTGTCTTCAGCGATGGCCAACACAAAGTCCATTTTCAAATGCTTTTGACACCACTCCACGGTTTCTTTTGCGTCTTTGCAGCGGTAGGCCACATGATGGATGCCGTTAATTAAACTCATGATACTTCTCCTTATTGCCCTGTTTGCGGGCTTAAACAATCAAGATTGGCCTGCTTTGCCGATGCCCAGCATCTTTTGCAGGAAAAAGAACAGAATAATCACTACTGAAGGCAAGGCCACGAAATGGAACAATTGTTCCGGCGTCAACTTACCGCCCTGCATCAACCAGCCGCCCAGTACCGGGCCGACTACCGAACCGATACGGCCGACACCCAAACTCCAACCCACACCGGTGGTACGGTATTCGGTAGGATAGTAATTGGCCGCCATGGCATTGATGGCCGGTTGGCCGCCAATCACGGCAAAGCCAATCACAAATACCACACCGAAGAACAAGGCCACGGAGCTCACAGTGTTGCCCAAGATAGCGATAAAGATGGCGGCTACAGTAAAGCAAGGAATCAATACTTTATGGAAACCATTTTTATCAATCAGACGACCCATGATAATGGTGCCGAAGGTACCGCCCAATTGCAGCGTCGCGCCCAACATCACCGAAGACTCCAGCGACATACCGGTCAGCTTGGCCAAAGTCGGCATCCAGCTTGAGAGGAAGTAAAGCGCAATCATGTTCATCAAGCTGATCACCCAAATGGTTAGGGTAAACTTATGACGACCATGCTCAAACAACGCCTTCACCGGCATACCACCTTGTCGTTTAGCCACTTGGAATGATTCGGGCAGTTGTTCACCCGGATAAAACTCTGCCAGAGACTGGCGAATTTTCGGATCTTCCGGATTGCGCAAGGCCATATATTGCAAGGATTCGGGCATATATTTCAGCATCACCACCAACAGCACCGCCGGCAGAATACCGCCCACCACAAACACCGAATGCCAACCGAAACGCGGAATCAGAAAAGCTGCAATAAAACCGCCCAGCATCGCGCCCACGGTAAAGCCGCAGGAAATCAGCATCATCACCGAGATACGGCGCTGTTTCGGCGTAATTTCACCGCACAAGGCCATCGCATTGGGCATAATCGCGCCCAAGCCTAAGCCGGTGACAAAACGTAAGGCAATCAACTGCTCGACATTTTGCACAAAAGCCGTGGCAAACATACAGATAGCAAAGAATAAGGTTGACCACAGCAAAATTGGGCGGCGGCCGAATTTATCGGAAAAATAGCTGAATACCAGCGAGCCGACCAGCAAACCGAACAAACCCGAGCCGAATACGGTACCCAGCTCCGATTTTTCAATCTGCCAATCCTGCAAAATCGCCGGCGCCGCATAGCTGACCGACTGGACATCAAAACCGTCCAATACCATCAGAATGCCGCAAATAATCAGAATCATATATTGACGTTTGCCCAGCGGGCGCTCGTCAATCACGTCTGTCAGATATGGTTGGGCCATTATGTTCTCCTCAGAATAATTGAAACCCATTTAGTAGATTGTATGTTTGACTTCGGCGGCTTGTTTTTTAATTGTTTACCGCCGAAATCAGGGGGCTTGTAAGCAGTTCTACGCCATTAACTGACTAGAATCGATTCTGACTTACTCACCACAGTGCTTACACGTCCAACGCGCCGCGACGGATTTGGTCGCGCTCCAACGATTCGAACAAAGCTTTGAAATTGCCCTCGCCAAAACCTTCTCGGTAATCGCCTTTACGCTGGATAAACTCAAAGAATACCGGACCCAGCAGGGTTTCCGAGAAGATTTGTAACAGCAGGCGCGGATGGCCGCCTTCCGTGGTACCGTCGAGCAGAATACCGCGTGTTTGCAACTCGGCTACCGGCTCGCCGTGACCGGGCAGACGCTCGTCCAGCATTTCATAATAAGTGTCTTTCGGCGCAGTCATCAGCGGAATACCGGCGGTGCGCAATTGGTCGATGGTGGTGAGCAAATCGTCGCTCAACAAGGCAATATGTTGGATGCCTTCGCCGCCAAACTCGGTCAAATATTCCTCAATCTGACCGCCGCCCTGCTTGGCTTCTTCGTTCAACGGAATACGAATCAGACCGTCTGGCGCGGTCATTGCGCGGCTGGTGAGGCCGGTGTATTCGCCTTTAATGTCGAAATAACGGATTTCTTTGAAGTTAAACAAACGCTCGTAATAGTTCGCCCAAAAGTCCATGCGACCGCGGTATACGTTGTGAGTGAGGTGATCGACGATTTTCAGGCCGAAACCAAACGGTTTGCGCTCCACATCGGGCAGAAACTCGAAATCAATGTCGTAAATAGATTTGCCGCCTTCAAAGCGGTCAATCAGATAGAGCGGCGCACCGCCGATGCCTTTGATGGCGGGCAGGCGCAACTCCATTACAGAAGTAGGAATTTCAACCGGCTGTGCACCCAATTCCAGCGCACGCTTATAGGCTTGTTGGGCATTGCGTACGCGGAAACCCATGCCGCAGGCGCAAGGGCCGTGTTCGGCGGCAAAATAAGCAGCTTGGCTACGCGGCTCACGGTTGATGATAAAGTTGATGTCGCCTTGGCGGTAAAGCAGCACATCTTTCGAACGGTGTTTCGCCACCAAGGTGAAGCCCATTTTTTCAAACAAAGGCTCCAATAAGCCGGCTTCGGGTGCGGCAAATTCTACAAATTCAAAACCACACAAACCCATCGGGTTTTCAAACAAATCGGTGCTCATCAATATCTCCTAATCTCATTATTTCTCGTTGCAAGGATTGCAAAATGCCTGTCTGAAAGACCGGTTCAGACAGGCATTTAGGCATCGTACGCATTCATGCTTATGCCCGATTATGCAGTCTGAAACCAAGCGGCACTCAGCTTCACTTTATTTTTTAAGGGGCATTTTGTCTCCCCACTCCAAGTGAATGCTTGACAAGCATCTTAATTTACGATTTATTATTAAGACAAACAGTTTTTTACTAATTATTTATCGGAAAAACTAATGAATCTAAGCATACGCCAGTTGCGGGCATTTGCTGCCGTTGCCGAACATGGCAGCTTCAGCCAAGCAGCCATACAGTTGCACCTCACTCAATCGGCACTCAGCGGTTTGATTAAAGAATTAGAAAACCAATTGGCCGTGCGCTTGTTTGACCGCACTACCCGCCAGCTCCATTTAACCGACGCCGGCCACCAATTGTTACCCTATGCTCAACGTATCTTGAATGATCTCCATGCTCTGGCTGCTGAAGCGCAAAACATCCACAGCGGCCAGAGCGGGCAGGTGCGCTTCGCCGTTTCCCAGCAATTGGCCGCCTCGGTGATTCCCGATTTGATTACCCGGTTTCAACAGCTTTACCCCGATATTCGATTACAGCTGGTTGATTGCTCGGTCGAACAAGTCATCGATCAGGTCAACAACGCCGATGTCGATTTCGGTATGGGGCCGGAACGTACCCTGCCCGATGATATTGAATCCAGCTTATTATTTACCCTGCCTTTTTATGTTGCCCTGCCCGCCGGCCATCCGCTCGAGCAACAAAAAACTGTTTCCTGGCAAGATTTACAACAAGAAACCCTGATTACCCTGAATGGCCCGTTTACCGACCGCCTTGCCGATGCTTTACCCGAAATATTGGCTGAACACGTTCGCCATCCGCACTACTCGGTGAATTTCCTTTCTACCGCCATCGGCCTCACCCGCAACCATCTCGGTCTCACCCTCTGCCTGCCCTATGCCGCCGAATTGGTGCGGCGCAACGGCCTCAGTATGCGGAAAATGGTCGACCCGGTAGTGGAGCGTAAGTTTTTTATTTACCGCAGAAAAAATCGCAGCCTCACCGCTTCTGCCGATACTTTCTGCCGTTTTCTCTGTGATGAAACCCCTGATCTGACCCACCCTAACCCATAATGAAAGAAGAGAAACTACCATGAAAAAAGCCGTTATCGTTGCCGCCAAAAGAACCCCGATCGGCAGTTTTTTAGGCAGCTTGAGTAAAGTCAGCGCGCCCCAACTGGGCAGTACCGTTATCCGCGCCTTATTGGATGAAAGTGGCGTGTCCGCCGAAGCCGTTGATGAAATCATTATGGGCAACGTGCTCACCGCCGCCCTCGGCCAAAACCCGGCCCGCCAAGCCGCCATTGGCGCTGGCATTCCGGCGGAAGTGCCTGCCACCACCGTGAACGTGGTCTGCGGTTCCGGCCTTTATGCCTTGCAACTGGCGGCACAAGCGATTGCCTGCGGTGATGCAAACATCGTGATTGCCGGCGGCCAAGAGAATATGTCGCAAGCCCCGCACACCCTCAGCGGCATGCGCAACGGCCAGAAATTCGGCAACCAAACCCTAGTCGACAGCATGGTGACCGACGGCCTCACCGACGCCTACCAGCACTACCACATGGGCATCACCGCCGAAAACGTGGCTGAAAAATTATCCATCAGCCGCGAAGAACAAGACGCCTTCGCGCTGCGCTCGCAACAACGCGCTTCCGCCGCCGACCGAGCCGATAAGTTTGTCGACGAAATCAGCCCAGTGATCATTCCACAGCGCAAAGGCGAACCCATCACCGTAAACCGCGACGAGTACATCCGCCACGATGCCGATGCGGCCTCCATCGCCAAACTCGCGCCGGCCTTCAAAAAAGACGGCAGCGTCACCGCTGCCAATGCCTCCGGCATCAATGATGGCGCCGCCGCCGTTTTGATGATGAGCGAAGACAAAGCCCGCGAACTTGGCCTCACTCCTCTGGCCTCGGTAAAATCCTACGCCGCCGCCGGTATCGCCCCCGAAATCATGGGCTTAGGTCCGGTACCCGCTAGCCAAAAAGCCTTGAGCAAAGCCGGTTGGCAAGTGGCCGATCTCGACATAATCGAAGCCAACGAAGCCTTTGCCTCTCAAGCCATCGGCGTTTGCCGTGAACTCGGCCTACCAGAAGACAAAACCAATGTTAACGGCGGCGCCATCGCCCTTGGCCACCCCATCGGCGCTTCCGGCTGCCGCATTGTGGTCAGCCTGCTGCACGAAATGCAGCGCAGCCAAGCGAAGAAAGGTTTGGCAACCTTGTGCGTAGGCGGTGGTATGGGTTTTGCCATGACCTTTGAACACGAAGCGGATTAAGCGTTTTGCTTTCAGACAGGCATTTTTAAATCTGTAATCCCTGTCTGAAACCAAGCTTGAAATTCATTGCTGTCTTATATTTATTTGGATCATCTCAAGCTCGCAACAAATACAATGCCTGTCTGAAAACGAACGCAGTGAGTTTCTGCGAAGCTAAAACAGGCTTGCGTGTTTCTGCGAAGCTAAAAAGTTTTCAGGCAGGCATTGCAATAGAAAACCCCGAATAGTTTAACTATTCGGGGTTTCGCGTCAGATTAATACCTGATTACTGTACTTTGATTTCTACATCTACACCTGCAGGCAGGTCGAGTTTCATCAGAGCGTCAGTGGTTTTATCAGTCCAGTCCACGATGTCCATCAGGCGCAAGTGGGTGCGGATTTCCAACTGCTCGCGTGAAGTTTTGTTCACGTGCGGAGAACGCAGAATATCGAAACGCTCGATTTTGGTCGGCAGCGGAATCGGGCCTTTAACTACGGCACCGGTGCGCTTGGCAGTTTCAACGATTTCTTGAGCAGAACGATCAATCAGGCTGTAATCATACGCTTTCAGACGGATACGGATTTTTTGGTTTGCCATTTATCAATATCCTTATGATTAAGCGATGATAGAAGCTACTACACCGGCACCTACGGTACGGCCACCTTCGCGAATCGCAAAGCGCAGACCATCTTCCA
>ERZ795062.3096-NODE-3096-length-10467-cov-4.741740_pt1 | contig 10467 bp, 8 predicted proteins | sample MGYA00375146_ERZ795062 | MGnify/ENA primary metagenome ERZ795062 (study PRJEB30191, sample SAMN05720281) | activated sludge metagenome | isolation source: Anaerobic digester | place: USA | collected 2015-07-16 ...
TGGCTCTCCTATTTTTTCAGAAAACCATTTTTACACCATTATATGGACTCAACTATTTGGTGGGCCAGATCAATGATGGAACGGACCAGCGGTTGATGGTTTTTATCGCTGATGTCTGCGACAAAGGACTTATCGATCTTCACTGCATCCAGAGGAAAGATCCTAAGGTAACTTAAGGAGGAATAACCGGTGCCGAAATCATCGAGGAACAGTTTGAAACCTTCATTTTTCAACAGGCGCAGGGTTTCCAAGTTGTTTTCGTAAGATTCCATAACAGCGGTTTCGGTGAGTTCCAAACCGATTTGGCTGGGTAATACCCCATTTTTAACCGTAGCCTGAACGGCTTGTTCGACAAAATCGCCCTGCATCAACTGGCGAGCGGACAGGTTAACGGAAATTATCACACCGTTTATACCTTCCTGAATCAGACGGGCGGCAAAGCGGGCGGATTGTTCCAAGACCCAAAGGCCGATGGGGATAATCAGCCCGTTGGCCTCGGCAAGTCTGATAAAGCGATCGGTAGGAACAAAACCGTATTTTGGGCTTTTCCAGCGGAGTAAAGCTTCAAAACCAACGACTTGACCGGTTACGGGATTAAACTGTGGTTGAAAGACCAAGAAAAATTCCCGGTTTTTTAAAGCCGAGCGGAGACTGTTTTCCATCTCCATTTTCTCCGTGGCCTCATCCTTCATGGCCTGATCAAAGAGGAACCAACGGTTCTTACCGGCTTCTTTTGCCCGGAAAAGGGCGGTGTCGGCATTTTTCAAAAGCTCTTCGAGGGTTTCTCCGTCCTTGGGGAAAAGGGTAATTCCCATACTGAAGGAGATGTGGAAAACCCGATCTTTTATTACAAAGGGAGAGGCAAAAATCTGCATGATTGAGTTGGCGAGGTCCTGGGCTCCTAGACCTCCGTTGACCTTGGGGATAAGCAAGACAAATTCGTCGCCGCCGAAGCGGTACACGTCCACGTTGGGCAGAGTGGTTAGCAGTAATTTACTGATATTTTTCAGAACTATATCACCAAAGGAGTGGCCATAGGCATCGTTAATCAATTTAAAGTTATCAATATCCACATAAAACAGGGCGCCAGAAACTCCTTTGGCGGTCGCCTGCTGAACTACTCTGGCCAATTTTTGGTTGAGGGAGGCCCGGTTGGGCAGGCCGGTAAGATGATCGGTAAAGGCCAACTGTTGAATAAGGAGATCCTGGAATTTGCGCTCTGTTATCTCTGTCAGGGAACCGGCCATCCGTAAATTACCGTTCCGGTCTTTAGTGAGTTTCCCGCGCATTGATAACCAACGGTAATCGCCGTCGGCGGCACGCAGCCGCAGTTCATGCTGGAAGAGGGAAGTTTGGCCGGATAAACAACGATCTAAGGATTCCCGTACTGCTGTGGTGTCCTCAGGATGGGTCAGCCCGATAAACCTTTGCCAAGTGTTCACCGGTTCGCTGCTGTCATAGCCGAAAAGTTCATAGAATTTTGGGGAGATATAGAGGAGATCTTCATCGATGTTCAAGTCCCAAAGGATATCATTGGAGCCTTCCTGCGCCAATTGATACCGTTCTTCACTCTGTACCAGTTTTTCTTGGGTATCTTGGAGTTCCTCGTACCGCCGGCGCAATTCTTCTTCAGAGGCGGCAAGCTCCCGGTATAATTGGGTTAGTTTTTTATTATTGGCCCGGAGCAGTTGTTCGGATTTAACGCGTTCGGAGATGTCAATACCCATGAAGATTAGTTCTTCCGGATCACCGGGAAAACGCTGGGTGGCAATGATGCTCCACAGAAAATGAATCTTCTTACTGTCGTGCCGTAAGATGGGGAATTCCGCCTGGGTAAAGGATTTGGTCTGCATGAGTTGGAGGAGGCGGTCAATATGTGCTTGTTTATTCTTCGGCACCAGATCATGGATCCTGCAATGGCCCACGACATGGTCTTCGGCGATCTCCAGTTTTTTTTCGGCAAATTCGTTGAAGGAAAGGACTTTGCCCCGGTGATCGCAGCCGATAATCACGAGATGCGCCGTTTCAATGGCCTTATTTAAAATTGTTTGGTTTACTGTCAACGTGTTGTGCAGAGCCGATGTCTGCCAAAAAAAGATGGAAGAGAGCAGAAACATGAGGCAAAGCAGGGATATGAACAAAGTTAATACCTGATCAAAATTGCCAAAGACCTCGGAGCGAGGCGCAGCGATAACAAAAGACCATCCGGTATTGGCGATGGGAGCAAAACTTAAAAATTTTATCTGGTTTTGATATTTGTACTCCCCGGCTCCGGTTTGGCCGGCCATCATTTGCTCGATCAAACTGGTTAAAGCTGTATACTGTGGGTTTTTAGCCAAGTCATTTTTTTGATTGTACACTAAAGAGCGATCTTCGTGGGCTAAAATTTTGCCTTCGTGGTCAATAATAAATGAGTTGCCTTTTGCACCGAAGCGAATGTTCTCGGTAATCTCTGATAACTTTTCCAATGAATAGGTGGCGTACAGCACTCCAGTGACTTTTTCTTTATAGACCACGGGTACGGCAAAGACAATAATCATTGTGCCATCCAGGCGGCTAAGCAGCGGTTCTGATACATTGCGCTCTCCGGCCAAGGCCTTAAGGAAGTATGAACGATCACCGATAAACAGGCTATTTCCGTCACTGGTATTAGACTGCCCTGTCCTGTCCGCAAGACTGATGCGCTTTAAATTTGAGAGTTTGAGTTCATTGATGGCTTCAATGATCCGTTTTTTTTCACTCCACGGTTGGGTCGGATCTTTGATCACATCAAGGGAGGAAAGGGATTCCAGGATAATAAATTGCGTATTTAGTTGGTTCTCCACCTGCTTTGCGCCTTGGCGGGCCAGTTCCACCAAGGATGATTGGGCATTGTTAATCAGCAGATTCCGAACAAAGATGTAAATGCTGATTCCAGCAATTAGTCCGACCAGTGCAGCGGCAATGCCATAAAGCAAGAAAGAATCATGTCTTTTTCTGTTTATGGCCATCACCGCCTTCTCGTTCTTTAGTAAATTATAAATAACTCTGAGATCTCTATCGACATTAGGTCCTTGGTTCTTAATATTCATTTAATGTGTAAAACCAAAGCTGTTGGATAAATTGTTACCTCTCCTGAAAGTGTTAATGACTTGAGGGTGGAAAACTTTACTGAAATAAAGCAACAAAGCACAGCAGCCAAAAGCTGCTGTGCTCTGTTTTGGTGGATTTGCTCTGAACCACCCTGCCAGCTTACGTTTTCATTAAAGGCTATCCCTTGGTTGGAGAGAAAATGATCTGTAATATCTGGAAGAATCCTTGATAAGGAGTTGGCCCCCGGGATCTGAAACAGAGATTTTTGTTTTCCTTCACGGCATGTATGGCAGCCCCATGGCGGCAAAGGCCTTTTTCCGGCAAGGGTGCAGCAAACGACTCTCGTCTTGCCCCTTTAAGGGAAATGCCCGGCGAGGTTAAGGGCTGATCACTTAAAGTGGATGCTGCTGGATAATACACCTGGTCGTGAAGGCTGTCGACATAGAATAACCGGTGGTTGCTTTGAGGATCGATTCCCATGGCGTAAATTTCACCCCAGCCGACCAAAGGAATGATGGCAAAGAACAAAAAGAAGGAGATTAAGAAATACTTGTTTTCCAACAAGATCTACCCCCTTTATTTGTTGCAACATTGTTACTAATACAACACATCTAATAATTATCCTTCTGCTTTTGAGAAATTTATTAAAATTATTTATAGCAAAATAATAGGGAGATTTGGTCCTGGCGAAAATACCTCCGGCGACTGCTTTTCATTTGCCCGGAAGATCCTTATAATAGAGTCAATATCATGAATAGGCGGGTGGGCATAAATGACTGGATCCAGAGTCTATTTCACAGACCTGCGCACAAAACCCGGGCTTAACCTCCTGGATAAATTGGAGAGGATGATTAAAGCTGCGGGCATACAAGAGATTGATTTTCAAGGAAAGTTCACCGCAATCAAGCTTCACTTTGGTGAACCGGGAAACCTGGCATATATCCGCCCCAATTATGTGCGCCGGGTGGCCCGGATGCTCCAGGATTTGGGGGCAATTGTGTTTTTAACCGACTCCAATACTCTCTATTGCGGAAGGCGTGCCAATGCCGTGGATCACTTGGAGACGGCCATGGAAAACGGTTTTAATCCCCTGGCCACCGGGTGTCAGGTGATTATTGCCGATGGCTTGAAGGGTACGGACTACAGGGAAATTCCCATTGCCTTAAAGCATTGTAAAACCGCGAAAATTGGTGCGGCAATTGCCGACGCAGACATTATTGTCTCCCTGAACCACTTTAAAGGCCATGAAATGACTGGCTTCGGCGGTGCTTTAAAGAATCTTGGCATGGGCAGCGGATCCCGGGGCGGAAAGCTGGAGATGCATTCGGCTTCCCAGCCGATTATAGTGGCAAAATACTGCGTGGGGTGTGGCCAGTGCGTGGCCAACTGCGCCCAAGGGGCCATTGCCCTGAATGAACGGAAAAAAGCTGTGATTGATTACAAAAAATGTGTTGGTTGCGGCCAGTGTGTGGCGGTTTGTCGCTTTAATGCCGCGCAGGTTAGGTGGGATGAATCGGCGGTTATAGCCTGTGAGAAGATCGCTGAGTATGCCTACGCTGTTGTAAAGGGTAAGCCTCATTTTCACATCAACTTTATCATGAACGTTTCGCCGGAATGTGATTGCTGGAGTGCCAATGATCTGCCCATTGTTCCGGATCTTGGCATGGCCGCCTCCTTTGATCCGGTGGCGTTGGACAGGGCTTGTGCGGATTTGGTAAACGGGGCGCCGGTGTTACCGGGCAGTATCTTAGCGGAAAAAGATGGGGACGAACACCAAGATTATTTTACCCGGGTACACCCACAGACGCATTGGCAGGCCGGTTTGGAGTATGCGGAAAAGATCGGTTTAGGGACACAACAATATGAGCTGGTCAAGATCTAATTTTATTTAACGGCAGGGATGCCGCGGGCGACGTCCCTGCTTTTGCCATTGAATAATATAATGGATCGATGAAGTAAGCAGGCAAAAGGCTTGCCAAAGGAAATTACCTTGTTTGCGGGCTAAAAGGGGAAAAGGGTTTTAGCCCGGGATAACGAATGCTGATCTAACTAATGGTTCCATAATTGTGTTTTGTGGTGTTATAATTCAATATATGGTGATTATTAACGGAAAACTGCCCAATATATTGCACCAAAAGCCAAAAGAGAAAATAGTGGAACTTGCATAGCTTAGAACCTTCGTGAACAGGCAGCAGATTTGCCGGTACGTATTCGGTTACATGACGAGGCATTATGCTGATCCGCGGGGAGGTGCAGGAGATGATCACTACTGTTACGCTCAACCCGGCTATTGACCGCACTTATTTTCTGGACGAATGGCGCTTGAGCCAGGTAAACCGGGTACAACGCAAGAATGTTATGCCCGGGGGTAAGGGGATCAATGCAGCCCAGATTGCACGGGTCTTAGGAGAACAGGTAACTGCTACTGGTTTTTTGGGAGCAGAAGCCGAGCCGTTTTTCCGGCAGAGTCTTTTAGCGGTGGGGGTGATTCCCGATTTTGTTCCTGTTCGGGGTGAGATTCGCCAAAATATCACTTTGATCGGGCCTGGGATTGAACAAACCGCTATCTTGGAGCCGGGACCGGAGATCAGCCATTACGAGTTGGCAGCCTTGGAGGAAAAGGTTACATCTTTGGCCGGACAGAGCTTGATGGTGATCTTGTCCGGAAGCCTCCCGCCGGGCGTACCCGAAGGCATTTATGGCAGGTTGATTCATATGATCCGGGAGGCCGGTTCCGACGCCATCCTGGATACATCTGGCGAGCCCTTGCGGCTTGGCTGCGAAGCGGGACCGATCCTGGTCAAGCCAAAGCTCGCTGAGTTGGAGGAGGCCGTGGGGCAGCCCCTGGAGACGGAGCAGCAATGGATCGATGCTGGCAGAGAGGTTATTAGCTGGGGAGCGGGCATGGTTCTGATTTCCTTGGGAATGGAAGAATCATTGTTGATCACCTCCGGGGAGGTTTTAAGGATCTTTTGCCCCAAAGTTCAACCCGTTAATACCGTAGGTTGTGGCGATGCTTTATTGGCCGGAGTGGCCGTCGGGTTAATCCGGGGAATGGACCTACCCGACTGTGTCCGCTGGGGAATGGCTGCCGCCTGTGTTAACTCCCTGTGTCTTGGGGGCGGTGAATGTGATCCCCGGCAGGTGATGAAAATCTATCCCAATATAAGTGTCGAACGGATTGACGGTCGGCGCAGGAAGATTCGCTAATTTAGCTGTAAACCATTCTTTTGCTTATGTATTCGCCTGGCGGTAAAGGGGAATATTAGGGGTGGATACTAGTGAAAGGGTGGTTTTATTATGGACAGAAGATGGCTTGTTCCTTTATTGTCAATTGTCTTGGTGGGTTCCTTGGTTTGGGGTTATCAACAATACAGGTCAAGAAGCAGCCTGGAGATCAGGACGGAAAACCAGTATAACCGGGCATTTACTGAGCTAACTACGCATGTGGCGGGCTTGGAATCCCAATTGGCCAAATGTAAGGTGGCCAACTCACCGAAGATCTTGACCCGGTTCTTTTCGGATATTTGGCGGGAGGCCCATATGGCCCAGGAGGAGTTGGGGCAACTGCCGATTACATCGGTGGAGATGTCCAGAACGAAAGACTTCCTGGCTCAAGTCGGCGCCTTTACCTATAATATGGCCACCAACCGGGATATCCGCCAGCAAAAGCTCTCGGACAAGGAACGGAAAACCCTGCTTAGCCTGCATAATCAGTGCAAATATATTTCCAATCAGTTGACGGGATTACAGGAAGAAATGCTTGATGGAGAGACAAAATGGCTCCAGGTGGACCGGGACGATGCCCGGGGGCTTGCTACCGCGGTTGGGGATCCGGGACAGGCAACCGGGACCAATAAAGTGACAAAAAGTTTTTATATGTTGGAAGACGGGTTAAAGCGCCTTCCTGAACCGGAGATTGAGGGCAATACCTTAAACTTTACAGAAAAGCCCAGGGGATTGACAGGGGCGGAGATTTCTGTGGAACAAGGGCGGCAGATTTGTCGCCGGATGGTGCCGCAAGGAGAGCGGATGCGGATTAGCTATGACGGACGTACCCGTGGCAATATGGCAACTTATATGTATACCTTAACCCCCAAAAATAACCGGCAGGGGGAGCAACAGACCAAAGTGGCGATTACGGTCAAGGGTGGTCACTTGGCCTGGTTTTTAAAAGAACGGACAGTGACCGGATCGCGTCTGAGTATAAAGGAAATTCACCGGCGTGTCCAAGCGTTCCTTGCTTCCCGCGGTTATCCGGAGATGGTTCCGGTGGCGACGGAGGAGTTTGACGGTGTAGCCACCGTCTCCATGGTGTGCCGCTGTGACGGCTATGTAGTTTACCCGGACATGATCAAAGTCCAATGCGCCAAGGATAACGGGGAAATCTTGGGTGTTGAGGCCATTACCTATCTGACTTTTCACCGACCCAAACGCTCATTTCCGGCGCCGCGGCTGAGTGAAGCCGAGGTATGTAAAGGATTGAGCCCAAATTTGAAGGTGGATGAGATTCGCCAAGCGGTGGTTATGGACGAAGGATTTAAGGAGAAAACCTGCTGGGAGGTGTTGGGGCGGGCAGACGGCGATCGCTACCGGATCTTTCTTTCCGCGGAAACGGGGGAGGAAGAAAAGATCCAAAGAATTGATGAGAATGGTTTGGAGATTGAGTAAAGCGCTGCTTCAAGCGCACTTTTTTTAAAAGTGAAAAGCAAAAAGAGCAAAGTAAAAAGGGTAAAGTGAGAAGGGTAAAGTGAAAAAAACAGTGAAGTATGAAGGGTAAAGAGAAAGGAGAAAAGGGAAAAGAGTAAAAGGGGAGGAAAAAGGGATTTAAGTGGCGAAGGATCTAAAAACACTTTCGTCCACTTTTAAAATATTGCTGATTATAAATTTATACGGAGGAGGAGCCAAGGATGGGTAAGAAAGTTCTACTCTGTGATGATGCACAGGTTATTCGGGTAATGTTAAGCCGGATTTTAGCGGAGGCGGGTTATGAGATCGTTGGGGAGGCTTCCAATGGTACGCAGGCAGTGGCTGCTTATCGACAACTGAAACCGGACTTGGTTTTTATGGATATTACCATGCCAGAGATGAATGGCATTGAGGCTGTTCGTACCATTTGTCAGGAGGATCCGCAGGCGAAGATCATCATCTGCTCTGCCATGGGGCAGAGGACCCATGTGGTAGAGGCGGTGGAAGCGGGTGCAAAAAACTTTATCATTAAACCCTTTGAACCTGCAAAGATTATTGAGGTGGCCAATGCCGTCTCCGGAAGCTGAAAAAATGTAAAGAGTAAAGGGAAGAAAGTAAAGTTAAATATCAAATAATTTGCGATAAAGTACCCCGGATTGGGGTTGTTTTTTTATTGCCTACTTTTGTTGGGAAAGGAGGTAAGCGCCTACGGCGATAAGGGCAATCCCGACCAGATGCATAGTGCGGAAAGGCCGGGGGGAGAGGTCAAGCCAGCCGAAGCGATCCAAGAGAAAAGCCGTGAACAACTGGGCGGCAACAATGGCTGTGGTGGCTTTTCCTGCCCCCAGCCGGGGAAAGCTAAGGGCAACCCCGTAAATGATGAGCACGCCGAGGGAACCGCCCAACCAAGCGTACCAGGGAACTTTACTAAGCTTCGCCAGGCTGAGGCTGTTTAGTTTGGTCAGGAAGAAGGGCAGGATTGTCACCAGCCCCGTTAAGTGTACGGCAAAGGTGGTTTCTGTAAGACCAATGGTTTTGCCCAGTAATCCGTTGAGGCCTCCTTGGATGGCCATTAGTGCACCGGCCAGTCCGGCCGGTAAGATAAAGAACAATTGTTTACGCAAAGTCTTCTCTCCCCAATGATTTTATATCTTAGTTTACCCCTGACCGCTGGGCATATCCCCGACAGTGGCCTTCATAAGATGCCTAGGGGTGAAAGAATGGGCTCCCTAATGGCCACAATGGTCCTGGGGTTTATGGTGGGAATTTTGGGCACCGTCCTTGGTGGCCTTGGTGTGCTCATCTTTCCCCGCCGGGAGACGGGGGAGCAGAGTATTCTGGTGGGGATCTCCGGTGGGATTATGATCGCTGTCGTTCTATGGGATCTGTGGCCGGAGGCCGTAGCCAGCAATTACTATTCGGCGGTCGGCGGTGGTGTGTTTGGTTTGGTTTTTATTCTCCTTGCTGGCCTGGTGGTACGGCGAAGCACCATCTTGCCGCTGAGTAGTCTGGCCCGGACAGGACTGTTGATGGGGATGGGAATCGGTGTGCATAACTTTCCGGAGGGTTTAGCCTTGGGAACGGTTAAAGCTGCAGCGGTCGATTGGCGGCGCTGGCTTGGCTTGGCAGGGTTGATGACCGTCCATAATGTGCCGGAAGGAATGGTTGTGGCGGCAGCTTTGCACCTGGCCCAAGTCTCCCTCCGCCAAGTGATGCTGGCCCTGTTCCTGGTGGAACTGCCGATGGCTTGTGGTGCTCTGTTGGGTGGGTTGTTAGGGGGGGTATCTCACCGGTTTGTTGCTGCATCTCTTGGGTTTGCCTCCGGAGCCATGGTGCTTTTGGTGTTTAAAGAGCTGTTGCCGCTGGGAAGGGATCTTTCCTCGCTGAGAAAGACCTTTTACGGCTTGGGCATCGGGATTCTCATCGGTTTATTCCTGACTCATCTCTTTTAGAAGTAACTAATGGGTCTTAGGTTGTTTCGAAATGAAAAAAGCTGCGGTTCTTGAGCGAACCACAGCTTTTTTTTGGGGGGATTTATAAATGAAATGAACAAAGAAAATATTATTGCCCGTTCTCTGCTTTGTCCTTTTTTTCCTCGAGGATGCCATATTCAATACCGTCCACCAAAGCCTGCCAACTGGCCTCGATGATGTTCTCCGAAACCCCCACCGTTCCCCAGCTTTGGCGCCCGTCGCTGGTTTGGATGAGTACCCGGACTTTTGCCCCTGTGCCGGAGTTTTCCTCCAAGACACGGACTTTAAAGTCGGTCAGGAAGACGTTCTGAATCTTGGGATAAAAGCGGGCAAGGGCTTTGCGAATGGCTGAGTCCAGAGCGTTGACGGGGCCATTGCCCTCGGCGGCGGTGATCTCCGTCACGCCATTGACACTAACTTTGATGGAGGCTTCCGAGTAGGAAGGATTATCTCCCCGCTTCTCCACGATTACCCGGAAGCCTTCCAGGTTAAAGACTTTTTCGTAGAGGTTAAAGGCCTTCTTGATCAACAGATCAAAGGAGGCTTCGGCGGCTTCAAATTGGAAGCCCAAGTGTTCCAGTTCTTTAAGCTGGTTGGTTAGGGCCTTTATCTCCTTTGCATCTTTGGAGACATTGGGTACCAATTGCCGGGCCCGGTTCAGGATGGTACTGCGTCCGGCCTGATCCGACAAGAGGAAGCGGCGGACATTGCCGACGGAAGCCGGTTCGATGTG
>ERZ795062.3101-NODE-3101-length-10447-cov-7.282814_pt1 | contig 10447 bp, 12 predicted proteins | sample MGYA00375146_ERZ795062 | MGnify/ENA primary metagenome ERZ795062 (study PRJEB30191, sample SAMN05720281) | activated sludge metagenome | isolation source: Anaerobic digester | place: USA | collected 2015-07-16 ...
TGAAATTCTCCGATCCCGCGATTCATTCCGTTATTCAGTCAATGGGTGGCTGGCCTCAGTTCGCGCTCATGTCAGTAGCAGAAGAGAAGTGGAAGCAGAAAGAATTTGAAAGACTATATCAAGTCCTAGCAGAGAATCCGCGCCACGGGAAGCATCCCGAGTATCTGCCGGGGGAGCATGAAATTAGGAACGAGGCCATGGGATACGACGTGAAACCGCAGATTGCGCGGATTGGGTTTAGCGAAGGGCTGAAACTAATCGGCAAATAAAAATAGGAGATTACCGGGACAAACGACACGGGACGGGGGCTGTGATGCCGACGCAGCCCCCACTAAAGGGGGACCATGGAAAACGCTGACATTCAAAGCCGATCAACCTTCAAAGAACAAACGAAAATTCGGAGGGTAAAGTGAAATACACCCTGGACAAGCTCGAGCAAACGCTCGTCGCAACCATACTGGCCTTCTGCCTGATCCTGATCTTTTCCATTGCTGGCGCTGTTCACTTCTACACCTTCCGCGCCGATGCACGGGCTCAGATCGCCGAGCTCGAGCGAAAGATCCAGGACCTCGAGGAGGCTCAACGAAACGTCAACGGCTACTTTTCCCGCGAACTCTCCAGGACCCAGGGCGAGCTCTGGACCCTGGAAAAAATAACCCGAGGAGGTAAATCCGATGGACGACAAGAAGGACAAGAACCAGGAGCGCGTATTCATCGACCGCAAGATCGGGGACCGCAACGAGAAGGGAATCGAGGTTATATCGCGCCGGCCAAAATCTCCGGCTCAACATGACAAGGGCGCCGAAGATTAGACCCACAACCCAGGAGGAGGCGGAGGTATGGCAATCATGGCTCAAATTCTTCAAGGATGGGACGCCCTGGCTCAATTCATGGGCGTTTCACGGCGGACCGCGATCGCAATGAAACCCGAACTCGAGGAGGCCGGCGTCCTACTCTACAAGCGGAAAGGACGCGCCAGGCGCCGCGTCGCCTTTTCCTACGACGTCCTCATGCTCGCCTTCATGCGCGCAAAATTCAGCGAACGAAAGGAGACAACCTAAAAATATTTTGCACTCCGCACCAGTAAAAACGCCGTAACTATGCGAAATCATTAGATCGAAAAAATATTTTTTTTCACTCTCCAGATGCACTTCTCTGTTTCACCCCTGCGATGCACGGATACGTTGCACTTTGCAGGGGTGATTTCTTTTTGATATAAAGTACTTAGCATGAACGGGAAAAGGGTCACGAAAGCCGCGATCGACAAGGCTCTCGCGGATCCCGTGACCGATGCTCTCTCAAAGCACGGGATCACGCTCGACGAGCTCGCCCGGCGCCTTCGCCAGGATCTCGACCGGAAGGAAACCAAGATCCTCAAGGTCAAAGGCGCGATCTTCGATTGGGCCGAGTACCTGGAGCGCGAAGCAGCAAAGCTCCGCGGCGAGGATCTCCAGGCGCTGGCCGTCGAGAAGCCTTACCGGGTCCTGGCCTCGAGCTCGGACGAAACGGTTATCGCGATCGACGTCGATGCGATCTCGACCCAGGTCGAGGCCCGGGAGGACGCGCAGAAGCTCCTCGGGCTCTACCGGGAGCGCCTCGAGCTTTCGGGACCGGGCGGAGGCCCGATCCCCTACGACGAAATCCCCGCGGAAGAGCGCGAGCTCCTCCTGGCCGTGACAAGGGACTATGAGCGACGCCTCAACGAGAAAAATGCAAAGCGCGGAAAGGCTGCCAGCAAAAAAGGCCGTAAAACGCGTTAGGATCGATTCAGAGCGCGTAAAGGCCGATGACCCGTGTCCACCACGGGGTAAATCAGAAATGGCCTCCAAACGCGCCAGGATCGTTCCAGAGCGGTTGATGGCCGTTGATGCCTGGTTTTGGACCCAGGCCTCAAGGATCATGCTCCAGAGCGGCCCGTTTGCGCACGAGGCCCACGAGTACCTCGCGGGGCCGCTCCGCGACACGCACCCGCACCAGGTCGCCAAGAAGGGCTCGCAGATGGGATGGACCGAGAAGTCCGTCCTCAAGACCCTTCACGGTATGATTCACCGGCGATATCGCCAGGGCGTCCTCCATTTGTTTCCCACGGCCGACGACGTTACGGATTTCTCAAAGGCCCGGTTCAATACGCTGATCGACTCGAACCCGGAGGCGATCGGCGCCTTTGTCCAGGCCACGGACGCGGCCAATATCAAGCGAATCAACTCTGCCATGCTATACCTCCGGGGGGCCAGGGCGACCCAACGGATCCAGGGCCTCGCCTCTACCTCGAGCAAGCTCAAGTCGATCCCGGTCGATCGGATTGTCGAGGATGAGTACGACGAAATGGACCCGTCGATGGTTGCCCTGGCCACCGAGCGCGTCGCCCACTCGAAGGTCAAGGAGATCGAAAAGCTCTCGACGCCGACGATCCCGGACTATGGAGTGGACGCTGATTATAAAAAATCGGACCAACAAGCCTGGGCGATCCTTTGCCGTTCCTGCAACACGCGGACCATCCTCGAGCTTGAATTTCCCCGATGCCTCTCTCGACGACGTGACGGTTCCGCTTTCCGGTCGTGCGTCCGGTGCGGGGCCGAGATCTTCCCGCGCGACGGTGAATGGATCGCCCAGGCTCCCACCGTGAAGGACCTCCGCGGCTATTGGATCTCCCAACTCAATTCCCTGTACGTCGACCCGACGGTCATCCTCAACGAGTACGAGCGGATCTCGGAGCTCACGCCCGGCGAGCGCCAGGTCTTTTACAACTCGAAGCTCGCGATGGCCTACGTCGACGCGGCCAACCGGATCAAACCCTCGGATCTATGGGCTTGCACGAGCGCGGATCCGATGGACACGCGCCACCCCGGGCCGGCCGCGATGGGCGTCGACGTCGGCTCCTGGCTCCACGTCGTTATCGGCTACAAGCCGGCCCCGGGCGTCGTCAAGGTCTGCTACGCCGGCCGCCACAAGGATTGGAACGAACTGCGCGACCTGGGGATCCGCTTCGCCGTCGATTGCTGCGTGATCGACATGGAGCCGGAGATCCACAAGGCCCGGGAATTCCAGAGAGGCCAGGCCTTCCCGGTGTTCCTGTGCGACTACCAGGTCCATCAACGGGGCGATGCTCGTTGGAACTTGGACGAGCGCCAGGTCGTCATAAACCGGACGGAGATCCTGGACCGCGTCCACACGGCCGCCACGACCTCGGGTCGGTTCATCCTTCCGCGGCGCTCCCAGGAGCTCGAGCAATACGTCCTGGAGATGTGCAACCTGGTCAAGGTCCTGGTCGAGAACAAGGACGGCTCGAAAAACTACGAATACAAGCAGGTCGGCCCGGACCACTACCGGCACGCGACGGCTTACCTTCTGCTCGCCCTGGAGCGCGTTTCCGTCTATCAGCCGGCATTTGTGTTCGGCGGGGAATCCAGGGCGCCGGCCTTCGCGCAGACCGATTACGACCCGTTCGGATACGAGGCGCCTCGCGGCTATGGTGGCCAGGCGATCACCGACTATAACCCATTCGGACGATAGGAGGTCAAGGATCATGGGAAGTGTCGCAAGAACCATTACGAAGCCCTTTGAATGGCTCGGGGACGCGCTCGGCGGGATTATCTCGCCGAAGATGCCGGAGATCCCGGCTGTGACGTATACGCCGCCGGAGACTCCCGCAGAGCCGGCCGGCCCGGGGGCCTCGGCGAGCGAATCGAGCGAGGCCCAGAACGAGCGCCTCCGGGTCCTCGCGGCGAAGGCCCGGAAAAAAACCCGAACCCTGCTTACGGGTGCCCAGGGCATCCAGGAAGCCGCCGGAGCCGTGAAAAAGAAGCTTCTTGGCGAATAACGGAGGGCCGGCCATGCAAAACAGCGGCGAGGATATCGTCCGGAGATTCGAGAAGCTCGACGCCGATCGGGGGACCTACAAGGCCCATATCCAGGAGGTCGCGGAGTACGCGATCCCGGTCAAGGCCACGGTCACGACCCAGGGAACCCTCGGCGCAAAGAGGAGCTCCAGGATCTTCGACGGGACGGCCACGAAGGCCCTCCGGATCTTCGCCAACGGCCTCTATGGCCACATGACGAGCCCGGGGGCGCCCTGGTTCGAGCTCACGACGAAGGACAAGGCCCTGGCCCGGATGCCGGCCGTCAAGGCCTGGCTCCGCGATACCTCGCAGAGGATGCGCGACGCGCTGAGCGCCTCGAATTTCGGGATGGGGATCCACGAGGTGTATACCGATCTCGGGTGGTGCGGCACGGGAAACATCTTCGTCACGGAGGGGACCCGGCGGCCGCTCAACTTCGTGACGTTCAACATCGGCCGCGTCTGCCTGGACGAGAACGCCGAGGGCGTCGTCGACGCGGTCTATCGCCTCGAGCCCTACACGGTCAGGCAGATCATACAGACCTGGGGGAAGAGGGCCTCGAAGAAGATCCAGGATCAGGCCACGAAGAACCCGGATGAAAAGCACGACGTGATCCACGCGGTGTTTCCTCGCCAGGACGTCGAGCTCTTTTACGACAAGCAAAGCAAGCTCCGCCGGCTCAAATGGGGCCGCGAGAATATGCCGATCGCCTCGCTCTACGTCGAGCGGGAATCGAAGAACGTCCTCGAGGTCGGCGGCTACCTCGAGATGCCCTACATGACGCCGCGATGGCTCCGGGACTCCGAGGAGGTCTACGGCCGCTCGCCCGGCATGGACGCCCTGGCCGACGTTAAGATGCTCAACGAAATGAGCAAGACCGATATCAAGGCCATGCAGAAAATCGCGGATCCCCCGCTCCTGGTCCCTGACGAAATGAGGCTCTCGCCGATGCGCCTCACGCCCGGAGGGCTCAACTACTACAAGCCCGGTCCCGGGGAAGGTCCGCGGCCGCTCTACGTCCCGGATCGGATCCAGGTCAATCTCGAGTACGAGAACCAACGGCGCCAGGCGATCAACGATTGCTTTTTCGTCGACCTGTTCACGCTCCTGGCCTCTCGCGACAAGAACATGACGGCAACCGAGGTCCTCGAGCTCGCCGAGGAGAAACTCGCGCTCCTGGGGCCGGCCCTGGGGCGCCTCCAGGTCGAGCTCTACGATCCGCTCCTCTCGCGGGTGTTCTGGATCCTCTACCGCGCCGGCTACCTGGCGCCGGTCCCGGAGGAGCTCCGCGACGAGGGGATCGAGGTCGACTATATCTCGAAGCTCGCCATGGCCATGAGGGCCTTCGAGACGAAGGCTGCCCAGGGGGCTTTGATGTTCACGGGTAGCGTCGTTCAGGCCACGCAGGATCCGAGCGCCTGGGACGTCTACGACATGGACAAGATCACCCGCGGGGTTGCGGAGCGCTACGGGACGCCCCAGGAATGGCTCCGGCCCGAGAGCGAGGTCCGGAAGCTCCGCGAGGAGCGCCAGGCGGCGGCCGAGAAGGCGGCCCAGGAGCAAGGCATGAGGGACCTGGCGGCCGCGGTCCCGGTCGAGAAGAAGGTCGAGGACGGCTCGCTCCTCGATCAGATCATTCAAGGAGGCCAGGCAAGTGCAGGAGCTCAGTAACTACGACGGCCGGACGGCGGCGGACAACCCGGTCCCGGAGATCGGTCGGATCGAGGGCGTGAACCTTTACGAGGATCTCGCGCCGGCCAGGGGAATTCTCCTGGGCGCCCTGGCAAGCGTCGTCCTTTGGGCGCTGATCGCCTGGGCCTGGTGGGGGTGAAGATGGAGATCCGGCGCATATTCACCTGGATCGGGCAATTCCACAAGGACCCGGAGATCCGGCAAAAGCAGATCGCCCAGGCCTACCGGGACGTTTTCTCCGGCGACGCCGGCAAGCTCGTCCTGGACGACCTGGCGAATCAATTTTGTTTCCTCGACCCCACTTATCGCGGGGATCCCCAGGAGGCGCTTTTCCTCGAGGGCAGCAGGAACGTCGTCCTATACATCCTCGGCATGGTCCAGGATGCGGATAATAACATCATCAAGGAGGTCGTAAAGCATGAGTAACGGATCCGGAACTGCCGGGCAATCCGGAAGCGGCGAAGGACAGCAGGGCGCCCAGGGGACGACCCAGGGGGCAACGCAGGGCGCGAACTGGCGGGAGATGATCCCGGCCGAGCTCGCCCAGGACCCGAGCCTCGCGAGCATCAAGGACTTTCCTTCACTCGTGAAGGGCTACATCTCCGCGCAGAGCATGATCGGGGCCGAGAAGATCGCTCTGCCGGCCGGGAAGAACGATACGCCGGAGTATTGGAGCCAGGTTTTCGACAAGCTCGGCCGGCCGAAGGATCCCGACGGCTACCAGGTCAAGCTCCCGGGCGAGGACAAGATCCCGAAGGGGATCCAGGTCAACGAGGAGCGCCTCAAGGGCTTCAAGAAGCTCGCCCACGAGGTCGGGCTTTTGCCCGGGCAGGTCCAGAAGCTCATTGATTGGCACATGGGCGAGGTCCTGCGGGATTACCAGGCATTTTCCGCGAACAGCGAGAAGGCCTACGAGGCCGGCGTTGCGGCCATGCGCGAGCGATTCGGGGCAAAGGCCGATGAGATGGTCGACGTCGCCAACCGCGTCCTGAAAACCTTCGGCGGCTCTCCCGAGGAGATCTCGCTGATCGCCGAGAAATACGGCAACGACCCGCTGATCACGGGGCTCCTGGCGCAGATCGGGGTTTCGATGCGCGAGAGCTCCCTGGTGCGCGGCGAGCGGCCGAGCTTCGATCTCAACGCCAACGACGCGAAGCTCCGCAAGCAGGACATTCTAAGCAACAAGCAAAACCCGCTCAACGAGGCCTACTTCAACAAGCGCCACCCGCGGCACGACGAGGCCGTGAAGGAAGTGATGCGGCTCAACGAAGTTCTCTCGTCGGGCGGCTGATACGCCCCAGGGCGCCCGGGGGCCGAGAACCAGGTTCCTACTTTCCTGGCCGGCCCCGGGCTCCCACCCTCTCCGACATATCCGGGCAATCCTCCTCTCGGGGATCCGGGCCGCGTTGATGGTTGATGCGATCCGGTTTCGGGCAATCGCGAAAGAGAAATCTTGAACGGTTCAACGAGTAAAAACCAACCCCTTTCACAGAGGAGGATCATTCCATGAGCTTTGAAATCACAACCGCAATGGTGCAGCAGTACAACGAGAACGTCGTGCTGTTGCAGCAGCAGAAGCCCTCTCGGCTCCGCGCAGCGGTCCGCGAGGAAAGAGTGCAGGGCGAGTATGGCTTCTTCGATCAGATCGACCAGACCGCCGCGCAGAAGCGGACTCAGCGGCACGCGGACACGCCGCTGATCTCGACGCCCCACGTCCGGCGCAAAGTGGCGCTGGCTCCCTACGATTGGGCGGACCTGATCGACAACTTCGACCGCCCGACTCTCATCACCGACCCGACCTCGAAGTACGCGGTCAACGCGGTCGCCGCGATGAATCGCTCGATTGACGACGAGATCATCGCCGCGGCCCTGGCGACGGCCTACGGCGGCCGGGACGGCACGACGACCTATGCCTTCCCGACCTCGACCCACCAGATCGCCCACGGATCGGAGAGCTTGACCATCGCGAAGCTCCTCTCGGCGAAGGAGATCCTCGACTCCTACGAGAACGATCCGGACGAGCCGCGCTTCCTTGCCTTGAGCGCGAAACAGGTCACGGCGCTGCTCAGCACGACGCAGATCACATCCGCCGACTACAACACGGTCAAGGCCCTGGCCGCCGGCCAGATCGACACGTTCCTGGGGTTCAAATTCATCCGGACCGAGCGGCTCAAGAAGGTTTCGACGACCCGCTCCTGCCTGGCCTGGAGCCAGAACTCGATTCTCCTGGGGATCGGGACGGACATCATCACCCGCGTCTCCGAGCGAGACGACAAGAACTACGCGACCCAGGTCTACGTCGGGATGTTCATCGGCGCGACCCGGATGGACGAGAAGGGCGTCGTCGAGATCCAGGCGACCGAAAGCTAATCAAGCCAACCCCGGGGATCCTCCGGGATCCCCTTCACAGTAACACAGGAGGATTTTCAAGATGGCTAACGGAAGCAACTACGCAAAATACGCCTCTCCGACCATGAGGGATCTCCTCGGGGCCGAGTACGGCGGCAAGGTCCGCGCCTCCTACGACGAATTCACGTTCGCCGGCGATGACGCGGGGACCACGGTCAACATGGGCGTGCTCAAGAAGGGCGAGGTTTTCCTCGGCGCCCTTCTTGTCGCGGCCGCCCTGGGCACAAACTCCACGATTCAGCTTGGGGACAGCGGCGACGACGACCGCTACTTTACCGCCGTTTCCACCGCCTCCGCGGTCGAGGCGGTCAAGGGCGCTCAGACCGGGGTCGGGTACAAGGCAACCGCGGACACGCCCCTGGTCCTCAAGACCGGCGGCGCCGCCGCGACCGGCAAGGTGCAACTCGTCATCTTCAAGGCCGCTTCCAACTAAGCGGCCCCTGGCCTGGGAACTCTAACAGCGAAAGAGGGGAGGGGCCTCGCGCCCCTCCTCCTCGGATCCTCAGAGGAGTGGATCAATGGCAAGCCAGGTCGATATCTGCAACATCGCGCTTACCTCGATCGGACACAAAACGATCGCGAACATCGAGGAGCAGACCGAGGCCGCCCGGAAGTGCAAGGTCTATTACCAACCCGTCGTTGACGAAACGCTCCGGGCCTACAACTGGAATTGCGCGACCGCCAGGGCCTCGCTTGCCCAGGAAACCGATACGCCGGTCTTTGGCTTCGCCTTCCAGTATGCCCTTCCGGCCGATTGCCTCCGGGTCCTTCAACTCGAGCGGCTAGATCTGAAATTCAAGGTCGAGGGCCGCAAGCTCCTGACCAACGAGAGCACGGCGAAGATCCTCTACATCAAGCGGATCGGCGCCGGAGAGATGGACCCGCTCCTGGTCGGCGCCGTCGCGGCACGCCTGGCGGCCGAGCTCGCCTACGCGCTCTCCAACAACCGGAGCCTCGCCGAGCTCATGATGGAGATCTACGAGCGGAAGAAGCTCGAGGCCGGGTGCATCGACGCCCAGGAAGGGACCCCGGACGAGATCGAGGTCGATTCCTGGCTTAACGCGAGGTTGTAGGCATGGCGCGGGTTTCTCCGATCATCACGAGTTTCAACGCCGGCGAGCTCTCTCCGCAACTCTACGGCCGCGTCGACGTCGAGAAGTACGTCGCCGGCTGCCGGAAGATGGAGAACTTCATCCCCCTGGTCCACGGGCCGGCCCGGCGCCGCCCCGGATCCTACTTCGTCGCCGAGGTCAAGGACTCCTCGAAGATGGTCCGGATGATCCCCTTCGAGTTTTCGATCACCCAGGCCTATATCCTCGAGTTTGGCGATCAGTATATCCGCTTTTACAAGGACCAGGGCCAAATCGAGAGCGGCGGATCCCCCTATGAGATCGCGAGCCCTTACCTCGAGGAGCATCTCGCGGGGATCAAATACGCCCAGGACGCGGACACGATGTATCTCGTCCACCCGCTCTATGCGCCGCGGAAGCTCACGCGCACCGGGCATACCTCCTGGACGCTTTCCACGGTCGATTTTAACAACGGCCCCTATCTCGACGAGCAATCCTGGAACATCACCGGCGACGACCTGATCGTCAACGGCTCGATGGAGGTGGACGCGAATTGGGCAAGCGTCGGGACCCCGACGACCAACGCCCGGAGCTCCGAGAAATACAGCGATGGCGGTTATTCCCGGAAATTCATCGTCGATGCGGCCGGCGAGGGGATCAAGAGCGACGCCTTCACGACGACGACGGGAAAGTGTTACCGGGCCACCCTGAAGATCTACACGGCCGCCAAGAGGGCAGTGATCGCGATCCGCAAGGGGGACAATTCCGGATGGGCCAAGCAAGTAACTCTCGTCGGGATCCCGGATTCGGCTTGGAAGGAATACACGATATTTTGGATAGAGCCGGCCGGCGGGACCGGGGCCTATATCGAGATCGACTCGGCCGCGGCTACCTCCGGGACCTGGTACATCGACCAGGTCACGGTATTCGAGATCGACGCGACCCTCTTGTCTTTCTCGGCCAGGAAGGGGACCTCGGTCACGGTCACGGCCTCGGAGGCGATCTTCGAGGCGAGCCATGTAGGGAGCTCTTGGAGGATCCGCCACCCGTTCACTTGTAACGACAATCTAACCGGCTCTGAGGATGAAGGATGGCTCAAGATCACAGGCTACACGAGCTCGACGGTCGTCACCGCCTCAATCGAGAGCGAGCTCAAGGATTGGGCCGAAACACCTTATTTCTCCGAGGGCGCCTTCTCGGCCAAGCGCGGCTACCCCTCGGCAATCGCCCTGCACAAGGAGTGTATGTGGCTCGCCAACACGGTTGACTATCCGCAGACCTTATGGCGATCCCGCGTCGGGTCCTATGAGGATTTTTCTCCCGGGACCGACGCCGACGACGGTTTCTCCTACACGCTCTCCTCCGAGAAGGTCAACGCGATCACCTGGATCGCGCCCGTGACGCACCTGATCGTCGGGACCAACAACGGCGAATGGA
>ERZ795062.3102-NODE-3102-length-10447-cov-5.162048_pt1 | contig 10447 bp, 6 predicted proteins | sample MGYA00375146_ERZ795062 | MGnify/ENA primary metagenome ERZ795062 (study PRJEB30191, sample SAMN05720281) | activated sludge metagenome | isolation source: Anaerobic digester | place: USA | collected 2015-07-16 ...
GCTATTGCCGCAGGCTTGGCGAACGTTCAACAAATCCGCAGCCAAAACGCCGGATTTAAAGAAGGCGGTTATACCGGGTCGATTGGCGTTAATGAAGTTGCGGGCGTCGTGCATGGTCGCGAATACGTCATGGACGCAAACGCAACGGCACGAATTGGCGTCGCGAATCTGCAAGCCTTGCAGGCTGGCGCGGCTGGCGTTCAACGCAACGGCGAACAGGCCGGGGCGGCTAGTGTGGGCAATGCGCCCGCCGCAGCGCCCGCGCCTGTTGTGAATACTTCTTTTAACGCCGTAGTGGTACAATCGAAAGAAGCCGCCTTGGCCGGTTTGAAGTCTTCCGAAGGTCAAGCATTTATTATTGAAACCATCGAACAAAACGGTTCGACGGTCGCGAAAATTGTAGGGGTTAAATAATGGGTTACGCAATCGGAACAGTAACGAAGGGCGGCGGCGATGATTGCCATTATCAATTATTGGCCGCAATTAAAACACTTGCCGAAGCTAACGGATGGACAACGCTTCGTTACGATACGGTTTCGGCAAACCGCGAACTTATTTTGAAATCGCTTGGTCTTTCAGGTGCCGAAGAAATCTATGTAGGTTTCCAAACTTACCAAAGCACGCCCGGCGATTATTACAATTTGCTTTGCGCAACTTTTACCGGATACGTTAGCGGAAATGCTTTCGCAGCGCAGCCGGGTTTTAAAGGTTCGGGATGCCCTGCCCACAATAACGCGATTACTTATTTTATGACAGCGAACGCGCAACGCATCGTCGCTTGTCTTAAAGTAGGTACGCCGGTTTATGAACATTTTTACGTCGGCAAAATGTTTCCGTATGCACGACCGGGCGAATATCCTTCGCCGCTTGTAAATGCAAGCATGTTCAACGGTGCCGAATTGAAGCGTTTTAGCGACGCGACGCAACAATTCCCGTATCCGGGCTATTATTACGACACAACGAATTGTTATCTTAGGCTTCGCGATTTGGCCGGTAACTGGTACAAGGTTTGGTCGTATCCTTTCACGAATCGAAATTCAACTTCTAACGCACTTGCCGGGCCGCAAACGTCAAATTGCATGGTTCCTGCCGATGTTTATTACCAGTTGGAACCGATTATTTTAGGCCAACAAGACACAACTTCGAACCCTTCGAATATTTGGGGCGAACTTGACGGCGTTTATTACTGCTCGGGTTTTAACAACGCCGTCGAAAACGTCGTTCAAATGGGCGGAAGTTCGACAATTGACCAAACAGGCATGACGGTAAAACAAGCCGTTGATGCAATCCGGGCGGTTAGCGGTCGCGCCTTTGTAATGGCGCAAAACGTTAATCGTACAACTTGGCGCGATTTCGTCGCTATTGAAATGAGTTAATAACATGGCATACATTACCGGAACCGCCGCGTCTTTCTCTGACCTTCAAACGGCAATACAAAACGCTTGCGTTGCAAACGGATGGACGCTTTCGAGCGGTATTCTTTCGAAGAACGGTTGTTTCTTCAAGTTTTCCAATGCTTCAAATTATCTTCGTCTTGACGGCGGAACGGGGCAAAGCGGTTCGACGCTTAACGGTTCGCCTTCTTACGGCGTTATGATGGGAAGTATAACGGGCTATACAATTTCGTTTCCCGTTACGTATGAAATTCATATTTTCGCAAATCCTGACGAAGTTTATTGCGTCATTAACTACAATTCGGATTTTTACCAACAACTTTCGTTCGGTAAATCCGATATTCCCGGCATTGGCGGTACTGGCGCTTGGCTTACAGGTTCGTTTAGAAGCGATGTTTCCCTAACAACTGCAAGCAGCCGACTTGTTTATTTTGGTGCAAATATATCATCTTGCGGTGTTCAGCCGTACAACTGTCTTGGCATTGGTTTATTTTCTACATTCGGATTCGGGTATTCGCACCCTTCTTCGTTCATTCATCAAGGCTTGGATGCAGTAGGATGGTTAAGCGAATCTGATTATCTGCCGGGCCAAGGTTGTTACGGCATTGCTTACGCCGCAGGTATTCTTACAGCAATGCCGAATCTTTCGAACAACGCAAACGTTCTTATTCCAGTAAAAGCGATTGCATATCGCAATAGTAACGGAATAACAATTGTTCTTAATTTGCGCAATGCCCGTTATATGCGAATCGACAACGTTGTTCCGGGCGAAATTATTACGTTCGGCGCGGAACAGTGGAAATGCTACCCGTTTTATCGTAAAGATTCGACGGTTCGCGATGGCGTAACTTATTCAACGGGCGCGCAGCATTCGGGAACTTGGGGTTACGCAATCAAATATACCGGAAGCTAAAACATGGCCGGAAGACTTGCAGGAATTTTAGAAGCGGGTTTTAAAGGCGGCGAAATTAACCCGTACATTTCGGCAGATTTGAACGAAAATACGCCCGCAACGTTTGCGCCTTTGCAATATAAAACCTTGACTTCGGGTTTCAGTATGCAAGGCGGTCGTTCCGCCTATCGAATCGCGCCGTCGAATCGTTGGCCTATTGTGGGCAACGTTCAACAATCGTTCTTCCAAGACTATTATTTTCGCGTTCATGTTTCGCCGCTTAAACTGGATTTGCAAACCGTAGCGTCGTCGCAAACACGCCAATTTAAAGTTTGGAACGCATGGCCTGAAACTACGGCGCAGCTTTCCGACATTTTGGTTTCGAATCCGGTTGGCATTGAAATTTCAGGCCAAGCAACGCCGTATGCTATGCCGCCGCTTCAAGAATTAACTTACGATATTACCGTAGGGACAAGCGGCCCGCCGAATATTAACGTCGAAGTTCAATTTGATTTTTCTAACGTTACTGACCCGTTGCCGATTCTAATTACTGGAACGCGCGCTGTTAAATTTGACATTGTGCCAGAAGTTCCGGTTAATGAAACTTGGGAATGGTTGTCGGATTTAATGATTGCAACCGATGGAACCGAACAGCGTATAGCACTTCGGGGCGAAATGCCGCGCGTCGAATTGAATTTGAAAGTTAAATTCGATTCTAGCGAATCAATCCGTCGCTTTTATTCGGATTTGGCTTCGTCTGTCGGGCGGCTTTGGATTCCTGAATTTCAATATGCGACGCGAACGACCGCAGCAAGTGCAAGCGGAAGCCTTCAAGTTTATTTCGACGGAACGCAAACGGATATTCGCGCGGGCGATTACGTCTTAATTCAAACGCCAGTTACCGCAATTCTTGTCGAAGTTAAGACGCTTAACGCAAGCGGCGGTCTTGTAAGTTCGCCACTTGTTGCCGATATTCCGGCAAATTCTTTAATCATGCCGGGTTCGCCCGCACTTATTGACAACCAAACTTCAATCGACCGTTACGCCGTAAATCAGGCCGCAGAAACGACGCTTATTTGCAAGATGATTCGGCAACGTTCGGCGCTTACCCGTACAGGTTCCGCCGTAACGCTTCCGACTTTCCTTGGTTCGCCTGTCGTAGATAAAAGGCCGCTTGCCGACGAATTGGTTAAAGACGAAGTTTCGACCGGCCAAGTTTCAATCGACAATCAAACCGGATTGCCGGATATTATTTCGCGTTGGGATTATAGCCGCATCGGCGGGCCGCGAACTTTTAAAGTAAATCGCATCAAAGCGCCCGACGAAATGGACTATTGGAAAACCGTATTCGCATATTGCCGGGGCCAAGCGCGCAAATTCTGGATGCCCACATATCGCGATGATATGAAATTGGCCGTCGCGCCTTCCGATGCAACGACGACATACACAATCGAAGGCACGCAATACGCCGAAAAGATTTGGCCTATTATCACGCATCGTTATATCGAAATTGAAACGGCTTCGGGTATTCATCGAACACAAATAACCGGCGCAAGCGTAACGGGTTCGAATACAATTATTCTTTTAACGACGCCGCTTCCAACTGGCGCAGGCTGGCGCAGCGTTTCGCGCATTTCGTATTTGTTACCTGTTCGATTGAACGATGATAAGGTAGAATGGAAGCATTACGGGCTTGAAAGTCTGTTGAATCTTTCCATTAGAACGGCGGAACCTTAATATGTCAGATTACGACGACAAAGAAATAAGCATAAGCGACAGCGCGCCTTTTGAACTGTTCGAATTCGTCGGAACGTATCGTAATTATTTTATGACTTCCGACAATTTGGCGCATACGTTTAGCGGTTCGGTTTATAACCCTGTTCCGGGTTTGAAGCGCGGCGGTTTGAAAGTTGGAACACATGAAGATGATAGCGTAGATATTACGATAGACGTTCCCATTAACGAACAAATCGTTAAAGACTATGCCTTTCAAACTACGCCGCCCGCTTTGGCTTTGACGATTTACCGTTTGCAGCGCGACGCCGTTTCTTTTGTTCCATACTGGAAAGGGCCGATTGCGTCAATTACTGTAAATGACGAATTCGCAACGTTCCGCATTCCTTCTAAGTTCGGTTCGATTCTGCAAGGTAATATCCCGAACGTGTATGTTCAACCGCCTTGCAATAACGTTTTGTTCGACGAACTTTGCAAAGTTTCCCGCGTTGCTAATTCACTGGATACGCAAGTTTCTTCGATAGAAGGTCGCGTTATTGGCATTCCTTCCATTGGCGGTTTTCCTAACGGTTGGTTTATCGGCGGCGAAGTTGCCATTCCGGCGCGCAATGAACGTCGAATGATTGTCAATCAATCGGGAACAGTTTTAACCGTCAATTATGAATTTAGCCGAATTGCGGTTGGTACTTCGATTCAGGTTACGGCAGGTTGCGACCATTCTTATTCAGGCGCGAACGGTTGCCCCAAATTCGCCAATCAACGCAACTTCGGCGGTTGCCCGTTTGTTCCGGGTGAATCGAATAACGTATTCGTTACAGGGGTTAAATAAATGTGGTATTTAGTCGTTTTTATCGTCGCCCTTCTTTTGGTTGCGGCGCTTACCCCAAAGCCTAACATTGAAAACGCCCGCGCGGCGAAGCTTGGCGATTTCCAGTTTCCACGGTCGAAGCATGGCGACCCTATGCCCCTAGTGTGGGGAACGGTGCGCCAGAAATCGCCGATAACGGCTTGGTACGGCGATTTTCGCCCGGTTGCGATTACTGAAAAGGTTAAAACCGGCCTATTCAGTTCGAAGCGCGTTACGGTCGGATATAAAAATTACATGGGCATTGATTGTATTTTGTGCCTTGGCCCCGGCGTCAAACTTCGTAAGATTTGGGCAGATACTTACGAAATTTGGTCGGGCAATATTTCTTCCGGCGACGTTTCGATTAACCTTCCGAATTTGTTTGGCGGCGAAAAAGAAGGCGGCGGGCTTAAAGGAACAATGACGTTTTACGATGGCCGTTTTGACCCGCCGCAAGATTCTTATTTGGTTTCGAAGATTGGCGCGAATGTTCCGGCCTATAACGGCTTTGCGCGTGCGGTATTCAAAGCCTTTTATATCGGCACTAGCACAACGCCGAAAGCGTTTAGCTTCGAACTGTCGCGTCTTACGTCTGGCCTTCACGCGACTTATTCGCTTATGCCGAACGGTTACGACGTTAATCCGATGGAAATTATTTACGACGCCTTTACGCAAAAATGGGGCCGATTCGGAAACCTTCCTTCGGAACTTGATTTACCTTCGTTTATTGCTTGTGCCCAAACTCTTTATAACGAAGGTTTGGGAATGTCGCTTATTGTTCAATCGGCGATTACTGGCAAAGACGTTTTAGAAGAAGTTATGCGCGTTGCCGACGGCGTTTTGTATCAAGACCCTGCGACTTCGAAAATCGTTGCGAAGCTGATTCGCCAAGATTACACGATAGGCGATTTGCCTATTTTCGACGAATCCGGTATTTCGACGTTGAAGAACTTTCAAAAGACGACTTGGGAAAATACCTTTAACCAATGTCGCGTTACGTTCAAAGACCGTTCGAATAACTACGATGACAGCGTAGCAATTACGCAAGACTTCGCGAATATCAATTTTCAAAACCGCGTTAAATCGACCGAAATTAACGTTCCGGGTTGCGCTGTTGCGTCGGTTGCTTCCGTATTGGCTTCGCGGCAATTGTCGTTGCTTAACGTTCCGCTTTATAAGTGCGATATTGTCGTTAATCGCAAGGCACAAAATCTGCGCCCCGGAAGCGTATTCGTTTTGAACTGGAAGCCGTTTAATATTTCGAATATGGTTATGCGCGTTACGAAAATTGATTTCGGCGAATTGACTTCTAACGAAATCAAGATTTCTTGCGTTCAAGACCGCTTTTCGTCTTCGACGGTTACGTTTGCCCCGCCCGAAGGTTCAGGATGGACGCCCACAAATACCGCAGCGCAAAACGTCGTTACGCGGCTTCTTTTCACGCCGCCCGCTTTCCTGTCTTCCAACGATAGCAACGAAACGACGGCGACATTTGACAGCGCCGGGCGGTTGTACTGCGCAGCCGTTGCGCCGGGCAATGCGTCTATTTCTTACGACGGCATGTTTAGTCTTGACAACTTCGCAACCGACCCGACTTTGGCGCTAAATGATGCGTCTTACAACGGCGGCGGCTTGCTGTTGAACGCTTACGCTTCAACCGTTGCCGCAACCGACCGTTACGACACAAGTTCGACGTTTGTTGTTACAGGCGTCGCGCAATCGGCTATCGAAAAGCTTATGCAATATACGACCCTTGACCAAGCGCGCGACGGGTCGGCTTTCTTGATGGTCAATAACGAACTGTTCGTTTATGTGGGCTTCGTCGATAACGGAAACGGGCAAGTTACGTTCCCGAAACTGTATCGCGGCGTTTTGGATACGGTGCCGGGCAATCATGCGGCGAACGACCGCGTTTGGTTCATTAGTTCCGCCGACGGTTTGATTCCTAACCTTCTTTCGGTTGGAACGACGGGTTACGTTAAATTGCTTGACCAAACGACAAGCGCAACGCTTCCGATTGGTTCGGCTACGGCCTTTTCGGCATCGGTAACGAACCGGGCGGGCCTGCCCTTGCCGCCGCAGTATCTAACCCTTGCAGGAAGCCGCACGCCAGCCCCGCAGACGGGCGCAACGTCGATTGCCGTAGAATGGAAGAACCGCAGCCGCGCGGATACCGCCTTGCGCGTCTATGGCGACACAACAGACAACCGGGAAAGCGGAACGCAAACCCGGATTCGCTGGCGCGTCGGGGCTGGCGGTTATACGACAGTTACGACGACCGGCAACAATACGACGCTTAACGTTACCGGCCTTATTGGTACGCTGGAAGTTATCGTAGATTCGCAAATTATTTCGAATAGCAAGTATTCGACTTATTCCGAATCGCTTACGATGACGCTTAACTAAAAGAAAAGCGACGCCGTTTCGGCTTTACGAATTCCGCCGCAATCGTAAAGCATATCGACGGCTTCGTTAATGTACCATTCGTAATTAACATCGTCGGGAAATTCGGTCGGCAAATCCATTAAAGGGCGTGCGCCGTCTGTCTTCCCGACTTTGTTTCCGCTTCCGACGTATGAAATATGGCCGGTTTCGCCTTTCGGATAATACCAACGAACGACCTTGCCAAGATAAACGCCGTTCTTTTCGCCGCCGCCTTTGACGTTCTTAACTGATACGAAGCGGCGAATGTCTTTGCATTCCCGAATCGTTTTTTCGACAGGCGTTCCGTTCTTCAAATAAGAAATTACAGCGTCGGAACATACCAAAGCTTCGGGGTTCTTCGACAAAATCGAATTAAGGGCCGAACCGCGTTCGCAATATGCGCCTTTGGTTTTGACGCCCAAGCGTTCATCAGGAAAGCGCGCTTCTTCGTCGCCGCCGTCTGTCTTGATTGCGACATAGGAATTAACGTCGCGACTATAAACGGCAGAATACCGCGTTTCTTCGGTCTTGAAGTTGGTTCGCTTTTCCCATTCGGCAATAATCGTCCTTACTTCGTTATGGCGGTCTTTGTGATACTTCGAAACGATGCCGTCGGTATTGCCTGAAATAACCGAAATACCGGCTTCTTCCAGCATTTCAATAAGCATAAGCAAAACAAGTTGCCCGGTAATCGTAACTTGCAACATAAGTTGCGGCGCGTAAAGCGTTGAATATTTGTTGCCAAGCTTGCCGAAGCTTCCGTTAATCGTAATCTTCAAACTGTCGGCAATTGTCTTCCAATGCTTCGCCCCGGCTTTGTCGCCCGCTTTCTTCGCCTTGGCGGCTTCGCCTTTGGCATGAATGCGCGTTTCGACAATTGAGTTATAAACCTGCAAGAAAGCTTCGCCAAGGTGCGACGGGAACAGCCTTTGATTAAGGATGATTCGCGGGTAAAACGATTCTACGTCGTTATCCGCCAAAATGATTTCGTCGGTTGCTTTGTGCGCTATTTTCTTTTCTGTTGAATGCAAACCGCCCATGCCAAGCTTATAAACGCTTGACCCGATTTTTACTTTAAGTTTGTCGATTTCATCCGGCATAATGGGCGAACCTAAGCCGTCAAGATAAAAGCGCGCACCTTTGACGACTTCGAACATGTCGCGCAATTGCTGCGAACGATACGAAATGAAATCCGGGGCGTTGTATTGCAAAACTAAATCAGCGGATAATGTGGGCTTGCGCGGGTAATAGCCTAAAACCTTTTGCAATTCGCTGTTAATAACAGCTTCGGCAATTTGTGCATCCGAACGGCTGCGAAGGTCTAAACCGTATTCTTCCGACATTTCCATGCGCAATTTTAGTTCGGGCGCAAGTTCGTTAAAAAGAAGTTCGGTATTCGCTAAGTCGTTGCAGCAATAAGGGCGAACAATTGCGGCATCTTCCGCCGTTAAAATATGGTCGGGCGGAAACGGCAAATCTTGCATTCGTTCGGCGTGCAAGCGGCCCGAATACAGTTTAAGCGACGCCGGGTTGGCTGATACGCCGCCATTTACCGGGCATACGTTGAATATGTCAATATGGTTATATTTGCCGATTTGAATTCGATATTTCTTTTCAATATCAAACGGCGTAACTTTCTTCGTTCCGTAATTGATGCCGCTTTTAATGATGAAATCCGAAGCTTCTTTAAGTTCGTTGCAGCTAAGACCCTTCGCCGCAAGTTCGACCATTGGAATATCGTAACTTGCCGAATTGAAGCCCACAAGGCAAAACCGCCAAAGCATCCAACGCAACTTCATTTCGGGAAAGTCGTAATCGGGCGAACGTTCAAACGCGACGAACTTTCCATTCGCCAGACATTTAAAGGCGACGTAAAAGAAGTTTCGGTAACATTCAACGTCGAAAACGAAGACGCTTCCGGCTGGCACGGCCAATAATTCTTCGTCTGTCATAAATTCAACAGGCCGAAGCAACATACGAACAGCCGAAGCGATTTTATCAATCTTGCGGCTTGCTTTGGCTACGATAAAGCCGTTAGCGTCTAACATATTCGAACCTTCTTAAAATGGCGGAAAATTATCGTCTTCTTCGCTTCCTTCGGCATTGTACGGCGTCGCGCTGTTGCGGTCAATACCCATAAGAACGCCGCGCACGTTTTCACCAAAGAAAAACGCTTTGTTCGAAGCTTCGTCGAAATGAACGTTCTTAAATGACGGTTCAACCATAAGAAGGTATTTTGCATTAAAACCCATGCCTTCCGGCAAACCTTCGATTTTGTAAGTCGAAGCTTCGGTTTCCTGTTCGTTCGAAGCCAATACGCCATTTTCGAAATAAACAATCCCGCTTCGGCTGAATGATTCAATCGAACGAACGGCCTTGTAAAATTCTTCGGGAACCGGCCAAGGGTTCAAGCCTTCGCAATTGAAAAGCGGTTGATAATTCGGGAACTGTTCGGCGAAAAGTTGCGTTTTAATAAACGAATCGTCTTCAAACCAAAATGTCGCCGACGGCCCGGAATAGCCGAACCCGGTAAGCGCCTTGCCAGCCTTCAAAATGGCGACCGCCGAAGCCTTAGGAATCAGCATCGGCGGAAGGTCTATGCCGTGCCAGTATTCGGCCAAGACGTGCCCGTTCGTCGCGACGGCGCTTCCAGACTGCAACAGCACGGCGGCAAGGTGCGCATGTTGCGCCCCGTCTGTCGAAAGCGGCAAGACGCACCCCAAGGCCGATTTAATGCGGTCGTCGATTACGGCGCAACGTTCGTCGGGGCCGGAAATGCCAAGGTCGCCGAAGCCGACGCAAGGAATTAAGGCCCGCAGCGCGCCAGAAACGACCGCAAGCGAAGTCGGCGAAAGTTGTGTAATTGACAGGTCTTCGCCTACCTTTGAAAGCGCGTCGATAAGTTGGTAAGTATGCGGGCACGCCGCCAAGTCTTCTTCGACTTTGGTTGCTACGGTAAGAACGCCGTTTGATGCTGCGGCCCAATTGCCGGAAATCATGCCGAATTGTTGTTGAACTGTTCCGGCCTTCTTTTGTGCGACGGCAACAAACTTCAACGCGGCAAGCAAAGACGCCGCAGGGTTTGCGGTTGCCTTTGGCCGTCTGGCGCGATGTTTCTTCGCTTTTGTTTCGGTTTTAATTTCCATTTTCTTCACC
>ERZ795062.3105-NODE-3105-length-10440-cov-4.872508_pt1 | contig 10440 bp, 9 predicted proteins | sample MGYA00375146_ERZ795062 | MGnify/ENA primary metagenome ERZ795062 (study PRJEB30191, sample SAMN05720281) | activated sludge metagenome | isolation source: Anaerobic digester | place: USA | collected 2015-07-16 ...
GTCGGCGGCGGGCAGCGGATGCCGCCCGTCGGCGGGTTCGCCGTGCGCCGCGAGTTCGGTGTCGAGGTCGACGTACACCGCGCCCGGAATGTGTCCATGCAAGTACTCACCGTGACCGGGCGGCCCGCCGAGCGTCCACCGCACATCGAGCACGACGGGCGGGTGGGGACCGGCGAGCGCGGCGGCCAGGTCGTCGACCGAGATCAGCACGGACATAGGGTCAAACCTAGATGCCCACCGGCACCCGGTCCACCGTCTTGCGCGTCCCGGCCCAACGCGAACAGAACACCCGGGGTTCGGCTAGGGGGCGGCCCCGCCGGCCCGTGCCCGGTACTCGGTGAGGAACACCGCCTCGGCCAGCGCGAGGTGCTCGATCTCCGACGGATCCACCGACTCGTTGGGTGCGTGGATCAGGCAGGCCGGTTCCTCGACGCCCAGCAGCATGATCTCGGCGTCGGGGAATGTCTCGGCGAGCACACTGCACAGCGGGATCGACCCGCCCTGCCCTTGCCGCGACACCGGAACCCCGTACGACGCCGACAACGCGTCCACCAGTGTGTCGTGGCCGGGCCCGGACGTCGCGCCCGAGAACGGTGACCCGACGGCCTCCCGTTCCACCGACACCCGCACGCCCCACGGCGCGGCCGCGGTCAGGTGGTCGACGAGCAGATCCTGCGCGCGGACGGCGTCCATACCCGGTGGCACCCGCAAGTTGATGCGGGCACGGGCATGGGGCACCACCGACGCCGATGATCCGACGACGGGCGGACAGTCGATCCCGAGCACGGTGACGGCCGGTCGCGCCCACAGCATTTCGGCGACCGACCCGGAGCCGACCAAGCGCACCCCGTCGAGTACCTTCGCATCGGCCCGGAATGCCTCCTCCGGATACTCGACACCGGACCAGCTCTGATCGGCGGCCAGTCCGTCGATCGTGGTGTCGCCGTGCTCGTTTCGCAGGGTGGCGAGCATTGTGATCAATGCGGCCAGCGCGTCGGGCGCCGCCCCGCCGTACATACCCGAATGCATCGCCGAACCCAGCGCCTCCACGGACACGACCACGTTCGCCACGCCCCGCAGGCTGGTGGTGAGTGTGGGCCTGCCGACGGCGAAATTACCGGAGTCACAGATCAAGATGACGTCGGCCTGCGCGAATTCGGGCCGAGCCACCACAAAATCCTCGATACCGCCGCCACCTTGTTCTTCCGAACCCTCCCCGAGAATTTTGACGGTGACCGGCAACTGCCCGGGTGCGATCGGGGCACCGTCCGCCAGGGCACGCAATGCGGTGAGGTGCACAGCGATGTTGCCTTTGCAGTCGGCCGCTCCGCGTCCGTACCAGCGACCGTCCCGTTCGGTGAGTTCCCAGACCGGGGAATCCCATTCGTCCTCACCGAGCGGAGGCTGCACATCGTGGTGGAAGTACAGCAGTACCGTCGGTGCGCCGTCAGAACCCGCGATTCTGCCGGTGACGGCCTTGCTGCCGTCGGAGGTGACATGCGCTGCGACATCGGCGAAACCGAGATCGCCGAATGCCGTCAGCAGCCAGTCGACCATGCCGTCGCATTCGGTGACCGGGAACTGCTCGGCATCGAACACCGAACGGAACGCCACCATTTCGGTCAGATCCGTCTTCGCTCGCGGCATCAGGTTCCGAACCTGTTCCCGCAAAGTACTGTTCACACCACTCATCACACACCTCCGTCGGTTCAGTACGCGAGGTCGGCCGCTTCGATCCGGCCGGAGTCGATCGCCGCCATCATCGCCGCGTGATCACCTTGGTTGATATCTGCGTAGGCGAGCGCGAACTCCGCGATGGCCTCGTCGAAGTCGTCGTCGGCAGCGAGATAGGCGGCGATCTCATGACGACTCGCGGTGCGGGCGTGAGCTTGGGCGAGCGTACGACCGCACAGCGCGGCATAGGCCTTCATCCCGTCCGGATCCAGCGCCTCGACCACCACCGACCCCTTGCCGTCACGCAACTGGCGCACGTAGTAGTCGTGCAGATGATCGTCGGCGTCACGGCCGGTGATGGCACCGAGCATCTGATCACTGGCCGCCTGCATGATCTGCTGCCCCTCGATCACCCGCCACCCTTCACCCGGATAGTCGGGGACAGGCACGTAATCGGCCAGTACCGACCGCTGGGCCTGCTTGACCTGCAACATCAGCGGGTCGTTCTTGCCCTTGCCCCACAGCAGGATCACCCATGCCTGCAGTCCGACGCTGCCGACCCCGACCACCTTGCGGGCCACATCGACGATCTCGTACTGGTCGTAGAGTGCGCTGATGTGGTCGGGCAGGCTGTCGCGGTACAGGCCCATGAGCGCGGTACCGGCCGCCGCCACCTCACCGGCCGTTCGCACGCCGCCGCCGGGGAACATCCGGTCGGCGGCCAGTTCGCTCAACGGCACCAGCAGCGGCGGATCACTGCGGATGTGCGCGCGGCCCCGCTCATCGATCCGGCAGAGTTTGCTGACGGCCTGCATGCTGTCACGGTGGCGCGCCTTCTTCAGCATCTTCTGGGTGCTCTTGGCGGTCGAGGTGTCAAGCTTCTGCCGCAACTCCGGGAACCGCGTGTCGACGTCGATCCTGGCGTACCAGCAATCCAGCGTCGACATCTCGACGCTCTCGGCCAGGTATCGCCGGTAGTGCCGGGCCACCGCCGCGGCATGTTTGGCCGTGTGTTTCGGCGGGAATCCGTTGTTCCGGCCCGCGATCACCACACTCGCCGCCAGCCGCTTGACGTCCCACTCGAACGGACCGGGGTGGGTTTCATCGAAGTCGTTGATATCGAAGATCATCCGGCGTTCCCTGGTGTAGAACACACCGAAATTGCTCAGGTGGGCGTCACCGCACAGCTGCGTCCGGATACCGCTGTCCGGGGTGGCCGCGAGATCGGCGGTCATCACCGCCGCCGCGCCACGATAGAAGGTGAACGGAGTCGCCGACATCCGGGCGTGCCGGACCGGGATCAGATCCGCATCCCTGGTCAGGGCCTGGTCCTCGAGTATCGACACCGGATCGCGGCGCCCGGACACCGCGGGTACCTCCGCGAGCTGAGCAATCGTTGCTGGGCTGATGACATCCTCCTCGAACCGAACACCATGACTGCGCGTCGGGCGGACGCCTGACGATTGTCCCACGACACCCGCCATCCGACGGATCGATTCTCCGACAAGGACGGTGACGCCGGCCCTGCTGTTCGCCGGACCGGAGGCCGAGAAGAAGAGAGACTCGGGTAATCCGGACTATTCGGGAATCTCGTCGGCGTAGGACTCGGCGAACGAGACCCGCGGGGTGGTCGCGGCCTGATAGGCGGCGATACCTGCCAACACGAGTGCCGACAGTGCGAACACCACTGCCACCACGATGAACGAGATCGTCACAACCGTGCCCAGTGCACCGTCGACCGGATCGGTCACCAGCGCGCCGAACGCGGCCAGCGCCGCACCGAGCAATGCCCATGCCGCAGCCCGTACCCGCGGGCCGATCACCGCGGCATAGAACAGCCGCTGGTAGATCGTCGTCTCGTATTCTTCGACGGCCGCGATGCGCACCGGATCACCGGCGGCCAGCGAGCGCAGTTCCCGCGCCAGTTCCGTGCCTGCGCCCAGCGTCGTGGTCTCCCGGTCCCGGTAGCGCACATAGGCGACGACGGCGACGGCCGCGGCGATCAATCCAAGTCCAGCCCACCCTGTATCCACGAGTGAATACGCTACCCGGATGAGTGCGGCACCTCACACCGCCCCGCCGAACCCGGTTCCGACGGCACCGTGATGCCACCGGAACCGGGCTGTCTCGCGCCTCAGACGCGGGCGGTCACCGTGTGCGCGATATTGCCGCGGGTGGCCTTCGAATACGGGCAGAAGGCGTGCGCGCCGTCGGCGAGAGCCTGCGCCTGGGCCTCGTCCAGACCCGGCAGATAGGTTTCGATGTCGGCGGTGAGCCCGAACCCGCCCTCGCTGTCGTTTCCGATACCCACGGTCACCTTTACCGTCGTGCCTTCGGGCACCGTCACGCCCTGCTTGCCCGCGACGGCCCGCAGCGCACCGAGGTAGCACGCGGCGTAGCCGGCCGAGAACAGTTCCTCGGGGTTGCTGCCCTCACCGCTGCCACCCATCTCCGTGGGCGGGCGCAACTCAAGATCGATCCGGCCGGTCTCCGAGACCACCTCGCCGTCACGGCCTCCACCGGCCGCTGTTGATGAGACGTGGTACACGGCGTCGACTGACATTTGTTTCCTCCTGGGTGACGTCTTTCACTGACGGCCCCATTGTGCCCTTGCCGCCGCTGCCGCGGTCGCGATCAGTGGCACGTCATCCGTGTCATCCCCGGCCGAACATCGAACCGGACCGCACCTTGTTGGGCGCCGGCAACCAGTTGTTGACCTCTTTGCGCAGCGTGCACAGTGCGGACAAGGCCAGGAAGACCAACTGTGCCCAACCGGCCACCACTACCGCCACGGACAGCGTGTCATAGGCGAAGAGCAGGTCCACGCCGATCGGAATGCACATCATGTTCACCACAACAACCGCGAGGTACACATTGCGTACCCCGCGGCTGTTGTGTTTGGCGGCGTTCACCAGCAGCAGATATTCGACGGCCAGGAACACGATGATCAGGATCAGCATCACCGGCGGGAACGTCGATGCGATACCCGAGACCTCATCCTCGGGCGCCGCGTTACCCTGATCGTCGCGGAGCCCGTCGAGCAGACGCGCATGCAGCAGATCCTGAATGGTGCCCAGGTTCAGGAAGCCGTAGACCACGCAGATCGCCCCGGCCACGGCCGCCGCCCAGAATGCGGCGACGGCGTGCTTGGCCAGAGGTACCGGGACGTTGCCGGGATCACCGCGGCGGACCGGATACAAACTCGCCCGATCCCGGTCCTGCGACGATCGCTTGGCCAGCTCGGCCAGATCCTCGGCGTCCAGCTCGGCCTGGCTCGGCACATCCGGATCAGGAGATTCTCCGTCGCCGTGTGATCTCCCGTCGCCGTCCTTCATCGCCGGTTCTACCTCTCGTTCGGACGGCTGCGCGTCACCTTCTGAGGTGGTCGAGAACGAAGTTGGTACCCGGCAGCAGCGTCGTCAGCATCGGCACCACGTGATTGACGATCACCTTGGTCAGGATCGCCGGGGTGGCGTCGGTGTGGAACGTGACGTTCGCACCCAGAGCCTTCCAGTTCCGGTACAGATCCTTGACCTGACCATACGGGATGACATCATCGTGCAGACCGCCCTGCAGGTAGACGGGTGCGTTCGGCTTGAGCTGACCGATCCGGTTCTCCTCGAGCACCTTCACCGCGTCCGGGTACTTGTCGGCGATCTCGCCGAGCCGCCTACCGGAGATGGTCCAGCTGTTGGTGGGCTGGAAGGCATTGGTCAGGATGGTGTCGCCGATGCACTGAGTGGAGACCTGCTTGAGCCTGGCCTTGCCGCTCGCGTTCGCTTCCTTGTCCACCACCTCGCGCAGCGCCGGGTAGCGGGCCGTCATGCCGTTGATCGCGTAGCCGATGACACCGGAGATGGTGGTGCCGTCGACGGCGGCCAACACCTTGCGCAGGTCAGCGGGCGGAGCGCCGGCGTAGGTGGCCTTCACCTTCAGCTCCGGCGCGTACGTCTGGGCCAGTTCGGCGGCCGACGCCGCGGCGCCACCGCCCTGCGAGTAGCCGACGAAGCCGACCGGCGAGTTCTTCGGAGCCCCGCTGGCGTTGATCGCGGCGCGGGCGCCGTCGAGCATGGCGTGGCCGGTCTCGGAACGGTTCACGTAGGTGTGGATGCCGGGGGTGCCCATACCGATGTAGTCGGTCACGAACACCCGGACGCCGTTGAGCAGGAAGATATACATCTCGGGAGCGGTGTAGTTGACACCGATCGACGGTTTGGTGATATCGATGGACGCCGGGAACGACATCATCTTGGACGGCGCGCACTGGTCGCCCTGGCCGATGGTTCCGGGGCCGACGACGACGGTGGGCCGCGGTCCCTTGCCGGTCCAGGGCGCGGTGGGTTCGATGACGGTACCGGTTACTCCGACCGACTTGTTGTGGGCATCGCGCGAGGTGTACATCACCTTCTTGGCGGTGCCCGGCCACTGGTTCTTGACACCCGGGATCTGCAGCAGCAGCGGAATCGACTGCGTCTTGAGTATCGCGCCGGGCTTGTCGGCGATCGTGGCCGGTGGTGTGTAAAAGTCTGCGGCCGACGCGTCCGGAGCCGCCACCGAAGCGACGGTTGCGGTCATCGCACCTGCCAACAGAACCGCGGCCATCCGGAGCCCACGGCGGCGCGCTTTCCCTCCCCTGAGAATTTCCATGGAACGGTAGGCTACCTCACAGTAACTTGAGGACGTGTCCCGAGCCTCCGAATCGTGCGAACGGGGTGCCCATCACCACCGGTATGGCGCCGTCGTCCCGGACATCGGACGCCACATGGATCTCTTGCCGGTTCGGCTCGGTCGACCGAGTTCTGTCGTCGGCCGGCCCCGAAAAGCGAAGAAGGGCCGGGGCGCGCTGCCCCAGGCCCTTCTCACGTAATCACCGAGACTCAGGCGAGCAGCTCCGCGATCTGAATCGTGTTGAGCGCAGCGCCCTTTCGCAGATTGTCACCCGAGACGAACAGCGCCAGACCACGGCCGTCGGGCGCGCCCGGATCCTGCCGGATACGCCCGACGAGCGAGACGTCCTTGCCTGCCGCGGCGAGCGGGGTCGGCACGTCGGAAAGCTCCACGCCGGCAGCCGAACCCAGGATCTCCCGCGCCTGCTCCGGCGAGATCGACTGCGCGAATTCGGCGTTGATCGACAGCGAGTGTCCGGTGAACACCGGCACCCGCACACAGGTGCCGCTCACCAGCAGGTCGGGCAGGCCGAGGATCTTGCGCGACTCGTTGCGCAGCTTCTGATCCTCGTCGGTCTCGCCCGATCCGTCGTCCACCAGCGAACCGGCCAGGGCGACAACGTTGAACGCGATAGGCGCCACATACTTGACCGGGTCCGGGAATGCCACCGACGAACCGTCGTACACCAGCTTCTCGGCGTCCGGGGCCACCGCGCGCACCTGGCCCGCGAGTTCCTCCACACCGGCCAGACCGCTACCGGAGACCGCCTGATACGACGACACGATCAGCCGCTGCAAGCCGGCCGCGTCGTGCAGCGGTTTGAGTACCGGCATCGCCGCCATCGTGGTGCAGTTGGGGTTGGCGATGATGCCCTTGGGCGGGTTCTTGGCGAGTTCGCCGTTCACCTCGGACACCACCAGCGGCACGTCGGGATCCTTGCGCCACGCCGACGAGTTGTCGATGACGGTCACCCCGGCGGCGGCGAACCGTGGCGCCTGCTCCCGTGACATCGTCGCACCGGCCGAGAACAGCGCGATGTCCAGACCCGACGGGTCGGCCGTGGATGCGTCCTCGACGACGATCTCGCCATCGCCCCACGGCAGCTTTTTGCCGGCGGACCGCGCCGAGGCGAAGAACCGCACCTCGTCGGCGGGGAACCCGCGCTGCGCCAGCAGAGCACGCATGACGCCCCCCACCTGCCCGGTCGCGCCGACGACACCGATTCGCACAGTCATGTCCGTCTACCTTCCCGTTCCGGCGTAGACGACGGCCTCTTCGTCGCCGCCGAGATCGAATGCCTCGTGCAGGGCGCGCACCGCGTCGTCGAGTTCGGTGTCGCGGCACAGCACCGAGATACGGATCTCCGAGGTCGAGATCAGTTCGATGTTGATGCCGACCTTGCTCAGCGCCTCGCAGAACAAGGCCGTCACGCCCGGGTGCGACTTCATGCCGGCCCCGACCAGCGACACCTTGCCGATGTGGTCGTCGTAGAGCAGGTCAGTGAAGCCGATCTCGTCCTTGAGCCCGGTGAGCTTCTCCACACCGAGCGGGCCGAGCTCACGTGGCAGGGTGAAGGTGATATCGGTCTTACCGGTCTCCACCTTGGAGATATTCTGCAGCACCATGTCGATGTTGATCTCGGCATCGGCGACGGCACGGAACACCTTGGCCGCCGAACCCGGCTTGTCGTCGAGCCCGACGACGGTGATCTTGGCCTCGCTGCGGTCGTGTGCGACGCCGGTGAGAATGGCTTCTTCCACGGGAATGTCCTCCATTGATCCGGTCACGATGGTGCCGGGCTTGGTCGAGTACGACGAGCGCACGTGAACGGGAACGTTGTAGCGGCGCGCGTACTCGACGCACCGCAGCATCAGCACCTTGGCGCCGCACGCGGCCATTTCGAGCATCTCCTCGAACGACACCTTTTCCAGCCGGCGGGCGTCGGGCACGATGCGCGGGTCGGCCGTGTACACACCGTCGACGTCGGTGTAGATCTCGCACACGTCGGCCCGCAGCGCTGCGGCGAGCGCGACGGCGGTGGTGTCGGAACCACCGCGACCGAGCGTGGTGATGTCCTTGGTGTCCTGCGAGACGCCCTGGAAGCCGGCGACCAGCACGATCTTGCCCTCGTCGAGTGCGCTGCGGACACGGCCCGGGGTCACGTCGATGATCTTGGCCTTGCCGTGGCTGCTGGTGGTGATGACACCGGCCTGCGAGCCGGTGAACGACTGGGCCTGGGCGCCGAGCGAGGCGATCGCCATCGCGACGAGTGCGTTGGAGATCCGCTCACCGGAGGTGAGCAGCATGTCCATCTCGCGGGCGGGCGGGGCCGGATTGACCTGCTGGGCGAGGTCGAGCAGTTCGTCGGTGGTGTCACCCATCGCCGACACCACCACGACGACGTCGTTGCCCTGCTTCTTCGTCTCGACGATGCGCTCGGCGACACGACGGATTCGCTCGGCCGTCGCGACCGATGATCCTCCGTATTTCTGCACGACGAGTGCCACGTCGGTTCCCTTCTGTGATTCGGGTCATTCTGTGATTCGGGTCATTTTGGGGTTCGGGTGATTCTGCCTGTTCCGGGTGCCCGGGTGCAGGTAGTCGGGGTCAACCTTACCGGCGATGCGCCCCGCGTCCCGGCCGGGGCGAACACACCGCCTCCGACGCCCGGTGCCGACCGGCCGGTAACCGGAGCGGGCTACCCGCCGTCGCCGATGACCGTCGCAATGTATCGATGCGGTCTCGGTGGACGGCACGTGCGATGGGCGGACCCGTGCCGACACCGAGTCCGCCTACTATCGCCGCCATGGCATCGCTTGCCGACGAATCCAGGCCCGCCCGGGGCGACACCGCCGACACCCCGCCGGTCGGTGATGCGGCCGTTCCGGGCGACCGGATCCATGACGCGCCGAAGCCGGACACCCGGGCCCGCGCGGTCTCCGCGGCCCGGCCCCGCCTCGATGCCGCCGCGCACGTGCTGCGGCAGTGGGCGGCGCCGGTCGCCGTGTTCTTCGTGATCCGCGCGATCGGGGTGCTGGTACTCGCCGATATGGCGTACGCGAACGGCAAGTCCCTCGGTGACCGGCTCGCGGCGTGGGACGGCGAGTGGATGCTGGCTATCGCGGAGCACGGATACGGGGGTGTCCCGCCCGGCCTCACCGACGCACGGGGCGTGCACACCGCCGACACCGCGTACGCGTTCTTTCCCGGATACCCGTACCTGGTGTCGTTGGTGGCGAGGCTTCCACTGGTCACCACCTACGGCGCGGCGATCACCGTCAACGTGGTGCTGTGCGTGTTCGCCGCGGCCGGGGTGGCCCGGCTCGGCGCGCTCTGCGCCGAGCGGATGTCCGCCGCGCCGCCGTGGTCGGGCGATCGGGTGCGAAGGGTGTTGCCGCGCTCCCTGACACTGCTGGTCCCGGCCGCGCCCGACGGCCGGCGCACCACCACCCGCGGTTCCGACAACCCTGCCTCCGACATACCCGGCTCCCCGAACCCGCGCACCGTCGGCCTCATCGCGGTCGCACTGTTCGCCGCCACCCCGATGTCGATCGTGCTGAACATGGCGTACACGGAGGCCCTGTTCTGCGCGCTGGCGGTGTGGGCGCTGATCGGCGTACTGGAAGGACGATGGCTGCTCGCCGGTGTGTGCGCCCTGTTCGCGGGTGCCACGAGGCCGACGGGGATCGTGGTGATCGGGGTCGTCGTTCTCGCCGGTCTGTCGGCACTGCGACGGCGACCGGGCCGCCGCCCTGCCGACGCGCGCACGCGGATCCGGGCGGCGATCGCGCTCAGTTCCATCGGCTATTTCGGCTACCTGTGTGCGGTATGGGCGCACACAGGTAACCCGCTGGGCTGGTTCACCATCCAGACCGAGGGCTGGGACACCCGGTTCGACTTCGGTGTGGCCGCGGTCCGGTTCGTCAACGACACCCTCGCCCATTCGGGGGAGGTCGCCCCCGTGGCCACCGCGTGGATCATGTTGTCGACGCCGCTGCTGATCACGGTGGCGGTATGGGCGCGGCTGCCGTGGCCGGTTCTGCTGTACGCGGCGCTGGTGGTGGTGTCGGTTCCGTAGAGGGCGTGATAGCCGATACG
>ERZ795062.3114-NODE-3114-length-10416-cov-6.386546_pt1 | contig 10416 bp, 9 predicted proteins | sample MGYA00375146_ERZ795062 | MGnify/ENA primary metagenome ERZ795062 (study PRJEB30191, sample SAMN05720281) | activated sludge metagenome | isolation source: Anaerobic digester | place: USA | collected 2015-07-16 ...
AGGTAGGCTGTTTGATATCCAACGGCCGAAACCCAGAACTAAACCATGACACAACAAGTCTTAACTATTTTAGGCAGCACAGGCAGCATAGGCGAGAGTACGCTGGATGTGGTGTCGCGCCATCCTGAAAAATTCCAAATTTTCGCGCTGGCGGGGCATAAACAGATGCAGAAGCTGGCCGCCCAATGCGAGCGTTTTAAGCCACAATATGCAGTGGCTGCCGATGCCGAACATGCAGCTGTACTGGAACAACTGTTGAAATCGGCAGGCTGCCAAACCGAAGTGCTTCATGGTTCGCAAGCTTTGGTGGATGTGGCATCTGCCGATGGTATAACGGGTGTGATGGCGGCAATTGTAGGGGCGGCGGGTTTGCCCTCCGCGCTGGCTGCTGCGGCAAAAGGCAAAACCATTTATCTAGCCAACAAAGAAACGCTGGTGGTTTCCGGCGCACTGTTTATGGAAACCGCCCGCCGTGCCGGTGCCAAAGTGCTGCCGATAGACAGCGAGCACAATGCGATTTACCAAGTTTTGCCGGAAAATTACACAGGTAATCTGCACGCGCATGGAATACAGTCTATTATTTTGACCGCATCGGGCGGCCCGTTTTTAAACAGTGATTTGGCAGGGTTCGACAATATTACCCCGGCGCAGGCGGTGAAACACCCGAATTGGTCGATGGGGCAGAAAATCTCAGTCGATTCCGCCAGTATGATGAATAAAGGCTTGGAGTTGATTGAAGCGCATTGGCTATTCAATTGCCCGCCTGAGCAACTGGAAGTAGTGATCCACCCGCAAAGCGTGATACACAGCATGGTGCGTTACCTAGATGGTTCGGTGTTGGCACAAATGGGTAATCCCGATATGCGCACGCCGATTGCTTATTGCTTGGGTTTACCTGAGCGCATCGAATCCGGGGTGGGGCGTTTGGATTTCAGCAGCATGGCTAATCTGACATTCCAAGAACCTGATTTTAAACGCTACCCCTGTCTGAAACTGGCTTATCAAGCCATGCACGCAGGCGGCGCGGCTCCCTGTATTCTGAATGCAGCCAATGAAGAAGCGGTGGCTGCTTTCTTAAATCATCATATCCGCTTTACCGACATCGCCAAAGTGGTCGAACACAGTTTATCGGCTACCGAAGTGGGGGAAGCCGGCAGCCTGGAAGGGCTGCTGCAACAAGACAGCGCGGCGCGTACCGTTGCGCAGCAGTTTATCGCGGCACAGTGTAGCCGCTAAAGGGAGTAGGTTGTTTGGTAACCATTATTTCGTTTATAGTGGCCATTTTGATTTTGGTCAGCCTGCATGAGCTGGGTCACTATATGGTCGCACGCTGGTGTGGCGTTAAAGTTTTGCGTTTCAGCGTGGGTTTCGGTAAACCGTTTTATCGTAAACAACGCGGCGATACCGAGTGGTGTTTGGCACCGATCCCGTTGGGTGGTTATGTCAAAATGGTCGATACCCGCGAAGGTGAGGTGGCTGAAGCAGACTTACCTTATGCGTTTGATAAGCAGTCACCGAAAAAACGGATTGCCATCGTTGCTGCTGGCCCGTTAACCAATTTATTGCTGGCCATTGTTTTATACGGCATCAGTTTTTCTTTTGGTGTCACCGAAATCAAGCCTTATATCGGCACCGTAGTACCCGGTACCATTGCCGAGCGTGCCGGTTTTAAAAGCGGCGATTTTATCGAGCGTGTGAACGGCGAGCCGATGGCAGACTGGGGAGCGGCACAAACCGCTATTGTGCTGAACCTAGATGCCGGTAAAGTCAGCATACAGGTAAAAGATGAAGCAGGTAAGCCTGCTGAACGTATCATAGACATTGCCGGTACCCCGCAAGCGGCTGAAGTGGCGAAGAATAACGGTTTTATCGGTTTATCCGCTTCAAGAAGCAGTGATAGAATCGGCCACATTGCCAAAGGCAGCCCGGCGGAACAAGCCGGTTTGCAGGTGGATGATCAAGTGGTATCGGTCAATGGCGTAGCTACGCCGACTTGGATCGAATGGAGCCAGATTGTACGCAACAGCCCCGGCCAGAGACTGGCGATTACTTATGTGCGCAATGGTACCACTCATGAAACCGCGTTGCGCCCCAATTCGGTAGAAACACCTGACCGTAACCGCATCATCGGCCAAATCGGTGTGGCGGCGAAGGCCGACGAAGCTTGGCAAAAAAAGATTACCCGTGAATACCGGCCTTCTGTACCGGAAGCTTTTAAAATGGGCTGGGATAAAACGGTTGAATATTCGGCCTTAACCGTGAAATTTTTTGGTAAATTGCTGATTGGCCAAGCCTCGCTGAACCACATTTCCGGCCCTTTAACTATTGCCGATGTGGCCGGTAAGTCGGCCGCTTTGGGCGCTCAGGCTTATTTGGAATTCCTCGCGCTGGTGAGCATCAGCTTAGGGGTATTGAATTTGCTGCCGATTCCGGTATTGGACGGCGGGCATCTGGTGTTTTATACGATAGAATGGCTGCGCGGCAAGCCTTTGAGCGAACGCGTTCAGATGCTGGGTATCCGCATCGGCATGACTGCCATGCTGATGCTGATGTTGCTGGCTTTCTTTAATGATATTACCCGATTGTTTGGATAGGATTTATGAAACTGAAACAAATTACTGCGGCCTTGATGCTGTTAGGTCTCTCTCCCTTGGCTTTGGCTGATTTTACCATTCAGGACATCCGCATCGAGGGTCTGCAAACCACCGAACCGGCTACGGTGTTTACTTATCTGCCGGTAAAAGTTGGTGATACGTTTACCGATGCCAAAGGTCAGGAAATCATTAAAGAATTGTATGCCACCGGCTTCTTTGAAGACGTGCGCGTAGAAACCATGGGTGATCAGGTATTGTTGACTGTTGCTGAGCGCCCGACCATCAGCGATGTTAACGTCAGCGGCGCTAAGGTATTTGATGCGGCTACGCTGAAGAAAAATTTGGCAAGTTTCGGTTTGGGACAGTCGCAGCCGTTTAGTCAGTCAAAATTAAATCAGGCGATAGAAAGCCTGAAACAAGAGTATCACAACCGCGGTAAAAATGCGGTTCAAATCACGCCCAGCGTGACCAATTTGGCGCGTAATCGCGTTGCCATTGATTTGAAGATTGAAGAGGGTAAAACCACCAAAATCACCGATATTAATATCGAAGGTAATGAACGTTATTCAGACAGGAGTTTGATCAAGCAAATGAGCCTGTCTGAAGGCGGTTTGCTGACTTGGATGACCAAAAGTAATCAATTCAATCAGGAAAAATTCAATCAAGACTTGGAGCGGATTACCGAGTTTTATCAGAACAACGGCTATTTCGATTTCCGTATCGTGAATACTGACGTTCAGTCTAATAATGAAAGCAAGCAGACCATTACTATTCAGGTGAACGAAGGCGAGCGTTATCGCTGGGGTAAAGTAGCCATTGAAGGCGATACCAACGAAGTGCCGAAAGAAGATTTGCAAAAACTTCTGAAAATGAAGGAAGGCAAATGGTATGACCGCAGTCAGATGATGGACGGCTTGCAACAGATTCAAAATGCAATGGGCAGCGCCGGTTATGCGTTTAGTGAAGTCAATGTGATTCCGCAGCCGGATCCGCAAAGCAAAACCGTTAATTTTGTGCTGAATATCGAACCCGGCCGCAAGGTCTATGTAAACCAAATCAATATTTCGGGCAACAATAAAACCCGCGATGAAGTGATTCGTCGCGAGCTGCGCCAGATGGAATCGGCGCCTTACGATACCTCTAAACTGCAACGTTCGAAAGAACGTATCGATTTGCTGGGCTATTTCGATGACGTCAAATTCGATGCCAAACCGGTTGAGAACTCACCCGACCAGGTTGATATTGATATGAGCGTGCAAGAAAAATCCACCGGCTCGCTGGATTTATCGGCTGGTTGGGTACAAGGCACCGGCTTGGTGTTGTCTGCCGGTGTGGCGCAGGATAACCTGTTTGGTACCGGTAAATCGATTTCTACCCGTATTTCACGCAGTAAAACTACCCAGAACGCTTCGTTGTCGTTTACCGATCCGTATTTCACGCCTGATGGTGTGAGCTTGGGATACGATTTATACGGTAGGGTTTATGATCCACGTAAAGCAGACGACAACACCAGTGTTCAGCAATATAAAACCACTAAATACGGTCTCGGTATCCGTGCCGGTATCCCGGTTACCGAATACGACCGCATTAATGTCGGCTTTGCGCCTGAGCATCAAAAAGTTAACACTTATGCCAATGCACCGATGCGCTATCGTCGTTTCGTAGAGGAATACGGCACCCTCAACAACAGCAACGGGGAAGGTTCATTCAGTGGTTGGATATACAAAGGCACCATAGGTTGGGGCCGCAATAAAACCGACAGCGCATTATGGCCGACTCGCGGTTACAGCACCGATGTGAACGCCACTATTGGCTTACCGGGTAGTGATCTGCAATACTACAGCCTCACCCACAACCAGAAATGGTTCTTCCCGTTGAACAAAGACTTTACCTTGATGCTGGGTGGCGACATTGGTTATGCCAACGGTTATGGTAAAACCAAAGAATTACCGTTCTTTGAAAACTTCTATGGTGGTGGTTTAGGTTCGGTGCGCGGATATGAAAACGGTACCTTAGGGCCGAAAGTGTATGACGATGACGGCGATAAGATTAGCTATGGCGGTAATAAAATGTTGTCGGGTACTGCAGAATTGTTGTTCCCCTTCCCGGGCGTAAAAGACAGCCGTACCGTGCGCATGAGCTTGTTTGCTGATGCTGGTAGTGTGTGGGATGGTAAAACTTATACCGCAGCCGATAGTGATAACCGAGTTAGTGTGTACGGCGGCAATCATCGCTCAACCTTCAAAGAGGAGTTGCGTTATTCAGCTGGCGCAGCCGTAACCTGGCTCTCACCTTTAGGCCCGATGAAGTTCAGTTACGCTTATCCGATTAACAAAAAATCAACCGATGAAATCCAGCGCTTCCAATTCCAGCTGGGTACGACGTTCTAAATTAGGATGGATAGTGGAAGAAGCGGAAATCCGTTCGTTTGCAGGAAGTTGTTTATGAAAATCAATCATTCTTTGATGCGGGCTGCGCTGGTGCTGGCGGCGGCCGCCGGTTTGAGCCAAGCCGCTTTTGCTGATGGGCTGCAAAAACTTGGATTCATTGATACCGAACGGGTTTATCGTGAATCCAAGCAGGCGCAAAATATTGAGAAGACTTTGCAAAAAGAGTTTGCTGCCCGCCAAAGCAAGTTGCAAAAACTGCATCGTGAGGGCGAGAGTTTGGAGAAAAGCCTTGCTGCTAACAAACTGAGTGAAACCGAGCGTCAGGAAACTTTGCAGAAGCTGGATGCATTGGGGCGACAGTTCAGAACCGAGCAGGCACAGCTAGCTGAGGATTTTAACTTGCGCCGTAATGAAGAATTTGCCGCTTTGCAACAAAATGCCAATCAGGTGATTGTCAGCTTGGCCAAGCGTGAAGGGTATGATTTGATTATTCAGGAAGCTGTTTATGTAAACAGTAAGTTTGATATCACCAATGAAGTGATTAAATCTCTGAATAAATAATCCATCCTCTTTTTCAGACAGGCATATACTCCGTACTTCCGATAGGGGGTACTACGGTGATATGCCCGAAGATTTTTATATCCTAGGGTGATTGAGGCAAATCGCCGGTTGGCAATCCAAATTACTGAGCCCTTTATTTTTAAAAGCGCAACATAATGATGACTTCCTATACCTTATCCGCTATTACCGCCTTGTTGGGCGGCCGTTATACCGGTACGGATATTGAGATAAACGGCGTGCGGCCGCTCGATAGCGCCACTGCTTCCCATATCAGTTTTTTATCCAATCCGAAATACCGCTCGGAAGTATCGCAGAGCCAAGCAGGCGCGGTGATTGTGAATGAAAAAATGGCGGCGGATTTTCCTGAACGCCATCTGATTATTGCCGATGATCCTTATCTCTATTTTGCCAAAGTAGCGCGCCTGTTTACGCCGGTCACAGCCGCTTCAGGCAAGCACCATCCCACCGCCGTGATTGAAAGCGATGCGGTGGTGCCGGAGAGCTGCGAAATCGGTGCACACGCTTATATCGGCAGCCGTACCCGTTTGGGTGAGGGTTGTCGCATTCTGGCCGGCGCCGTGGTTGAACACGATTGTGTGTTGGGTGAGCAGGTGGTACTGCATCCGAATGTCACTATTTACCACAGCTGTACGCTGGGTAACCGGGTGGAAATTCATGGCGGCAGCGTGATTGGTGCTGACGGTTTTGGGTTGGCATTCGATAAACAGCAAAAAGAATGGTTTAAAATCCCGCAAACCGGTGCGGTGACCTTGCATGATGATGTGGAAATCGGTGCCAACAGTATGATAGATCGCGGCGCAATGGAAGATACCGTGGTCGGCAAGGGCAGTAAAATCGATAACCAAGTGCAAATCGGTCACAACTGCCAAATTGGCGAGCACACCGTAATCGCTGCTTGCGCCGGTATTTCCGGCAGCACCAAAATCGGTTCTTATTGCATCATCGGCGGTGCGGCGATGTTTGTCGGCCATATTGAAATATGCGACAACACCATTATCGGCGGCGGCACCGCGGTCACCCATTCGATTAAAGAACCCGGTCACTATGCCACCTGCTATCCGTTGCAAACCCATAAAGAATGGGCACGCAACGCCGTGCATGTACGCCATTTGAGCGAAATGTCAAAACAAATCAAGCAGCTGGAACAAGCTGTTGAACAACTGAAAAATCAATAATATTTACTGGATAGACTGAATTTATGGAAATCAAATTACCTATCGAAGCCCAAGAGATCAAAGATTATCTGCCGCACCGCTTCCCATTTTTGTTGTTAGATCGTGTGACCGATGTACAGCCAGGCAAGAGCCTCACCGCATTGAAAAATGTTAGCTACAACGAGCCGTTTTTCCAAGGCCATTTCCCCGAATCGCCGGTGATGCCGGGCGTGTTGGTGATTGAAGCGATGGCGCAGGCTTGTGGTGTATTGGCCGTTTGTTCGCAAGGCGGTAAACGTAAAGAGGGTGAAATTACCTTGTTTGCCGGCTTGGACGAGGTGCGTTTCAAACGCCAAGTAGTGCCGGGCGATCAATTGATTTTCCAAGTGGAATTGCTGGCGCACAAACGCGGCATTGGCAAATTCCGCGCTACAGCAAGTGTAGAAGGACAACTGGCTGTTGAAGCTGTGATTATGTGCGCCCAGCGCATGGTTTCTTAAGAGCCGCCGCTTTATCTCACTATGCCTGTCTGAAAGCCCCTCAAGCTATTTTTCAGACAGGCAATCGCATGAAAGATTTGTTATGAGCCTTATTCACCCGACCGCCATTATTGACCCGAAAGCCGAGTTGGACAGCAGCGTTAGCGTCGGCCCGTATACTGTTATCGGCCCCAATGTACGCATCGGTGCACGCACCGAAATCGGCCCTCATGTGGTGATAGACGGACATACCACCTTGGGTGAAGACAACAAAATTTTTCAGTTTGCTTCATTGGGCGCGATTCCGCAGGATAAAAAATACCGTGGCGAGCCGACCAAGTTGATCATCGGCAACGGCAATACCATACGTGAATTTGTCACCTTTAATCTGGGTACGGTCACCGGCATCGGTGAAACGCGGATTGGCGATGACAACTGGATTATGGCTTATGTGCATCTGGCGCACGACTGTGTGGTCGGCAACCACACCATTTTTGCCAACAACGCTTCGTTGGCCGGCCATGTCACCATCGGCGACTATGTGGTGCTGGGCGGTTATACGCTGGTGTTCCAGTTCTGCCAAATCGGCGATTACGCGATGACGGCATTTGCTGCCGGTGTACACAAAGATGTGCCGCCTTATGTGATGGCTTCGGGTTACCGCGCCGAACCGGCCGGTTTGAACGCCGAAGGCATGCGCCGCAACGGATTCTCGCCGGAACAGATTGCTCGTGTGAAAGAGGTGTACAAACTGCTTTATCGCCAAGGTCTGACTTTGGAGGAAGCAAAGGAAAAAGTATTGGCCGAGAGCGATACTGCACCTGAATTGGCGGTATTCAAAAGCTTTTTTGAACATTCCAACCGCGGCATCATCCGTTAATCGTTACGGCTTCCCGAAATGCTTTAAGAAAGCTTAAAAAAATATTTCATTGAAAAGAGTGTTTTAAAAGAAAATCGATGAAATTCTCGGTAAATCGCTTGCGGAGTCGGTCGGAATCTGGTTTAATACGACCTTCTTGAAGCACAGGCCAGATAGCTCAGTTGGTAGAGCAACGGATTGAAAATCCGTGTGTCGGCGGTTCGATCCCGCCTCTGGCCACCAAAAAACCGCACTCAGCGGTTATTTTTTTGCCTGCCGTTCGGCGGTGTTCTGTTTTCTTCTTATTATTCTGGAAGTCTCTTAATTATTAACTGAAGACCTTATTATAAGGTTTTGAAAAAAATAAGTTTATTAATATTTATTAACTTTCATGACTTTTCGGCTTACGCTAAAATACGCCTTTCAGACAGGAGTTTCCCTCACATGAGCGATATGCCCAATTATATTACCCCCACCGGCTGGCAGGCGTTGAAAGATGAGCTGTACCAATTGGTGCATAAAGAGCGCCCGGAAATCGTGCAGGTGGTGAATTGGGCGGCCAGTAACGGCGATCGCAGTGAGAACGGCGATTATCTTTATGGCAAGCGACGGATGCGTGAAATCGACCGCCGTATTCGTTTTTTGACTAAGCGCTTGGAGAGCGCGCATGTGGTGGATCCGGAAGTACGTGAACATACCGACCAGATTTTTTTCGGTGCCACGGTAACCTTGTTACGCGGTAACGGCGATGAACAAACGGTACGGATTGTCGGCGTCGATGAAATCAATACGGCTGATAATAAGATTTCCTGGATTTCGCCGTTGGCACGCACGCTGATTAAGGCGCGCGAGGGTGATGAGGTAGTGTGGCACGGTCCGCAGGGGGCGGAGGAAATTGAAATCTTATCGGTGGAATATGTGCGTATCGGATAACGGTTTGACGATATCAATGCCTGTCTGAAAAAAGTGCTGTGTAAAAAATGAATTGGCCTGATTTTTCAGGACGATGGCATCGTGCGAGCGACGCCGGTTTACTATATAATTGCCAAAGTTTTTCGCTCTGAAAAGTAGAGCGATGCATCAATAATCAATAAGAATAATTTTTTCATCTGATTCACAGGTTCAATTGAAACATTACGCCTGTAACGGAAAACGAATACTAAAAATGAACATTAAAAGACTACTGTTAAAGGTGTTTTCACGCCACGCGGTAGAGCGGCTGGTGGTATACGGCCGCCTGATGCGGGTGGAAAAGCCGATCGGTGTGCTGTTGCTGCTGTGGCCGACCCTATGGGCGTTGTGGATTGCGGCAGAAGGGCCGCCGTCGTGGGATATCCTGCTGGCTTTTGTGATTGGCACCTTTCTGATGCGCAGCGCCGGTTGTGTGGCCAATGATTTTGCCGACCGCCATTTCGATGGCGCAGTTGAACGCACGAAAAACCGGCCGTTTGCGCAAGGGCAGGTCACCAAAACCGAAGCCATTTTGCTGATGCTGATTTTGTGCATGCTATCGGCTTTATGCCTGTTGCCGCTCAACCGGCTGACTTGGGTGATGAGCTTGCCTGCGCTGTTTCTGGCCTTGAGCTATCCGTTTACTAAACGCTTTTTCCCGTTGCCGCAGTTGTATCTGGGGCTGGCGTTTTCGTTTGGTATTCCAATGGCGTTTGCTGCGCAAACGGAAGAGGTGCCTTCCATCGCTTGGTTGCTGTTTGCCGCCAATGCCTTGTGGACACTGGCTTACGATACCATTTATGCGATGGCCGACAAAGAAGATGATTTGAAAATCGGTATCAAAACTTCCGCGATTACCTTTGGCAACCACGATATCGCCGCCGTGATGTTGTGCCATTTCTGGTTTAATGTGTTGATGGTGGTGGTGGGTATCGCGATTCAGGCCGGGGTGCTGTATTGGCTGGCTTTACCGGTGGTGATTTATCTGCAATGGAAGCAGTATCAGGTGATTAAAACCCGCGACCGTATTGGCTGTTTCCATGCTTTTCTCGACAACAATCAAATCGGCCTGCTGTGGTTTGTGGCGCTGGTGTGCGATTATTATCTGCGCTGGCTGGGTTATGGCTGGGGCGCGCCGTTGCGTTGATATAGCGAAAAAACTTTATTTCTGCCACGGTGTTGCTGCGCCTTAGCTCAAAGAGAACGATTTTGTAAGTCGCTAAAGCGGCAACAGAATCGGTTCCGTACTAAATGTACTGTCTTCGGCTTGCTGCCTTGTGGCAAAAATAAGTTTTTCCGCTATAGACCACTAAATATCTTATAGCCTATACAAAAATGCCTGCCTGAATTGTATGAACTGCCCCCCAAATCTTGGACGCTCATTTAAATCATTTCAAACGGTTTTTG
>ERZ795062.3121-NODE-3121-length-10398-cov-5.615295_pt1 | contig 10398 bp, 8 predicted proteins | sample MGYA00375146_ERZ795062 | MGnify/ENA primary metagenome ERZ795062 (study PRJEB30191, sample SAMN05720281) | activated sludge metagenome | isolation source: Anaerobic digester | place: USA | collected 2015-07-16 ...
CCGCGGGTACATGCGGTCATCCAATCGGCTGATTACCCGGCGGAAAGGTACGATGCGCCGGGCTCGTCGAGGTCGCGCCGAGCACATCTCGATATACCCGCGACCGGCGGCGCCGGTCCCGCACACCGCCGGGTTCACCGACAGCGCACACGCCGGACACGTCTGCCGGCAGCTGACCGGACTCGGCCCGGGCGACCTCGCAACTGTGATCCGGCACCGATTCCGGCAGTCGCCCGGCTCCCGGCGAGCAGGCGGGAACGAGGTGTGTTTTCGTTGTTCGATGAGCGTCACCTATCTCGGCCACATCGTCCATATCGCCGGTTCCCCCGATGTCACCGGCGCGCGTGAGGCACTGACAACGTTCCCCGACGGCGCGCTGGTCGTCGACGACACCGGTCTGATCACCTATTGCGGGTCGCGCCGGGATGCCCCCACCGATGACACCGGAACCGTGGTCGACCACCGCGGATCGTTCCTGCTGCCCGGCTTCGTCGACACCCACATCCACTTCCCGCAGACCTATTCGCTCGACGCCTACGGCGGTGGACAGCTGTTGGAGTGGCTCGACTCGTGCATCTTTCCCGCCGAGGCCCGGCTCGCCGACCCCGAGTTCGCCGCCCGCATCGCCCGCGACTTCGTGACCGCCCGCATCCGCTCGGGCACCACCGCCGCGATGGTGTTCGGATCGGCCTTTCCCGACGCCCAGGACGCCCTGTTCACCCAGACCCGGCGCGCCGGGCTGCGACTGGTGAGCGGGCGCGGCATTCAGACCGTGGGACCGCCCTCGGCCACGCCGCTGCTGACCTCGGAGCACAAGGCGATCGAGTTGTGCGCCGACGAGATCGACCGATGGCACGGCGACGACTCGTCGTTGCTGCAGGTGGCGATCGTGCCCCGGTTCACCCTGTCGGTGTCCACCGAGACACTTGCCGGCCTCGGAGAGCTGTACGACGATGTGCGCGCACGTGGGGTGTTCGTGCACTCGCATCTCAATGAGAACAACCGGCCCGGTACCGGCGAGATCGACGTGGTCAAGCGCCTGTTCTCCGTCGAGACCTACCTGGACACCTACGACGGCAGGTTCCTGCCCGGATCGCGGGTCGGCGGATCGAGTCTGCTGGGGCGGCGCACCATCATGGCGCATGCGGTGCACTGCACCGACGACGAACTGACCCGCATGGCCGAGACCGGCACGTCGATCGCGCATTGCCCTGTGTCACAGCAGTTCCTGGGTTCGGGAACGATGCCGTGGCGGCGTACCGTCGCAGCCGGCGTGACTGTCGCGGCGGGCACCGACGTGGGCGCCGGCGATGAATGGCTGATCCCGCAGGTGCTCGGCTGCGCGTTCAAGGTACACCTGTCCGAACCCGGTGACGACGCCGTCGCGCTACACCCGGCCGAACTCCTGTTCACCGGAACCCTATCCGGGGCAAGGGCTCTCGATGCCGAAGCACGTTTCGGCAACTTCGACACCGGCAAGGAGGCCGACTTCCTGGTGGTCGATCCCACCCGGTGGGAACCCCTGGAACGATTGCTGTCCAACGCTGTTCACGCAGACGATGATGAATCAGCCCGCGACCGGTTGCTGTTCGCCCTCCTGCTGGGCATGCGTGAACCCGCGATCACCGAGGTCTACGTCCGCGGCTCCCGCGTCGTCGAACCGGATCCCCTTCGCGCATAACGCGCCATGTCCTCTCGCCTCTGACCTCTGGTCTCTGGCCCCCACCGCTCGCCCCGGGCTCAACCGTCCGGTACACCGCAACGGCCCGGCAGGCGTCACAGCCTGCCGTTTCACGGTGGAAACCGCGCGAAACAATCCCGTTACCTCACTCGCTTACGTTGAGACCTGCCAGATGGTTCGCCGCGCAAAGTCAACGAAAGGTGGTGACAGGTGATGGGTACCGGATCACGGATCACGTTCACCGTCGCCGACTGCCTCCGCGCCTCCGTTCTCCGACGCCCGCGTCTGGCCATTCTCTCGGTCGAGATCAGTCGTTCCTGAACCCGGTAGCCACCGCCGCAGCGCTCCGTCACCGCACGCGCTCACGGACCGAACACCGCGCCACAGAGTGGAAGTCATAACCACGCGATCCATCCACTCATGCACGCCACCGGCATCGTTTCGGGTCCCGTGGTCGGCCCCGCCGCCGCACCACGACACGCCTCATCACGACGGCGTTTTCCACGACGACGATTTCCACGACGACGACCTCCACCGAGGAATGAACTCATGACAGCAATCCCCGTGATCGACCTCGCCCACGCCCGGGCGAGCGAATCGAACCGCAAATCCATCGCAGCGCAGATCGATCGGGCCAACCGCGAGGTCGGCTTCCTCACCGTGATCAACCACGGCATCGAAACGGACCTGCTCTCGGACGTCCTGTCCGTCACCCACGCGTTCTTCGACCTCCCCGAGCCGGCGAAGAACGCCTACATCGGTGACCCGGCGAGCAGCCGCGGCTACATCGCACCCAGGGCGCGGGCTTTGGCCGGCACCCGGGGCGTGATGACCCCCGGCGACCTCGTCGAACTGTTCGCCATGGGGATGCCACATGTTCCCGACGAACCATATTTCGATATATCCAATTCGGGCAACAACTTTCACCCGAACATCTGGCCGGCGGAGATTCCCGGGATGGAGCGGATCTGGACCGCGTACTATCAGCGGGTGGCCGCGCTGGCCCGCGAGATCATGTCCCTGTTCGCCGAGGCGCTCGATCTCGAGCCGGACTTCTTCGAGGACAAGATCGACAAACCGATCAGCAACCTCTTCGCGAACTGCTACCCACCGATCACCACCGAGCCGCTGCCCGGACAACTCCGGGTCGGCGAACACACCGACTACGGGACACTCACCCTATTGTACCAGCCCGACGAGGTCGGCGGACTCGAGGTTCAGGTGAACGGGTCCTGGTTCCCCGTCCCGGCCATCGCGGGTGCGTACGTGGTGAACATCGGAGATCTCATGGCGCGCTGGACGAATGATCGATGGATATCGACCCTGCACCGGGTTCAGAATCCACCCGAGGAGACCCGGCACCTGCGCAGACTGTCGCTGCCGTTCTTCTGCCAGCCCAACTACGACGCCGTCATCGAGACGTTGCCGTCGTGCGTCTCGGCCGGCAACCCCGCCCACTACCCGCCGATCACCTCCGGGGAGAACGTCCGGGGAAAGACCGATACCAGCTTCGCGGTCGCCGCGAGCACCTGACCGCCGCCGAAAGCCTACGTACAGACAAAGATTCACCGAACATCCGCTCTTGCAACTCCTCTCAAGGAAGTAGCCACCAACATGCTCACCAGACGCACCCTTGTCCGCCGCCTAGCGGCAGCCACCACACTGGCAACCGTCTCCGTGCTCGGCCTGACCGCCTGCGGTTCGGTCGACGAGTCCGGCAGCAACGAGAAGACCATCGCCATCTCCTTCCCCAATTTCTCCCGCACCCCCGCGTTGCAGGTGGAGATCAAGGCCGCCCAGGACGAGGCCGACAAGCAGGGTTACAAGCTGATCCTCGACGATCCCGGCAGCGACCTGGACAAGCAGGTCAGCACCATCCGCACCTGGATCCCCCAGAAGTACGGTGCGATCCTGGCCGTCGCCCTCGACGCGACGGTGCTCGAAGGTGTTGCCGGCGAGGTTGTCAAGAACGGAACCCAATGGATCACCTACGGTTCCACGCTCAAGACACAGACCGGTGAGATCGACATGCAGCAGCGCGCGGCGGGCGAACAACTCGCCCAGCTCGCCGGGGATTGGTTCAACCGGGAACTCGAAGGCAAGGGCGAGGTCGCCGTCCTCACGTACGAGGAAGCCGAATGGTCGCGCGAACGCCAGGCCGCACTCGAGGAGAAGCTGGCGCAGGTGGCACCGGGTGTGAAGGTGGTGGCACGCCAGGACGCCCTGTCCGAGACCGAGGGACTCAACGCCACCAAGAGCCTGCTGCAGGCAAATCCCGGGCTCAACGCCGTGTTGGCCGTATCCGAATCAGCCAGTGTCGGAGCGTATTCAGCACTGAGCGACAAGCGAAACCCGAACATGTTCATCGGCGGCATGGACGGTAACAAGGAAGCACTCGACGCCATCGGGTTCGGTGGCGCGTACCGCGGATCGGCGGCCCTGGACCTCAACGAGCTCGGACGCGGCATGATCACCACCGCGATCAACTCGATCACCGGCGACGGCGAGTCCGTCTACCGGGTCAGCTACGTGCCGGTGATCCCCGGCAGCCGCGAATTGTCCCAGATGCAGGCCCTGTGGAAATGACGGCGGTCGATGCCCCCACGGCACGGCCCACCGACGGGCTGACCGCATCCGCCATACACAAGTCCTACGGCGGCGTCCCCGTCCTGCGTGGGGTGGAGCTGTCAGTGCGGCCGGGTGAGATCCACGCCCTGCTCGGGGCGAACGGGGCGGGCAAGTCGACGGTCATCAAATGCCTGAGCGGCGCCGAACAACCCGACAGCGGCGAGATCTCCGTACTCGGTACGACCGTCACCGGGATGACGCCGCGCGGCGCCCGCGAGGCGGGAATCGAGGTCATCCACCAAACGCCCAGTCTCGCACTCACCCTGGATGTCGCCGACAACGTCTTCCTCGGCCGCGAACCGGCCCGGGGACCACTGCGTGACCGGCGTGCGGCACTGCGGCAGACCGCCGAACTGCTCAACCAGCTCGGCTCCGACATCGCCCCCGACGCCGACCTGCGCACACTGAGCAACGCCGACCTGACGGTCATCGAGATCACCAAGGCGCTCGCACAGAATCCCGCCGTCCTGATTCTCGACGAACCGACGTCATCGCTGACCGAACGTGAGGTCGAGCAACTGGCGATCAGGATGCGGCTGCTGCGCGACAAAGGTCTTCCGCTGCTGTTCGTCACACACCGGATGACCGAGGCACTCGAACTCGCCGACCGGGTCACCGTCCTGCGCGGCGGCCAGGTGGTTCTGTCGAAGCCCACCTCGGCCGTCACCGAGGCGGAGATGATCAGCGCGATCGTCGGGCCCCGACAGGCCGTCTCCGGTCCCGCCGACCGGCGTCCGGCGCCGACGACGGCCGGGCCCGCGGTACTCGAGGTCACCGACCTCGACGGGCCGGGCATCGGGCCGGTGGACCTGGTGGTGCGGCCCGGCGAGATCGTCGGGGTGTTCGGCCTGGTCGGCGCGGGCCGGACCGAACTGCTGGAGACGATCGCCGGCGCCCGCCGCGCGAGCAGGGGCCGCATACTCCTGGACGGCAACAGGGTCAGCCACCGCAGTCCGGCGCAGGCGGTGGCCGACGGCATCGCCCTGGTCCCTTCGGACCGCCTGCGCAAGAGCATCTTCGCGACGCTGCCCGCCGAGTCCAACGTCACGATGGGCCGACTGTCCGCCACCGCGCGGTGGGGTGTGTTCCGTTCGCGCAGAACCGAACAGGGCATGTTCGACACCGTTGTGTCGATCCTTCGGCTCTCCCCCGACCGGGGCGACCTCGAAGCGGGCCGGTACTCGGGCGGCAATCAGCAAAAACTGGTGATCGGCCGCTGGCTCAACAACGCCGCGTCCGTCCGGCTGCTCCTGCTGGACGAACCCACCGACGGCGTCGACGTCGGCGCCCGGGCCGACCTGTACACGGCGATGCGCACATTCGCCGCCGGCGGCGGCGCACTGCTGTTCGCTTCGTCGGAGGCCGACGAACTGATAGCCGTCGCCGATCGGGTGATCGTACTCGCCAGAGGCCGGATGACGGGCGAGATCACCGGCCCGGATCTGACCGAGTCGCGATTGCTGTCACTCGCCCACGCCGGCGAGGCAATGTCCCCGCCCGCCGTTCCCACCGGGCCAGACCCGGCACCCTCGTCCACCGCGGAGGCTTCCCATGCGCACGTACATTGACAGATTCCTCAGGCCACAATCGGTCTCCAACGCGGTCCTCGTGGTCGCGCTGCTCGCCCTCGCGCTCTATTTCGCTTCGCGCACATCACGATTCGCCACCTCGTCAAACTTCCTGACGCTCGTCGACAATGCCGCCGCCCTCGGCATCATCGTCGTCCCGTTCACTCTGCTGGTGATCGCCGGATACATCGACTTCTCCGTCGGCTCCGTCGCGGCGCTGTCGGCGACACTCACCGCGATCAGCGTCACCCAGTGGGGCTGGTCCGAGGCCGCGGGCCTGGCCCTGGGACTGTGCGTGGGAATCGCCGCCGGCGCCGTCAACGGATTCCTGTGCGTCATCCTGGGCTGGCACCCGATCATCGTGACCCTCGGAATGCTCGGCGCCATCCGCGGCGCAACCCTGATCGTGCAACAGGACCAGATCTTCGGCATCGGCCCCCTCGTCGAGTCCATCGGCACCGGCGATATCGCCGGTATCCCGATCACCACCGTGATCGCCCTGCTGTGTTTCGCCGCCGGCGGCGCATTCCTGACCCTAACCCCGTGGGGCAGACACATCTTCGCGCTCGGCGCCAACCCCCAGGCCGCGTTCCTGTCGGCGATCCGCGTCAAGGCGATCCCGTTCGTCCTGTACGTGGTCACCGGGGCCGGTGCCTCACTGGCCGGCATCGTGTACATGGCCAGGCTGAACGGTGTGGCACCGGCGACCACCGCCGAAAGCATGGAGTTCCAGGCCCTCACGATCGTCCTGCTCGGCGGGGTCGCGTTCGCCGGTGGCCGCGGCAGCCTGTTCGGCGTCTTCATCGCATGGCTCTTCCTGGCCACCCTCAACAACGGCCTGGTGCTGCTGCACGTCACCCCGTACGTACAGACCGTCGCCTCCGGACTGGCACTGGTCGCGGCGGCAGCACTGGACCGGGCCGGCAGCACCGTGATCCCGCGCCTGCACGCCTGGCGCGAGGCCCGCTCGCGTGTGACCGATGATCCGGGTACCACGACGGCCCCCCGGCCCGAACCGGCGAAACAGCTGTCCGGTGCGAGGCAATAGCGCACAAGCCCTTTCATCCGATCACTACCGATGGAGCCACACCGTGACAACGCTTGTCATCAATCCGAACCGCGTCACCGCCAACACCGAACTCGTCCAGCACTGGGTGAACAGATGGTTCGGTGACAACCAGGTACTCGTCGTCAACCCCGACTGGGGACCGGAGGAACTGGCCGGCGAATGGGAGACCCAGCTCAGCGCCACCGCCGTTCTCGACAAGGTGGCCACGCTCGACATCGACCAACTGGGCATCGACGGGATCGTGATGGCCGGATTCGCCGAGCCCGGCGTCGAAGCGCTGCGCGAAGTGGTGCCGGTTCCCGTCGTCGACATCACAGAGTCCGGTCCCATGGCGGCGATGCTGACCGGGCGGCGGTACGGCATCATCACCAGCAGCCACGCTGCCATCCCCATCGTCGACGACCGGTTGGTCGCCCTGGGTCTGCATCCGCGGTGCAACACCGTCGTCGCCGCAGGACTCGGGGTTCCCGAGATGATGGCCGACCGCCGCGCAACCGCCGAACGCGTGATCTCGGTCGGTCAGGAACTCCTGCACCGGCACCACTGCGCGTCGATCGTCCTGGGCTGCGGCGGCTTCACCGGATTGGCGGCCGAGATCTCCGGACAACTGGGCGTACCGGTGATCGAGCCGGTGCGGGCCGCCGTCGAACTGGTACGCGGCCTCACCGGCATCGGCGCCGCGGCACCGGCGACCACCCCCACCCCCCGGCACATCGAGAACTGGCCGCTGTCACACAAGCCCATTCCCGCGTAACAGTCACCTCGGCCGCTGAACGGATCCGTTCAGCGGCCGAGGCCGATCGCCACACGCCGGGGTCAGCCGTCGATGATGATCTCCTTGCCGTCCCATTCGTGGTCGTGCATGAACCCTTCGGCGAGACCGACCTTGTACTTGAGGCAGTGCCGCAGGATGTAGAGGTAGGCCAGCGGCAACATCAACGCCGGCCTGCGGTCATCCGAAGCCCAGACAACGTCGTGGGAATGCCGGAAATCGCGGACGAAGTCCCTGAACTTCCTTCCGTTCAACGACTTCCGCCTCCACCCGTACAACAGCATGCCCAGGCCGATCATCTTGTCGACATCGGGCCGCGGCGTGATCAGTTCGGTGGTCTCGCCGAAGAAGGCGCGGTCGATCCCGTCCTGCGCGGCGAACAGCATGATCCCGCTGGTGGCGCGCGGATTGCATTCGATGGTGAGCAGGCCGATGTCGGGATCGTCGTAGAAGTCGAATCCGATATTCCCGGTGAACCCGACATCTGCCACGAACTCGGTGACCCAGTTGAGGATTCCCGGATGGCCCACCGATTCGAAACGCAGACAGGAGTTTCCGTCGATGGCGTAACCCACCGGGTAGGCGGCGTGCGCGAGCACCTCCCCGTCGCGGCAGACCGAGTAGGTGCAGTACCTCGCACCCGACGCCCACTGCTGGGCCAGCCACGGGTTTCCGTCCTCGAACTCCAGCCAGGACAGGTCATCGCCGGGCGCGACCTTGTACACCTTCTGCGACCCACGCGAGTACACCCGTTTGAGCGCGAACGGAGTGGTGAAATCGAGCGCGGCCACATCTTCCGGCGAGGACAGCGTGGCGTACTTGAGCCCCGGCAACCCCTTCTCCTGCAGCAGTCGCGAGAACTCCGCCTTCTGATGCAACTGCTTCTCGGTGGCGAACGGCGACAGGAACAGCTCACAACCGGGCGGGAACAACCCCGCCATCATCGACAGGATATCCGTTTCCTCGTGAATCGGGATGATCATGTCGACCTTCTCGTCGACGGCGATCTGCACCAGCCTGCGGCAATAGGCCACCGGCTCGAACTTCGGCGACGGCACCCGGAAGAACGCCGACGTGGCATGCGAAAAACGCGTTATCCCAATCGGAAGACTATCCACTATCGTGACCCGGTGTCCGGCCGCCGACATCAGCCGGGCAAGGTTCAGGGTGAGAAACGATCGGCCGAAGGTGATCAGTACGTGCTTGCCACTCGACTCAGTCACGGCACCGAGTCTAAACCGAACACATACCCGACCCACCCGGCACGGGGAATAACCTGTCCGGTGAGGTCGGTTACACACTCTTGACGCGGAGCGGAGGTCCGAGATGTTCGTGATCGGCGTGATCGCGGCCTGCCTGGCCGCGGTCGCCTACGGCATGTCGACGGTACTGCGCGCACTCGGCGCCCGCCGCGTGGCGCAGGAAGCCCGCGAAGAGGGCAACGCAGCAGGTCAGACCACCGCATCGGGTGGACCGTCGCTGCAATCGACAATGTCGACGTTCATCGATCCCGCGTTCATCCTGGGCACGATGCTGGTGGTGATCGGCTTCGCCGGCGGCGCCGTCGCGGCCCGCTACCTGCCACTGTTCCTGTCCCAGACCATCGTGTCGGCCAACCTGGTGGTCACCGCGCTGCTCAGCACCATCATGCTCAACATCGCCCTGCACACCCGCGACTGGATCGCGATCTGGCTGGTGGTGATGTCACTGTGCATGCTCGGGTTCTCCTCGTCGCCGCACACACAGACCTCCGACAGCGACCGGTTCCACTGGGTGCTGTTCATCTCCACCGCCGTACTGTGCGTCATCGCGCTCGCCGGGGTATACAAGGTCCGCAGACACGCCGCGATCATCGGCGGGGCATGCGCTGGACTGCTGTTCGGCATGATCGCCATCGCCGTGCGGGTCCTGCACGGGGTCGACCCGTTCGACCCGGTCACACTCATCAAGGACCCCGCCGCCTGGACCATCGCCATCGCCGGGGCCACCGGCTTCTTCGTGCAGACCGTCGCCCTGCAACTGGGCGCCGTCAACGGGGTCACCGCGGTCCTCGTCGTCGGCGAGACCGCGGGCCCCAGCCTGGTGGGCGTGCTGTTCCTCGGCGACACCGCCAAAGCCGGCCTGGCCGGCGTGGCCATCGCCGGTTTCGTCGGCGCCGTCATCGGTGCGGTGCTGGTGGCCTGGTACGGCTCCGGCGACCCCGACCACTTCGGCGAGGCACCGCCGATGAAAGGCGGCTGGCGCCGTGGCCGGGAGGACCCGCCCGACACCGGTGAGTCCGCAAAGGTGGACACGCCCGCCGCCGACCGACCAGACTGACCCCATGAACTCCGCGCGCACCGCGTACGAAACACTCGAACCGTTCCACGTTCTCGCCTACTTCAATCCCGGGATGAAAGCCGCCCTCGACGAGACCGGGCTCTCCCCCATCGCGCTGTACGCGGGCGGCCGCGGCGCACCGCTGGGACCGTGCGCACCGTCGGTGGTGACGGCGACGTTCTACAACTTCAACCCCGGCCTCATCGAACCCGCCTGGCGCGACGCCGTCGCCGTCGGCCTCGACACAGTGTCCGACGCCCGCTACCGGATGCTCGATGAACAACTGCGCGCCATCATCGGCGACGGCGTCGACGAGCCGGTGATCGGCGAACTGGCCGACACCTTCGAGGCGGCCGTCACC
>ERZ795062.3124-NODE-3124-length-10385-cov-11.068829_pt1 | contig 10385 bp, 10 predicted proteins | sample MGYA00375146_ERZ795062 | MGnify/ENA primary metagenome ERZ795062 (study PRJEB30191, sample SAMN05720281) | activated sludge metagenome | isolation source: Anaerobic digester | place: USA | collected 2015-07-16 ...
CTGGCCTCGGTCAAGAAACGACCGCCGAAGCTGGCGTATGGGGACATCCGTCCCGTCGCTGACGAAAAGACGCTGGAGGCGGTCATCGCCAACCGTTACGAGGTCATGGCCGGGTATGCGCGGCACATGCGCGCCGTGGTTCGCCAGGAAGTGGACGCGATGAAAGCCCGCCAGGTCGATGCCGGCGTGGTGACCGCGGCGCGGCGCTGGCTGCACCGTGACACCGAAAAAGTGCCGTCCACGGCCCGCTTTCAGCTTGCACAGGCGCGTGCGGCCAATGCCGTGCTCGACAAAATGGTGGTGATGCGGGAGGAATTGCGCCAGATCTGGCTCAATACCTCGCATTCGCGGGAACAACTGGCGGCCGATCTTCAGGCCTGGTGCCGGCGGGCGGAGGACAGTGGGATTGCCGCGCTGCGTGAGTTTTCGGTGCAGTTGCGCGCGGCACGCATGCAGACCGTCTGACGGGCGGCCGGGCCCGGCGTGCACCGGGCGACGGGCAACAAAAAACCCGCTCATCGAGCGGGTTTTTTGCGGGAAATCGGCGCCGAATCACTTCAGCTTGGTTTCCTTGTACTCCACATGCTTGCGAGCCTTCGGATCGAACTTCATGATCGACATCTTCTCGGGCATGGTCTTCTTGTTCTTGCTGGTCGTGTAGAAGTGACCGGTGCCGGCTGTGGACTGCAGCTTGATCTTTTCGCGTCCGCCTTTGGTTGCCATGGTTCAGCTCCTTATGCTTGGCCGCGTGCGCGCAGGTCGGCGAGCACGGATTCAATGCCATTCTTGTCGATCAGGCGCAGCGCCGCGCTCGAAACGCGCAGGCGCACCCAGCGGTTTTCGCTTTCGACCCAGAAACGACGGTATTGCAGGTTCGGCAGGAACCGGCGCTTGGTTTTGTTGTTGGCGTGGGAAACGTTGTTCCCGACCATCGGGCCTTTACCCGTTACTTCGCAGACACGTGCCATGAGGACACTCCGATCAAACAGCTGGAGCCGTTGCACAGGCCTGAAGGATTCAGACCTGCCGGCTTTCAGCCTCACCTCGCCAGAAAAGGGTGGCGGTAACCCGGTTTGCCATCCTGGCATCCTGTGAAAGGGTGCAGAAGGTTTTGGCAAAGCCTTGAATTATAACGGATTCTTTGGGTGCTGGGTCAGGTGTTGCCCTGCTCCAGAAAACGCTGGGCATCCAGGGCTGCCATGCAACCCGTGCCCGCGCTGGTGATGGCCTGGCGGTACACGTGGTCCTGCACGTCGCCGGCAGCGAACACCCCAGGCACGCTGGTCTGGGTGGCAAAGCCTTTGAGGCCACCTTGCGTCACGATGTAACCGTTCTCCAAGGTCAGATGGCCTTGGAAAATTTCAGTGTTCGGCGAATGGCCGATGGCGATGAAGCAGCCCTTGAGCTCGATGTCCTCGGTACTGCCGTCTTTCACGCTGCGCAGGCGGATGCCGGTGACGCCGCTGGCATCGCCCAGGACTTCGTCCAATGTCTGGTACGTCTTGAGCACGATCTTGCCGGCGGCGACCTTCTCCATCAGCTTGTCCACCAGGATGGGCTCGGCCTTGAACTTGTCGCGCCGGTGTACGAGGTACACCTGACTGGCAATGTTGGACAAGTACAGCGCTTCCTCGACGGCCGTGTTGCCGCCCCCGACGACGCAACAGAGCTGGTCCCGGTAGAAAAAGCCGTCGCAGGTTGCGCAGCCCGACACACCGCGGCCCATGAAGGCGGTCTCGGACGGCAGGCCGAGGTACTTGGCTGAAGCGCCGGTGGCGATGATCAGCGAATCACAGGTGTAGGTGCCGCTGTCGCCGGTGAGCGTGAATGGGCGCTGGCTGAGATCGACCGTGTTGATGTGGTCGAAGACGATCTGCGTCTTGAAGCGCTCGGCGTGTTCGAGAAAGCGCTGCATCAGGTCCGGCCCCTGGACGCCGTGAACGTCTGCCGGCCAGTTGTCGACTTCCGTCGTCGTCATGAGTTGCCCGCCCTGGGCAATGCCGGTGATCAGGACCGGGTTGAGATTCGCCCGCGCGGCGTAGACCGCCGCGGTGTAGCCGGCGGGGCCGGAACCCAGGATGAGGACTTTGGCGTGTTGGCTGTTGGGCATGGTGCGGAATCCATTCGGGCGCTACACTGCGCCCGGTATTCAGGGGGTTGCGGACATTCTCCGGCGACCCGGGACACGAACCCGGCCGGCAGCCGGTCGGGATGACAGGCTCTATTGTACGAATCGGGCAGTAATTCCCCCGCAACTGAGGTTTTTCCAGATGGCCATGCTGAGCAATCTCGATCTGATTCGCAGGGTCCCCCTGTTTGCCATGCTGACCGACGCTCAGGCCAGCGGCGTGTCGGATGCCATCGTCAAGCGCCGGTACCGGCGCGGCGAGAACATCGTCGAGCAGGGCAAGAAAAGCAATGCCTTGTTCATCATGCTCACCGGGCGCGCCAGGGTCATCAGCGGCGACGGCCGCGGCCGCGAAGTGATCCTGGCAATCCTGCAGCCAGGCGACTACATCGGCGAGATGAGCCTGATCGACAACGAGCCCCATTCCGCCACCGTGCAAGCCGAGATTCAGACCGACGTGCTGGAGCTGGCGCGGGTTGACTTTGCGCGCTGCTTGCCCGAAAACACGTCCATGGCCTATGCGGTGATGAAAGGGCTGGTCAAGCGCCTGCGCCATGCGGACCGACAGATCCAGTCGCTGGCCCTGATGGATGTCTACGGCCGGGTGGCCCGTGCGCTGCTGGAGGCCGCAGTGCCGCAGCCGGATGGCTGCCGCGTGATCCGGTCCAAGGTCTCACGGTCCGACTTGGCCAAGATGGTCGGCGCGTCGCGCGAAATGGTGAGCCGGGTCATGAAGGACCTGGAACAGCGTGGATTCATTGAATTGCTGGACAGCGGCGCCACCCGGATCCAGGAAAACATGCTGTCGCTGGGGTGAAGGGGCTGGCCTGCAGTAAGCTTGCAGTCCTGCTTTGCCCATGACCTATTCCCTTCACACGCTGAATTCCCCGACGTCCCGCGCGGCCGCGTCGCCTGCCCCTGCGGGCGCCACCCGACTCGGCCAGGAACTGGGCCTCTTGCTGGGGCTCGCGGCCCTGGTGTTCTGCGTGCTCGCGTTGATGAGCTATTCAGGGCAGGATCCTGCCTGGTCAACGTCCGGTGCCAATGGCGCCGTGCACAACTGGGGCGGCCGGCTGGGCGCCTGGCTGGCGGACGTCGGATTCTTCATGCTCGGCTTTTCGGTCTGGTGGTGCGTGGCGGCCGGCGTGCGGGCCTGGCTGACCGGGCTGGCCAGCTGGATGCGGGAGGCGGCGGATCCGCCACCACCCCAGGGTGCGCTGGCTCGCTTCGCCTCGGGCCGGCTGGCGTTCTGGGTCGGGTTGATCTTGTTGCTGCTCGCCAGTACCGCGCTGGAATGGTCGCGGCTGTATCGGCTCGAACCCCTGTTGCCCGGCCACGGGGGGGGGGTGCTGGGCTACCTGGTCGGACCGGCCAGTGTGAAATGGCTCGGCTTCACGGGCTCTGGCCTGGTCTGTATCGTGGTGGGCGTGTTGGGCGCAGCGCTCGTGTTCCGGTTCTCCTGGGGCCAGCTGGCCGAGCGCATCGGCGCGGCGCTGGACGGCCTGATCACGTCCCGGCGGGAAAAGCGCGAAATTGCCGAAGATCTGGAACTGGGCAAGCAAGCCGCCCGTGAGCGGGAGGAGGTGGTCCACGTCGAGCGCCGGGAGATTCAGGAGCACCACCCCGAACCGGTCCTGATCGAGCCAGTGCTGGGCGAACTGCCCAAGAGCGAGCGGGTGGCCAAAGAGCGCCAGAAGCCGCTGTTCGTCGAATTGCCGGACAGCAAGCTGCCGCAGGTGGACCTGCTCGATGGCGCCCTGCAACGCCAGGAGACCGTTTCCACCGAAACCCTGGAAATGACCAGCCGGCTGATCGAGAAAAAGCTTCGCGACTTCGGCGTCGAGGTGCGGGTGGTGCTGGCGTCGCCCGGGCCGGTGATCACACGTTACGAAATCGAACCCGCCACGGGGGTCAAGGGCTCGCAGGTGATGAACCTGGCCAAGGACCTGGCGCGGTCCTTGAGCCTGGTGTCGATCCGGGTCGTGGAGACCATTCCGGGCAAGAATTTCATGGCGCTGGAGCTGCCCAACGCCAAGCGCCAGTCGATCCGCCTGTCGGAGATTCTGGGCTCTCAGGTCTACAACGAGGCCAAGTCGCTGCTGACTGTTGGCCTGGGCAAGGACATTGTGGGCAATCCGGTGGTCGCCGACCTGGCCAAGATGCCGCACGTGCTGGTGGCGGGCACCACCGGTTCCGGCAAGTCGGTCGGGATCAACGCCATGATCCTGAGCCTGCTCTACAAGGCCGAGGCGCGCGATGTGCGCTTCCTGATGATCGATCCGAAGATGCTGGAGATGTCGTTCTACGAAGGCATCCCGCACCTGCTGGCGCCGGTGGTGACCGACATGAAGCAGGCCGCCAACGGCCTGAACTGGTGCGTGGGTGAAATGGAGCGCCGCTACAAGCTGCTCAGCAAGCTGGGCGTGCGCAACCTGGCCGGCTACAACGCCAAGATCGACGAAGCCAAGGCGCGCGAGCAATTCATCGACAACCCGTTCAGCCTGACCCCGGAGGCGCCGGAGCCGCTCGACCGCATGCCCCATATCGTGGTCGTGATCGACGAACTGGCCGACCTGATGATGGTGGTCGGCAAGAAGATCGAGGAACTGATCGCCCGGCTGGCGCAGAAGGCCCGTGCGGCCGGCATCCACCTGATCCTGGCCACGCAACGGCCCAGCGTGGATGTGATCACCGGCCTGATCAAGGCCAATATCCCGACACGCATTGCCTTTCAGGTCAGCAGCAAGATCGACAGCCGCACCATCCTGGACCAGATGGGTGCCGAGGCGCTGCTGGGCATGGGCGACATGCTGTACATGCCTTCGGGCACGGGGTTTCCAATCCGCGTGCATGGCGCCTTTGTGAGCGACGACGAGGTGCACCGGGTGGTCAACTACCTCAAGAGCCAGGGCGAACCCAACTACATCGAAGGCCTGCTTGAAGGCGGGACGATCGACGGTGAAGGCGGCGTGGCGGGAGAAGGCGGTGAGGGCGGCGGCGAAAAAGACCCGATGTACGACCAGGCGGTCGAAATCGTGCTGAAGAACCGCAAGGCCAGCATTTCCCTGGTGCAGCGCCACCTGAAGATCGGCTACAACCGTGCGGCGCGGCTGGTCGAGGACATGGAGAAAGCCGGCCTGGTCAGCGCGATGAGCACCAGCGGCCAGCGCGACATCCTGGTGCCCCTGCGCGATGAGTGAACTTGTGGTCGCCATGCGGCTCTGATCGGCATGATGGAAAGATCCTTCCTTTCGGCGCTCCGGCGGTGGTTGCTGGCTGCCTTCATGGTGGCTGTGGCGCCAGCGGGGCAGGCTTCAGGCCTGGACAGCCTGGACGTGTTCGTGAAGACGACGCGCTCGGGGCGCGCGGCCTTCACCCAGGTCGTGACGTCGCCGGCGCGTGATGGCCAGGTTGCGCGCAGCAAGACCTCCAGCGGCCGTTTCGAGTTTCAGCGCCCGGGCCGCTTCCGGTTCACCTATGTGAAGCCCTTCGAGCAGACCATCGTGGCGGACGGGCAAACCCTGTGGCTCTACGACGTCGACCTGAACCAGGTGACCGCACGCAAGCAGGACCAGGTGCTGGGATCCACGCCTGCGGCGCTGATCGCTGCCGCCCCCGACCTGAAGGCCTTGCAGGCGGAGTTCGACCTCAAGGGCATGCCCGACCAGGATGGCCTGCAATGGGTCCAGGCCACACCCCGAAGCCGCGATGGAGCCCTGCAGGCGGTCCGTGTGGGATTGCGGGTGACGGACAAAGGCAGCGAACTGGCGGTGCTGGACATTCTGGACAGCTTTGGCCAGCGCTCGGTGCTGACGTTCACCGCCTTTGAGCTCAACCCGGCGCTGACACCGGGTCTGTTCCAGTTCAAGCCGCCAGCCGGCGCTGACGTGATCCGTCCATGAAGCCGCGCCCCGGGGCTGGCGCGCAGGGGCTGGTGCCGCTGGCAGAGCGCTTGCGTCCTCGCACGCTGGGCGAAGTTGTCGGGCAGCAGCATCTGCTGGGTGACGGCATGGCGTTGCGCCTGGCGTTCGAGTCCGGCCAGCCTCACAGCTGCATTCTGTGGGGGCCGCCGGGCACCGGCAAGACCACCATTGCGCGGCTGATGGCTGACGCTTTTGACGCCCAGTTCATCACCATCAGCGCGGTGCTGGGTGGTGTGAAGGACATCCGCGAAGCGGTGGAACTGGCCGAGGCCGCCCGCACCGGTCTGGCGCCGCGGGGCACCATCGTCTTCGTCGACGAGGTGCATCGCTTCAACAAGAGCCAGCAGGACGCCTTTTTGCCGCATGTCGAAAGCGGCCTGTTCACCTTCATCGGCGCCACCACCGAGAACCCGTCCTTCGAGGTCAATTCCGCCCTGCTGTCGCGGGCAGCGGTGTACGTGCTGCAGCCGCTTTCTGAAGCAGAATTAAAGCAAATTGTGGCCAAAGCCAGCGTCGCCGGGTCGCTTCCCGCTATAGATAACGAAGCGATCGAACGATTGGTGGCCTATGCGGACGGCGATGCCCGGCGGCTGCTCAACACGCTGGAGACCCTGGCCGTGTCGGCCGGGCGTGAGCAGCTGGCGACGATCACGGATGCCTGGCTGTTGCGGGTGCTGGGCGAGCGCCTGCGCCGCTACGACAAGGGCGGCGAGCAGTTTTACGACACGATCAGTGCGCTGCACAAGTCGGTTCGGGGTTCCGACCCGGATGCGGCGCTGTACTGGTTCGTGCGCATGCTGGACGGCGGAGCCGACCCGCGCTACCTGGCACGTCGGCTGATCCGCATGGCCACCGAGGACATCGGCCTGGCCGATCCGCGCGCCCTGCGGCTGGCGCTCGACGCCGCCGACGTCTACGAGCGCCTGGGCAGCCCCGAGGGCGAACTCGCACTGGCTGAGTGTCTGGTCTATCTGGCGGTTGCGCCCAAGTCCAATGCCGTCTACAAGGCCTTCAACGAGGCCAAGGCCTACGTGAAGAAAGACGGCACCCGTCCGGTGCCCCTGCACCTTCGCAATGCACCGACAAAGCTCATGAAGGATCTCGACTACGGCAAGGGCTACCGATATGCCCATGACGAAGCGGGCGGATTTGCCGCTGGCGTGTCCTACTTGCCCGACGGTATGGCGCCGCCCGGGTTCTACCAGCCCGTGGCGCGAGGTCTTGAGATCCGCATTGCCGATAAGCTGGAAGAACTCCGGCGGCTGAACGATCAGAAATCCTAATGGCCCGGCAAGGCGGCTGATCGGGGTCCTCGACAAAGGGTAAACCCGGGCCATTGGCGGGTTCGGCCCTCGATGTCCGTTGGCTACAATCGCGTCCACCCGCCCGCCAACGCCTTCGCCCTGGCGGGCTTTTTGCTAGTTGGCTGGTTCAGCTCACGAGGCTCGAGTCGCCAGCGTCACAGATCCGTGGCGCATTCGGGCGCAACCGCCGGTCACAAAAACGGAGAACGCTTTATGGAAATCCTGCTGCAGCAGATCATCAACGGTCTGGTTCTTGGCAGCATGTATGCCTTGGTGGCCTTGGGCTACACCATGGTGTACGGCATCATCAACCTCATCAATTTCGCCCACGGCGAGGTGCTCATGGTCGGTGCGCTGACCAGCTGGACCATCATCGGCCTGATGAAGGACGCCGTGCCCGGCGCGCCCGGGTGGGTGATCCTGATCGTGGCCATGATCATTTCCTGCATCGTGGCGGCCGCGCTCAACTTCGTGATCGAAAAGGTCGCCTACCGGCCGCTGCGCAACAGCCCCAAGCTGGCGCCGCTGATCACCGCCATCGGCGTGTCGATCCTGCTGCAGACGCTGGCCATGATCATCTGGAAGCCGAACTACAAGGCTTATCCGACGCTGCTGCCCAGCGCCCCGTTGGCGATCGGCGGCGCCGTGATCACCCCCACGCAGATCATGATCCTGGGGCTGACCGCGGTGTCCTTGGCCGCGCTGATGTACCTGGTCAACCACACCCGGCTTGGCCGGGCGATGCGGGCCACGGCCGAGAATCCCCGCGTGGCCGGCCTGATGGGCGTCAAGCCCGACATGGTGATCTCCGCAACCTTCATCATCGGCGCCATTCTGGCCACCATCGCCGGCATGATGTATGCCTCCAATTACGGAACGGTGCAGCACAGCATGGGCTTCCTGCCCGGGCTGAAGGCATTTACGGCGGCCGTCTTTGGCGGCATCGGCAACCTGGCGGGCGCGGTGGTCGGCGGCATCCTGCTGGGCCTGATCGAATCGATCGGTTCCGGCTACATCGGCACCCTCACCGGGGGCCTGCTGGGCAGCCACTACTCTGACATCTTCGCCTTCATCGTGCTGATCATCGTGTTGACGCTGCGGCCTTCGGGCCTGCTGGGCGAACGTGTGGCCGATCGCGCTTGAACCCGGGAGCATCAAGATGAAACAGAACAAGACCGTTGTTTTCCTGGTGTCCGCTGTGGCACTGCTGGTCCTGCCGCTGGTGCTGCAAAGCTTCGGCAATGCCTGGGTGCGCATTGCGGACATGGCGCTGCTGTACGTGCTGCTGGCCCTTGGCCTGAACATTGTGGTGGGCTACGCGGGTCTGCTGGACCTGGGCTACGTGGCCTTCTTTGCGGTGGGCGCCTACATGTATGGCCTGCTCGCCTCGCCGCACCTGACCGAGGCCTTTCCGGCGCTGGCCGCCATGTTTCCGAACGGCTTGCACATGCCGCTGTGGGTGATCATCCCGGCTGGGGCGGGTCTGGCGGGGCTCTTCGGCATGCTGCTGGGCGCCCCCACGCTGAAACTGCGTGGCGATTACCTGGCCATCGTCACCCTGGGGTTCGGAGAAATCATCCGGGTGTTCCTGAACAACCTGGACCATCCGATCAACATCACCAACGGGCCCAAAGGCATCAACCAGATCGACTCGCTGAAATTCTTCGGGCTTGACCTGGGCAAGCCGGTCACTTTTGGCGGCTTCGAGTTCTCTTCCGTGACCCTGTACTACTACCTGTTCATGGCGCTGGTGCTGGCCAGTGTGCTCATCAGCCACCGGATGCAGATGTCGCGCATCGGCCGCGCCTGGATGGCCATCCGCGAGGACGAAATCGCCGCCAAGGCCATGGGCATCAACACCCGCAACATGAAACTGCTGGCCTTCGGCATGGGGGCCACCTTCGGCGGCGTTTCCGGCGTCATGTTCGCGGCGTTCCAGGGCTTTGTGTCACCTGAATCGTTCAGCCTCATGGAGTCGATCATGATCGTTGCCATGGTCGTCCTTGGGGGCATTGGGCACCTGCCCGGCGTGATCCTGGGCGCGGTGCTGCTGTCGGCCCTGCCGGAGGTGTTGCGCTACGTGGCCGGACCACTGCAATCCATGACCGATGGCCGTCTGGATTCGGCCATCCTGCGCCAGCTGCTGATTGCCCTGGCCATGATCATCATCATGCTGATGCGTCCGCGCGGACTGTGGCCCTCGCCTGAGCATGGCAAGTCGCTGCAAGGCAAATAAGGAGAGCGACATGAGCGATACCGTATTGAAAGTCGCCGGCATTTCCAAGCGTTTCGGGGGCCTTCAGGCCCTGAGCGACGTGGGCATCACCATCGAGCGCGGCCAGGTCTATGGCCTGATCGGCCCCAACGGCGCCGGCAAGACCACCTTCTTCAACGTGATCACGGGCCTTTACACCCCGGACAGCGGCACCTTCGAACTCTCGGGCAAGCCCTACAAGCCCACCGCGGTGCATGAAGTGGCCAAGGCCGGCATTGCGCGCACCTTCCAGAACATCCGTCTGTTTGCGGAGATGACCGCGCTCGAAAACGTGATGGTGGGCCGCCACATCCGCACGCATTCGGGCCTGATCGGCGCGGTGTTGCGCCTGCCGTCCTTCCGCGAGGAAGAGGCCGCCATCGCGAAACGGGCGCAGGAGCTGCTGGACTACGTCGGCATCGGCAAGTTCGCCGACTACAAGGCCCGCACCCTGAGCTATGGCGACCAGCGCCGCCTGGAGATCGCCCGCGCCCTGGCCACCGACCCGCAGCTGATTGCTCTGGATGAGCCGGCCGCCGGCATGAACGCCACCGAGAAGGTCATGCTGCGCGAGCTGATCGACCGCATCCGCAAAGACAACCGCACCATCCTGCTGATCGAGCATGACGTCAAGCTGGTGATGGGCCTGTGCGACCGCGTCACCGTGCTGGACTACGGCAAGCAGATTGCCGAGGGCACGCCGGCCGATGTGCAGAGGAATGAAAAAGTGATCGAGGCCTATCTGGGCACCGGAGGACATTGACATGGCAGCGACA
>ERZ795062.3125-NODE-3125-length-10380-cov-11.241840_pt1 | contig 10380 bp, 6 predicted proteins | sample MGYA00375146_ERZ795062 | MGnify/ENA primary metagenome ERZ795062 (study PRJEB30191, sample SAMN05720281) | activated sludge metagenome | isolation source: Anaerobic digester | place: USA | collected 2015-07-16 ...
TGCCGAGATCGGCGAGGCGATCGACCGGCCGGTGAAGACCTATTCGTCGGGCATGACGGTGCGGCTGGCGTTTGCGCTGGTGACGGCCCTGGAGCCCGACCTGCTGATCATCGACGAGGCGCTGGCGGTGGGCGACCAGCATTTCCAGAAGAAGTGCATCGAGCGCATCCAGCGCTTTCGCGACAACGGCTGCACCATCTTGTTCTGTTCGCACAGCCCCTACCACATCCGCCAGCTGTGCGACGTGGCGCTGTGGCTGGACCACGGCCGCGTGATGGAGCTGGGCCCGACCGAGCCGGTGATCGGCGCCTACGAGATGCACACGCGGCTGCTGGACCAGCCCGAGGCGCCCGCCGAGCCCGGCCACGCGGCCATGATCGTGCCGACCGAGGAGCGCCCCGAGGGCGAGCCGCCCGCCGCCCCGGGTCCGGGCACGGCCGCTGCCAGCCAGGAGGCGGCGATCCTGTCGGTCGAGATCGCCGGCCTGGAGGGCGAGCAGGAACCCCGGCTGCTGGCCAGCCGCGACCTGGCGGTCACCCTCACGGTGCGCGGGCGCGGCGCCGAGCGGCCGAACATCGGCTTCATGATCGAGCAGTCGCGCGGCGTCGGCATCACCTCGCTGGCGACGCACGAAGAAGGCGCGGCGCCGACCGAGGTGGCGCCGGGCGTGTGGCGCTCGGTGCTCACGTTTCCCGAATTGCCGCTGCACAGCGGCCAGTACGTGGTGAGCGCCTACCTGTTCGACGCCAGCGGACTGGCGGTGTACGACCAGTGGTACCAGTTCCTGCATTTCCGCTTCGTCACGCCGACGCTGATGCCGGGGCTGGTCAAGCTGCCGCACCACTGGGGCTGAATTCACACATCGGAGCCACTCATGAGCGATACCCACCAACCGCCCATGGCGGCCGACGCCCTGCTGCAACGCGGCCAGCGGCTGCTGCAGGCCGGCGACCGCGCCGGCGCGGCGGCCGCCTTGCAGCAGGCGCGGGCGCTGCCGGCCACGCGCCTGGCCGCGCACAACCTGATCGAGCAGCATGCCCTGGAGGGCGCCTTTGCCCAGATGTTCGGGCTGGACTGCCGCATCGCCCCGGGCGACGACATCTTTCATTTCTTCGCCGGCCATCCGACCTCCAACAACCCGCTGCGCGACTATCTGGCCGACGGCTGGCGCACGCTGGCCGAGCTGATGCTGCTGCTGGAACAGGCGCGGCAGCCGCTGCTGCAAGCGGGCAGCGTGCTGGAGTTCGCCAGCGGCCACGGGCGCTTCACGCGGCATCTGGTCAAGGCCATCGGCGCCGAGCGGGTGACGGTGTCGGACGTGGTGCCGGACGCGGTGGCGTTTTCGCAGTCCACGTTCGGCGTGCCGGGCTTGGTGTCGCACGCCCAGCCCGAGGCGGTGCGCTGGCCGCGGACGTACGAGCTGGTGTTCGTGCTGTCGCTGTTCAGCCACCTGCCGCGCGGCAGTTGGTCGCGCTGGCTGGCGCGCTTGTGGGACGCGGTGGCGCCGGGCGGGTTGCTGGTGTTTTCGACCCACGGTATCGAGGCCGCGCGCCGCGCCGGCGTGGCGCTGGACGACAGCGGCTACTTTTTCGCCGCGTCGAGCGAATCGAACGCCATCGACGCGCAGGAATACGGCACCGCCTTCACCAGCGAGGCGTTCGTGCGCCAGCAGGTGGGCGCGCTGATGGGTGAGGCGGCGCTGGCGCACTTTGCGCCGGTGTGGTTCTGGAACCACCAGGACGCCTGGGTGCTGCGGCGGCCTTGAGGCGCTGCCAGATACTATACAAATCGTAGCTGCTGGCGCTCTACAGGAGCGCGCTGGAGCCGTTTTTTGGGCTCTACTCGCGAATGATGGCGAGGTACTCGATCAGTGCCGCACCGCGACAGGCCCCACGAGAAAAATGAACAGCCATACGCAGAGGACGCCAAGGATTCGCAGAGGACGCAAAGAAAACCGATGGATCTTCTGGCTTTCTGCGTCCTCTGCGAAATCTCTGCGTCCTCTGCGTTCGGAGGTTGGCGGTTTCCAATAAGCGACCATTCGAAGCCTTGTCTCGCAGGCCATCACCATCCTTCGCGAGAAGAGCCGTTTTTCATCGTGAATATCGGGATTGAGCCGGTCAGGTCGGTGGCGGCTGGGGGCCCAGGCGCCCGGCCACGCCGTCGCACACGGCGCGCAGCAGCCGCCGCGCCTGGCGCAGCCGGCCGCCTTCGGCCACGGCGGTGTAGAACACCAGGTACAGCGGCGTCTTGAGCAGCTGGTCGATGCGCCAGCGCAGCGCGATCGGCGCGCGCAGGGCCATGGCGACGGAGTTGCGCACGTGGTAGCCGGCGCGGAAGTCGTGCCCCACGTAGACGGTGCGCCCCAGCAGCCGCACCGGGCGCCGGCCCAGGTCGTGCTGCAGCTCGACGCCGCAGTCGACCAGCACGGCCCAGCCGCGCCGGCGCGCGCGCAGGCACCATTCGACGTCGACGCGGTCGATGAAGTAGTCCTCGCGCAGCGGGCCCAGGCGGTCGAGCGCGCCCAGCGGGATCAGCGAGCCGGAGGCGGGCAGGTAGTCCACCGGCACGGCGCCACCACGGGGTTCGGGGCGCAGCCGGCGCACGCGCCAGCCGTCGTGGCGGATCAGCGCCAGCGTGGCGCCGGTCTTGACGTCGCGGCAGACCGGGCCGACCAGCGCCACCGGCGGCTGCGCGCCTGCCGCCGCCAGGGTGCGCAGCAGGGACGGCACCAGCTGCGGCGGCGCCAGGCTGTCCTGGTCCATCAGCAGCACATGGGTGGCACCCAGGGCGCGCGCGCGGGCGATGCCCTGGTTCTGCGCCTGGCCGATGCCCAGGTTGCGTCCGTTGGCGATCAGCTCGACGCCCTCGGCCGTCGGCGCCTCCAGCACCGGGCCCTGGGCGCCGTCGGTGTTGTCGACCACCACGATGGCCGCCACCTGCGGCCGCAGCCGCCCGAGCGCGCGCGCCAGCCGCGACCGCTCGGGCTGGAAGGTGACGACCACGGCCACCACGCGGCTCATGGCGGGCCTTCAGCGGCTGAGCAGCTGCCGCACCCGGTAGCGCCAGGCGTGCGGCATGGCGCGGATGGCGCGGCCCAGCAGCGGCAGGCGCTGCAGGCGCAGGGCCAGCGCGTACAGCCCGGCCTGGCTGAGCGGCGCCGGCTGGGCCTCGGCTGGCGTGGCGCGGGCGAAGGCTTCGGCCACGCGGTGGGCCGCGTCGAGCAGGGCCGGCCCGTCGGCCGGGTTGACGGCGGGCAGGTAGTCGTCGGCATAGGTCCACGCACCCAGCTGCTGACGCAACTGCAACAACGCGGTGGACAGCGGTGGAGCGACGTGCACGACGCCTTCCACGAACGCCTGCTGGCGGATGCGCTGCAACAGCTCCAGCCACTGCGCGGCGGTGCTGTCCCAGGGCTGCACCCAGCTCCAGGGCCGGTTGGCCACGCGCTCGGCGAAGGCGCCCAGGTCGGGCACGACCACCGGCAGCCCGGCCTGCAGCGCGGCGCTGAGCGTGTAGCTGTAGGTTTCCGGCCACTGAGCCGGAAACCACGCCAGGTGGGGCGCGATGCGCTGCAGCAGGGCCGGCAGATCCTCGTCGGCGTACTGGCCGTGCACGGTGAGGGCGGTGCCCGGGGTGGTCTGCAGGTGGCGGTAGCCGTAGCCGATCAGGTGGAATTCGAGCGGCGCACCGGCGCGCTTGGCCAGGCGCGCGGTTTCTTCCAGCAGGTCGGCGCCCTTGATCACGCTCAGCGCGCCGATGACCACGATGCGCAGCGGCTCGCGCTCGCTCAGGCGCGCCACCTGGGGCGGGGGCAGGCTGCCGGGCGCGATGTCGGTGTGGGGGACGCAGCGGATCGGCGCGCCCGGCATGGCGCGGCGCAGGCGCTCGGCGGTGTCGAGGCTGGGGGCGAGAACGGCGCGCGCCTGCTGCAGGAAGCGCCGGTTGCGGATGCGCCAGGCCTCGATCGGCTCGCGGGTTTCGGGCAGCGAGGGCGGGTGCTGGCCGCCGCAGCATTCGCCCTGGGCGTCCATCTGGTAGCGGCCTTGCCTGCCGGTCAGGGTGATGTGGGTGCAGAAGCTGTAGAAGTCGTGGCAGGTGACGTCGTAGCCCACGCCCAGCTCGCGCGCCAGCTCCCAAACGCGCGGCGCGTGGCCGAGCAGGTGGTGGTAGTGCACGTGGGCCACCCCCATGGCGCGCAGCAGCCCCAGCAGTGCGTCGCCCTCGTGCCGCAGGTCGAAGCTGGCCGACCAGCGGCGGGAAAACACCCAGCGCCCCGCCTCCTGCTCGACCAGCTGCAGTAGCACGCGTTGCGCGCCGGCCGGCCGCAGCGACACGAAGCAGGCCGAGGCGGCCAGGGTGCCCGCCAGCTCCAGGATGTGACGCTCGGTGCCGCCGCCGCGCTGGTGCTGGACCACCAGCACCACGGGCCGGCTGCCCGAGCCGGTGTGGCGCAGCCAGTCCACCGCCAGGCGCGCCGGGCGCGCCGGGTCGAGCCGCAGGAAGCGCTGCACCTGCTCGTCGTAGCCCGGGTGCAGGCGGCGCAGCGTCTCCATGGCGGCCTGCTCACGCGGGCTCTTGCTGTCGCCGAAGCTGACGCCGCCGGTGTGCAGCACGTAGGTGTCGAGCGCGTGCAGGTGGTGCCAGCCGAGCCCGATGGCGCGCTGGCAGAAATCGTTTTCCTCGCCGTAGCCCTTGCCAAAGTGCTCCTCGTCGAACAAGCCGACCGCCCGCAGGCAGTCGCGCCGGATGTACATGCAGAACCCCACGCCGGTGGGGACTTCGACGCTCTGACCAGCGTTGACCCGCGCGAACAGCGCGTCCAGGCTGGCCGTGGTCTGCCCCGCTGGCAGCGGGTTGTCGGCGCAGAACACCGGGTAGCTGCAGATGGTGGCGTTGCCGGAGAACGGCGTCACCGTGCCGGCCCGTGCCCGCCGGTAGGCGGCGGCGCGCAGGCGATCGAGCCAGTCGCCGGCCACTTCGGTGTCGCTGTTGAGCAGCAGCACGTCGTTGCGGTCGGACTGCCGCATGCCGCGGTTGACGGTGCCGACGAAGCCGAGGTTGTGCTCGTTCTCGAGCAGTGTGATGCGCGGCTCGACGGCGGCCTTGTCGCGCAGCCAGGCGCTGACCTCGGGCTCGGGGCTGCAATCGTTGATGACGATCAGGCGCCAGTCGGTGTGGGGCGTGCTGGCCAGCACGGCGTCGATGCAGACCTGCGTGTCGCGCAGGCCGCGGTAGACCGGCACGATGATGTCCACCGTCGGGCTGGCGGGCGGCGGCACGGGCGCGTCGTCGTCGGCCGATGGCGCGGCTGCGGCCGGGGCCGGGCTGACGGCGGCCGCGGCCCGGGTGGCCGGCCGCCGCAGGCCATTGAGCCGATCGGCCAGAAAGCGCGTGTAGCGCACTGCCCGCAGCTTGCGCAGGTTGTCCACGTGCTCGGCCATGCCGCGCAGTTGCTGGTGCAGCTCGGCCACTTGCTGCTGGGCAGTCTGGGTGGCGGCGAACAGGGTGTCGCGGTCACTTCTCAGCTGGGTGTTTTCCACTGCCAGCCGCTCGTGGCCCTGGTGCAGCTCCGCCAGCCTGGCTGCCTGGGCGGCATGCTGCGCGGCATGCTGCGCGCGCAGGTGCTGCTGCTCGGCCTGCAGCGGACCGACGACACTGGCCAGGCTGGCGTAGTCGGCCGACATCGGCCAGTCGAGTTGTACCTCGAGCACCAGCGGGCCGGCGGTGGCGGCCTGCCGCAAGGTGTCGGGCTCGATGGGCAGGCGGACCCAGGGGTCGTCGCCGGTCAGCAGCACGGCGGCGCTGGCGTCGCCCGGCAGCGCGCCGGCACACACCATCTGCTGCGTGGTCGCTGACCGCAGCAGGGCTGCCGTGCCGTCGGTGGCCGCTTGCCATTGCCAGGCCACGCGTGGCGGTTCGGCGGCCGAGCGCAGGCAGATCGAGCGCAGGTGCAGGATGCCGGGGCGGTCGGCCGGATCGAACTTGAGCGCGCGCAGGTCCGCCAGCGCCGGCGGCAGCTGAAAACGCAGCGTCTGGTGGCGCTCGCCGATGACGCCGCGAACCACCTGCTTGCGCGATTCGTCCAGGCCCTGGCCGTCGTCCCAGTACAGCTGGGCCGAAAACAGCGCCTGCGCCGGCAGCGTGGCATCGACCGGTGGCAGGGCCATGGGCTGCTCGCCGGCGCCTTGCGGACGGCCGATGACGATGAACTGGTAGGTCAGGGCGTCGGCCAGCGCCAGCAGGTGGCGCGCCATCGCGGGTGGCAGGGCGTCGAAGGCGACGCGGAACTCCGAGTCGGGCAAGGGGCGCTGCACGGCATCCACCTGCTCGGCCACCCAGCCGTGGTCGCGCAGAAAGCGCATCAGCGTGCGACGGGTGAAAAAGCGCAGGTGCGTTTCGTCCAGCAGGCCCTCGGGCCGGTAGCGGAACTCGCCGGCCATCAGCTCGGCCACCAGGCCCGCGTAGCCGGCGTTGGGAACGGACAGCAGGGCACGGCCGTCGGCGGCCAGCAACTGGCGGCATTGGTCCATGATGCGCTGCGGCAGGCGCAGGTGCTCCAGCACGTCGGCGCAGACGATGATGTCGTAGCCGCCCGGCGCGAACAGGGCCGGCAGCTCGCAGGTGTCGAGGTCGGCCACCTCGACCCGGCGATAGTGGGGCGCGGCCCGCCGCGCTTCCTCGCCGCTGAGGGTCAGGCCGTCGATCGGGCCGGCGGCCGGGCCGTCGCGCGCGGCCAGGAAGCGGCCGATGGCGCCACTGCCGCAACCGAGGTCGAGCACGCGGGCGCCGGCCGGGATGTGGCGGGCCAGGACGGACAGGGAAGTGCGCTCGCTGGCGTCGATGTCGCGTTCGTAGACGTGCGGCGCGGGAGAGGGGGCGGCCATGCGATCGGCAGAACTGGGAACCGGTGGTCCGCAGGCGCGCGAACCGGGTCGGCGGATGCTACCATGCGAGGCTTTTTTCTTGCGCACCACGCCGCCCTGGGCCCCGACCCGCTCGTCTTTGCATGCTCTCCCTGGCCCTGCTTGCCTTCGCGCTGTCCCTGGTGGCGACGCTGTGGGCGCGCAGGCTGTTTCAGCGCCAGGCCGTGCGCTATGACCCGGATGCGCCGCAGCGCTTTCACTTCGGCGATACGCCCCGCATGGGCGGGATGGGCGTGCTGCTGGGCTGGGCGCTGGCGCTGGCGGCCCTGCCGCTGCTGCAGGCGATTGGCATGGCGGGCAACATCGACGGTGCGCGGCTGCAGCTGCCGCTGTGGCTGCTGATGCTGCTGCCGGCCTTTGCCGGTGGCGTGGTGGAAGACCTGACGCAGCGCCTGCGGGTGAGCTGGCGCATGCTGCTGACGCTGACCTCGGGCTTGCTGGCCTGGGTGTTGCTGGGGGTGTCGGTGCCGCACCTCGGGTTTGCCTGGGTCGATGGCGTCTGGGGCGCCTGGCCGGGGCTGGGCATCGCGCTGGCGGTGCTGGCGATGACGGGGCTGCCGCACGCCTTCAACATCATCGACGGCTACAACGGCCTGGCCGGCTCGGTGGCGCTGGTGGTGTGCCTGGCGCTGGCGCATGTGGCGCAGCAGGTGGGTGATCGCGAGCTGGCGACCGTGGCCGTCACGCTGGCGGCGGCCACCGCGGGTTTTCTGTTGTGGAACTACCCGCGCGGCCTGATCTTCGCCGGCGATGCCGGCGCCTACCTGTGGGGCCTGCTGATCGCCGCCATCAGCCTGCTGCTGGTGCAGCGCCACCCCATCGTGTCGCCCTGGTTTCCGATGCTGCTGCTGATCTACCCGGTGTGGGAGACGGTGTTTTCCATTTACCGCAAGCTGGCGCGCGGCGACTCGCCCGGCATGGCCGACGCGCTGCACCTGCACCAGCTGGTGTACCGGCGCCTGGTGCGCAGCGTGCTGCACGACGACGAAGCGCAGAGCCTGCTCATGCGCAACAACCGCACCACGCCGTACCTGTGGGGCTTCATGGTGCTGAGCGTGGCGCCGGCGTTGCTGTTCTGGCGCTACAGCGCGGTGCTGCTGGCGTTCTGCGTGCTGTTCGCCGTCTGCTACGTGTGGGCCTATCTGACGCTGATCCGCTTCAAGGTGCCGCGCGTGCTGCAGCCACCGCGCGAGTGACCCCTATGATCGGGGTTTCGCACGTCTTCATCGTCCCCCGCCATGACCACCGACACCACCGCCCTTTCCCCGCGCGACAAGGCCGAGATCCTGGCCCAGGCACTGCCCTACATCCGCCGCTACCACGGGCGCACCATGGTCATCAAGTACGGCGGCAACGCCATGACCGACCCGGCGCTGCAGCAGGACTTCGCCGAGGACGTGGTGCTGCTCAAGCTGGTGGGCATCAACCCGGTGGTGGTGCATGGCGGCGGGCCGCAGATCGAGCAGGCGCTGAACCGCCTGGGCAAGAAGGGCCAGTTCATCCAGGGCATGCGCGTGACCGATGCCGAGACCATGGAGGTGGTCGAATGGGTGCTGGCCGGCGAGGTGCAGCAGGACATCGTCGGTCTGATCCACCAGGCCGGCGGCAAGGCGGTGGGCCTGACCGGGCGTGACGGCGGCCTGATCCACGCCCGCAAGCTCAAGCTGCTGGATCAGAAGGATCCCCGCGTCGAGCACGACGTGGGCCAGGTGGGCGACATCGTGGCCATCGACCCGGCGGTGGTGCGCGCGCTGCAGGACGACCAGTTCATCCCGGTGGTCAGCCCGATCGGCTTTGGCGAGCACAACGAGAGTTACAACATCAACGCCGACGTGGTGGCCGCGCGCCTGGCCATGGAGCTGCAGGCCGAGAAGCTGCTGATGCTGACCAACATCCCCGGCGTGCTGGACAAGGCCGGCGCCCTGCTGCCCGAGCTGACGCCGCGCCAGATCGACGCCCTGGTGGACGACGGCACCATCTCCGGCGGCATGATCCCCAAGATCAGCGGTGCGCTGGACGCCGCCAGGAGCGGCGTGAAGGCGGTGCACATCATCGACGGCCGGGTGCCGCACGCGCTGCTGCTGGAGGTGCTGGGCGACCAGCCCTTCGGCACCATGATCCGCGCGCAATAAACCCCGGGGCGCGCCGCCCCGGGCAAGCGCTCACTTGGCGCCAGTGTGGCGCCAAGCAAACGCGGGCACGCCCGGGCTTTGACCGGACGCGGGCTTGTGCGAGAATCATTTGGAAACAATTGATGCCGCCATGCCCGCCGCCTTCGATCCTCCGACCGACGACACCGACCCAGCGGCGCAGGCGCTTGCCGCGCCGCGCAAGCGCCCGAAGCCGGGTGAGCGCCGGGTGCAGATCCTGCAGGCGCTGGCCCAGATGCTGGAGCAGCCTGGCGCCGAGCGCGTGACCACCGCCGCGCTGGCCGCGCGTCTGTCGGTGAGCGAGGCGGCGCTGTACCGCCACTTCGCCAGCAAGGCGCAGATGTTCGAGGCGCTGATCGACTTCATCGAAAGCAGCGTGTTCGGCCTGATTGGCCAGATCACCGAACGCGAGCCGGACGGGCGCACGCAGGCGGCGCGCATCGTGGCCATGGTGCTGCAGTTCGGTGAACGCAACCCCGGCATGGCGCGGGTGATGGCGGGTGACGCGCTGGTGCTGGAGCACGAACGCCTGCGGCAGCGCATGAACCAGCTGTTCGACAAGCTGGAGGCGGCGCTGCGCCAGTGCCTGCGCAACGCCGCCGCGGGCGGGCCGGCCACGCCGACGCCCGATGCCGACGCCCAGGTGACGGCCTCGGTGCTGGCCGCCTTCACGGCGGGGCGGCTGCAGCGCTTCGCGCGCTCGGGCTTTCGGCGCGCGCCGACCGAGCAGCTGGACGCCTGCATCGCCAGAATGCTATAAAAACAGAAGCTTCTGGCGCCCGACCAGTGGGCGCAATCGGCCGATTTGGGATTCTTCTCGCGAATGATGGTGATGGCCTGCGAGACAAGGCTTCGAATGGTCGCTTATTGGAAACCGCCAACCTCCGAACGCAGAGGACGCAGAGATTTCGCAGAGGACGCAGAAAGCCAGAAGATCCATCGGCTTTCTTTGCATCCTCTGCGAAATCTCTGCGTCCCCTGCGTATGGCTGTTCATTTTTCTCATGGGGCGTGTCGCAGTGCGGCACTGATCGAGTACCTCGCCATCATTCGCGCGTAGAGCCCGATTTGCTCTTGCACGCCAAAATACCGCTGCTCGTCGTTGCAAATGCTCGCCATGGCCCGCGCCATGGCGGTGCTTGTGCAGCCCGGGATCAGCGGCGCTTTGACGCGCCTTTCGGGCATGAGCAATAAACGCTCAGCCTCTGAATCATCGAGACCAGGAGAAGTCCCATGAAACTGCTGCGCCACGGCCCGCCGGGCAAGGAAAAGCCGGCGCTGCTGGACGCCACCGGCGTGCTGCGC
>ERZ795062.3126-NODE-3126-length-10380-cov-10.206005_pt1 | contig 10380 bp, 9 predicted proteins | sample MGYA00375146_ERZ795062 | MGnify/ENA primary metagenome ERZ795062 (study PRJEB30191, sample SAMN05720281) | activated sludge metagenome | isolation source: Anaerobic digester | place: USA | collected 2015-07-16 ...
CTTGCCTTCTACCTTCACTAAAATTTGGTACTGCTAAAATATATTGTTTTGCCATTACATTACCTCCTCTATAATATTGTTTATTCCTCTCCTAAATAGGCCTTTCTAACCCTATCATCTCCTAGAAGCTCCTTTCCGCTACCTTCTAGGACTATCTCTCCTGTTTCTATTACATAAGCATGATGGGCTACTTGTAAAGCTATATTGGCATTTTGTTCTACCAATAAAACTGTTAAATTTCTTTCCTTGTTTAGTTTTTCTATAGTTTCAAATATCTCCTGCACCACGATTGGTGCTAATCCCATAGAAGGTTCATCTAACATCAAAAGCTTAGGCTTTGACATTAATGCTCTACCAATAGCTAACATCTGCTGTTCTCCACCACTTAAGGTTCCTCCCATTTGTTTTTTTCTTTCCTCTAATCTGGGGAATAGTTCATAAACATTCTTTAAATCCTCTTCAATTTCCTTTTTGTCTTTTCTTAAATAAGCTCCCATAAGTAGGTTTTCTTCCACATTTAAAGCTGTAAATATTTTTCTACCTTCTGGAACGTGGATTACCCCTAATTCTACTATTTTTTCCGATGGAAGTTTTGTAATATCTTCTCCATTGAAAAGTACTACACCGTTTTTCTGTTTAACTATTCCAGAAATTACCTTTAATATGGTGGTCTTACCAGCACCATTACTTCCTATTAGGGTGACTATCTGGCCTTCTTCTATATTAAAACTAATCCCTTTTAATGCATGAATTCCTCCGTAGAAAACGTCTAGATTCTCAATCTTTAGCATTTAACCTACCTCCTTTCCCAAGTAGGCAGATATTACTCTTTCATTATTTTGTATCTCTTGAGGATTCCCTTCGGCAATTTTATTTCCATAGTCTAGTACAGCTATTCTATCGGATATCCCCATAACCAATTTCATATCATGTTCTATTAATAGCACAGTATATCCTTTGTCCCTAATCTTACGAATTAAATCCTGCATCTCTTTCTTTTCGTGAGTATTCATCCCTGCTGCTGGTTCATCTAGTAATAAAAGCTTTGGTTCTGTAGCTAAAGCTCTACCTATTTCTACCCTACGCTGATCTCCATAAGGTAAGCTTGTGGCTATTTCATCTGCTATGGAGCCTAGTTCTAGAAAGTCAATTATCTCCTTAGTTTTTTCTTTGGCTTTTTCTTGTTCCTCCCAGGCTTTTTTAGTCTTAAATATTACATTAAATAGATTTGCCTCAGTTCTACAATACTGTCCAATTAATATATTTTCAAATACGGTCATACTGCTAAAAAGCCTTATGTTTTGAAAGGTACGAGAAATCCCTTCTATAGTTATTTCATAGGGTTTTAATTTATGGATCTCTTTCCCTAAAAAGCTTACTTCACCACTTGTAGGTTCATATACTCCTGTAATTATATTAAAAAAAGTGGTTTTCCCCGCACCATTAGGTCCAATTAAACTTACTATTTCCCCTTCTTCTATATAAAAATCCACATTATTTACTGCTGTGAGCCCCCCGAAGGTTTTGGTTATTCCTTTTGCTTCCAGAACTTTCATTCTTCTTACCTCCCTTTAATCTATCCATATCAATCATTCCACCTGGACGATTAATCATCATGAGTATTAATAATAGTCCATATATTGCATATCTATAGCTGGCTATACCTCTTAAAGCCTCTGGAAGTACTGTAAGAACAATAGCTCCTAATATTACACCAGGAATACTTCCAAGTCCTCCTAAGACCACCATACACAATATGGTTACTGACTCCATATAGGTAAAGTTGTCTGGATTGACATAATGAACAAAAGTAGCAAAGAAACTACCAGCCATCCCAGCAATAGTTGCTCCTAAAACGAAAGCCATTATTTTTAAATAAGTGGAATTAATACCCATGGCTTCAGCGGCAACTTCATCATCCCTTACAGCAATAAACCCTTGTCCTAATCTTGAGTGTAAAAGTCTACTAGATATAAATATTGTGAAAAATGCTAGTAAAAGGATTATATAGTAATATCCTATATTGCTATTTATAACATGGCCAAATATCTTTGGCGAAGGAATCCCTGGAATACCTGCAGGGCCTCTAGTTACCTCAGTCCAGTTTACAAGGATCAATCTTAATATTTCACCAAATCCTATGGTTGTGATGGCTAAATAGTCACCTTTTAACCTTAAGGTTGGTACACCAAGAAGGAATCCAAAAAATCCTGCTACTATAGCACTAATTAGAAATGCTATCCAAAATGATACATTGAAATTTACCATTAGTAATGCAGTCACATAAGCCCCTATAGCATAAAATGCCGAATGCCCCATGGACAGCTGTCCAGCAAAACCTAATACAAAATTTAAGCTCAAGGCAAGGACCACATACAAGAGGGCTACTATACTAGTCCTTAAAACATAAGGGTAGCTATTCATAATAAATGGTAGTACAAGAAGGATAGCTATGATTATATATAAGGTTCTTCTCTTTGTTTTATTATCCATTACTGCTACTTTATCTGTTAATTTGTCAAATCCTTTAGATAGTATTTTTATAACAAAGTACATAATTACCGTTGCAACGGATAAATTTATTAACACCTTTATTAGATTGTTCAATTTAATTCACTCCTTTTATACCTTCTCACTTGCCGTATTTCCAAATAAACCTGTAGGTTTAAAAAGAAGTATTATTATTAATATGATGAAAGCAATAGCATCCCTATATCCTGAAGATATATAGGCTGCCCCTAAACTTTCAGCCATCCCCATTATTAGGCCACCTAACATAGCCCCTGGTATACTTCCTATACCTCCAATAACTGCAGCAACAAAGGCTTTAAGTCCTGCTGAAAATCCCATCATAGGATATACAGCTTTATAATACATTGCTACAAGAGTGCCAGCTGCTGCTCCTAAGGCAGATCCTAATGCAAAGGTAAAGAAAATAACCTTATCGGTATTTATTCCCATCAATTTTGCTGCCGTCATATCCTGAGAAGCGCATCTCATAGCTCTACCAATCTTTGTTCTTTTAACAATATAAGTTAATACCAATACTAAAAATATAGATGTTAAAAGTATTACAACTTGTAATTTAGATACTTTAAGACCACCAAGGGCATAAACCTTATTTTCTATCATAGTGGGGAAAGATTGGGTTTCTGGTCCCCATATAAGCATTGCAAAATTTTCTAAAAATATAGCTGTACCTATAGCACATAAAAATAAATTTATTTTAGGTGCATTAAATACTGGAGTATATGCAAACTTTGCTATTAAAACCCCTAGCAAAGCTGCACATACCATCCCAATTAAAAACGAAGGCACTAGTGGCAAATCAAAAAATACTATAGCAGTATAAGCAAAAAATGCTCCCATCATATATATATCTCCATGAGCAAAGTTTATCAACCGTACTATACCATATACCATTGTAAAACCAATGGCAGTTAGGGCATATATACTTCCCAATGCTATACCATTACTTAGCTGTTCTAAAAACATATGCTCCACCTTCCTTTAGTATTTGAATTGTTGGGTTGGTGTTAGTCTACTTGTTCTTCTGCTGGAACTATCTTACCATCCTTAACAGTTAATACTACAATATTCCTAACAACATTATTCTCTTCATCAAAAGATATAGGTCCAGCTACTCCTGGAAAATCTTCTACTTCGTCTAAAAACTTCATTATACCTTCTCTACTTTCTCCATTTTCCTCTATAGCTGCAAATATTAGCTTTGCAGAATCATATGCTAAAGCTGCATAGGTATCTGGATCTTTATTATATTTTGCTCTAAAGGCTTCAACAAATTCCTTTGTACCTGGATACTCAATATCTGGATGGAAAAATCCAGCAAATATTATACCTTCTACTGCATCTCCACCTAATTTTATTAATTCCTCAGAGCTAATTCCCTCAGTACCTAACATTTGAACATCAAGTCCTAATTCTTTGGATTGTTGTGCAATTAATGCTGTTTCAACATAATAACCTGCTATAAACATCAAATCTGGATTTGTTCCCTTTATCTTTGTTAACTGAGGACTAAAATCCTTGGATTGACCTTCAAAATAGGTTTCAGAAGCGACAACTTCCCCACCTAGTTCTTCAAAAGCTGTAGCAAAGTCATTCATCAATCCTGTACCAAAATCATTTGCTGTATATAATATAGCTGCTCTTCTCTTGCCTAATTTTTCATAAGCATACTTTGCTAAGGATTCAGCTTGAGCTGTATCTGTAAGGGAAATCCTATAAGCTGTAGGAGTAGTTCCATCAGTCAAAGCTTTGTTTACTGAATCTGCTAGAAGAGGTATACCAGCTGCATCATATATTCCCCTAGCTGCAAGAGTACATGAACTATTCCAATGGCCTATTACTGCAAGAACTCTATCATCTTGAGCAAATTTTTGTGCCACATTAGGTGCTTCCTTTGGATTACCTGTATCGTCTCCTGTTAGTAATACTACTTTTTTCCCATTGATTCCACCTTTTTCGTTTACCTCATCAATGGCTAACTGAATAGCTTTTTCTTTCATATCGCCAAACTGTGCAGAGTCACCAGTCATAGGGCCTGCATGAGCTATAACTATTTCTCCATCTTTAGCGCCATCTGACCCTTCTCCTCCATTACCTCCACCACTACAGGCAGTTAAAGTAACTAATAATAATGTTAATAAAGCGATAATTGATAATACTTTTTTGTTTTTCACAAAAATTCCTCCCCTTTATAGATTATTTTTGTTATTGTATTTCTATATATAATTAATTGCAATATTTGGGCCAAGAATGAAAAATTTGATAAAAATATAACAAAAGCTTGAAACTATGAGGTTTCTTTGTTTATCCTCATAGTTTCAAGCTTTTATACCAGCAACTAAACACTATGCATTATTTTCATAGTATGAAATTTTTTCATACTAATCTACTTTGTATTCATTTAATTTATTATATAAACTTCTTTCGCTAATACCTAAAGTTTTAGCTGTTTTCCTCTTGTTGTTTTGGAAAAAGTTATAGGTTTCAAGTATTACTCTTTTTTCTACATCTTCTAATTTTTCTCCAATATATATAGGTATACAATCCTTATCTCCCTTTAGTTCTAGATTGGATAATAGCTCTGCAGGTAAATCCTGAAGGGCAATAAATTCATTATTGGCAAGGGCTACTGCTCTTTGTATTATGTTTTTCAACTCTCTTATATTGCCTGGGTAATCATAGCTTTCTAGGGCTTCAGCCGCACTAGGCAAAACTCCTTGTATCTCCTTGTTGAACTCCTTTGAATATTTGTTCAAGAAATGTTGGGTTAAAACTGGTATATCCTCTTTTCTATTCCTCAAGGGCGGTACTTCTATAGTTATGACCTTTAACCTAAATAATAGATCCTCTCTGAAATTCCCTTTTTCTACTTCTTCCTCTAAATTTAAATTCGTAGCTGCTAAAAACCTTATATCTAAAGGAATAGGTGTCTCACTGCCTAAAGGAGTAATTTTTCTTTCTTCTAATACTCTCAATATTTTAGCCTGCATTCCAATATCCATATCCCCAATTTCATCTAATAACAAAGTACCTCCATTGGCTAGTTCAAACTTGCCTTTCATCCTCTGATTTGCACCAGTAAAAGCGCCTTTTTCATATCCAAAAAGCTCTGACTCCAATAGATTATAAGGTATGGCAGCACAATTGACACTAACTAAAGGCTTATTTTTTCTTTTACTAGTATAATGAATAGCCTTGGCTATCAGCTCTTTACCAGTACCACTTTCTCCTGAAATCAACACATTTATATCCAAATCCTTTACCCTATTGATAATATCAAATACATTCATCATAGCTTTGCTAGTGGATACTATCTCACTCATACTAAAGTCTTCTTGGGACTTGTCTCTCTTTAAATCCTCTACTTCCTCGCTTAAATTTTTGTAGTCCAAGGCCTTTTTCATCAAAATCTTTAAACTATTTATATCTATAGGCTTAGTTATATAGTAGTAAGCCCCTCGTTGAATTGCCTCCACAGAGGATTCTATACTTCCATAAGCAGTCATGGCTATAACTATGACACTAGGGTAATTGGTTTTAATTATACCTAATACCTCAAGGCCATGATATTCACCTAAATATAAATCCAATAGAACTATATCTGTACCATTATTTTCGATTATTTCCAAACCTTCGTGGACATTTGTAGTTATATATACTTCAAATTCATCTTCAAGAGCAAATTTTAAAGCTGTCAATATGCTAGGTTCATCATCAATAATAAGAACTTTATTCAAATTTATCCCTCCAATTGTTGTGCTGGTAAAGATATGTTTATTTTAGTTCCATGATTTTTCTTGCTGTTTACAAATATAGTACCTTTATTTTCTTCTATTAGTTTGTGAGTTACAGCTAGTCCTATTCCCGTACCTTGTGGTTTTAATGTAAAGAAAGGTTGAAATATCTTATCCATATATTCTTCAGCTATTCCACAACCGTTATCTTCTATTTCTATAATACCTTTTCCATTCCTATTTAATATGGTTATATGAATCTCCCCGCCTTCTTCCACAGCTTCTATACTATTTAATATGATGTTTACTAATACTTGCTTTATTTGACTTTTGTCTGCAAATACCCACGTACTTTCTATATTCTTTACAACACTAATACCATTTTTACTAAATTGGTTTGAAAACAATATCAATACTTCTTTTAAAGCTTCATCTAATAAAAACAATGTCGGTTTCCCTGCTACAGGCTTAGTATAATCTATTAGTTGAGTAATAAGCTCATTCATCCTATTAATCTCTTTTTTGGTGATAACAACTAGCTCTTCTCTAAATTTTTCATCTTCTATTTTATAAGGTATAAGGTCAATGAAGGTATTTATAGAGGTCAAAGGGTTTCGTATTTCATGAGCAATACCTGCTGATAGTTCACCTAATGCTTGCATCTTATCATTATAACTAGCCATCTCCTGATATTTTTTTATATTGGTAATATCATTTAATAATAAAATTACTCCTTCATTAGAATCGCCTATAGGTATAAAGCTATAATTTATATAAAATTCCCTATTATCCGTTAAAAAAGTTTGATTATTTGTTACAAGTTTACCTTTTTTTGCTGATTCAAATCCCTTTAATTCATATTGTTCTTGTAGACTAAGATTATCCCACTTTTCCTCTAAATATAATTTTCTATCTAGTATTTTTTCTGCAGCTCTATTATATTCAATGATCCTATCATAGCCATCGAATACTACTATACCACTTAGTATGCTCTCCAATATTTTCCCCCTAAGCTTATTGCTCTTATCTATTTCATGTTTTTGTTCTATTAGTTCCTTATTTAAAATACCTAATTCTTTAGTTCTATTATCTACTTTAACCTTTAATTTTTTGTTCCAATATAAATTGACTAATGCTACTATAGAGACAATCAACAAAAAAACTATTGAAACATAAAGAAGATTTCTAAAATGTCGACTCTTATCTACAAAAGTTTCTCCAAACCATTTTTGATATATTTTATCATAAGTTCCATTTTTCTTTATTCTATTTAATCCTAAATTAATTTTATTTAAGACCTCTTTATCGCCTTTTTGAACACTAGTACAGTATTCAGTTATATGCATAGGCTCCCCTACTATTTTTACCTTATCGAAGTTCTCTTCCCTTTGAAGATAATAAATACCCGTAAGTCTGTTACCTACAAAGGCATCTACTTCTCCTTGGAGCAATAAGTCGATAGCTTCTTCTTGATTTGTCATTATAATGGGTTTAATTCCCTTAATATCCTGAGCTAACTCGTAGCTTACATCTGCCCTTTGAAAGGATACTTTCTTGCCTGCTAAATCTTTTAAATCACAAATATAGTTAATATCCTTTAATACAAATATGGCTTGAGAATTGGTGACTAAAGGTGAAGAAAAATCAAACTTCTCTTCTCGCATACTACTCTTGGTCATCCCTTGTACTGCATCTACTTCCCCTTTTTCTAAAGCCTCCATTGCCTCTTGCCAACTCATGGGAATTAATTCTATATCTATGCCTAATTCTATAGCTATAGCCCGCATCATATCCACATTAAATCCCCTATAGTTACCATCTTCATCTACGAATTCATAGGGAGGATAATTATTATCTCCAGCAATTCTAAGAACATCCCTCTCCATAGCAAAAGAAGTGGATATCATATTGATAATTAGTGCTATTATTAATATCTGGATAATGGGCTTTTTGTTCAACTAAAATCTCTCCTCTATTTTTTCTTTATAAGTATAATAATATTATAACATATTTTATTTGTATACCTGATATATTATATCTGGAAAGTTAAATATTAAAAATAGGCTGCAAAAAGATCCGTCCCTATTGCCATACTCTTATTATTTTGATCGGTGAGGGTGCTTTTATACTTTAGTTATTTGAATTACTCAATATATCTGTATGTTCTTCCATAACTTTTAAAATTATTATTGCTATTAAACTTCCTCCTATACTGGATAAAATAAAAGGATATACAAAAAAGAATATTGCCACTTCTTTACCCATAAAATATTTTGCCACTGGGAAAGCTATTAAACCTCCTAGCACTCCTGTACCAAATACCTCTGCTATAGAAGTTATGTATTTATTTTTAGTATATTTATATACAAGTCCAGCTAATAGTGCACCTATCATACTCCCTGGAAAAGCTAAAAGGCTTCCTGTACCTAATATATTTCTAAGTAAGGATATTACAAAAGCTATTAAAACACCATACCCAGGCCCTAAAATTACAGCAGACATTACATTTATTGCATGTTGAATTGGAAAGCACTTAGAGACTCCTACAGGGATATATACTACATTTCCAAGTATCACTCCTATGGCTACAAACATTGCAGCCATTGTTAATCTTTTAGTTCCACTATTTTCCATATAAATCCCCTCTCATTATTCTTTTAAAATACTTATATCCTTTCCTTCCATAACTCTATTCATATTTCTAACAGAACACATCTTTCCACACATGGTACAACTATCATGAAGTTCTGGTGTAGATTCTTCCCTGTATTTAATTGCTTTTTCTTTATCTATAGCTAGTTCAAACATTTTTTCCCAATCCAATTTCCTTCTTGCTTTACTCATATTATAGTCCCAATCCTTTGCCCCCGGGATTCCCTTTCCTATATCCCCTGCATGAGCTGCAATTTTAGCTGCAATAATTCCCTCTTTCATATCATCCAATGTGGGCAATCTCAAGTGTTCTGCAGGGGTAACATAACATAGAAAATCTGCTCCTACACTTGCAGCTATTGCTCCTCCTATAGCACTAGTTATATGATCATATCCTGGTGCTATATCTGTAACAATTGGTCCTAATACATAAAAAGGAGCATTGTGGCATAATTTTTTCTCCAACAATACATTTGCTTCTATTTCATTTATAGCTATATGCCCAGGTCCTTCTATCATAACTTGTACATTTCTTTCCCAAGCTCTTTTAGTCAATTCTCCTAAAACAATAAGCTCTTCTATTTGTGGTGCATCTGTTCCATCCTCTATGCAGCCTGGTCTTAAGGAATCTCCTAAACTTAAGGTTACATCATATTCTTCACATATATCTAATAATTCATCATAGTATTCATAGAAAGGATTTTCCTTATTGTTTAATTCCATCCATGCATATAGTAAGGAGCCACCTCTAGATACTATATTCATAACCCTTTCATTCTTTTTGAAAACCTCTACTGTTCTTTTATTTATCCCTGCATGGACTGTTAAAAAATCCACACCATCCTCTGCATGTTTCCTTGCTACATCTAGAAATTCCTTAGAGGTTATATCCTTTAATTCTTTATCATAAAATCCAACTGCATCATATACTGGAACTGTACCTATTATAGTAGGAGACATATCTATAAGTTTTCTTCTAAATTCTTCAGTCTTACCAAAGGAACTTAAATCCATTATTGCTTCTGCTTTCATATCTATTGCTACCTTTACCTTCTCAAGTTCTACATCCACATTGGGACAATCTTTGGAAATACCCAAATTTACATTTATCTTTGTTTTAAGTCCTTCTCCTATTCCTTCTGGACTTATTGATTTATGACTTTTATTTGCTGGTATGACTATTTTCCCTTCAGCTACCCCTTTTCTTAAAATTTCTACCTCTATGTTTTCTTTTTTGGCTACAGCTTTCATTTCATCCGTTATGATGCCTTTTTTAGCTGCATCCATTTGTGTTGTATAATTCAAATAAATTTCCCCCTTTAAAATATATTTTTAAACTAAAAAACTGTATACTCCAACAGAAATATACAGTTAATCGACTAAAATAAATCCCTCCGTTGGAATTACCCAAATCAGGTTCATAGGGTCAGGAATAACATTCCTATCTCAGCCTATCACTATAAGC
>ERZ795062.3129-NODE-3129-length-10373-cov-11.340570_pt1 | contig 10373 bp, 13 predicted proteins | sample MGYA00375146_ERZ795062 | MGnify/ENA primary metagenome ERZ795062 (study PRJEB30191, sample SAMN05720281) | activated sludge metagenome | isolation source: Anaerobic digester | place: USA | collected 2015-07-16 ...
CCGAAATGCCCACCGTGGTGGATCCCGCCACCTGGGCGCTGGCGGCGCCGATGGCGCCCAGGCTGCCGGCGAGCAGCAGGGTGGCGATGAGCAGGGTGTTTTTCAGGGGCGCTTGGGCCATGGGGTGCTTCTTTCGGAAAGGTTGAATGCGCCGGCACCGCCAACCCGGCGGGTGCCAGACGGTTTCCTTTCTACCGGCCCTGTGGGTGCGGGTCTGTGCGCCGGCGCACGCGATGGGCGCCCGCCGCGCGATAAGCGCTCCGCCCGCGAGGGCAAGGGACTCCCATAGTCATAGCGGGCGATGACCATTCCACGCCGGGATGCGGCTCAAATCGCTGAGATCTTCCGCTGCAGAGCTGCCTGGAAGCCGTCAGCGCTGCGCCCAGCGCCCCAGCGCGATGGCGCCACCGATCAACGCCGCGTAGACCGTGAAGCCGGCGGCGATCACCCAGAAGAAGCCCGTGGCCGGCAGCCTGAAATGGTGCACCACCAGCCAGCCGCCGCCCGCCACCACGGCCACCCGTGCCATGCTGCCGGCCAGCGGCCAGGCCATGCGGCCCGCGCCCTGCGACGCAAAGAACAGCGCCAGGCCCAGGCCAAACAGGCCGTAGCTGGGCCCCACGATGCGCAGGTAGTCGGCGCCGAACGCCCGCACGGCCGGGTCGGGACTGAAGGCGTTCATCCACAGGGCTGGCGACAGCGCCGCCACGGTGCCGATGGTGCCTGTGATCAGCGCCACCAGGGCGGCACCGGTCCAGGCGGCGCGCAGGGCACGGTCGCGCTGGCCGGCGCCCATGTTGGTGGCGACCAGGGTGGTCAGCGCCGTCCCGAACCCAAAGGCGATCGGGACCATGATGTATTCCAGCCGCGCGGCCACGCCGTAGCCGGCCAGCGCTGCCGTGCCATAGCTGCCGATCAGCGCCGTGGCGGCGGCGATGGCGCCGTTGCTCAGCACCGGGCTGATCGACGCCGGAACGCCCACGCGCAGGATGGTGCGCAGCAGGTCCGGGCGCAAATCCCAGGCGGTGCCACGCAGCCGCAGCTGCCCCTTGCCCCGCAGCAGATGCACCGCCAGCACGCCGCCACTGAGCAGGCTGGTCGACAGCGTGCTGATCGCCGCGCCCGCCACGCCCAGGCCCTGCAGCGGGCCCCATCCGAACACCAGCAGCGGGCACAGCCCCAGGTGGATGATGGCCGTGCCGCTGAGCAGCAACGAGGGCAGCACCATGTTGCCGGTGCCTCGCACCACGGCGGAAAGGATGGTCGGCACCCAGATCGCCAGCGCGCCGGCGAACAGCACGTTGGAGTAGGCCAGCGCCGCCTCCAGGGCCGCACCGCTGCCGCCCATGGCGGTGAAGAGCTGGCGCCCCAGGCCCAGCAGCAGCGCGGTGAACAGCAGGGCCAGCACGGTGGCGATCAGCAGGGCCTGCGGCACCAGCCGGCGGGCCTCGTCGTTGCGGCCGGCACCCAGGGCTCGCGCCACGGACGAGGCCACGGCGCCGCCCATGCCCCCATTGGACATCTGCAGCATCAGCATCGACAGGGGGAACACCAGCGCCACACCGGCCAGGGCATCGGCGCCCAGGCGGCCGAGGATGTAGCCGTCGTAGCCGATGACCACGGTTGTGGCGAACAGGCCAATCACGTTGGGCGTGGCCAGACGCAACAGGGTCGGCAGCAGGGGCGCATGCAACAGCTCGCGGGTGCGGCCTGCCGCCGCCGCAGCGGCGGCCGTGTCGGGCGAAGCCGGCGAGCCGGTGCTCATGCCGGCTGCGCCGGTCCGAGCAGTGCCGTGCAGTCGTCCAGCAGCGCGTGCAAGGCAGCGACCCGCTCCACACCCAGGGTGGCATTCACATTCTTTTGCGCAGCCTTCCAATGCGCCAGCGCTTCGGTGTGCTTGTCGCGCCCGGCCGGGGTGAGCGTGATGAGCCGGCTGCGCGCGTCCGCGCCGGCCGCCTGCACCAGCCAGCCGGCGGCCAGCATCGGTTGCAGGTTGCGGGTCAGGGTGGAGGCGTCCAGCCCCATGCGCCGGGCCAGTTCGCCTGGCGCAAGCGGTCCGTGGTGCAGCACATGGCTCAGCAGGGAGAACTGCGTGGTCTTGAGGCCCGCCTGGGCCAGCTCCTGGTCGTAGTGGCGCGACAGCAGCCGGGCCAGCTGGCGGGTCTTGAAGTTGGTGCAGCCGCGAGGGGCTGCGGGGATGGCGGTCATTGGATGATTGTATCTGCAAGGATTGCAGGTGCAAGCAAACTGCTGTCGACCACCGGGCACGCGGCGGACGGGTGCGGAAATACAATGGCACGGCCCGATTCCGCGCCCAGTCTGACAAGGAGGCCTCACCGCATGACCCGCATCACCGACTATCCCCTGATCACCTTTGGCATTTCGGTGGCGCTGTTCAGCCTGTCCGCCTGGTATGGCGCGGGTGTCCTTCGGCGGTGGCGGCCCATGGACGGGGAGGTGCTGGAGGATTTTCGGGTGGTGCAGGGCGCGATTCTGACCTTGCTGGGCCTCATCATCGGCTTTACGTTTTCGATGGCCATCGGGCGTTACGACCAGCGCAAGAACCTGGAAGAAGCCGAAGCCAATGCCATCGGCACCGAATACGTCCGCGCCGACCTGCTGCCCGCCGCCGAAGGGGCCAAGGTGCGCGCACTGCTGCGCCGCTACACCGACGAACGCATCCAGTTCTATCTGGCGCGCAGCGTTGAAGAAGAGCAGAAGATCAACGCGCGCACGGCGAAGTTGCAGAACGAGCTGTGGGCGACGATCGTGCCGGTGGCCACGGCAAGCCCGACGCCGCTCATGGCGATGACGCTCAGTGGCATGAACGATGTGCTGAATTCACAGGGCTATACGCAGGCCGCCTGGTGGAACCGCATCCCGCCGGCAGCCTGGATGCTGATGCTGCTGATTTCCGTCGCCAGTTGCGTGGCCGTGGGCTACGGCGCACGGAATTTCAGGCGTGAGCGGCTCCTGCTGCTGGCCGTGCCCGCGGTTGTGGCCGTTTCGTTCTTCTTCATTGCCGACATCGACAGCCCGCGCAGCGGGGTGATCCGGGTGGTGCCCCAGAACCTGCATGCCCTGGCGCAGTCACTGGCGCCCAATTGATTGAAAAACCATAGCAGATGGTGACCGTCTGATGCCGGGAAGCCCACAAAAATCCTGCAAAACCAGCGTGGCGATCGCGCCAGGCGCGGTGGCCACGGCGCCGCGCGCCTCGAAACGCGCGTTCCTGCGGTCCTTGCCGGGCCTGGCCGGTCTGGCCTTCGTGGCGCCCATCGCTCGGGCAAAGACGCCCGGCGAGGTGCCCGTGGGCGGGTTGCTGCGCGACACCACGATGACCGGCCTGACCGTGCCCTTTCGAAAGCTGTCGGATTTCCGCGGCAAGCCGCTGATCATCAACGTCTGGGCCAGCTGGTGCGGCCCCTGCCGGGTGGAGATGGGTTCGCTGGAGCGGCTGTCGCGCCGCAAGGGCGCCCAGGCCTTCACCGTGATCGGCATTTCCACCGACGACTACCCCGAAGCCGCACTGGGCTTCGTGCAGAAGACCGGTACTTCCTTCAGCCATTTCATCGACCAGAAGCTGGTGCTGGAGAACATGCTGGGCGCCGACCGCCTGCCGCTGACCGTGCTGGTCGACGCGCAGGGCCGGGTGGTGGACAAGATCTACGGCGCCCGCGAGTGGGACAGCCCGGAATCGGTGCGGCTGGTCAGCAAGGCCCTGGGCGTGCCGCTGTAGGCGGGGCGCTTATTTGCCCTTGATGCCCAGCAGCTCGACTTCAAAGATCAGCGTGGCATTCGGTGGCACCGCCGTGCCGGCGCCGCGCTCGCCATAGGCGATCGACGGCGGGCAGGTCAGCTTGGCCTTGCCACCGACTTTCATCTTCTGCACGCCTTCGGTCCAGCACTTGATGACGGCGCTGAGCGGGAACTCGATCGCTTCGTTGCGCTTGTAGGAGCTGTCGAATTCGCGTCCGTCCGGGAAGGTGCCGCGGTAATGGACCTTGACCGTGTCCGTGGCGGACGGGCTCGGGCCGGTGCCGTCCTTCAACGAGCGAAACACCAGACCGCTGGGTGTGACAACGGCACCCGGCTCCTTGGCGGCTTCGGCGGCCACCGGGTTCTGCGCCCAGGTGAGCGACGACGCGGCCAGGGTGGCCGCCAGGGTGGTGATGCGAAGCAGTTTGTTCATGGGGTGACTCCTCAGGTTGGAAAAAAGCAGGCTGGATTGTCGCCGCTCGGCGGGCCGTGGCCTGCTACGCTATCGTTTCCGCGGATCGCCGCCCAACGCCCCTCGCGCACCATGAACCTCCCCATCCCGCTCCAATGGGTCGGATTGATCGCCCTGCCGACGCTGTTCACGGTCATGTTCGCCATCGGGCTGATGCTGGGGCCGGCGCAGGTGGCGGCGGCCATGACGCGGCGCACGGTCCTGTTCGCGGTGCTGTTCGCCGCCGTGGTGCCACTGCCCGTGGTGACGGTGGTGGCCATCGAAGTCTTCAATTTGCGGGGCCCGATCGGCGTCGGGCTGCTGCTGATGGCGATCTCACCCGGCGCGCCGTTTGCGCTGCGCCGGGCCATCCACGCGGGCGCGCACCGGGACTTTGCGCCGGCCCTGCACATCACCATCGTGACGCTGGCCGTGGTGACCGTGCCGCTGTCCGTGGCCATCCTGGATGCGGTGTTCTCGGCAGAGTTCCAGGTGACCTACGCGCAGATCGCGCGGCAGGTGTTTTTTGCCCAGCTGCTGCCCCTGCTGCTGGGGGCCCTGGTCCGGTACCTGAAACCGGCCCTGGCCGAGAAGATCGAGCCGCATGCCGCGCGCCTGGGCAACCGGCTCGTCATCGTCTTCATGGTGTTGACGCTGGTCGACATCGTGCCCATCGTTGCCAGCATCGGCTGGGTGCCGACGGCGGCGGGCGCATGCATGGCCGCCATCGCTCTGGCTATCGGTTCACTGGTGGCCGGGCGCGACCCCGAGATCCGCCCGGCCGCAGGCATCGCCGTGGCCATGCGAAACCCCGGGCTGGCCCTGACCATGGCCGAGGCCAACCACGCGCCGCCGGTGGTGAGCGCGGTGATCATCGGCTACACCGTCGGGGTGGCGGTGGTGGTGTCGGCCGTGTTGTGGCACCAGCGGCGCCAGGCCCGCGAATCGGGCCTTTGAGCAGCGCCGCTCAGTCGCCCGATCAGTGCCATTGCTTGTGCGCATTCCCTTGATCTGACGCAGTTTCGCGCCGGATCAGCGCTTGCGTGTCTATCAGGGACTGCGTAGAGTGCAATGGACAAACCATGAACTGCAAACCGCGCCGTCAGGCTCGCCAGCCGTTCGCCGACAGTGACTCAACCCACGGAGACCCCCATGAGCGACGATCCCAGCTACCAGACCCGACGGTGGACGAAACACTTTGAGGAAATCGACCTGGAAATTGCCCGTCTGGCCGTGATCATGGAGATTCCCATCCTGGACCCCGGCGTCATCGACCGGATTCTGGGCAATGACGCCAGCGTGTGCGGCAAGGACAAGCCAAAGGCCTTTGCCGAACTGCGCGCCATGCTGATGATGCATGCCGCGGACCAGGTCAGGGCCATCGGCGCGTTGGGCGCACTGGAGGCCGACGAAGTCGTGCGTGACGTGGTCGACAAGCTGCGCGCGCGCATCGGCGAGCGCCTGGGCAACCGCCAGGATCCGCCGGCCACCTGAACCCGCACCGCTGGCGGGCCCCGGCATTTCGACCTGAAACAGAAGGAGGCATTCGATGAGCGCCAGCAAACACCATGGCAAGAAGCCGCATGACCCGGTCCCGGATGTGCCCGCAACGCTTGCGGACGCTTCGGGGGCACCGGCGGCCACCCCCATGTCCCGAAAAGCCTATGAAAAGGCCCTCAAGAAGCTGCACGTGGAGCTGGTGCAGCTGCAGCAGTGGGTGGTCCACAAGGGCCTGAAGGTCTGCATCCTGTTCGAGGGCCGTGACGGCGCCGGCAAGGGCGGCACCATCAAGGCGCTCACAGAGCGGGTGAGCCCGCGCGTGTTCCGCGTCCTGGCGCTGCCTGCTCCGACCGATCGCGAGAAGAGCCAGATGTACATCCAGCGCTACGTCCCGCATCTGCCCGCGGCCGGGGAGGTCGTGATCTTCGACCGCAGCTGGTACAACCGCGCGGGTGTCGAGCGGGTGATGGGCTTTTGCACCGAGGCGCAAGCCGAGGACTTTCTCAAGGCCGCCCCCATGGTCGAAAAGGCCATGGTCAACTCCGGCATCATCCTGCTGAAGTACTGGCTGGAAGTGAGCCCCGAGGAACAGACCCGCCGGCTCAAGAGCCGCTTCGAGGACGGTCGCAAGCTCTGGAAACTCTCGCCGATGGACCTCAAGTCGTATGGCCGCTGGTACGACTACTCGCGTGCCCGTGACGCCATGTTCGAAGCCACCGACACGGGCTGGGCGCCCTGGCATGCGGTGCACTCCAACGACAAGAAACAGGCCCGGCTGGCCATCCTGAAGCACATCCTGGACAGCATCCCGTACGAGCCGCTGCCGCGCGAAAAGATCGTGCTGCCGCATCGGCAAAAACGCGGCGACTATGTCGAGAGCAAATACAGCGTGAAGTTCATCAACGAGGAAAACTGACCCGCTGCGCGCCTGCCGGCCCGGGAAAGCGCCGGGTCCCGGCGCGCGGGAATGACGTTACCATTGCGGCGACCGAATCACCTCCACCAGACAGCCATGAAAACCTTGATCCACGCTCTCAAACTCGTGCTGGCGTTTGCCCTGATCGGCCTGGCCGCGGGCTGCGCATCGACCAGCAACGTCAACCAGGATCTGGCCATCGCGGCCGGCTTCCGGGTCATCAAGCCAGTGAACCCCGAGCAGGTGTCCTTGCTCAATTCGCTGCCGCCCGGCCAGGTGACGCAGATCAACCACGATGGCAAGATCTATTACGTCCTGCCCGATGCGGCGAACGGCCAGGCCCTGATCGGCGGCCCCAACGAATACCAGACCTTCCAGCAGATGCGCCTGGCCAGGCAGATCAGCAACAACAACCTTGCTGCAGCCCAGATGAACCAGATGAACGCCATGAACTGGGGCATGTGGGGCGGCTGGGGCGCCTGGGGCCCGGGTCCCGGCTGGTGAGCCTGCGCCTCGGGCCTTCGGGCTGAAGGCCCACGGACCTGATCGATGCAACGCTCCCTGTCAGGACTGACAGGGGCATGGGTCCCATGGATGGCCAGACGCCCTACGATGGCGGCGCGGGCCTTCATTCACTTCCGTATTGATAGCGTCCTGTGACCCAATGACGCCGGGATGAGGCTGAATAGGGCCCAAGATTCATCCACAACCCTGTCAGTCGGGAGCCCAGCTACATGACATCCTGGACCGGATTTACCCTGGCGGTCGCTGCGCTCGCCCTGTGCCCCTCACTCGGGGCCCAGGCCCAACCCGCCAACCCGGGCAGCGGCGCGCGGGTGACCGTGCGCCCGGCGCTTATCCCCTGCACGACGCCGGTCACGCCGGAAACGGTGGTGCCATGGATCGAGGTCTCGGCGCTGCCCGACCTGTCGCGCACCACCGCCTCCTTCGAGCACTGCACCAACATCGACCACGCCTGGACCACGCAGAGCTACCCTGATCCGAAGTTCACGCCCCCGCGCACGCCCGAGCAGGAGGCCCGGGTGCGCGTGTTCCTCCAGGGCATTAAGGACTACGTGGCGGCGGATGCCGAGGACTGGGGGGCGTATGTCAATGCGTGGTTGGGCTCCACGATGCCGCCGCCCAAGGTGGAACGTTCAAAGCCTACCTCGGATGGCAGCTTCTCTGTTAGCGCAATTTCGCAAGCTAAAGAACAATCGTTTCCGAAACTTGGGGGTAGTACCAATATCTTGGGCATTTATGCAAGTCAGCAATTTTCGCGAAATGGCGCACAAGGCCCAATTGACAAACACCTCACATTCATTGGACTGAATGTTCAAGAACTCTGCGTCACGCCGGTAGATCTCCAGCAGGCGTTCGAGAACCAGCCCGGCTACCTGTTTCGGCCTTTGCGCGTGCGGACCTCCAACCGCCACCCCGACGCCGAGGAACTTGCCAAACTTGGCGGGCAATGGTTCGGGTACGAGGTGTACGTGTTCGCAGGTTCCCCCACCGGGCAGTTCAGCGGGCGCATGAGCTTCACGTTTCAGTTCAAAGCGTGCGCCAACCGCATTCAGATCGAACTGACCCGGAAGCCCGACCGGGCCGACAAGCCTTGACCCGTCAAGAATTCAAATTCAATAGCAGGAACTGACCGCTTCACGCTGGGTTCCGGCTGCTTTTGTTCAATTTTTCCTGCTGCGGCCCGCTACCGGCCGGTTATCCGCACTGGTAAGGCCAGTCTGACGCCTGAACCCGCGCGGGACGCCCTACAGCCAGACGCCATCCTTCGGCATCTGGATGCTCTGGGCCGGGTCGCCGCCAGTGACCAGGGAGCCGATCGCAAGGCTGAGCAGCCAGATGAAGAGGCTGGCGAAGAAGGCGGTCCAGAAGCCGGACACCTTGAAGCCTTTCACCAGCGCGGAGACCAGCAGGATCATGAGCGCGTTGATCACGAGCAGGAAACCGCCAAAGGTCAGCAGGGTCAGCGGCAGGGTCAGCACGATCAGCAGCGGCTTGACCACGGCATTGGCAAAGCCCAGCAGCAGCGCGGACACGATCAGCGCGCCGGTGCTCTCGAACCGGATGCCCTTGAAGATGTGACTGGCCACCCACAGCGACAGCGAGGTGATGGCCCAGTGCAGGAAAAACGGGTGCAGGTTGTCCAGCATGGCGTGGCGCCTGTGGCAGGCGTTTGGTGGCGATACGGTGATGGTACAGCGGCCGCCGCGCGGGCCTGGCTGCCAAGGGCCTTGCCCGTTCAGCGGTATTGCTCGCGCCGGCGCTGTTCCGAGACGAAATCTTCGAGATCCGGGTCCATCGCGTTGCGCGACGAGACGATGCCGATGGCGCGTCCGTCTTCCACCACCGGCACATGCCGAAAGCCGTGCTCGTGCATCAGCAGCAGGGCCTGCCCGTAGGGCCGCGTCGGCCCCAGGGTCAGCGGCGAGGGTGTCATCACCGTCTCCAGCCGCGTGGTGGCCGATTCGAGGTCTTTCGCGATCACCCGAAACACCACGTCGCGCTCGGTGAAGATGCCGACGAGTTCTTCGCCTTCCACCACCAGCACCGCCCCGGCGTTGTGGCTCGCCATCAGTCGCGCGGCATCACTCACCGTGGTCTGTGGGGGCGCAGTGAGAAAGCGCTTGCGCTCCATGATGCTTTTGATGGGCCGATCGAACATGAAAAGAAACCTCCGTGGAGGCGATGCTAGTCATGTTGCAAGGCAACAATTTGAGCTAGGTCAAGAATTTGCTTGCCCGGTGACCGGGTTTGCCCCGGGGCCAGCCGCCGCGAGCCTAGAGCGCCTTCTGCACCAGCGCCCCGGTGAAGAGGTAGGGCAGCCGGGGGCCGCGCGCCTCGGCCACACCGCCTTTGTCTTCCACGCTGATCGCCAGCTGGGTCACGGGGGCCAGCGCCGCTTCATCCACCCGCAGCTGGTGCGTCTTGCCCGAGCTGTCCAGCACGCCCAGCGAGCGGGGCGGCACGCCGGGGGCCAGTGCCCAGAGCTGCATGCTGTCTTCGCGGCCTTCCTTCACGGTGTTCAGGCGCTGCAGTTGCAGCGCCCGGTCCTGCGGGTCGAAGGTGGCGAGCAGCGCGGGCGCCTGCTTCTGGTCAAGCAGCACGGCCAGGTATTTGATTCGGGCCGTGCCCTTGACTTGCGTTTGCAGATGGCTCACCTGGGCCTTGAACTGTTCGTACATGCTGGAGCCGGCGGCCAGGCCGAGGGCGATCACCAGCAGGCAGGCGATGGTGGCGGCGCGCCACCACCCCGCGTGGCTGGGCTTCGGGGCGGTTGGGACGGTGGGGTTCATGGCGATGGGGAGGTAGGGCGGAGTCGGATGTCGTGCGGTGCGGGCAGGGTCGCCGCCGCCGTGCGGGTGTGGGCAAGTGTAGTGCGCCCGTGGCGACGGGCGAAAGCTTGCGACAATCGGGCCTTGGATTTGCCAGGCGCTGTGCCAGAAAGGGTTTCATGATGTCGCGTTCCGTGTTTGTTTCACTGCTGCTGCTGGTTTCACTGCTGTTTGCGGGGTGTTCGCAGCAGGAGTCTCCCAAGACGGCGGCCGCACCGGCGGCCAAGCGGGAGCTGTCGGTCGAGGCCATCGCGAGCCAGGCCAAGGGCTTCACGGTGGGCGCAATGATGAGCGCCAACACGGTCTACGTGTTCTTTGATGCCCAGTGCCCGCATTGCGGCCATCTGTGGGAGGCGTCGGTGCCCCTGCAGAAGAAGGTGAAGTTCGTCTGGAT